>Ga0182024_10015063_pt1 | contig 14868 bp, 17 predicted proteins | sample P32metaG_FD_120480 | JGI IMG/M metagenome (GOLD analysis project Ga0182024, IMG submission 120480) | Permafrost microbial communities from Stordalen Mire, Sweden - P3-2 metaG (Illumina Assembly) | ecosystem: Environmental > Terrestrial > Soil > Wetlands > Permafrost | place: Sweden: Stordalen... | reverse complement strand
TACTCCTACCAGTCATCACAAGGCGACAACGTACATTTGCCTCCCCAAAACAAAAAAGCGATGCTCCGGCACTCGGAACATCGCTCTGGATCGCTTTTTCACTCTCGTTTCGTAACAGTCTGACAGGGGCGCCCTTTTATAATGCGTTTGTCAAGCGCTATCCGGTTTAGGTGGGGATTACCGATTCAGGACTGAGTTGCCGCCGTCCTCTGAAAGATTCCGGCGAGCCTGAAGGGTGTCACTCTTCACTGAACATCGTAAACGTCATGGGAGCCGGTCGAAACCTTGGCGTCGGGCGCGCCGCCGGACGTGATGTTTCCGCTGGCCAAGTGAAGATGATTGCCCAAAAACACTGTAGCGACTCCGTGTCTAGGAAATGGCATCGACGGCAAAATCTGCCACGTGTTGGTTGCCGCATCGTACGCTTCCAGAGCTCGGAAAGCTCCCAGCAACTGGCGTGTTTGTGTTTCGCCGCCAGCCACGTAGATCTTGCCATTATAGGTGGCCCAGCCGCCTCCGCTTCGCGCCGTAGGCATCGGCGTCCTTGCGCCGGAACCGCCCCAAGTATTTGTCGCCGGATCGTATTCCTCGACGATGTCCAGATTGCTGTCGACGGTGATGAACGCATTGCTGATGCGTCCGCCGATGATGTAGATTTTTCCGTTGACCGCGCCTGAAAACGTGTGGTTTCGCGGAGTCGGCATGGGACTTCGTGTCTCCCACATGTCGGTTTCCGGGTCGTAGGCTTCGTTCGTGCCCGTAGAGCGCGCGGCCGTGGTCGGAAGCAAGGCAACTTCGTTTGATCCGGGCTCCGGGATGGCTCCGCCAATCACGTAAATCCTTCCGCCAACCTGGACGGCAGCAGCCGAACCACGTTTGGTCGGAATCGGCGCGAGCGCCTTCCATGTATCCGCGACCGGATCGTACTCCCAAGCATTATCGATCGGCTGCCATCCCGACATACCCGGCCGCGCGGCGTTCACATAGGATACGAATCCACCGAACACATAAATCTTTCCGCGGTACTCGGACAGCGCTTCGTGGTGTGCCGGAACAGGCATCGGCTTCTTCTTCGTCCACTTGTCGGTGGCGGGGTCGTACTCATAGTTGAGACCCGAGGGCCCGTTATGGAATCCGCCGATAACATACATTTTGCCGTTCGCAGCGACGCCGTAGAGTTCTTCCTGGGGTTCCGGGAATAGCGCAGCTTTCGACCAGGGAGAGGGTTGTTGCGCATATGCGAATGAGGCGCACGCCAGGATGAAAGTCCCGACGACCATCACCAATGGTTTATGCATGTTTCTCTTTGACATGAGGCTCCTCCTCGCTCCGCCCGTGTGACTCTTTGCGCGCCAATCGGCCTGTGACTTCAGGGCACGCGAACCGACCTCGTGCGCATTATACCGAACCGCGACACTTTGGACTGCCGTAGCCAAGCTCTAGTGTGGTGTCCCGTAAATACCCGACAGGCGCAACAGATGCGATTGCGCTGATGCGCGACAACATAGAGGGTGAAACTTATAGACCGTATTTCCGGGACACAACACTAGGAGTGATTGACTGTATTCCTTTCGGTCCATGTTTAAAACCGAAATTTTCGATTTGGACCTCCGAGTCGCGCGTGGTACGTTTCTCCTGCCCTCAAAACATCGAATTTACCAGCAGCAGGCCCCAGCGAAATCGCGGGGTTCTTACGGCTCACTTTTGCCTACAGAAGAGACCCGCCTGCTTCATCGTCACGATCAATACCATCTATGATTGGGGCCAACTCCCGTTATCGGAATGTGGCCCAGCCGAGAAAAGCCAGTTACCGTCTCTCAGGACTTGGCCGCCAGAACCTCGCAGATGGGACCTGCTCTGGTGCCAACTTTGTTGTGTCGAGCGCGGGAAAAGCGTACGATGCGCGAGTCAGAGGTCCATATCGGAAATTCCGGTTGGGAGGGAAACCTACTATGGTCTCGGCACTTAAGCGTGTTTTTACGATCCTCGTCAGCGCAGCCATCGTCTTGATTGCATCGAACACCGCGCATGCCCAAAAAGGACATTGGGAGCAGGCTGCGCCATTTCCGGAGCCATCTCAGGAGATAGGCGGCACCGCCGTGGATAGCAAAATCTTCATCTTGGGCGGACTGATCGATGCCCAGATTCCCAAAGCAATGGTCTGGCAATACGATTCGGTCACGGATAAGTGGACGAAGAAGAAAGATATGCCGCTTGCATCGCACCACCTCGCATCCATCGGCTACAAAGGCAAGCTATATGTGTTCGGCGGCGGGGGGCAGATTACGCCAGGTGGGGACACCTGGGTTCCGCTCAACACTGCATGGGTATACGACCCTGACGCGGATACATGGAAGGCGCTCGCGCCCATGCCGACAAGACGCGGCGCGGCTGTCGCGGCAGTTGTCAATGACAAGATCTATGTCATTGCCGGCGCCGGATATCATCCGGGTTACACAGGGCCGCTGTTCGGACTCACGGCCACAAGGCCGCATCGCGTGATGACTACAAACGAGGTTTACGATCCGGCGACGAATACATGGGCAGAGCGCAGCCCGATCCCCACGGGGCGCAATCACACATCCATCGGTGTAGTGAACGGCAAGATCTACGTTCTCGGGGGACGGCTCGGATCCGTCTTTGTGAATGCGAGCGCTACCGATGTCGTCGAGGAATACGATCCTGCAACGGATAGCTGGGGTTATGCGATGGCACGTATGTCCATGCCGCGAAGTGGGGTCGCCTTCGGAACCTACGGGGGCAAGATCTATGTGGCTGGCGGCGAATACCTGGACAACGACCTCGTCGGGGCCTACCGGAGCTTGAGTGCTTTCGATCCCGTCGCCAACGCGTGGACGGAACTTCCTCCATTGGCGATTCCACGTCACGGCCTTATTGGTGGGATGATCGGCAATCACTTCCATGTAATCAGTGGGCATATGCAGTCCGGGGCTGCGGGGGGAGTGGAAATGGACTCCCCGCGCAACGACGTTTTCGTGATTACAGAGAAGTAGCGCGGCTGGTTGGTCTCTTCGTCGCTACTGAACTTTCCAAAGCGCACGTCTGCTGACGATATAGCGTGGGAAAGTTCGGGAAGAAACACACGTTGGCTGACTAAGTTTCGCCACCTCTTGCCCACCTTCCAGTCACTTGCAAGACAGCCATACGATCTAACCGCCCGGATTCCCCTTATGACGGATGTCTTCAGGAGCGCGCTGGCGGTCCAGTTGCAGGACTTGCAAATGCCACTCAATGGGAACAGAAGTCGGCATAAAGCATATTTTTTTATCGCAGGCCTGATATTCGAGCTTGCCCTTGATCGTCACGGTTTCTCCCTCCGGCGGGAGCTTGTTGCTGAAATCGTTCGTGGAGTTCACTCTCAAGTCTTGCCGGATCCTAAATTTCCCTTCAAAAACCGGCACACGCTCATTAATCGCGGGCAGGAAAAGTATCTTGGATCGAGGATAAACCGACGGGTGCAGTTCCAATTCGGGCGAGGGTTCAATCTCCAGGCGAATAGGCTTGTAGCCTTTTGCCCCTGCTGCGTACACATGAACATCGGGAGGCAGCGTTATTTCGGCGGTCAACGTAACCAAATTTCCGGGCATGGCCGCACGATCCGATTGCCCGGCCACAAGCTGCATGTGCGGACCTTCGACCGAATCGCTGACTTCCTCGCCCAACTCCGGGAAGATTTTCGCCAGGACATTATTTCCCGTGAGCCGGTCCCTGTATTTAGCCTCGAAGAACTTCTCTCGGATCACGCCTTCGGTATCGATGTAAAAATACCCAGGCCTGGCCATTCCGAGATCGCGTCCTGATCCCTCAGAGTTCAGGACTTTGTATTCGCGAATTACCTGCGAATTAGGGTCGGCAAGTAACGGAAATTCGATGTTTCGCCGGCCTGAAAAAAACTTTAGGATGTCCACGCTGTCATAACTGATTCCAGCCAGCTTGAGCCCTTCTTTGTCGAAGCGCGCCTTGGCTGCTTGCAATTGAATCAACTGTCCTTTGCAATATGGGCACCCGTCCGCAGACCGGTAGAACAAAAGAACAGTTCCTTTCGATCCCCTCAGGGTTTCGAGGGTTTGCACTTGGCCAAACTGATCAGGCAAGGAAAACGCGGGTGCCTTTTGGCCGACAGCGAGGCCAACTTCTCCAATCGGCTTCATCGAAGTGACGTGAATGGTTCCGTTTTCCAACGTCCCGTGCACTTCAACGCTGTCCTCAATTTTTCCGTTCACCTTGCTTTGCGGGTCAAGTTGGTAGACCCGCCGAACCGAATCGGCATAGAGTTCTAACTTTGCGCCCGGATCAGCCTCTGAGCATTTCGCCGCTTCACTGAATGCCTCATCGAGGGTGCAGGCAGCGTTAATCAGAACCCCGGTCCAGGGACCGTCAGTTTGCGAAGCAGTTTGTCCGTTTACCGACAATGTCAAGAGGAAGATCAATACTGGTGCCGCTATCAGTGCAGCTTTGTTCATGTTCGATCCTTTCTCGGCACCGCAGATTCGCCGAATGTGGCCCACGGAAAAGTTTTAAGTTCACCAATCATACGCCGATCCGCGCGAACTGTAATCGGACGCGAAACTTCCACGGTTTAATCTGGGATTTCCATTTTGACTTCCCAACCGACTGATAACCTACACTCACCCACGTCAGTATGCAATGCTCCAGCCAGGTTCTTGACTGCGTGGCCTTTTTGGCGGTTGCGGGGAAATCCCAACATTAATTGACCCAATATGAGAGTATTCGAATGCCAAATCCTGTTGTCGGAATGTGGGAATCCCAAAGACTGACAGGCCTCGTTTTCAGGTTCTGGAAATGTTTCCAAATACGCAGGACAGCAGTTGGAAGCCGGGGTGTCCTCATTGATCAACAGGATCGCGAAATTGGGCATCCACGACATTGCGGCCTCCTTTCGTTTTATAAAGGGGTTACGGGCCTGTAAGCGGGGACCAGTCCACTTTGACTTCCCCAAACGGGGCCGGCAGCACGAAATGCAACATTACGTCCATTTCTCCGCCTCGGCCGACCGTCCCTAAGTCCTTTGAAACGGCCGGCCATCGGAGCTAAAACGCAACAGAACAGCCCTTTTGTTACATTAATACAAGTCTATCAAAACAAGCCTCTTAGCGCTTCTGGCATGCTAGAAGATTTGCTTCAGAACAACTCTGATCTCAGGAATGGCGCTCGGGAATGGGACTGCAACCCGGCGTCTCTTTCTTCATAAGGATAAGGATCTATTCGGTTCCGAGCCCTTTCGGACGGCCGTGAGCCTTGTGCGAGATTCTTTGCCTTGCGTAGGGCACGCAGACGTTCTCCTATAATCATGGCTTGATTCTCCGTGGAATGCGTCAGGAATTTTACCATGCTGGCAGTCGCATCCCGTGCCACACCACGTCAAGGAATGACCCCACTGGCCGTGGGCCGTTATTGCGCGTGCGGCGACACATCAGACGGGCCAACCCCCGCAAACAACCGAGCCGACCTCGTGGAGCGTGTCTTGGGGGGGGCAAATTCCCAGTTGACGATAACGCCGTTTCTCAGGACTTGGCCGCCGGGACCCGGCAATCTCTGGGGTGTCTGTTCTGGTGCCCTATCTGTCGCGTCGAGTGTAGGAGGGTGTACGCTGCGCGAGATCAAGGCCCAATGGAAAAGTCCGACCTAACCCCGCCGTTCAATTGGGAACAGACCGCCATCCTTGTCACCGCTAGGATAGGTTGTGGCAGGCGCAGTAGACGTTGCATGTTCCTCGGGAACGGATCACCTTGTGCCACACGCAAGCAAGGTACCTTCACACGCCGACACTTTCTCATCAGGAGCCAGTTTGGGCGGCACGGTCTCGCACCATCGCAGCAAACAAGATGTCTTCACGCAAGGAGCGGCTGCCAAGCGGCCCAAGACCATGCCGAATAGGACGACAAGTACCGGGCGTAAAATTTTAGGGGGACAAATGAAAGATCAGAAAATTGTAGTCGAGTTGAATATTTCCGAGCTTGCTACGGTGCTCGACGCCTTGTGTATGTTTCAAAAGACATACGAAGGTAAGGATGCGGACTACAAACGCGTGGCGTATATGGAGCATTTTGGCTGCGACTCCGGCATTCCATTATTAAGCACGGAAGAGATTAGCGCGCTTTGCGAGCGTATAAAATTCTCGCCTCGAAACGCCTCCAGTCAGGACGGCTAGTCCGCGCATCCTGGCACACCACATTTCCTCAGATTCCGCTGGTTCTACGGGCAGGATACCCTCTGCAGTCTCCGGCTCTGAGATTTCCTGCGCGACTTCCGATTTCTGCGCTAGTGATCCCGCTTGAACCAACCCGCCCAAGTCTGGACCTTCGCTTTCGACCGGGACCGACTCGGTCCCAGATGCCTTGATCCCTACCTCTGCCACTCTACTGTTCTTGACGATCCCTGGTCTCTAAGCATCCCTCTGCCTCGGGCAAAGTTGGAATGCTTTTCGCTTCGCGGTAGCGTCAAATCGCCGCTTTGATATCCCTGTTCCGCAGCACCCTGCTTGGTGATTTCGCGTATTCGTGCCCCTAATATAGAACGGGAAGTCTTGTTTCGAGCAGTGTTTTATTGGCTATTTCGCGTTTCCGGCCGCCCCACCTTCGCGATAAATCTGTGCCCAATTCTCAGCGCACCGCCCACCCTGCGAATTCGATGTGCGGCAATCTGCAGGCGACTCCCGACCGCACCGCCGATTAGGCTGTTGGGCCACATTCCGATAACCCCGTTTCACAGGACTTGGGCGCTTTGAGATGAGCCACTGTGTTCCTGTCGATTTCAAACTCGCTGTTGCCCTCATTTCAAATTGTGGTATCCTCCGTAGACCGGTTTATGCTATAAACCACTGTCATGGATGAACAGGACCGACTTGTTTACCTGACGAAGCACTACAACCACTTACTGTATTTACGGTTTACGGCTTTTGACGCCCTGTTCATCTTCAGTCCGTGGCTGGATCTCCCCCGCATCAGCATGAGTGTCGCTCTGATGGGAATCGGAATTTGCATTGCTTGGTTTTTCCTGATGAGGGCGTACTACCGGCGGCGGTACGGACGCGTTAAGGAACGGCGGGACCCAAAGGACCCGGAGGACCGGCAGAGGGCCGCCTCCGTTTACTTGCTTGCTGCGTTGCCCTGCCTTGTCGCGTGTTACTTCGTGTTCCGAGGGCAGCACGCTCCGCCCGATTTCCTTCTGCTCTTTATTCCAAGCGGGATGCTCACCGAAGCGTTGCTCTACTCCGGGTCTACGTTGAGGCGCTCTTACTACCTGGTGGCGGCCATCGCGAGTTTGCTGATCGTACTGTCGGATATGGTCGGCAGCATGCCTGCTCATCGGTTCTTTTATGTCTACTGCCTTACATTTCTGGGCTCCGCCATGCTGATGGCCGCCATTTTCGATCACTTGCTTCTCGTACACGGCTTTCGCCAGCTCGCGCCGAGGACCCATGTCTGACGATTCCAGCAGCTTCCCTGAGGTGAACCGGCTGGTCCATGAGCCAGCGCGGCTGGCAATCCTCACGGTGCTTTCGGCCTGCGAAAGCGCGGACTTTCTCTTTCTCCAAAACGCAACCGGGCTTAGCAAGGGCAATCTTTCGGTGCAGATCTCGCGACTGGAAGAGGCCCGGCTCGTCTACGTGGAAAAGACCATTAGAAGAAAAAGGACTTTAACGAGGATTTCCCTTAACAGACGCGGGCGAGGCGAGATTGCACAATACTGGCGAACGATGGAGAAAATCCGGCAACAGGCCGTTCCCGCGACGTAGGACGTGATCATTCCCGTCTCGTGAGCGATGCCATGCTAGCCAAGTCCCGATAAGTCGCCAAACCGTAAGTAATCCTCGGACACCACACCACGTCACAACTCGCGCCAGTGCCTGTGAAGTCGCCTTATCGTCATGTGGGAGCCGGATTCAGATAGTATTGTCTCGATTCCTCGCCAAGCGTTAGGAGAGCCAATCGTGACTCGTTTCAAGGAGCTAAGACGGATCGAAGCCGCCATTGGACACCGGAATGAAAAGGAACTATGATGGGCATTAGGCTATTGCGCCATGAGGATCGGCCTCGCCGGACAAGTCGACACGATGAAGCATCAGCAATCATACTGGCGACGAATCGAGCGAAAAGTCCGCACCGCACTCCTTGAACTCGAAACAAGATCAGAATAGGTCCCAAGTCCCGTGAAGTCGCCTTACCGGAATGTAGGTTTTGCCCCGTTCAGGCTTTGGGCGGGTGGGTTTCGCGGCAAGGGAGATTACATCCGGGTAGCCCATCATCCGTTTGCGCCGAGACCGGGCGTGGTAGAATCCGCGCCGGAGGTCGCTACGATGGAATCGAATCAGCATCAAATGCTCAAGTTTCACCAACAGGTGCCAGAAGCCGACCTTCTATCTCGGCTCGATTCGATTCGCCCTTCATCCTGTTGTTCTGACCTGCCGCCAGCTTGCTATTGTCCGGCCTATGTTGGGCCGCATTATGGGGGTATGGCGAAAATCCTCTTCGTTGGATTGGATTCAGGGACATCTGCCGGAACCACTAAGCCCATGACAGCAAAGGAATGGCAATCTTCGATCTTTTCAGACGCCTACAGGAAACAGGAAGACCAAAAGACGAACGCGGCTTGGAACGCTCACTACAAGGGATGCGTCATGACTGCCAGTGCAATCTTGAAGATGGCATGTGGATCGGAATGCGGCAGTGCTTGCAGGGTTAAGCCTTCCTCAGAATGTGTTCTTTCTTATTTTGCACAAACGAACGCGGTGAAGTGTGCTCCGCCCAAGTACGGAATGGCGTTTGTCGCTGAGCACAGGATTGTGAGTTGCTTGGCGATGAATCTCTTCGGCGAAGTCGAAGTACTCCAGCCGGATGTAATTATCCTCCAAGGGAGGAACCACGATTCAGGTCATATACACAAAGATTTCGAGCGCGAATTAGCGGCTCAACACTGGGGCAACTTGGCAATCGTTGAAGGAAGTTTGGTGGGGACCATCACATGGAACCGTGGGCTGATGGCGGGGCGAAAGTCAGTTCTCGGACTGTTCAAGCATCCGGCCGCCAAGGGAAAATCAAATTTCAAAAACACATGGCTCCGGGAGGTTCTTCCTTCCATTCTCAAGATTCATGGGCTGTTGGGGGCTCTCCAGTCTTAACACGCACCGCCCTTCATGGCGTGCTTGTCTGTGGTCGCAATTTCTAACATCCCGATAATTTTCCCTCTCCCCCCGGTTATGGCACATGGGTGCGGGGATGGCGCGATCGCGTGATTGGCGCCCACCGATCGATGAGGGGCATCGAAATGGGGTGGGGGCAGCCAACTAGGGAAAAACATGACAACAGAAACCAGAACCATAACACCACTTCCGAGCATCGAAGAGTTCGCCGTTAAAACTGGCAACTCACTGCGTAAAGTCATCAAGGGAGCGTTGCTTCGGCTCGCGCCGGAGTTCAGAACAGCAAAAGTACGGCGTGGGCTGCTTCTCAAGCAAAATAGCATGTGCCCTATCTGTAGTTGCGTGGTAAACGCTTTAGTGGACAACGGTAGAGAAACGCATGTTGACCATAAATGGACAACAGACGAAGCGGCAAACGAGGTGCTCGCTGGACGGATGGATTTGATAAGTGCCTACAACAAACTGTGGGCGCCGGAAAATCTACGAGCCGCTCACGCTAAATGCAATTTCGGACGGAACAAGAAATAAGTACATGCTTCCGAAAATCAATGGTGAGGTGAGCCAAAATCACACGCTGGGTGATGGCATTGAGGATCGAAGCGAAAGACCACAGACTCACGCGTGGGTAAGTGTAGCCGTCTCTGGCATGAAACCAAATTTCGTTTGACACGCACACCTAGACAACCTACTGTGTCGGCCTAGGCCCTCCCCATCGCACGGCATCAGAAAGTATCTAAGCTGAAAGTTAAGGAGACTCCCGTGAAACGACTTTTAGTATTTGCGACAGTTGTTGCTCTGTCTCTTGTCACTTCGGGCCTGCTGCTGGCCCAAAACGATTCCGATATTGGCACGTGGAAGCTTAACGTAGCGAAGTCCAAGTACGTTGGCGTGCAAGCACCAAAGAGTCAAACCCGGACATATGAAGCGCAGGGCGATGCCATAAAGATTAGCAGAGATGGAATAGCCGCGGACGGTAGCCGAGTTAGTTATACCAACACAATCAAGTATGACGGCAAGGATTCCCCGATTTCGGGGATGGGAGCGCCGAATGGGGCAGACACAGAGACCGTCAAGCGCATTGACGCGAACACGACCACGTACACACAAAAGAAGGCAGGCAAAGTGGTTCAGACGGGCAGACAGGTCGTGTCAAAAGACGGGAAAGTCATGACCACCACGTCAAAAGGTACTGACGCACAAGGAAAGCCGACAAGCTCCACGGCGGTCTACGACAAGCAATAAGTCTGTGTCTCATGCACTGGCGAGGTAGACCGTGTTCCACACGCGGTAGCACTTTCTAAGCCTGTTTCCGCTACCCTTCGACGCATACAGGAACTATTCATCCCTATCGGAAATCGGATAGGGCTTGAGAAGTCGCGTTATCGTCATGTGGGATTTGCCCCGATTCCCAGTTGACGATAACGCCGTTTCACAGGACTTGGACCCATTAATTTTCTGAATTGTGTGTCGGAGAAGTTGCATTTAGGCGATCACGAATGGAGTCCTGTTCCTCGAAAAGCTTTCGCCACACAGGCGTATCTGGCGGAATGTAGTTCGGCAGCAGCAGGCCACCTTGGCAAAACCACTTGTATGCCGCTGGCCCGACATATCCAGATAAAATGGATGGATTTGGATTCTTCAAGAAAACCTTACGGATGTGGCGACCAATTTCGTCAAACCACCGCGAGAAGTCTTTACTCTTGTTGTCGAAGTCACCGTAAATCCTGCCTTGTGTCAGCGAGGGCCTGCCGTGCCATCGGCCCAAGATTGAAGGGCTGAACTCCAAGACTGGTTCTGCCGACACATCAACGTTAAAGTAATTCCCCGACCTTGACCTTTTTCTTCTCAGTACCGGTAGCAATTCTTGATTCCAAAGAATCAGCAGCTCAATTCCGGTTCGAGGCAACAATTCTAATGTTTTAACCGTTGCTGAATGGGCATCATGACTCTCGACCACGACGACGTTGTGCCGACTTTTTATGTGTATCAGCAATTCCTCGTCATCTTCAGGCAGCATGCTAAATTGTATTTGGCGACCCATTTGAAAAAGCGCAGAGAACTGACATTTTACAATAAAGCTAAATCGTCAAAATGGACTCTAAGACAGTAAGCCTCGTCGTGAAGCGACACACGCGTGCCCCACCTTGTTAAAATCACCGCAAGCTGACCGAGATAGTCCCCATTAGTTGCCCATCACGCGACGCCCCAGTGCGACCCGCCAAAACAGGTTCAGCCGGTTCGAGGTTACATACGTTCCGAGGGAGTGGCAGGTCTATTGAGAGTCGTCGCTCCTGGCTCCACAGTCTCCATAGTTCTAATTAGGCTTACTCGCGCATTGAGGCGCACATCTTTTTACTAATGCGTGGCGCTCGAAGCTTGGGCCTTTGCTTGCGATGGAATGATCAACTTCTGCACACGCCAATTTGAGCTTTCAGCAACGAATACTTCGTTTTCGGAAGGGCACGCCAACGCGTGACCGCCTGAAAACTCTCCAAGCTCACGTCCGGAGCGCCCAATGACTCCAAGCACAGTCCCATCGAGCGCAACTTTGAAGATTCGTGCCGGGTATGTACTCTCGCCAATGAACAACACTTGGGTGGGGCCGGAAGTGATGCAAATCGAATTGGGAGCCCCGATTACTTCCTTCAGGCGGTCTCCAGTTGGAGTATTGCCATTGACGGCCTTAGTTTTGGGATCAGGAGGTATGTCAATTTCAAACATACGGAGAAACTTGCCTTCAGTGTCAAAGACTTGAATGCGGTGATTGGAACGATCACCTACATATAGGTTATTGTTGCGGTCTGCCACGATTTGGTGCGGCAGGCGGAACTGGCCCGGGCCAGTTCCATATTCGCCCCACGACTTCACCCAGTCACCGTGCTTGTCGTATTTTGCGATGCGCGAGTTGATGTATCCGTCGCTGATATATATGTTGCCGTCTGAATCCCACGTTACGTCGGTGGGCTGGCGGAACATTCCGTCAATAGGAGGTAGTGGAGGCATTGGGTGACCCCAAGGTTGGGCATTGTCGGCGCCTTCTTTCTTGCGTCCGAAGACCCAGAGGACGCGGCCTGCCTGGTTGAACTTGACAATCATGTCGGAGCCTTTATCGATGGCCCAGATGTTGTCGTCTTTGTCGATGCGCACGGAGTGGGCTTCGGACCAAGCATAGAGGCCCTTGCCAATTTCGCGCATATACTGGCCCGTCGGACTGAACTCGAACAACTGCGCAGCTGCGGCAGCATAGGCAGGACCATTGGCACTATTCGACCGCGTGAACACGTAAATGTTGCCCTTGGAGTCGACGGCCACGCCCGGGACCTCCCCGAAATTCATTCCGGCCGGAAGCTTGAAGAAATCGGGAACAGACTTGAACTTAATTGCCGGTGCGGATGTTTGCTGGGCGTGCACAAACGGAACTAACAATAACGCAAGCAATGCGAACAGAAAGATTTTCATAAAAGCCTCCGAGATAGTGCTAATTCTAATAGACATTCGAGTTGACATTATCCATCCAGGGCCGTGATTACCATCTATTTAAACCTCTGCGAACTGACTCTGTGCCGCAAGAATTTATCACGATTTGGTTCCAGTGCCTTATCGGAAACTGGCTTTTGGGGATAGGGCAGGGGCGGAAAGCGTGCTTACTGGTACGAAAGAGATTTTTCAGGAAAATTCTGCAAATTATTAGGCCCTGTAAGCATGGCGGGGAGCCCTCATTGTTGCCCGATAAAACGGCGCACCCGGAAGCTCCGCACGTTATAACTTGCAATTTACGAAATTGATGTGTACTCTTCGAATTCTGTAGGGCCCCCGTAAATAGACAACAAGCAAAGGAGACGCTTATGAAACGCCTCGGGTGGGCTGGCGCAATGCTGGCCGCAGTTATATTTGTGTTGTCTTCTATCCCTGCGAGCGCGCAGGAATATTATGCCAAGTTCTCAGGATTCCAGGAAACCGGCAGTCTGCCTGGACCGACCGCCGCTGAAAGTGGAGCCATCTTGTCGACCGCCACAGGAACACTCAAACTGACTGTCGACAAAGCCGGGGGAACGATCACCTACTCATTAACGTATACCTTTCCCGCTAACACCACGACGGGCACAACCGCAGGGGCGACCACAACAGCGGCGACCGAGGTCTTACAGTCCCACATCCACTTCGGCAAGGAGCACGTGCCCGGTGGAATCATGGTGTTCTTGTGTACGACCACGGGCATCACCGCTCCCGCCGGAATCCAAACGTGTGCTCCTTCTAACGGAGCGCCAGTTACTGTGACCGGGATCATCACTGCGGCAGACGTGACCGCGAAGGCCGCCGCGCAGGGCGTGTTCGCGATGAACTTCGATGGGGTTGTAGCCGCGCTTGAGTCCGATACTGCCTATGCAAATATTCACACGTCGGCGTACACGTCAGGCGAGATCCGCGGACAGATCCATCGTGTAAGGGATCATCATCGCGACCCTCGCGGCAACGGCCCCAACGGGAACAATGGCGACCACGACAACCACTAAATATGAGTATCGCGGTTAGAAATTTCGGGCTTGGGATGATCCGTATGGCTGGAATCACTCAGAACCTAAACAGAGCTTTGATTTGTTTGAATTGACGCCCGCGAGCGAAATCAGCCTCGTAGACGCCTACGATCAAGACATTGAGCAAGTGTTGCAACGACCCATTGAGATCGCCCGCTTTATCGTCATGTGGGATTTCGGGCGGTGGGGGTGTCGGGCAACTTGCCAAGACTCCCTGTTTATCTGGAGGTGGGCGGCCTATCAGACTGGGGATGTAGCGCCGACGGCGGCAGATTGTAGAGGAATGTAAGGCGGAGTTCGATATTCGGACCTTTGAAGGACTCCGGCAGGTGCTCGAACGGTGTTGAGGCGCGAATCGCAGTGACTACAGCATTGTCCAAACCATCGTTCCCGGAACTGACTTCGACCGTCGGCATCGGATCTAATACTGTCCCGTCCTTCTGGATTCTTAAACGGACGACGGCTTTTCCTTTGTCTCCCGTCTTCGCGCCCTCCGACATTTTCGCGTACCAATTGTGCTTAACTGCCAGCAACAAATGGTTCAGATAAGCCGTGAAGTCCACGCCGTCCGTCGGAGTCAACATCTCCAGGCCGCCCCCAACAGGTGCAGGTGCGGGTTCACGCTCGGTATTTGCGTTGTCTGTTCGAAGTTTTGAAACGTATCCGTCCACATCGTCCGGAATGTTCGGCGAGGTTGATGAGCCTGGTGGAGGAGGAGGCTGCGGACTCTGCACGTTGCTGTTCGCGGGGGAAAATACCGCCATCCATAAGAGTAGAATCGCAGCTCGAAAAGGCGTCATCGACGTGCCCCTTTTGCGAGGCCCATTACTGAATCAGTGAACAATCCAGATCATAACTCGCGTCGAAACTGGATGCAATGGCCGCGCAGCAAACACAATCGCCAAACCTTCACTGCTCCTCCCAGAATAACGCCTCGATCTGCGTGAAATGTGTCGGATATCCGCTAACTCCCTATAAGTCCTGGGAAGTCGTCTTATCGTCAACTGGGATTTGCGGGATTCCCACATGACGATAATGCAGAGCATTTTTAGCTCGGCGGCGTGGCGACAGTAGGCCTGTACAGAGAGGAAACGTGATCGGAGCCACGCCGGTGAGCTAAAAATGTATTGGACTGAACCGCTGCAAGGT
>Ga0182024_10015062_pt1 | contig 14868 bp, 17 predicted proteins | sample P32metaG_FD_120480 | JGI IMG/M metagenome (GOLD analysis project Ga0182024, IMG submission 120480) | Permafrost microbial communities from Stordalen Mire, Sweden - P3-2 metaG (Illumina Assembly) | ecosystem: Environmental > Terrestrial > Soil > Wetlands > Permafrost | place: Sweden: Stordalen... | reverse complement strand
CCTTCGTACTTTTCCCGGGCGCAGCGCAGCATCTCTTGGTGGTGCGCCGCAGACCCGGGATCGTTCCGACTTCGGACTTTTGAATTGCGACGGCGGTCATGACGCCAGAGCGGCATGATCTTACCTACCGGCATCGCGTTTCGAGATGGCCAGCGTTTAGTCTAGTTGGTTGCGCGCTGGCGATGGATCAATCGAGAGCGTCGGTGCTTGATCGCAGCGCACAATCGGTCATTGCCGCAACGACGATCTGCTCGTTCTTCTCCGCCTGTTCGGCCAGGCGATTCCACGCATCGGCCAGGGCGAGGACCGTGGCGCGCTGCGCGGAATCGGCGAAAAACGCCGTTATGGCGATACATTCGGACGCGTTGCGTCGATACTGGTCGGCTGCCGACATACAATGTCCCCGCTCACCAAAGCAGGCAGTGCGTCTTTTGACATTCGAATAATTCATTGGGGCGCGATCCGGTTCCGCCCAACTTATGGGAACTTGGCTGGCCGTCCACGGGTGATGCAAATTCGCCACACTCGCGGTGGTTTCGCCGCCGCTCCACCTTTAAGCTGGAGTCGCTGTCGAGAAAGCGGAGGCTGCATGGAATTGTGGCTGGAGCCGATGACCGCGAACGTGGCGGCGGTCCTGCTCGCCGGGCTTGCTACGTTGTTTGTTCTGATCGGCTTGGAAATTCGCAGCCATCGAGCCGAAGCGAACGGACCGGCCCAGCCGCAGAGCGCGACCGAGGGCGCGCTGGTGCGGACCGGCATCCTGCTCGGGCTGACGCTTGCCCCCTTCGCGGTCATCGGCTTCTTGTTGGGCGCATGGGTTGCGGCAGCTGCGTTGGCGCTGGCGGTCGGGACGGTGCTTTGGTCGTTCCGGCACACCGGGCCGGCCATTCTGGCCCGCTGCGGGGCGCGCGAGGTGCGGGACCGCAATCTCGTGGAAGCAGTCGAGGAGCTCGCCGCCAAGGCGGGCATTCCGCCACCGCGCTTGCTCGAGATTCAAGAAACCCATCCCAACGCGTTCGCGCTCGGCTCCGAGCCGGCCCATGCCGCGATCGTCGTGACGCTCGGCTTGCGCAACCGTTTGAATTCGGACGAGCTGCGCGCCGTCATCGGCCATGAGATTTCGCACATCGCGCGCCGCGATACTTTGAAGGCAACCATTGGGGTCATGCTCATGAGCGCGATCGCCGCCCTGGCGTTGCGGCTTGGCCTGATCGGCCTTTCGGCGCGCCGTCAAGGCCTTGGCGCGCTGCTGTTCCTGGTGATTTTCGCGCCCGTTTCGGCGCTCGTGCTGCGCCTCGGCGGGTCGCGGGCGCGGGTGTATCAAGCCGACCGGGACGGCGCCCTCATGTGCGGCAATCCCGCCGATCTGATCCGAGCGCTCAGCAGGCTCGAGGTCTCGGCCCGACGCATCGCCAGCATCACGGCCAACGATCAGCCGGCGCTGGCGGCGCTCTTCATCGTAAATCCGCTGCCGAATTCCTGGGTCGGCGGGTTGTTTGCCGGGCACCCGCCGCTCGCCCGGCGAATCGCGCGCCTGACCGCGTGTTCGGAGGCAAGCCCGGTCGCGCTTCCGGGCGCCGAGGCCTCGGAGGCAAACAGCGTTTTGCCCCAATCCGGGCCATAGGGGCGGACGGCCAAATGCGCCGCTCCGGGGTATCTGGCTGGGCGACATCATGAGGGTGGGGCCCGGTGGCATTTCTGAATTCGGCTCTGGAAGCCGCCCCGGCGCTCCGCCTAATATGCGCCCCGTTCAAGCGGTCTGACGACGGCGCATCGCGAGGAGCCGAGCGCTGCCGGTAAGGGATGCCCGGCGCTTGACGCCAAGGGATTCAAAGGGTCAGGAAATTCAGGGAGAACACGGATGCACAGTCGTTTCATCGCCACCATGATGCTCGCCGCGCTGACCGGCCTGGCGGCCATCGCCTCGTTCGCCGCCATCAGCCGCGCGCAAGACACGCAACAAGACGAGCCCAATCGCGCCGACTTGCCGCCTCAGGCGTTCAATCCGCAGATGAGCGCGCTCATGAACATGCTGATCCAGCCGCGCCACGCCAAGCTCGGCCTGGCCGGAAAGGCGGAGAACTGGGCGCTGGCCGGCTACGAATTCAACGAGCTCAAGGCCGGTTTCGTGGTCATCGGAAAAGAGGTGCCGCGCTACAAGGGACTGCCGGTCGCCGATCTTTTCGACGCCGCCATGAAGCAAATCTTCCCGGTGATGGATTTCGCCATCAAGGCCGGCGACCCGCGCCAATTCGCCGAATCCTACGCAAAGGTAACGGCCGGCTGCAATGCCTGCCATACCACCGCCGACCATAACTTCATCGTCATCAAGGTGCCGGAGGCGTCCAACTTTCCGAACCAGGAATTTCAACCGAAGTAGCCGGCGGCGCGCCGACGACCAGCTCCGATGGCGGAGCCAGAGCGCGGGCGCCTTGCGCCCGCGTGCAACCGAACTCGGGTTTGCCCGACTTCGGTCATGAAAATAACCGATCCCACGGCATGCTGCCGGCTGCAGGGCCGGGGTGTGCGCGGCTCGATGGCGAATGGCAGCCGCCATTCCGCTTGTCTTGCGCCGCGCCTTGATCTCGCAGGCCTTGGCTGGTTCAGGGTGACGCAAGGAGAAGCCCAGTATGGCCCTAATGCTGCGACCGGATGCCGATTCACCGGGCGACCACAAAGTCATGCACGGGGATTGGCAGGTGGGGCAGATCGACAAGCGCCCCTCCTACACCGGAACCGAGCCTCGATGGCTCTGGGCGCTCAACGGCGTGCCGGGCGGCCCCAAGGGACTACGCCTTGCCGGCGTCACGGCAACACTCGATGAGGCCGAAGCCGAGCTGAAAACGAGCTGGGACCAGTGGCTCGCCTGGGCAGGTCTGTCGGACGTGAAGGAGCGCTTCTAGGCCGCCCGATGAAGGCTCGGCGGAGAGAGATCCGCGCGCCGGTGCCCGCGTGTGTGTCGGCCAGCGAACAGATCAGCCGGACTCCTGATGCTATCAGTGATTCGCCCGATCGGGGGTCCGCGCTCCATCTGCAACGACAGAATCGCGCCATGGCGGAATCGCCTTCCAACCAGTTGTTGGCTTCGCTTCCGGCGCCCGATCTCGATTTGCTTCTGCCGCAGTTGCGATTCGTCGATCTGCCGCAGGAGACGATCCTGTTCGAGGCCGGCGACACCATCAGCCGCATTTTCTTTCCACACAGCGGCATCGTCTCCCTGGTCGTGGAGCTGGGGTCCGGCGAGATGATCGAAGCCGCCATGATCGGCCGGGAGGGCGTGGTCGGAGGATTGGCGGCGCTGGATAGCAACGTCTCCGTCAGCCAGGCCATCATGCAGGTCGCGGGCGCGGCCTCGGCCGTCGACGTGGATGTGGTCCGCCGGCTCGCGGAGCAAAGTAACGGCTTTCGCACCATCCTCATCAAGCACGAGCAGCTGCTGCTGGCGCAATCCCAGCAATCGGCGGCCTGCAATGCGACGCACACGCTCGAAGCGCGTCTCTCGCGCTGGCTGCTGCGTTGCCGGGACTTGATCGGCGGCGACGACATCGCGCTCACGCAGGAATTCGTGGCGCAAATGCTGGGCGTGCGGCGCACCAGCGTGTCGATCGTGGCCAACACGCTGCAGCAGGCCGGTTTCATAAAGTACAAGCGTGGGCAGATCCGCCTGCTCGACGTGGATGGCCTGCGGGAAAGCGCCTGCGAGTGCTATGGGGCGGTCAAGGCGGTGTCCGACCGTCTCATCGGGCCGCCCTCCGGCACGTGATTGCATTAGATCATCAAATTTGCTTCAATGTCGGAAACCGCTCTTACCGGGGCGCGGCGCGTAACGGCTGATCCGCAAGGCCCTCGGGCAATCGGGCGCCCGGAACGCTCCAGGCGTCGCGGTCGAGCAACGGCACGCCCTCGCTCGAACAAGAAACAACGACCACGTGGTGAGGCAAACCGCGGCTGCAATGCATCGCCTGCGAATGTCGGGCACGCGATCGTATCGCAGGATGGCGCAGACGCACGAAGAGGCCCGTGTTTCATGGATCAGCCGTTTCAGTCGCAACAAAATAGACTGCTCGAATTGCTCTCCAAGAGCGACCTCGACCGAATTCGTCCTCATCTGCAGCAAGTCCCGCTCAACTACAGATTCGAGCTGTACCGGGCCGGCAAGCCGATTCCATTCGTCTACTTTCCGGTGGCGGGCGTCGCATCCGTCGTAACCACGATGGCGGACGGCTCCGCCGCCGAGGTCGGGACCATCGGAAATGAAGGAATCGTCGGCCTGCCTATCATCCTGGGCGATACGGTCGCACCCAGCGAGGTTTATGTCCAAGTGCCCGGAATGGCTCTGCGCATGCCAGCGGGCCTGCTTCGTGAAGCGATCGACAGCAGCAGCACGATGCGAACCGTCATGCTGCATTACGTGCACGCGTTGTTCAACCAGATTGCCCAGTCGGCGGCCTGCAACAGTTTCCACACCATCGAGCAGAGATGCTGCCGGTGGCTGCTGATGACGCATGACCGAGTTCAATCGAACCAATTCGCTCTCACGCAGGAGTTCCTGGGAATGATGCTGGGCGCTCGGCGCACCAGCATTACGCTCGCTGCCAGCCATTTGAAGCGCCAGCATCTCATCAGATACAGCCGCGGTCACGTCACGGTGATTGATCGGCCCGGACTCGAGCAACATTCGTGCGAATGCTACGCAGTGAGCAGACGCGAATTCGATCGCTTGCTCGGTCCGCCGCACGGCCTGCCCACCGCCGCCCAATAAGCTCCCCGCATCGAGGCAACCGCGCTCGGCCCGCAACCCATATCCGATCCCGAGGCTGGTCCTGGTCGTTACCCCCGCGGCAGCCATCGGACCCTGCTGTTTCAGAGGCGACGCCGCATGATCGAAGGAACCGCCCCCGCAGCGACCGGCGCCCAGCCGTGCCCTGCCTGTCGAGAGACAACGCCGCATGCGTTGCTCTACCGAAAGAACGGCTGCGACATTTGGCAATGCCGCAGCTGCGGTCTGGGACGGACCGAAGCGAGCGGCTTCGATCCGCACGCCTACTACACGGGCGACTATTTCTCCGGTCACCGCAGCGACGGATATTCGGACTATCGGGCCGCCGAACCCGTCCTGCGACGAGAATTCGCGCGCAGCGTCGAACTCATTCACCATTACCGTCGGTCTGGAAGACTGCTCGATCTCGGATGCGCCTACGGCTTCTTTCTGAAGGAGGCGCAGCGCTATTTTGAGGTCGCAGGGATTGAATTGGCCGAGGAGGCGGCCGAGTATTGCCGCCGCGGCGGCCTCAACGTCCTGTCGGGCATCGCCGACGAGACCAACATGGCACGGATCGGGAGCGTCGACGTCATTACCTTGTTCGACGTGATCGAACACCTGCCGCGCCCGCACGAAACCCTGGCGCTCTGCCGTCAATACCTCCGGCCCGGCGGCGTGATCGTGATCACGACCGGGGACTTCGCCTCCCCGCTGGCGCGGCTGGCCGGCGCCAAGTGGCGACTGATGACGCCGCCCCAGCACCTCTGGTTCCTCACCCCGGAAAGCATCCGCCGAATGTCGGCTGCCTTGGGCCTGTCGCTGGAACGTTGCGACCATCCCGCCAAGGTGGTCCCGCTGTCGCTCATTCTGTTCCAGGTCAGGCGGATGCTGGGCTTTCGCGGCGCGCCGATCACCGCCGCCAGCCGGATCGGCATCCCGGTCAATCTGTTCGATGCCATGCGCATCGTGCTGCGTAAGCCGGCGTCATGAGCAACGAGCCGTTGACCCTGTGGCAAATCCTGCTGCTGGTGGCCTATGCGGCAGGGATGTCGGGCGGCCAGATCTTGTTCAAGATGGCGGCGCTGCGCTATGGCGCCGCCGGCGGCGGCGTCGCCGACCGCCTCATGGGGCTGGCATTCAACGTCTATTTCATCGCCGCCCTCGTTCTCTACGCCGGATACGCAATTCTTTGGGTTTGGATCCTGAGTTTCACACCATTGTCACGTGCATACCCTTTTGTAGCACTCGCCTTCGCGTTGACCCCGTTACTGGGAGGCCTCTTCTTCGGCGACACGATCTCGTTTCGTCTGATCGCGGGAATTGCCTTCATCCTGTGCGGTCTTTTTCTCGTTACGAGCTGAGGGAACTCTTGCCGCCGCGTGGAGTTGGAAGGGGCGCTCCCTGGCCGGGGCCCGCATATCTGCGCGAGCCGACACAAGCCGTTGACGGCCGGCAGCTGGAAACAAGCCGCCGAAAAAGCTGAAGACCGGGATGGAACCTGCCCTGCAGCCGAATCTATGGGTGATTTGCGCCGCCTATAACGAGGCGACCGCGATCGGGCGAGTCGTCACCGAGCTCGTCCGCGCCGGATACCGGGTGATCGTGGTCGATGATGGCTCCGGCGACGGGACCCGGGACGTCGCGGCCGCCGCCGGCGCCCATGTGGTCGCTCATCCGATCAATCTTGGTCAGGGCGCCGCGCTGCAGACCGGGATCGATTATGCCCTGTCGCAGGGCGCCGACGTCCTGGTCACTTTCGATGCCGACGGCCAGCACCGCGTATCCGATATTCCGCGCCTGGCGGGTGCCCTTCGCCGAGAGCGGGCCGACTTCGCGCTGGGCAGCCGCTTTCTCGGGGAGAGCAGCAATCTGCCGCGGCTCCGCCGCTGGCTGCTCAGGGCGGCGACCGTGTTCACCCGCTTGACCACCGGGCTGCGCCTGACGGACTCCCATAACGGGCTGCGCGCTTTTACCCGAAAGGGCGCCGCCGCGATCCGTCTGCGGCAGAACCGCATGGCCCATGCCTCGGAAATCCTGGTCGAGATCGCGCAAAGCGGCCTGCGCTATGTCGAGGTTCCGGTCACCATCGAATATACCGCCTATTCGCTCGCCAAGGGGCAGCGTATAGGCGATTCCGTCACGATCCTGCTCGACCTGTTTGCGCAGGAGCTCTACCGATGATCGCTCAGATCTTTTTTTCGCTGCTGCTTTGCAGCGTATTTCTGTATGCGTGGATCGAATATCGCAGATCGCCGGTGGTGGCGGTCTTGTCGTCGATCGTGGCGCTCGCCGGACTCTATTTTGTCTGGGTGCCCTCCCACACCACCCGCCTTGCGGAATTCGTCGGAATCGGGCGCGGGGTGGACCTCATTCTCTACACCTGGGTCGGCATCAGCCTCCTCGTCATTCTCAACCTGCACCTGAAGCTGCGCACCCAGCTCGAGATGATCACGGTTCTGGCGCGAACGATCGCGCTCGCCAATCCGATTGCCGCGCCGGCCGGGCTCGGCCACCCCTTGGCCGCGCGGATCTCCAACTCGTCCGATGTCAGTGCGTCACGGCGGCAGGCGCGGAACGAGGCGCGGGCGGGTGGGCCCGGACGCAGAACCAGGCGAAGGGGCGATCCAAGCGCCTGACCTCGTCGGTGAACACGGCATCGGGAAGGTCCTGCGCGCAAGGCGACGGTTCCGGCGCCAAAACAAATAAGTCACATCTGGGTGATCGGCGTAATCCGGAGCTTCCGAAGGCGTATTAAGATATAGGAGCGGGATCGTTTTCCGGAGGACCCAATATGCTGACGCGGCGACACGTTCTTTGGACCGGCGCCAGCGCGCTGGCCCTGTTCATTGCCAACCGGCTGTTCGGTTCGCCCTCGGTCTCGCAGGCCGCGGAGACCTTCGAGGTTTCCCATTCCGATGCGGAGTGGCACGCATTGCTGAAGCCGGCCCAATATGCCGTGCTGCGAGAAGAGGCCACCGAGCGCCCCTTCAGTAGCCCGCTCGATCACGAGCAGCGCGCCGGCATCTTCGACTGCGCCGGCTGTGACCTGCCGCTGTTTTCCTCAAAGACCAAGTACGACAGCCGCACGGGCTGGCCGAGCTTCTGGCAGCCCCTCGATAATGCGATCGGCACGGCGGACGACACGTTTCTGGCCATGAAGCGGACCGAGGTCCACTGCAGCCGTTGCGGCGGACATCTGGGCCACGTGTTCAACGACGGGCCGCCGCCGACCGGCCTTCGCTATTGCATGAACGGCATTGCCATGACGTTCAAGCCCGCGACCGCCTGATGTCGCCGCGGCCGTGCCCGGCCGGTGCGCTTACTCCTCGATATCGAAGCGGACGCCCTGCGCGAGCGGCAGCCGGGTCCCGAAATTGATCGTGTTGGTGGCGCGGCGCATATAGGCCTTCCAGGCATCGGAGCCGGCCTCGCGACCGCCGCCGGTCTCCTTCTCGCCCCCGAAGGCGCCGCCGATCTCGGCTCCGGAAGGCCCGATGTTCACGTTGGCGATGCCGCAGTCGGAGCCCGCGGCAGCGACAAATCTCTCGGCCTCGCGCATATCGAGGGTAAAGATCGAGGAGGAAAGGCCGGCGCCGACGGCGTTGTGCAGCGCAATTGCCTGCTCGAGCTCCGCGTAACGCATGACGTAGAGAATCGGCGCAAAGGTCTCGCGCCACACCGGACCGGTCTGCTCCGGCATCTCACAGAGCGCGGGATGCACATAATAAGCGCCTGCGCCGCCGATCCCTTCGATGCGCTCCCCGCCATGAATATGGCCACCGGCCGCGCGCACCTCGGCGAGCGCCTGCTGCATGCCCTCGAAAGCGCGGGCATCGATGAGCGGGCCGACGAGCGTTCCGGGGTCGCGCGGATCGCCGACCTTGGCGGACGCGTAGATCCCAGAGAGCCGCCGCAACAAGGTGTCATGGATGGTGGCATGCACGAACAGCCGCCGCAGCGTGGTGCAGCGCTGGCCAGCGGTGCCCATGGCCGCGAACGCGATGGCGCGGACTGCGAGATCGAGGTCGGCCGATGGCGCCACGATGGCGGCGTTGTTGCCGCCGAGCTCGAGGATCGCGCGGGCGAAACGGGCGGCGAGGCGGGGGCCGACGCTGCGGCCCATGGCGGTCGAGCCGGTCGCCGAGAGGACGGCCACGCGGGTGTCGTCGACCAGCGTCTCGCCGACCTCGCGGCCGCCGATCAGGAGGCCGCAGAGCCCCGCGGGAGCGTCGCCGAAGCGCCGCAAGGCACGCTCGACCAGGGCCTGCGTGGCGAGCGCCGTGAGCGGCGTCTTCTCGGAAGGCTTCCACACCACCGGGTCGCCGCAGACCAAAGCAAGCGCCGCGTTCCAGGACCAGACCGCCACCGGAAAATTAAAGGCGGAGATGACGCCGCAGACGCCGAGCGGATGCCACGATTCCATCATCCGGTGGTCGGCACGCTCGGTCGCGATGGTGCGGCCATAGAGCTGGCGCGACAGCCCGACTGCGAAATCGCAAATGTCGATCATCTCCTGGACCTCGCCCAGGCCCTCGGACACGATCTTGCCGGTCTCGAGCGTCACCAGCCGGCCGAGATCGTCCTTGGCGGCGCGCAGCTCCTCGGCCAGAAGCCGCACCAGCTCTCCGCGCCGCGGCGCCGGGACCATGCGCCAGGCCGCAAAGGCCTCCGCGGCCCGCCCGATGGTTTCTCCCACCTCCTTCGGGGTGGTGATCCTGACCTGGGCGATGAACTCGCCCGTGATCGGCGAGAAGGCCGCGAGCCCTGCGGGCGCGAATGCGCGCTCCGGCACCTCCAACCGCGCCAGGATGGCGAGCGCCTCCTCACGGACCGGTGCGAGCTTGACCGGCGACGTGCTCATGATCGCGCCGAGCCCTCGAACCGTTCATGCGGAACCCGCGTTTCCGGCTTGGCGAAGACTTGGCCGAAGCGGTTCTCCAGGAAGACCTTCAACGGGATATCCTCCTGCCGGATAAACCCGCTCGGCGGCAATTGCCCACCCGCGAGCAGATCGAGCACGGTGCAGATCGCCGCCGCGGTCGTGATCTGAATGGCGCTCAAGGTGCGGCCGTCCACATCGCGGCTGTAGATCTTGTTCGCATAGGTCTCCTGGACCAGCTGGCCATGATTGCGGCCGCTCACGGTGACGAAGATGATCACGACATCCTGCAGCGTGGTCGGCACCGCATGCTCCAGGATGTTCTTGAGCACGTCGCGGCGGTCGCGCAGGCGCAGATCATTGAGGAGCGCGCGCATGATCGCGGCGTGGCCCGGATAGCGGATGGTGCGATAGTTGAGCGTGCGGACCTTGCCTTCGAGGGTGTCGGACAGCGTGCCCAGCCCGCCCGAGGTGTTGAACGCCTCGTAGGTGACGCCGTCGAGCGAGAATTCCTCGTGCTCCTCCAGCGGCGGCACCTCGCGGCGCACGCCGTTCACGATCGCTTCGCAAGGCTCGCAGTATTCGTTGATCACGCCATCGGTGCTCCAGGTCAGGTTGTAGTTGAGCGCGTTGGAGGGATATTGCGGAAGCGCCCCGACCCGCAGCTTGACGCTGTCGAGCGTCTCGAAGCGCTTCGCCATGTCGAAGGCCACGATGGACACGAAGCCGGGGGCCAGTCCGCATTGCGGAATGAAGGCCGCGCCGGCATCGGCCGCGAGCTCCCGCACGCGGCGCGTGCTCGCGACGTCCTCGGTCAGGTCGAGGTAATGGGTGCGGGCCGCGCGCGCCGCCTCGGCGATGACCGTGGTGAGATGGAAGGGGGCGGCATTGAGCACGGCGAACCGGCCGTTGAGCAGATCGACCAGGTTCGCGCTGTCCTCCACATCCGCGGCCATGATGCGAATGCGATCGTCCCGCTCGAGGCGCCCGAGAACCTCAGGGGAGCGATCGGCCAGGGTGACCTGGTAATCGCCGGTCGCGGCCAGCAGGCCAGCGACGGTAGCGCCTATTTTCCCGGCGCCGATCACGACGACGTCCTTCATGCGCCCTCCGGCGGCTTGACCGTCCGGCGGCTAGCCGCCGTCACTGCGCTTGAAGTTGAGCGGCTTGCGCGGGCACCGAGGCGGGAAACAGCTCCCCGATCGAGAGTCGATAGGTGATCGACCCCACGATCATGCTGGCGATCAGGATGAACAGCGCTCCTCGCAGATAGCCCCGACGCCGTCGCGGCGCGAGCGGCTGCTGCAGGCGCTCGCTGGCGAGCGGAGGCGCCAACAGGAAGGTCGCGGTCTCGCGCCGGCGCAACGAACTCTCAGCGTTCCCGAGCGCAACCCCGGGAACCGGAGGCAACTGGGCGGCACGCGGCAGCACCACCGGCTTTTTGGAGGCACGAGGCCCGGCCTCGCGTCGAACGATCTGAGCCTCGCGCTCCACCCATTGGATGCTGGCCTCAAGTCGCTGCAGATCGCGGTCGCCGGCAGGCTCGGCAAGACCGTAACCCGCGGCTGCATGCCCGCGCTCGTGATTGGCCGCCGAGTCGGGGCGAAGAGGATCGGCGTTGGGATCCAGCGGCGCGCGCGGATCTCGTAACGGGAAAACCATTGCAGAGATGCTCCCTCCTGGCTCCCCCCCTTTGATTCGTTCCTCCCCCGGACGGCTGCTTGATGGCCTGTACAATAGCAAGATTTCGGCCTTTCTGGAAGCAGAGATATAGTCCTCCAGGTGCGCCGGCAACTCGGCCAGCCGTGCTCCGCGGGCGCACCGGGCGGTCGAACCAAGGCTATGAAGATTTTAGACGTTTTGCGTTGTCTGAGACCACCAGCGAGAGCCATGAGGCTGAGCTGGCGGCGCGCGGACGGGTTCGCCAAGCGGCTTGCCCCGCCGGCCCGCCGGCATGGCCGTCGCGGCTGGGCGCTCGCGGTCGCGGTCCTTGCCGGCCTCCTCCCGTGCGCGGCGCTCGCGGCCGACAAGATCCGGGTGGGTAATCCCTCGGTGCAGTCCTTCTCGTTCCTGCCCTTGCGGCTTGGCATCGCACACGGCTTCTTCTCGAAATATGGCATCGACCCCGAAGAGGTGACGCTCAACGGCAGTGCCAAGCTGCATCAGGCCATGGCGGCCGGCAGCCTCGATATCGGGCTCGGCTCCGGCACCGACTTGATCTTCCTGGTCAAAGGCGCCCCCGAAGTCGCCGTGGCAAGCATGGCCGGACCGCCGCTGCTGCTTGGCGTCGTCGTGCCCTACGATTCGCCGGCGCGGACCGCCGATGACCTCAAAGGCAAGCGGATCGGCGTCTCGACGGTGAACTCGCTCACGCAATGGCTGATGCGCGAGTTGGCGCGCCAAAAGGGCTGGGGTACCGACAGCCTGACCTACGTCACGGTGGGCGCCGAACTGCCCAACCAGGTGGCCGCCCTGGTGACGGGGCAGATCGACGCGGTGGTCAGCTCGACGGCGCTCGGCTTGCAACTCGCCGAGGCGAAGCGGGGGCGGCTCCTGTTTCCCGCCTCCGACATCGTCAAGGACTTCATGATTCACACGATCTACGCCTCGGATCAAATGGCGCAGAAGAATCCCGACGCGGTCCGGCGCTTCCTCAAAGGCTGGTTCGACACCATCGCCTTCATGCGCGCGAACAAGGACGAGACGGTGCGGGTATCGCGCGAGCGGACCAACTTCTCGGTCGAGGTCGAGGACAAGCAATATGACCTGGTGATGCCGATGTTCTCGGACAGCGGCCGGTTCGAGCCCTCGGCGCTGGCGGCCATCCGGCGCTCCTTCGTCGATCTTCGGCTGATCGACAAGGAGCCCGACCTGACCAAATACTGCACCGAGCAGTTTCTCGCCGCCAAGTAATCGCAGGTGTGATCGGGCGCGTGATCGGCCGTGGCATCGCCTCTGCAATCGCTGCCGGCAACGCGCGCATAAAGAAACGAAAGGATCCGACGTGGCGACCAAGCTCTCCTTGACCCTGACTTGCGGCGATTACGAGATCACGCGGCCCTTGGCCGAGGGGCTGGTCGAGCCTGACGGCATCGCGCTGACCGTGCTGACCAACACGGCGTCGCGCGATCGCCATTGGCGCCTCGCGCGCAATGCCGAGTGCGACCTGGGCGAGTTCAATGCCTGCGCCTATTTCATGGCGCGCGAGCGCGGCCATCCCTTCATCGCGCTGCCGATCTATCCCCATCGCCGCTTCCGCCACGGCTTTGTCTTCGTCAACACCGGCAAGGGAATAAAGCAGGCTTCCGACCTGCGCGGGCGGCGGATCGGTTGCTACGGCGGCTTTCAACCGGCGGCCTGCGTCTGGCTGCGCGGCCTGCTCGAGGAATTCTTCGGCTTGCCGCATCGCGACGCGATCTGGGTGATACCGCGGCTCGACGAGATTCCCTTCACGCCGCCGCCCGGGCTGTCGATCGAGTTCGCTCCACCCGGGAAGACGCTCGATGCGATGCTGGCCGAAGGCGAGATCGACGCGATGCTGGCGCCGAGCTTCCCGGCGCCCTTCATGAAGGGCGACAAGCGCGTGGCGCGGCTGTTTCCCGATTTCAAGTCGCTGGAGATCGATTACTACCGGCAGACCGGGATTTTCCCGATCATGCATACGATCATCATCCGGCAAAGCATCGTCGAGCAGCATCCCTGGGTGCCGGCCAATCTCGCCTACGCGTTCAACCAATCAAAGCAGGTCGCCTATGAGCGGCTGCGCAATCCGCGCGTCCTGCCGCAAGCCTGGTCGACCAGCGCGGCCGAGGAGCAGGCCGCGATCCTGGGCCCCGATCCCTGGGCCTATGGGCTCGGAGCCGGCAACCGCAAGAACCTCGAGACGGCGATGCGCTACACCCATGAGCAAGGCCTGACGTCCCGCCTGGCGCCCCTCGACGAGGTGTTCGTTCCCATCGACGACGGCATCTTCTCGGGCGTCGGCGGCTATTAGCTTGTGGGGTGCTTTGTTCCAGCTCGTCCCGGCCTCGCGCCGGGGCCGTTCCAAATTCGGAGTTTCTGACGGTCCCGGCTCACAGCGCGGCGGAGACAGCGCGCTACGCCCCATGCAGCAGCCGCATCGGATCGACCGGGGTCGAGCCTTGGCGGATTTCGAAGTGAAGCTCTGGGGCGCCGGCATTGCCGGTTTGGCCGGACGTGGCGATGATCTCGCCGGCCTTGATCTGATCGCCCTGCTTCACGCGCAGCTCCTTCGCGTGCGCATAGGCGGTGACATAGTTGTTGTTGTGGCGCACCAGCACGAGATTGCCGAAGGCCTTGAGCTGGTTGCCGGAATAGATCACGACGCCATCTTCCGCCGCCTTGATCGGCGTGTTCTCGGGCACCGCGATATCGATGCCGTCATTGCGTTGGCCATCGGCTGTGGCACCGAAGCCGGCAATGACCTGCCCGCGGACCGGCCAGCGAAAGCGCGGCGCGGCCTCGGGTTTGATCGGATCGACAGCCGCCGGCGGCTCGGCCGGCTTTGGCGGCGGCAGCTTTGAGGCGGGCGGCGCGGCCGCGTGCTGTTCAAGCACGGGCTTCTGCTTCGGTCGGGCGCCGGCCGAATTCAGGGACGATGTGTCGGCGGGCCGCGCGATCCTGCTCGGCCGGCTGTCCGGCGGCATGACGCGCACGTCCGCTCCGCTCGCAACCTCCGCTCCGCTACTGATTGTGGGAATGGATTCGGGCGGAACCGGTGCCGCCAGGTTCGAGCGCGGCGCCGCGGGCGTCGCGGAGATTGGTGAGGTGATATAGCGCGGCACCACCAGACGCTGGCCCGGCCGCAGCGCATTGGGTACTTTGAGATTGTTTGCTTGGATGATGACGGCGGCGGGCACATGATGGCGGCGGGCGATGGTGTCCACCGTCTCGCCGCGCGCGACCGTGATGGCGACGCCGCCGTCCCAGTTCCAGGAGCCGCCGGGAGCTTGGCCGAGCGTTTGGTGCGCCGCGACGGCGGGCGATGCTTGCGGCCGCGGGTCGTCGTTGAAGGGCACGGGCTCCGCGCTGCAACCCGCCACGCCGAAGCCGATCAGCGCCAGCACGATCACGCGCGGCTCCGGCCTCAAGGGCGGCTTCGACCGCAAGAGCGGCTGCGCCCGCAGGAATAGCCGACCGATGGCCAGGCTCATGGCGCCCTCACGCACGCGACAACAGACAGCGCCATGAGCTAACGACCATCGGG
>Ga0182024_10015061_pt1 | contig 14869 bp, 18 predicted proteins | sample P32metaG_FD_120480 | JGI IMG/M metagenome (GOLD analysis project Ga0182024, IMG submission 120480) | Permafrost microbial communities from Stordalen Mire, Sweden - P3-2 metaG (Illumina Assembly) | ecosystem: Environmental > Terrestrial > Soil > Wetlands > Permafrost | place: Sweden: Stordalen... | reverse complement strand
TCCTGCACCGGTTGGAACGGACCACAAAATCCGTTCCAACCTGGTGGTTTTCACCGGACTCACAGAAAGTCATCTTGAAGGTGGGCAAGCCTGGAGCGTTTTCAAGGTTGGTGCGGGCCGCCGGTTAACATCTACCGGCACTCACTCTGAAAACGCTATAGCCGCTCAACCCACGGAGCAAAAACAATGGCAATCGTCGTAAGAAACGAAGGCGCTAAAGTTAATTCCAACATCAACGTCACTCCCATGGTGGACGTGATGTTGGTGCTGCTGATCGTTTTCATGGTCATCACCCCAATGCTGCAAAACAAGGTGAATATCGAGCTGGCCAAAGTCACCGACCCGACCTCGATGCCCGACGCCGATAAGGAAGATGCGGTGGTCGTCGCCATCACCCGGGACAACAAGGTGTACCTGGGACAAAACCAGGTCTCCATGGCGGATCTTGGTGCTAAAGTGGCCGATCTGTTGCAGAACAAAACGGAAAAGCAGATCTTTATGCGTGCGGACGCCCGGGCGCAGTACGGCACAGTCATGGATGCCATTGATGATGTACGCACCGCTGGTGTTGACCAGGTGGGCCTGCTGACCGATCGCCGCCAAGACCAGGCAGCGACACCGCCTCCCACTCCGCCAGCCGGACAGTAAGCGTCTGAGCGCAAACTGAACCCACTATAGAAATCAGGAAACGAGGGAACGAACATGGCGTTTGATACGGGTAGTGGTGGTGGTCTCAATGCAAGCATCAACGTGACCCCAATGATCGATGTTTTGCTGGTGTTGCTGATTGTGTTCATGGTTATCACGCCGGTGACGCCGAAAGGGCTTGATGCCCTGGTGCCGCAGCCACCGAAAGAACCGCAGAAGCAGCAGGATAATGACCGCACCATTGTGATCCAGGTTACGCATCGTGCGGGCGGAGGCGTCCCAGGGTACAAAATCAATGAGATGGACGTTTCTCACGGGGACCTGTTAAATAAGCTGGAAGGTATTTTCGCCACCCGCGCCGAGAAGGTCATGTTTGTCAAAGGAGATCCAGATCTGGACTTCTCCGCCGTGGCTGACGTGCTCGACATCGGCCATGAGGCGGGCGTTGATCACATTGGCCTCATTACGCCAAAGGTGGCAGCGGGGCAGTAGAGCTGTATCAGTTGTTGCAGGCCGGGCCATGGGATCCAGCAGTTGCAGACGTCGCCACGCTGGGATTGAAGGAAAGGTTGCCTGACCCTGCTGCATGAGCCGCAACGACAAACAAGCACCGGTCGATGTTCAGCGCGCTTTGCAAAAGGTCCGCGGCTGCTTCTAGCAGCCGCGGGCTCTGTTTTTAGGGCAGGACTTGCCAGCGGGCGGAAACCAATTACAATCACTGCGCAGAGATTTTTCCCCTCGAGTCGCAGGCCGGGTAAGCTTGTAGGAGATCAGGCATAGCCTGGCGATCACTAAGGAGATTTAAACCAGAATGAAGCGAAGCGCATATATTCCGGTGCTGGCGGTCGCCACCCTGTCGCTGCTGACCATGGTAACCGGGTGCAGCAAGCTGCAGGCTCGCGATCAATTGATTAAGGGTGTGCAGGCGTATAAGAACGCCAAGTTTGAAGAGGCCATCGACCACTTCCAGAACGCGGAACGGCTCGATCCGACGCTCCAAAACGCTCCTCTGTATCTCGCCACGGCATACGCTCAACAGGTAGTTCCCGACGCAAACACGCCAGAGAATACGAAGAATGCGCAACTGGCAGTGGACGCCTATCAGAAAGTCCTGGTTAAGGATCCTAACGACCTGACTGCATTGCGAGGAATCGCTGCGGTCTATCTGAACACGGGCAAGACCGAAGAGGCCAAACAGTGGCAGAGGAAGGTCACGACTGTCGACGCCAATGACCCGGTGGCGCATTACACCATCGGGGTGATCGACTGGCGCGTTGCCTACAGGAATGCGATCGCGACGCGTAACGGCCTGGGCATGCAGGATAACGGGGACATGATCAAGGACAAGGCCGCGTGCCAGAAGTTGGCCGACCTGAACGGGCCCATCGTCGATGAGGGTATCAAGGAGCTGCAGCAGGCTATCAATCTGCGCCCAGGGTACGATGACGCGATGTCCTATCTCAGCCTGCTCTACCGGCGTAAGGCCGACCTGGATTGCGGCGATGAGGCTACACACAAGGCGGACATGGCTTTATTCGATCAATGGCGCGATAAGACCATGTCGACCCGTAAGGCGAATGAAGCGAAGAAGAACCAACAAACGCCTGGCGGCATCACGATGGACGGCAAGCAGTAATTATCGAGAACCTTCAATCAGCCCCTGGCTTTGGCCAGGGGCTGATTGCTTTTAGCAACCGTTACCGCTACAACTGCGGCGACGTGCATGTTGTAATCTTGGCCCGTGGCTATCCTCCTGGAAGTCGACCAACTCTCCATCTACTTTCGCAACCAGGCGGTGGTCCGTGATCTAACTTTCTCTGTTGGACAGGGAGAGGTCCTGGGGTTGGTGGGCGAGTCCGGATCAGGAAAGTCGCTGACCTCGCTCTCCATCCTGCGCCTGCTCGACAGCGCAGCGCGCGTGGAGGGCGCCATCCGTTTCGAGGGCCAGGACCTGTTGACCCTGAAACCGGAGCAGATGCGCCGCTATCGTGGGCGTAAGATCGCCATGATCTTTCAGGAGCCCATGACGGCCCTCAATCCCGTCATGCCGGTGGGACGGCAGATCGCGGAAGCCATCGAAGCCCATCAGCCTGAGTTGAGCCGCAAGCAGGTGCGCGACGCCGTCGTAGAGGCCATGACCGCGGTGGCGATTGCCGAGCCTGAGCAGCGCCAGCGCGACTATCCTCACCAGTTTTCCGGCGGCCAGCGCCAGCGACTGCTGATCGCGATGGCGCTGGTGAATCACCCATCCCTCCTGATCGCCGACGAACCCACCACGGCCCTGGACGTCACTGTGCAGGCACAGATACTGCTTCTGCTTAAGGACCTGCAGCAGCGTAATGGCCTGGGCATGTTGTTCATCTCCCATGACCTTGCTGTGGTGGCGCAGATTGCCGACCGGGTTGCCGTGATGCGCCGGGGCATGCTGCTGGAGACTGGGACGCGAGAACAGGTCTTTCTCCATCCCCGGCATGCCTATACAAAGAGCCTGCTGGGAGCAGTGCCGACTCTCACCACTGACCGCGACCAGCCGCTGGCCACGCTGGCGGCGGCTGATACCACGACTGGGATCCTCCTGGAGCAGGCCCCCGGCCACTGGGTACGCAGCGTCGAGCCAGTCTGATATTCTGATCATTTGCGGCTGATTTCGGGTGGCGCCAGGCTCCTGAAAAGTGTGCCGTCGAACAGGCACCGGACACTATGCGCGCTTTACTCATTTCCGACATTCACGCCAACATTGATGCCCTCGAGGCTGTGATCGAAGCTGCTCCGGCGCATGATGTGGTCTGGAACCTGGGCGATGTCGTGGGCTACGGGGCGGCGCCAAACGAGGTGATAGAGCGGGTGCGGGACCTGGGCAAAACTTTTGTCCGGGGCAATCACGACCGCGCCTGCAGCGGGCAACTATCGCTGGAGGATTTTAATCCCGTAGCCAGCCGCGCCGCCCGCTGGACGCGTCAGGTGCTCACTCCGGAGCACATCGATTGGCTGCAGCACATGGTGCGAGGACCGGTCACGCCAGATGGCCCCCAGGTAAGCTGCATGCACGGGTCTTATCTCGATGAGGATGAATACCTGCTCTCGGTGCGTGATGCAAGGCTGCCGCTGAAGCAGGCGGAGACCCGCATCAATTTCTTCGGCCATACCCATCTGCAGGGCGGTTTTGCCGCTCACGGTGAGGACTGGTTCAAGCTCGATCCGGTTTACTCGAGTGACGATGAGCCCGATATGTCGGAGTTGGTGTTGGTGCCAGGGGCGCGTTATCTGATTAATCCCGGTTCAGTGGGCCAGCCGAGGGATCATGATCGCCGTGCCGCCTTTGCGCTCTACGATGATGAGCGCATGCTGGTCGAATTCCGCCGCGTGCCTTATGATTTCCGGCTGGCGCAAATGCGCATCATGCGCGCGGGACTACCCGACCAATTAGCCATGCGGCTAAGCTACGGCCGCTGAGTGGCTCCGGGTACTTTCGAGGTAATCGGACGGGTGCCCCACGTTCGCCCTAGCGTACGTGGGACGAAACCGATGGGCGAAGCCCAACAACTGCTTTTGCTCATTCGCTCAGCGACTCCCAGGTGAGAGTCGGTAGGTACGGGCTTCAGCCTGGCTTCAGCCCGTATCTAAGTCTGACACAATTATTCGGCCTTTAGGCCCTGAGGTACGATTCTCAAACAGGCAGAGCATACCTCAGGGCCTAAAGGCCACAAAGATGACAACGTTTATGCCGGGGATAAATCCCCGGCCTACCTTGACGCGGTTCTCTCAATCAGTACCCGAAACTAAACCGCAGCCTCTTCAGCCTTGACCGTGACCTTGATGTGCGCAGTCACTTCACGATGCAACTTGATCGGCACATGGAATTCGCCCAGCTGGCGCAGCGGCTCTTCCAGCTGTAGCTTCCGCCGGTCAATGGTGAACCCCTTGCCTTCCAGCGCATGCGCGATCTCAGAAGCAGTGACCGAACCGAAGAGGTGCTCGTTCTCGCCTACCCTGCGTTCGAAAACAAGCTCCACCTGGTTAAGCTGTGTGACCAACAATTCCGCCTCAGACTTTTCCTTCGCGGAACGCCGAACGGCCGATTGCTTCATTTGCTCGATGACCACCTTATTGGCGGCCGTGGCTTCCATGGCGAGCTTTTTGGGCAGCAGAAAATTCCGCCCATAGCCGTCGGCGACTTTCACCACATCGCCGCGCTGGCCGAGCTTGTTGACATCTTCTTTCAGAATGACTTCCATGACCAATCTCCTGGTGACCGCTCTAGTAGCGGGCTGCAAACGGCAGCAAAGCGATGTTGCGCGCCTGCTTGATGGCCCGCGCCAACCCCCGCTGATGGGTGGTGCAGACGCCGGTGAGGCGTCGGGGCACTATCTTGCCCCGCTCGGCGACGAACTGCTGCAGCAGGCGTACATCGCGATAGTGGATAGCGTCGATCTTCTCGACACAGAACTTGCAAACCTTCTTGCGGCGAAAGAACTTGCGTCCGCCGCCGCCGGGGCCGCTGGGGCGTCCGCCAGGCGGCCGTCCGCCAGGGCCTGAGCCCCCGGGTCCAGAGCCCTCGGGCCGGGATGTACTTGGTGCGCTTGGGGTGCTGGTTTCGTCAGCCATAATTTTCCTGTTCCTTTCAAATATTGCTTAGGCGCTGGCCGCTTCGGTCGCCGCCGCTGGTGCGGTAGCAGGCTCGACGGGTGCGGGTGCCGGGGCCGGTGCCGCCGGCTGGGCGCTCAGTTTCTTGCGGGTGGCGCGAATGGCCTTGATCTTGGCCACGCGCTTCTCTTCTTCGTCCATGCGGACGGAGATAAACTTGATCACCGGCTCGGAGACCCGCAGTCGGCGCTCAATCTCACCCACCAGCGACCCATCTGCATTGATCGTCAACAACACATAGTTGCCGTCGTTGAACTTCTTGACCATGTAGGCCAGCTTGCGCCGCCCGAGCTTTTCCATCGACTTGATGCTGCCGCCGCCCTGGGTGATATTCGCCTCCAGGCCGGCGATCAGCTTGTCGAGATCCTCGTCCAGAATGTCAGGACGAACAATGAACATGATTTCGTACGTGCGTTGCATGGCTATTCTCCAATTCTTTACTGTTCGCCGCCATTCTTGCGGCGATTGAACTCATTCATTGCCGGTCCGGCCCCCTTGGCCAGCACCATTTCTACTGCCTTCGCCGCGCGATCCAATACCTCATCCAGGATCGCCAGTTGCGCTCTGCGCATGGGCGTCAGCACATAATCCTTCCGCCCCCGCCGTGCGCTTTCCGCTGCTTCATCTCCCGGCGGAGCGACCCCGATACGTATCCGCAGCCACTCCTCGCTGCCTAACGCGCCGGAGACCGACTTGACCCCGTTATGGCCGCCTGCGCTCCCCCGTTCCCGGATACGCAGCGAACCCAGGCTCAACGCGATCTCGTCATAAATCACGATCAGATCGCGCGCCGGGTCGGCATCAAACTCTTTCACCAGCGCCTGAACCGAGATGCCACTCAGATTCATGAACGTTTCCGGCTTCGCCAGCACGACATCTCTGCCGGCAATACGAGTGGTGGCCGTGAGTGCCCGGCAGCGACGGTTGTTCACCGTCACCCCACCCTGCTCCGCCAGCCGGTCGATAGCCAGAAAACCCGCATTATGGGGGGTGAACTGGTACTCGATGCCCGGGTTTCCCAGGCCGACCACCAGGGCCGGACCCTTTCTTTCCCCGTCCACTTCGTCAGCCAAGCTCAGAGCCAGGTCACTTCTTCCCGCCCTTTTCCGCAGCCGGCTCCGGAGTATCGGTCTTGCCCTTCTTGGCCACTTCCGGCTCCGCCGGAGCCGCTGCCGCCACCGCATCCACCGCCGGCGCAACTTCTTCCTTGATCGCCACCACGTGGGCTACGGTTGCGTTCTCATCGGTAATGAACTTGAGCTTGCCACCACGCGGCAGATCAGCTACGCGGATGGAGCTATTCAATGCCAGGCCGGTCACATTCACGTCAATATGGCTCGGGATATCTCCTGGCAAGCACTCGATCTCAACCTCACGCAACACCTGGTCGAGAATGCCGCCTTGCATTTTGACGCCAACGGGAATGCCCTCGAGCAATACCGGCACCTTCACCCGCATAGCCTTGTCCATCGCGATCCGCTTCAGGTCGATGTGCATGAGCTTGCCTTTAATGGGCTCATACTGCCAATCGACGATCATGGCCTTGGTCTTGCCGGTGCCGATCTCCAGGTCAAAAATCGTGTTGTGTCCCGAATCTGAGTGAAGGATGCGGGTAATCTGCTTGGGATCGAGTTCCACCGCAATGGAGGGCTCCTTGGCGCCGTAGACTACACCCGGAATCATGCCCGCGACCCGCACCCGGCGCGCCGCATTCTTGTTGAACTTGCCCTCGCGGGGTTTTGCTGCGACCACTTCTTGCTCAGCCATACTTCTCTCCTCTAACTCTTCCGCGCCGCCCGAACTAGCTAAACAGCGAGCTGACGCTGGTCTCCATGTGAATACTCTCGATCGTGGCGCCTAACAGGCCGGCTACCGAAAGCACTTTGATCCTTCCCTGCCGTTCCAGCTTTTGCGCCTCTTCGCGCAGCGGGATCGAGTCAGTGACAATCACTTCCTGTATCCGCGAGCTCGTAATGCGCTCGATAGCCGGTCCTGACAGCACCGCATGCGAAGCTGCCGCGTATATCTTCACCGCTCCGGCATCGAGCAGCGCCTGCGCCGTCTTGACCAGCGTGCCCGCGGTGTCGATGATGTCGTCGATGATCAGGCAGGTTCTTCCCTGCACATCGCCGATCACGTTCATCACTTCGGTCACGTTCAGATCCGTGCGCCGCTTGTCCACAATGGCCAGCGGAGCCTGCATCTTGGTCGCAAAAAACCGCGCCCGTTCCACACCACCCGCATCCGGCGAAACCACCGTAAGATCAGGCAGGTTCAGCTCCCGGAAGTAGCTCACCATTACCGGACTGGCGAACATGTGATCCACCGGGATATTGAAGAACCCCTGGATCTGCGCCGCATGCAGATCCATAAATAACGCCCGGTTGGCTCCCGCGGTGGTCAGCAAATCCGCCACCAGCTTGGACGAGATCGCCACCCGCGGCCGATCCTTGCGGTCCTGCCGGGCATATCCGTAATACGGCACCACTACCGTGATTCGCCCGGCCGAAGCGCGCTTCAGCGCGTCAATCATGATCAGCAGCTCTACCAGGTGCTGATCCACCGGGAAACACGTTGGCTGCACGATAAAAACATCCACGCCGCGGACGTTCTCGAGCAACTGAAAGTAAATCTCTCCGTCGGCAAAACGCTGCAGCTTGCTTTCGCCCAGCTGCACCCCGACATGGGTGCAAATGCCCTCGGCCAGTTTGCGGTTGGCGGAACCGGCGAAGATCTTGAACCGCTTGTCTTCGCTCAAGCGCCCAGCACGCTTGCGCTCCGGCTTGACCTTGCCTGGCGTCGCTAGCTCCTGGGTCACGCTCTCCACCTCTTGTTGCGAGGCAGGAACCGTCAATACAGTGGATTCTCCCTTCACACGAACCTCCCAAGCTGGTTTGCTTTGGTTGTTCCGCCTGATTGTCGCGCCACGGACTGCTTTCCCCGTGACAGGAACCACATTTTCGACTGCAAAAGCTTGGCTGGGCGACTAGGAGTCGAACCTAGACAAAGTGCTCCAAAGGCACTTGACCTACCATTAGTCGATCGCCCAACTGGGTGCGACAGAACGCCTTAGTTCGCGTCTGCCACCATCATAGTGCGCCAGTAATCGCTGCGAGGCAACGTGCTGGTGACCAAGCCAGTTACACCGTGCCGTTCCAGCCGAACCAGCGCCGCCTGTGCCGCCGCCGAGGTACGGTACAGCCCAAAAAGGGCTGATCCAGACCCGGAGAGGCCTGCATAGACAGCCGCGTCCTCCGTGCCGGGAACGCCCACAAGAATGCGCTTGATTTCACCGAGAAAGGGATACTGAGGAAAGACGACTCGTTCAAAGTCGTTTTCTATCCCGGTTCGGACAAGCGCGAGAAGCGGATTCTCGGCCCGGTCTACTCTCGCATCGACTGCTTCGGAGAAGACACCGGAGGAGTGCGGTTCGCCAAATGCAGCAGCGATCGACCGACTCAACACTGTGATTGTAGCTGAGGGGGCGGTCACGGTCAACGCAGCGGTGGCCTGCAGGTTGTCCCAGTCCCGGTAAGCTTGCGGCGTAGAAACCCCGATCGCCGGTAGCGCCAGCACGCAGGGCAGCGACGGAATATCGGGGAGAGGGTACACTTCCTCCCCGCGCCCTACCCCGACCACCGCGCCGCCGAGCAGAAACAGCGGAATATCGGAACCGATCTCCGCCGCCAGGAGCAGGCGCTCTGGCGGCGAGAGCCGGCGGTCGAGTTCGTGCTCCAGCCCCAGGAGCGCGGCGATGGCATTGGCAGAGCCGCCGCCCAGGCCGCCTTGTACCGGCAATTGTTTGTCGATGTGAATATGAACCTCGGCCCGCAGGTCGAGTAACTCAAGGGTGCGGGCAACCATCCGCCATGCCGTGTTGCCGGCATCGGTGGGCACACGCGGATGAGTGCTGCTAAGCGTGATACGCGTTTCGGCTGCGCTGCGCGCCTCCACCGTCACCCACTCATGCAGGGCCAGGGTTTGGTACACGGTCGTGAGTTGGTGGAAACCGTCCGGGCGCAGAGGGCCGATGGCCAGCCCCAAATTGATCTTGGTATGCGATCGAACGCTGGTGGGCATCGATCCGATTTTAGTCTGCGGCCACCATCAGCATTACTTTGTGGCAAAACTAATACGAATTTCCTATTGCCAATCGTTACTCTGGTGGAGGAAACTCCTTCTCGATGCACCTCTTCCCCCTGAGAGTGATTGAAGCCGGCATGGTCGTGGGCGCCGTAATTGGCCTGCTGATCCTGATCGCTCCTAACTTTGGCTTGAAGCCGAAGCAAACGGTGGATGGCTGGCGCTTCCCGGTAAAACCAACCTGTCTTCTGCTCTACTACCTCGCGCTGGGTGGCGGCATGGGCGCCGTCGGCCTCAGTGCTGCCCAGATGCTGACCTCCGGCACCACCAACTGGATTGCTTGGGTGGGCTTTGGTTTCGGGTTCTTCCTGGTGCCGTTGGTGTTGGCCGACTGGCCGGAACCGCTGATCCTGGACGGGCAAGGTCTACTCGAAGGCCGTTGTGCCTCCAGCCGCATCCGTTGGCAGGAGCTCAAGCATGTGCGGGCCTATCGCATCCGCTGCGATCGTGGAGTGGTCATCCACGGCGACGGAGGAAAACAACTCGTCGTCGCCCATATCGCTTATGACTCCAAGGCCGTGCTCGACTGCCTGCTGCAATGGAGACCGGTTCCGTACTATTCGCTGCAAGACGAAATGGCTCCCCTCTCGATTTTCACCGATCCTCACTCCCGCTACTAAGCTCTCTCCACGAGGGACACGGCTGCGGCTGAGCTGTAAATCTAATAGAGGGTGCGTGAGCACCTACCCATTCGAAGATCAGTCCCGTAAGGGACGGCTGAACTTAGCCCAGGACGCTAGTCCTGGGTACAGATTCCAGAGGCGACAAGTCCCGTAGGGACGACTGGCCGTTAGCCGGAGGCAATCCCGGAGCTTCCATCTCAAGATATTGCGCAATTGCAAATTCCCGATCCGCTCCCCGAATCCAGGATCATGTCTTCGGCAGCCTTTCCAGTCGTCCCTCCGGGACTTGTCAACGTCGCATGCCAACCCAGGACTAGCGTCCTGGGCCAAGTTCAGCCGTCCCTGCGGGACTGATCTTCGAAGGGGTAGATTCTCACACAAGGATGACAACATTTACGTCGGCGATAAATCCCCGGCCTACCAAGAACCACCTTCCCAAGAGTGTTTCTCCTGATTCATCGGCCCATCGCACGCCAGCGCGCGGTGAGAAGATAGAACGAGAACAAACGGAGCCGAGGAGTTCCGTGGAAACGGCGCGATGCTGAGAACGATTTCGACCCACATATTTTTGCGCCAGCGCCTGCATCCGGGGCTGCTGGAAACATTAGCCAAAGGAGGCGCCCAGGGAATCGAGATCTTTGCCGCGCGCCAGCACTTCGACTACACCTCCAAGACCCATGTAAAAGAAATCGCGCTTTGGTTCTCGGCTAACCCCGTGGAGCCGTTTTCCATGCACATGCCGATGTTTGGGGATACCGAGATGGGACGCAGCGGCTCACCGGCCGTCAATGTCGTTCATCCCGAAAAGTCGCGGCGCATCGACGCCATGGACGAGGTGAAGCGAGCCCTTGAAACCGCCGAAGAAATGCCGCTGCGCCACCTGATTCTGCATCTCGGCGAGCGCGAAGACCGCTGGAGCCCGCGGACGCTGGAGCATGCCATGACCGCCATCGAGCACCTGCAGGCTTTTGCCCGGCCCCTGGGAGTAAAGATTCTGCTCGAGAACATCCAGAACGAGGTGTCGGAATCGGTCAACCTGCTGGAGATCGTGAGAATCGGGCACTTCAAGGACGTTGGGGTATGTCTTGACGTGGGTCATGCGCATATCGGCGGTGGCATCGCCGCGGCGATCGGCGAGTTGAATCCGCTCATCCGATCTGCCCATATTCACGACAACCATGGGCAGAAGGACGAGCACCTTTGGCCTGGAGACGGAACCATCCCCTGGGCGGAGACCATGAAGGAGCTGCGCACATCGCCGCAGCTGTCCGCCGCAGTGCTGGAAATTAACTACCTGCCCGAGGAGTCGCCAGAGCACGTCGCCAGCCGGGCCGCGGAAACATTCAAGATGCTCGAGCTGTAGGTGGAAATGCCAGAAGAAAATCAGAACGAAGCCGTGGCTGCTCCACTGGCTACCATCGCATCCCTGAATCAGCACGAAGGTAAACCAGTAACACTAAGGGGATGGCTTTATAACCTGCGCGAGAGCGGGAAGCTTCTCTTCCCGATTTTTCGCGACGGGACGGGCACCGTTCAGGGCATCGTGCCCAAGGCCGCAGTACCGCCGGAGGTCTTTGAGCGGGTGCGCGGCCTGACCCAGGAATCAAGCGTAATGGTGACCGGAAGGGTGAGAGCGGATAAACGAGCCCCCGGCGGTTACGAATTGGATGTCGATAACGTCGAAGTCCTGCAAAGAGTGAGCGAAGAGGAACCCTTCCCCATCACGCTCAAGGAGCACGGGGTCGAATTTCTGATGGAGCACCGGCACCTGTGGATCCGCACCCCACGGCAGTCGGCTATTCTGCGCATCCGTGCCGAAATCATCAAGGCCGCGCGTGACTATCTCGATGACAACGGCTTTGTCCTGACCGACCCGCCGATTCTCACCCCGGCCGCCTGCGAAGGCACCAGCACCCTGTTTCCGGTGGATTACTTCGGCGACGAAGCCTTTCTCACCCAGAGCGGCCAGCTGTATATCGAGAGCACCGCGATGGCTCTGGGCAAAGTCTATTCGTTCGGTCCCACCTTTCGCGCTGAGAAGTCCAAGACCCGCCGCCATCTGACCGAGTTCTGGATGGTGGAACCGGAGTTGGCGTATGCCACGCTGGACGATCTGATGGTACTGGCAGAGGAATTTCTTAGCTTCCTGGTGCAGCGTGTCCTGACCCGGCGGCCATTGGACCTCAAGGTGCTGGGCCGCGACACTGCCAAGTTGGAGGCGGTCAAGCCGCCCTTTCCCCGCATCACCTACGATGAAGCCGTCGCCATGCTGAACGACGCACATGCGCGCGGCTTGCTCGAACAAAAGTTCGAGTACGGCAACGATTTTGGATCGCCCGACGAGACTTACCTCTCCTCCCAGTTTGATCGTCCGGTGATGGTGCACCGCTACCCGGCCGCGGTGAAGGCCTTCTACATGGAGCCCGATGCGCAAAACCCGAACCTCGCCCTGTGCGTCGATGTACTGGCGCCGGAAGGCTATGGAGAGATCATCGGGGGCTCGCAGCGCATCGCCTCCTATGATCTTTTGAAGAAACGCATCGAAGAGCACCACTTACCCCTCGAAGCTTTTTCCTGGTATCTGGATCTCCGCCGCTATGGCTCCGTGCCCCACTCCGGCTTCGGCATGGGGATCGAGCGCGCGGTGGCGTGGATTTGCAGCCTGGACCATGTGCGGGAGACCATTCCTTTCGCGCGCACCCTCAATCGAATTTATCCCTGAAACCGGTCACGGAAATGACCACGTTTCTTAGCTCCCTGGGAAGACATCATGGTGCGTGCGATGGACCCGAACCCCCGCAGTCTCTTACACGGTGGCGTCCAGAGCCTTCCCCCACGCCAGATCCGCATTCTGGGCGCTCCTCTCGATCTGGGGCAGTCCCGCCGCGGCGTTGACATGGGGCCTTCCGCGGTCAGGGTCGCCGGACTGGAAGCCAGGCTCGAGTCCCTGGGACATCGGGTAAGCGATGGGGGGAATGTACCGGTGGCCATCGCTGAGACTCGCAACGCCGGAGAAGCCAACGCAAAATACCTCAAAGAAATCACCGAGAGCTGCGAACGCGTTGCCGGCATTGTGCTGCAAACACTGGAGGAAGGCATCACCCCGCTGATTCTTGGAGGGGATCATTCCGTTGCTGCGGGCTCGGTCTCGGGTGTGGCCGAATTCTACCGGCGCAGCAACCAGAAGATCGGTCTGCTGTGGATCGACGCTCACGCCGACATCAATACTCCTGAAACCTCACCCAGCGGCAATGTGCATGGCATGCCGCTGGCCGCTCTGCTTGGCCTGGGACCGGACATGCTGTCGGATATCTTCGGTTGGCGGCCCAAAGTTGCGCCGGAAAACACCGTGCTGATTGGCGTTCGCGACATCGACAAAACCGAGAAGGAGAACATCCGGCGTGCCGGCATCGGCGAGGTCTACACCATGCGCGACATCGACGAGCGGAGTATGCGCACGGTGATGGAAGAAGCCCTGCGTGCAGCCGGCCGGGGTACAGCAGGCTACCACGTCTCGCTCGACATGGACTGGATCGATCCCGAAGACGCGCCCGGTGTAGGCACCCCCGTGCGCGGCGGCGCTACCTACCGTGAGGCACACTTGGCCATGGAGATCCTGGCCGACCACGGACGATTGCTGAGCTTTGAAACTGTCGAGGTGAACCCGGTGATTGATGAGCACAACCGAACCGCCGAATTGGCAGTCGAGCTTATCTGCTCCGCCTTCGGAAAAAAGATTCTCTGACCGCAGTTACCGCTGGGCCTGCATCGTAGCGCCCAAATGTTCGTTTTTCTGAACCACAACGTTGCGTAACCATCGCCCGCGATACTGGAGAATCTTTTCGATCAGAAGCGCAAGCTGATCGAGCTACGTCGCGTGCTGGTCAACCTTCGCGATGCCTGCATGTCGCTTCAGCGGGAATCCGGCTCCATCCTCAGCCCCGAGCTCTACCCGTTCTTCCGCGATGTTTACGATCACTCACTGCGCCTGCTGGATATGGTAGAGACGCTGCGGGACCTGCTCAACAACACTTTTGACGTGTATCTGTCGAGCGTTGCCAATCGCACCAATCAAGTGATGAAGGTGTTGACCGTGCTGAGCACGATTGCACTCCCTGCCCTCGTCATCTCCGGCATTTACGGGATGAACCTGAAAGGTCTGCCGTTTCTGGAGTCAGATCACGGCACCGAGATCATCGTAGGGGCGATGGTCGCTTCCACCGGCGTCGTCTTGTGGATGCTCAAGAGGTTCGACTGGCTGTAGAATTCTCGATCACATGCCTTTTACGCCGAGCAACATAGCCGCGCTGGTCATTGCCGCAAGCTTCGCCGCCGGGCTTAATGTGTACGCGACCGTCCTGACGCTGGGCCTGCTGGCTCATGCCCATTGGGTCGCCCTGCCGCCGGGTCTGGAAACGCTCTCCAGCTGGTGGATCATCGGCGTGAGCGGAACACTCTTCGCCGTGGAGTTCGTCGCCGACAAAATTCCCGGATTCGATCTGCTTTGGAACGCCCTGCACACGTTTATTCGCGTGCCGGTCGCAGCGTTGCTGGCCTTTCGCGCCACTTCGCAGCTGACCCCCGGCATGCAGATCCTGGCTACCGCCCTGGGCGCTACCATTGCCCTGGCAGCCCACGGGTCCAAGACCGCGGCCCGGGCGCTGGTCACTCCCAGTCCCGAACCCGTGTCGAACATTGCCCTTAGCAGCAGCGAAGACGTAGCCGCAGTGGGCATCACCTGGCTGGCCACCCAGCATCCCTGGGCTGCAGCCAGCATTACCCTTCCCTGCTTCTGGCTTCCGTTTTGATGG
>Ga0182024_10015060_pt1 | contig 14870 bp, 12 predicted proteins | sample P32metaG_FD_120480 | JGI IMG/M metagenome (GOLD analysis project Ga0182024, IMG submission 120480) | Permafrost microbial communities from Stordalen Mire, Sweden - P3-2 metaG (Illumina Assembly) | ecosystem: Environmental > Terrestrial > Soil > Wetlands > Permafrost | place: Sweden: Stordalen... | reverse complement strand
TTTCGGCGGCCCGGTATACTCGAATCTGCGTCAAGCGGGAGTAGCTCAGTGGTAGAGCATCGCCTTGCCAAGGCGAGGGTCGCGAGTTCAAGTCTCGTCTCCCGCTCCATTCCGCACCACCCCGGCAGCAATCGACGAGGTGCACGGCGGAGTGGGACGATTCCGGCCCAAAGCCCGGCCCAAGGCGCGGTACCCAAGTGGTAAGGGAGAGGTCTGCAAAACCTTTATGCGCCGGTTCGATCCCGGCCCGCGCCTCCAACTCCTGCAACAACTTACAGGCAGACTAGCTCAAGGCTCATTGAGCCACTGTGGGGACTTTTGTGGGGACCCTTTGCACTTTGCTCCCATTTTCGCCCTCACTGAGTCATTGCGGATAGTCTTTCGAACGCAGCAATCTGCTGTTCTGCATTGAAGCGCTCTAGCTGCTCCATCGCTTTCGTCTGGTGCTCTTGCGTGGGATGCGCATAGCGAAGAACCATTTGGATTCTGGAGTGTCCCAACATCGCAGCCAGCGTCACCAAATCAATCCCGGACATGGCCGCGCGTGTTGCCCACGTTCACAAGGGGATCTGCCTCATCATCTTTGCCGAGTTTCACGGCAGTACCTCGCTGATACACAGAGACCGCGGCCGTAACGCTGGGCTTAGTTATCTTCTTCTTGATAAGGATCATTCCTGTGACGTTCTGCGCGGGTGTGCAGACAGTGAACGCGGTGATTACGCAAACTACTAGAAGCTCTCTGAATCGCATAGGCTAATTGCCTCTGAATCACCAAACTCGATTGCACCCAGTGAGAGTTCCCGCGCGCCGATGGGGAAGCGCAAGATGTGATGATTCAGCTGCCAGTCTATATTTGCCGAATGTTTTGTGGATATACCACTATCAGACCAGCCCGTTACGATTTAGTGATTGCTTCTGGAAAGCTGCTAGATCCCGCAATCCGACTGTACATTTGAACGAGGCGAGGACAAAATTGAACCCAATGCCAATATGCGAGGACTTCAAGCCTCGCTGGATCATCTGCTCCGGGGTCTGCCTTTTCGACGCCTCGGGGCCACGCATGACCCGATATCCCATCAAAACCGCATCAAAATGAATCGCCCACAGACTACCGACTCATGCCTGCCCAATCGTCGGCAAGGTCAAAACCGGCAAGCTAAACTGCTATCCCCGACAGACTCCTAGCCAATATCCTTAGTCTTCCACCCAAATCCAACAGAAAAAAAGACAATCAAATGACAAGATTCTGACAACATCATTCTCCGGCTTCACTACTCTCCGACTTGACCAAGCTCCCTTCGAGTTCGGCAAGCGCTCTGCCCACCCCGGCGGAGAGAGTAAAAGTGAGGTCCCATGAACATCTCATACTCCAGCCCAAAGCCGACCACTCGAATCTTCAAGTCTCGCAAAATGTCCCGCGCCACTTCAGGGATATTCGCAGCTTTCACGCTGTGCGTTGCTATTCTCTCTCACCAATCGGCAGCGCAAACCGCCGGCGCGTACGTAGTCACCAACCTTGTCTCCGACGGATCCGTCGCCGCCGCCTTCACCGATCCCAACTTTATCAACCCCTGGGGAATCTCCGCCAGCGGGACGTGGTGGATGAGCACGGAGGGCACGGGCTACAGCTATGTCGTAGGGTCTACCGCCCCTGTTGGAACTATCAAGTTCAAGGTCATCGTCCCCCCGGCTTCAGGGACGGCCACCGGCTCGCCCACAGCTACAGTCACCACGGCAGGTGCTACCGGAATGATCCTTCCCAACGGAACCAAGGCTTCGTTCCTGTTCTCGACGCTTGATGGAACGATCTCCGGATGGAACAGTCTGCTCGGAACCACGAACGCGGTCTGTCAAATCGTGATCAATAACAGTTCCGCTGGCGCTTCTTACCCAGGCCTCGCGATTCTGAATACCGCGACCGCGAGCTATATCCTGGCTGCCAACTTCGGTACTGGCAATAAAATAGAGGTTTATAGCAGCACCTTCGCACACACAACACTCAGCGGCACATTTACCGATCCGAACCTGCCCGCCGGTTACGCTCCCTTCTCCGTCCACATCCTCAACAACCAGATATTCGTCACTTATGCACTCAGAACCGCTACTGCCCCCTATCAAGCCATGGGTGGTCTGGGGAATGGTGTTGTCAGTGTTTTCGATGCGAATGGCAATTTCGTTGCACGCGTCGCAACCGGAGGCAACCTCGACGCACCTTGGGGAGTTGCATTTGCTCCTGCCAACTTTGGCATCTTCGGCGGCTCGCTGCTGGTTGGAAACTTCGGCAACGGCCTCATCAACGCTTACAATCCGACAACCTTTAGCTACCTCGGTCAACTGACCGACGGAACCGGTAAGCCTCTCACCTATCCCACCCTCTGGGAATTGCTTGCCGGTGGCACTACGGTGGGCAACACTACTTCAGTCAGCGGCGGAGATACCAGCACGGTATACTTCACCGCCGGGCTTACCGGGGAGGCTCACGGGCTCTTTGCGGCCATCGCGAACTCCACCTCCGCTGGTACGCCTTCGTATGGCTTCAGCGCCGCCTCGAGTGCACTTACTGTTACGGACGGCTTGTCAGTCCAAACCGTCATCAGTGTCGCTCCCACCTATAACTTCACGGGCACGGTTAGCCTGGCATGTGCCGGCCTCCCTGTTGCCGCCACGTGTTCTTTCTCGCCGGCCCAAATCAACGCGGCGGGCACCGCACCGGGCATCGCTACCCTGTCAATTCAAACTGCCAAGTCCATGTCGCTCCTGCAGCCCATAAGACACGGCAAAGCGGGAGTCGCAGCCGCTCTCCTTTTGCCCTTCGCCTCCGTACTGGTGTTCTATCGTCGGCGCTCATCGTCCCTCACCGGGCTATTCCGCCTGTTCGTTCTATGCGGAGTCATATTCGCAACAATTGGCACAATCATGGGCTGCGGGGGTTCGGCACCGCCCTCAACCCCGGCAGGAACCTCAGAGGTCGTTGTTACGGCCACCTCCGGTTCCATCAGTCAAAGCGTGACGATATCGCTGACTGTTCAGTAAGCCCGGCTTCTTCTGAATTTAGTGTGAACACACCCTAGCAAGACCCATAGCGTATATGGCTCAGGTAAAGGATGAGGGGTTTGAATAAGCACGATGCTCTCGACCCCAATCACGATAGCCGCCACGATCAGCGCAAGACTCACGATAATGGCGGCTACGGGCTCGGCTTTTCCGTGGCCGTAGGGATGATCTTCATCGGGTGGCTTGATGGAGAGGCTCAAGCCGAAGTAGACCACGGTCGAGCTGATGACATCGGAAAGAATCGTTCCGCAAGAACGGGACTTCTTGAGCAAAGACCAGCCCGCTGTAAATGGAAAGACAGGTCAGAGCAAAACAGGTTCGCAGTAGCGCTTTATTCATGGTTGGCTGCTCCTTATCTTTCCTTAGTTCTTGATAGACCTCGGCTAGACTAGCATCGGAATAAACTCGGCTTGTCATTGGCTTGTAACGATTATGTCATTGGTTTTTAACTGGTTTGCAGAACCTCCATTTGGTCTTCATTGAGCTTTTCACATTGCGCATATCGGTACAAAGGAATGACAATTCAGTAACAAGTTTCCGGGTCGATCTCTTCATACTCATGCTCAATGCAACACGACTCTTTGAGAAAGACATTTGAGAGACAAAGCATGAAGAGCAATTGGCTGCAGCGTGCATTCGCAGTGTCGGCCGTGATTGTACTTGTGCTGGCCGGAAAGACATTCGCTCAAGCGCCTGGGACGGGAGCCATTTCCGGGACAGTGTATGACCCCTCAAATCGAGCGATTGCCAATGCTGAAGTATTAGCGGTAAATGAGGCGACACATGTGTCGCGCTCGGTGCTCACCACGGAAGATGGCGTCTTTCGTGTGCCGCTCCTGTTGCCCGGCAGTTATACGGTGACGGTGAAGGCGCCGGGGTTTGCCAATTCTGTCACACCCTCGGTAGCGGTGACGGTAAGCGAGACGAGTTCATTCAACGTGACGCTGACAATTGCAGGGGAAGGCCAAAGCGTGCGAGTGGCCAGCGATGCAGAGATGGCCGAAACGGAGAGTTCGACGTTAGGCCGCGCTGTCGAACCGGAATCGATTCAGTCTCTGCCACTTGCCAATCGCAACTATACGCAGATTCTTGGGCTGTCACCGGGAGTGGTTGTAGGGCTTCCGGATGCTTCGGAACTGGGCCGAGGGACGCAGAACGTGACTTCTGATGGCGCCAAGACCACCTCCAATAATATCCAGTTCAATGGCCTCGACGCCAACAACCTCTCGCAGAACTCCGCGGCCAATGACGGGGAGGAGGTGGGGACGGCCATTCCCGCACCTGACGCGATTCAGGAGTTCAAGGTGCAGACGGCCAATTACGACGCCTCGTATGGTAGGGGCGCCGGTGCAAACGTCGACCTGGTAAGCAAGACTGGAACGAATGAGTTTCACGGAAGCGCGTGGGAATTCGTGCGCAATAACATCTTCAACGCGAACGACTTCTTTCTGAATCATGACGGCCAGCCGCGGCCCGAACTAAAGCAGAATCAATTCGGGGGATCTGTTGGTGGTCCAATTCGGAAGGATAAGACATTCTTCTTTGGAGAGTATCAGGGGCTTACTTCTATCAATGGTGCGGGAACCGCGGTCACAGCGGATCTGCCGCAACTTACGTCAGATCGCTCAGCGGCGACGCTCGGAGCGCAGTTTTGCCCGGCAAACAAAGCCAATGGCTCCCCATACCTGACCAATGCATTGGGAACCCAAGTGGCCTGCAATGGATCCAATATCAATCCAGTTGCGCTGGCTCTGCTTAACTACAAATTCAGCAATGGCCAGTTTGCGGTTCCCAATCCGCAGATCGACTTGCCTGTCACGAATCCAAGCCAGCTTCCCGTCGGTCAGTCCACATACGCTATTCCTGCGATTTATAAAGAAAACCAGTTCAGCGTGAATGTCGACCAGGTCATCAGGCAAAACAACACGCTTTCGGGAAGATTTTTCTATTCTCGTTCGCCAACAAGCGAGGCATTTTCGCCAAATGCTGCGAATGTTCCGGGTTGGGGAACGAATGAACTCGACCAGAACACGATGTTTGTTTTGGCAGACACCCATGTCATTAACGCGAACTTTATTAACGTGGCGCGCTTTGGTTTTATGCGCTTCGACGGGCTTTCCGCTGTGGCCAATCCGATTCAGGCATCCGCGCTGGGCATGAATACGCCGACAGGCGTCCCGGGTGTTGCGCCGGGTGTGAGCATCGGCGGCTTGTTCACAACAGGAGATGCGGGCACACCCTCGCAATGGGAGAACACAAATAGCTTCATCTGGCAGGACACGATCTCCCGAACACGCAATCGTCACAACCTCCGCCTGGGCGCGGAGGTGAAGCGTCACGAAGTCGACTTAGACGCGCCGTACAGTTCCGATGGATTGCTGCAGATCGCCACGTTCGACGATTTTCTGCTGGGAATGAGTGCGGCTCAGAACGGAAGTCCCACGGGCGTTAGCAATGTCACGGGCAGCGGAGGGAGTTCTGGCCTTTTCCGCAAAAGCGGGCGTTACATAGATTACGCGGCCTTTGCGCAGGATGACATCAAGCTCACGCAACGGCTAACGGTCAACTTAGGCCTGCGTTACGAGATATTTGGTCCGCCAGTCGAGACTCATGGCAGGCTGCCAAACTTCGATCCCTCCATCGCAATAGCGCAGGTACCGACCAGCGGGTCCCTCAGTGGTTTTACTCTGCCGGCAAACTTTTCCGGTCCGATTGCCCCTGGGGTTACGCAAACCTCGACTGCCGGTTTGTGGTTCACCGACTATCGGGCGATCTCGCCGCGCCTGGGCTTCTCGCTCCAGTTGACGCATAAGCCGACCATCTTGGTGCGCGGCGGTTACGGCATCTACTATGATCGCCCTTCGGGCGGTTTCGCCGAAGGGCAGTCGGGACAGCAGCCGTTTTCATTCTCGCAGTTCTCGTTCAACGCCCAAAATGCAGGAGCCACGCTGCAGAGCCCCTTTAGTCCGCAGTTGCCGCTAACCTCAAGCTTTCCCATTTATAGTCCGCGTGTGCCGGGCGGCGGTGCGTATACTTCCGGAGTTTCGCCCCGCGTCACAGACCCAACAACACAGGAATATAACCTGAATGTCCAGTATGCTTTTACCAACGACTTCCTGCTCGAGGTGGGCTACGTAGGGACGCATACGACAAGCTCTCCGGGAAGGATTGAATTCAACCAGGCGTTGTTGGCGAGTTCGTTAAGACCGGTCAACGGGACGACCATGAATACCGCGGCCAATGTGCTCCAGAGGCTTCCCTTTGAAGGCATTTCCACAGGATCGCTGTTGGCGAATACAGAATTCGAAGCGAACTACAACTCGCTTCAAAGCAGCATCACAAGGCGCTTTGGGCATGGCCTTCAGTTTCTCGGCAGCTACACATGGTCGAAGAGCCTGGACGAGACCAGCGGCTCGGGCGGCAGCGATGTCTTTGAACTGTGGCTGCTGACCAATGATCAGAATAACCCGCGGCAAGCATATGGCTTAACGGACTTTGATCGCGATCAGAGAGCGGTGGTGAACTTTACCTGGGCCGCGCCAAAGTTTGAGCAACTTCCGATGCTGGCCAGGCATGCCTTGTCCGGTTGGGAGTTTTCGGGGATCGGGGTGATCCAGTCGGGAAGTCCCATCACGATTCAAGACAGCAACGCAGGATTGGTTTATGGAAACTTTTTAAACAGGGCGCAGCGCACGGGATCGAATCCCTCCACGCATGGGTCCCTCTACTCGAGAGTGCTCAGCGGGTATCTGGACCAGAGCGCATTTACTGTCGCGCCGGAGGCTCCGAGTGGTGGCGGGCCCTTAGATACGGACTTCGGCGACAGTGGTGTCGGCATTGTGCGTGGCCCCGGCCAGCACAACGTGGACATGGCCGTGGAGAGAGTGTTTCCGGTGATTGAATCGAGCAATCTGCATTTCCGGGCTGAATTCTTCAACCTGACAAACACGTCTCAATTCGCGAATCCGAATAATAATCTGAATTTCACGGAGGGGCCTCATGGTCCGGTCAACCAGAATCCTTCATTTGGCATGATTACCTCAACAGCTGCAAATCCACGCATCGTTCAGTTCGCGGTGAAGTATCTGTTCTAATCGAGAGGCTGCCGCGTCAGCACGATTCAACTTGGAGAGAATACGGGAAGAATATGACAGTTGAGGAGATCGAGTCGGCTTGCAATGCGTCGCAGGTGCTGGACTTCTCCAGGCACGAGATGGAAGCCCCTGAACTTTCACTACGAGCAATGTTTTATCCGTCAGGATTTCCCACGGAGGTGAGGACAAACTCGGCTGAGATCCTGACCCAATATGGCGAGATTTGGGGCATGCGCGAAAGCATATTCGACACAGAGACGATCCGGGTGAACGTTCATGTGGTCGAGGGCGGCTCGACGGAGTGTCCTCCAGTGCCGATGTACCACACAATGGCTCACACCATGGTATGGGTGGCGGATACGAATAATTATGGCGTGGTCCATTTTGGCCGGAACGAGACGCAGGTCAGGGTTTCGCAGGCGACATCGAAGCACAAGCTATACATGCGGAGACACTTTCTGATCGTATCCGCGGCGGCGCACATCAGGACGCGCTATATGACAGATGTACATGCGGCCTGCGTAGCGCTGGACGGACGCGGGGTGCTACTGTGCGGAGACCCCGGTGCGGGGAAATCTACGCTATCTTACGCATGCGCGCGAGCCGGATGGACTTATGTGACCGACGATGGAAGCAATCTGTTGATCGGCGGAACGGATCGAATGGTGATAGGCAATTGCCACAAGGTTCGCTTCAGGCCCTCGGCTGCGGAGCTGTTTCCGGAACTGCAAGGACACGACCCTGCGCCGCACATGGTGGGTAAGCCGTCTATCGAGATGCCGACCCCGATATTCCAGAATATGATCTGCGCACGGACCGCACAGGTGGACTTCATCGTCTTTCTCAACCGCCGCGCGGGAGGGCCGCCAAAGCTCACGCCCTATCGTGAGGATGTGGCGCGGTATTACATGCGGCAGGTTCATGCACCGCCGGATTATCTTGCCGTGCAGTATCAGGCGATCGAACGGCTGCTGACCGTGCCGATTCTGGAACTCCGTTATTCCAACCTGGACTGGGCGGTGGAGCGGCTAAAAACGCTCGTCCGGGAAGGGCGCTAGTGGAACAACTGCTAGAGACCGGGCCGGCGGCAGCGGGGGCATCCAGGCTATCTTTCTGGAAGAATCCCACTGGGTGGCTGTTTGAGAAGAAGCTTAGCCGCAACTTTTGGGTGTTCTTCACTGTCGCCTTCTTTTTTGACTTCGGCTTCTCCATCTACTTCTTCCTGTTCAATCTGTACCTGCTGGACTTTCACTTCAACGAGCGAGTCATCGGCCTGGTGGGCGGCGCACTGACGCTGGGGACAGTTGCAGGAACATTGCCGGCAGGCTGGCTAGCGCGGAAAATCGGCCTTCGCCCGCCGCTGGTGTGTTGCTTGATCGCGGCGCCTTTTCTGGGCGCAATGCGCGCAATGGCGATGTGGGAATGGGCACAGATTGGCTTGGCATTTCTGGTCGGGCTGGCAATGTGCATTTGGGGAGTGTGCTTTCTGCCAATGGTGGCAAGGCTTACAACCACGGAGAACCGCGCTTCAGCTTTCAGTCTCATCTTCTCAGTGAGCATTGGCACCAGCGCACTGGGCGGGCTAATAAGTGGATATTTGCCACTTTGGTTGAAGATGGCCGGCTATGCGATGCAGGCTTCAGACGTTAAGCGCATGATCCTGCTAGGCGCTTGTGGCCTTGCATCGATCGGGCTTATTCCCTTGCTGCGCTTGCAAAACCCGGAGCATGAGAGCGAGCATCCGGCAGCGGACGAGACCGCGAAGCAGCCGTGGAAGGTGAGCCCTTTTCTGTTGCGCTTCCTGCCGTCGATGGCATTGTGGACTGCCGTTTTAGGCTCCTTTGCAACCTTTGCCAATGTGTACCTGTCGCGGGACCTTCATATCTCTCTGGCGCGGATTGGGCTGATCTTTTCCTTGGCGCGCGTGGTGCAACTCTGTGTTGGCCTGCTGACACCTCTGGTCTTTCGAGTACTGGGCCTGCTGAATGGAATTGTGGCCACCCAGGTGGCAACAGCGGTGGCGCTGATCTGCCTGGCCGGAACCACAAATCGAACTCTGGCAGTGGCCCTGTACCTGACATTTGCGGCGATGCAATGGATGGGTTCACCGGGACTGTACAACCTGTTGATGAGCGAGGTTCCGGACAGGGAGCGCAGTTCGGCATCGGCCATGACGATGTTCTGCAACGCGCTGATGCAGTCGGGAGCGATCGCTGGGGCGGGGATATTGTTTGCGCGATTTGGATACCCACGGGTGCTCGCGGGAATTGCCGGAATGGCGCTGATCGCGGCGCTGCTCTTCAAGTCGTTTGACATCCCGGGAGGCCGGAAATCAACGGCAGATTGATGAGTTTATAATCTCGTCATCGAATTGTCACTACATTGTCATTTCCTATGCTCTTTTGAGCCAACGACATAGCATTGGGAGGACAATGACAATATGTTGCAAACCGAGAATGTTGAAATGGATTTAGCAATCAAGGATGGCCAAACGCTCGCTGCCCGGACGCAGATTCTGGTGGTCGAAGACGATCCACAAATGCAGAAAGTGTTGCACAGGATCTTCCACGACCAGGGCTATGGCGTGACCGTGTGCGGCGATGGCCACGCGGGGCTGGATGCGTTTCGCTCCGGGAAGCCAGCAGCCGTGGTGCTGGACCTGATGTTGCCAGTGATATTTGGGCGCGACCTTTGCAGGATCTTTAAATCAGAGCAGCCAAGCGTACAGGTCATTGTGGTCAGCGCCATCAGCGAAGTGGCCGACAAGGTACTGCTGCTGGAATTGGGTGCAGACGATTACGTAACCAAACCGTTCAGTCCACGTGAGCTGCTGGCAAGGGTACAGGCAGCCCTCCGCCGATCTCAAAAGCAACCGCCTGCGATTACCACTTACAGTTTTGGCCCGTGTGAGATCGATTTTTCCAAGATGAGCGCACGGCGCTCCGGCAAGCCAGTCACACTCACGGCACACGAGTTCAAGCTATTGAAGTATTTTGTTGAAAATGCCGAGCGGGTTTTGAGCCGCGAGGAGCTTCTGAACGAGGTATGGGGATATAACTCCTATCCGACGACTCGCACAGTCGATAACCAAATACTGAAGCTCCGGCAAAAGCTTGAGCCGGATTCCGCCGAACCGCACCATTTGCAGACCGTCTATGGTGCTGGATATCGATTTGTTTCGTAGCAGAAAGGTTTCTGTGTCGACCGAGAAGCACTCGCCAGGAATCCGGACTCGCGCGCTGTTATTGATCTCTCTGGTGCTCATCATTGCCGGGACTACGACTTCGAGCCTGTTCATCATTCGAAATCAATTGCGCCAGCAGGTGCGCGCAAACCTCGAGACGGATCTCGGACATTCCGTGGAGACCTTCCAGGACCTGGATGCGGGGCGCTTGGTTGCGCTTGAACACGAAGGCGCATTGCTGGCTGCCTTGCCAAACCTGAAGGCGCTGATGACGACACACGATCCACGGACCATCACGGATGATGCCGCGGATTTTTGGAAGACGAGCGGGAACGACCTGCTTGCGCTGTCGGATTCAAACCAAAAGGTACAGGCCGCATTCGCAAAGGGCGCATCGGACAGCGATGTCCTGAAGCGCGACCTTCAGGCTGCAGTTGCCGATCCTTCGCAGCATTATCTTTTGAGCAACGGGCGGCTCTTTGAGTATTCCGTGCGCCCGCTATATTTCGGGCGCCAGGAAGATGGGACTTTGTTGGGGTATGTGGTGAGTGGATACGCCATCGATCAGGGGTTCCTACAGGAAGTGGGGCGGGGAGCCGGCGCTGAAGTCGTATTTCTTGCGGGTAATAGAGTCGTAGTCAGCACACTTCCAAACGACCCGCAGTTTGATCTTGGCAAGATTGCCGACTCCCAGCAGCAGAATGGTACGGCATCCATTGCTACGGTGGGCCGAGAGAGGTATTTGACGGCGAGCAAAGACTTGACCGGCGAAGCAGGATCGCCCCTGCGGCTCGTGGTGATGAAGTCCTTCGATGCGGCGGATCGCGCGGAGATGGAGATTAACGGGCTTGTAATGTGGGTGAGTATTCTCGCAATTGCAGCCGGCTCAGTGCTGATGATCCTACTGGCACGAATGGTGACGCGGCCTTTGGAACAGTTGGCCGCCGGTGTTCGAGCCTTTGGCGAAGGCGATAGCGAGCACTCTCTCCCGGTCGGTGGAACTGAGGAGGTCCGATATCTGAGCCGGGTGTTCGCACAGATGCGGGATGAGATCGAGAAGACGCATCGTGCTTTGTTGGAGTCGGAAAGACTGGCGACGATCGGGCGCATGGCGAGTTCAGTGTCCCATGACCTTCGGCACTACCTCGCTGCGGTGTATGCTAACGCGGAGTTTTTGGCTTCGCCAGGGCTTCCGGCAGGCGAGCGCGCTGAGCTCTACGAAGAGATTCGGCTCGCTATCGATGGAACAACGGACATGCTGGACTCACTCTTGATATTCAGCCGCACAGGCTCTTCTTTGCACCGAGTGCTGGCTGACATGACCCTCCTGGTCGAGCGGGCTATTGCTCTGGTGAATACGCATCCGGATGCGGAGGGAGTGAAGGTACTTTTAGAAATGGACAGTGCGGACACAACTGTGGAGGTGGACACTAAGCAGGTAGAGCGAGCGGTCTACAACATATTGCTGAATGCCTGTCAGTCCGCGCGGGAACTTTCCGGACCGCGTATTGTGAGGGTTTCTGTCAGCGCGGAGAGCCAGAGCATTAGTGTGACCATTGCAGACAGCGGTCCGGGCGTGGCACGAGAGATTCGCGAGACTATGTTCGACCCGTTCGTGAGTCAAGGAAAACAGAAGGGTACGGGCCTGGGTCTTACTTTGGCCTGGAGCGTCGCCCGTGAGCATGGCGGAGACGTAAGACTCATAAGCAGCCGCGAGGGCGAGACCATCTTCCGGCTGACCGTTGCCCGGCATCTGATTGAATCGTCCGGAAACGGCAGCCTTCCGCGAAACAAGGTGCTGACGTCATGAAAGTCAACTTAAAATGCACGGACAAGTCACTCGTTCCTGGAACGCTTCTGAGGCAAATGCGGCTCCTGCCCCTCGCCATGATTTTATTCATTTGCAGTCAAAGGCCATCGGCACGCGCTCAAAGCGAATCTGCCCAGACTGCCACGCCGAGTGCTACTGCGCAAAGAGTTGAAGAGCTGACGGAAGCGGTGGCCCAGGCACAGGCCCAAATGCAGGTTTACCAGAAGCAACTGATCGAGCTGCAACAGCAGCTGGATGTGTTGCGACTGCAGATGGCGGCGGAACAGGCAAGTGTCCCACCAAAAACACAGCCCGCAATCGCCAGCGCCGGCGGCCCCGAGACGGCAACTGGAACTCCCGCATCTCTTGAGGAAATTCGCGAGCGACAAGCCATCGACGAATCGCAGATTGCCACGCACGAAGTGACCAAAGTGGAGACCGAATCGAAATATCCGCTCAAGGTGAGCGGATTGTTCCTCTTCAACGGATTCGTAAACACCAGGGCAGTAGACGTTACCGCGTCACCCGCCTACGCCGTCTCAGGCCCAGGAAGCACTGGGATTTCGCTGCGGCAGACCGTTTTGGGGCTCGATGCGCGCGGACCGCATCTGCTAGGCGCCACCAGCCACGCGGATCTTCGCGTGGATTTCTTTGCGAATGGCCAGGAATCGAACTATGCAGAAAGCGGCCTTCTGCGGCTGCGTACCGCGCATGCGGAACTGAATTGGCAGAACACGAACGCTTTCTTTCAACTGGATCGGACGATTCTTGAGCCGAACGAACCGTCTTCTCTTGTAGCCATTGCGCAACCTGAGTTGGCGTGGGCGGGTAATCTTTGGAGTTGGAATCCACAGATCGGCGTGACCCATCAGTTTGTAATCTCTGACGCATCGCGGATCAAAGCCGAGGGAGCCCTGATCGACACTTCGGATCCACTACCGCCTGGGTCCACCGCGACTCCACCGGTCATAACCCAATCAGAGCGCAGCCGCTGGCCGGGGACTGAAGGACGGATCGCATTTCTCCATCGCGAAGCCGGCACCGGGTTGGAGATTGGTGCTGGAGGTTACTTCAGCCCGCATCGCACGGGCAACGGTGATAAATACGATGCCTGGGCTGGTACGATGGATCTGCGATTATCCTTGGCCAGGACCTTTGAGCTGACAGCCAACGCGTATCGTGGTCAATCGTTGGCCGGACTCGGCGGCGGTGGATACGTAAACTATTACTATGTAGACTCAGCTGAGTATGCGCGTGCCCTGGACGATGTTGGCGGATGGACGCAGTTTAAGGCGAAAGCGGGACGACGGGTGGAGATGAACGCTGGCTTTGGTACTGACAACCCGTTCTCGAGAGAGATCTATCAGGCCATGTCCTCCTCGAGTTCAACCTATTCAGGCCTCGCGCGAAACCGCTCAGTCTTCTCGAACGTGATCTTCAGCCCCAGTGCCTATCTTCTCTTTTCGCTTGAATACAGGCGGCTGTGGACCGATTTCAGCTCCGGCCCCACGGACTTCAGCGATGTAATCGGCGTTGGGGCGGGGTACAAATTCTGATGCAGCTTGCAAGTTTCAAGCAAGTCGGCTGGCTAGTTCTAAGGGTCTCGTGCGCCTCGCTGTTGTGCGCGCAGGGGCCCGCTACGCCGATGCAAACGGCAGAAGTGACCGCCAGGTTTACAACAACCCAGAAAAGCAATACCCATCAGGCGGACAAAGTCCGATCGGCAGTGATTTGGTTAAACCCATTGCACGCCGGCGTTGCGCCCCACGTTACACCTGGCACTTTTACGATGATGCAGAAGAACAAGATGTTCATGCCGCGCCTGCTGGTTGTGCCTGTGGGCAGCAGCGTTGCATTTCCAAATGCCGACCCCTTCTTTCACAATGTCTTTTCTCTTTTCGACGGGCGGCGATTTGACCTTGGACTGTATGAGGCTGGCTCTACACGTAGCGTTGTATTCTCGCGCGAGGGCGTCTCTTATATTTTCTGCAATATTCATTCCGAGATGAACGCGGTCGTCATTGCACTCGCCACGCCGTATTACGGACTCTCTGACCAGCAGGGTGTATTTCATCTGAAAGATGTTCCGGATGGCGACTACGAATTGCATGTGTGGATCGAAGGCCAGGGGCAGGGTTCGCTGGATCAACTCACCCGCAGGGTTCATGTCTCCGGAGAGACTCGAGATCTCGGAATGATCCAGTCCGGCCACCCGGATCAGCAACAGCATTTGAACAAGTTCGGTCAGCCGTACGAGCCCGATGCGCACCCTATTTATTGACAAGATGGCACTCCGATCCAAGACTTGACTTGAAAAGTCGCCTCACAATAGCATCCCGTTACGGATTGAGAAACTTGAGCAACTCCTTTTCATCGTGTTGGCTGAGTGAAGCGCGCACGCGCATGTGGCGGACTATGGTCCCGGATATGCGAGGCGAGAAGCCCTCTGGTGCGTTGTGGCAGCGCCAACAATTCTGCTGAAAGACGCGTTTACCCTCGCTCTGCGGCTGGGTGGGCGGCCGCTTTCGGACAGTTCCGTTTGCGGCCGGTTTAATTGTCGATGTGCTGCTCTTCTGCGCGAGAAGCCCGAGCGCTGAAACCATGCACAGGGCGAGTCCTCCCGCCAAAAAGTACCGTGAAGTCATGGCTCTTTTCCCTTCCAGACAGGGAAAAGGAAGCGATAGGCGATTCCTGTTTCCCAGATATTGCGATTGCCGGCGGACGAGAA
>Ga0182024_10015059_pt1 | contig 14872 bp, 12 predicted proteins | sample P32metaG_FD_120480 | JGI IMG/M metagenome (GOLD analysis project Ga0182024, IMG submission 120480) | Permafrost microbial communities from Stordalen Mire, Sweden - P3-2 metaG (Illumina Assembly) | ecosystem: Environmental > Terrestrial > Soil > Wetlands > Permafrost | place: Sweden: Stordalen... | reverse complement strand
CTGGCCAATGTCCGGTCATGGTTTATCACCGTTACCTGATGCGAGCGATATTGGCGGACCGCGTCCATATCGCTCGTGCTGTCAACGCGACGGTGGTACCTCTGAGCGGGGCCCCGTCGGGGTACGCCGATTTCGATTCTGGGGCCGCCAAAAAGTTCGTCCTCGACCCCCATGGTATGACGGGATTGGCTGCGTGAGCTCAGAGGCGCAGACCGTCGTTATCGTCGACGACGGTTTTGCGGCCACGCCAGCAGCGATCGAGGTTTTGGAACGCGCGGGACTGAACGTATTGGTGAGCTCGGCAACCGAGGAAGGCGAGAGGCTTAGAGCTCTCCGCGACGCCGACGGGATCATAGATAACGGCCCTTTCTCACGCCAGCTGATCGAGGCGTTGACACGCTGCAAGGTGATCGCGCGGTCGGGGATCGGCATGGATCTTTTCGACGACGTGGACATCGCGACGGCGAAGGGGATCGTGTTATGCAATATGCCCGGGATCATTGAAGAGGAAGTCGCGGACCACACGATGGCGCTGCTGTTGGCTGTCACACGGAGAGTTGTGTCGCTCGATCGGTATGTTCGAGCAGGAGAATGGGCGAAAGGTGGTGTCCTCAGGGAGTTTCACATGCCGCGTCTGTTCGGCTCAAGGCTGGGACTGGTTGGGCTGGGGAGGATCGGGCGGGCTTTCGCTCGGCGAGCGACCGGCTTCGGTTTTCATCTCTCTGCACACGACCCCAACGCAGCGCGGGAGGTGTTCGCTGCGTCTGGAGCCGAGGAGGTTACCCTAGCGGAGGTGTTCCAGGACTCGGATATCGTCTCGCTGCATGTTCCGCTGACGGCCCAAACCCACCACCTAGTTGGCGAGCGTGAGCTTAGGTTGATGCGGCGGAACGGCATCCTCATCAATACGTGCCGTGGTCCAGTCGTCGACGAGGGGGCGCTGGTCTCGGCGCTCGAGGCAGGCCAGATCGCCGGGGCAGGCCTCGATGTTATGGAGCATGAGCCAGTTGGTGCGGGTCATCCACTGTGCCGGTTGGAAAACGTTGTGCTCACGCCTCATTTCGCTTCGCGTAGCGACTGGGCGGATGAGGAGCGGCATATCCGCCCGGCACAGGAGGTCGCTGCCGTCCTTGGAGGGCTGCGCCCTCGTGCGGTGTGGAACCCCGAAGTGCTGGAGCGGCTGCACCTGCGGTAGCTAGCTACCAGGACGGGTTCCCCGTGGGGTCCTTGACAAGTGGCCTGGCCACCTGATTACATTCCGAGGACGTGCCAAGGTCATCGGGCCGAGGGAGGAGGGGCATGAAGATCGTAGGGCCCGCAGGCTGGGAGCATCGCCTCGGGAGCCACGAGGCGAGAGTGCCGAGCGGCTCATGAGCCCGGCACGCGTTTTCCCTGTGCTGCAGAAGAGCTCGGTCAGCTTGCAGGCGGCGGAGGCGATCAAGTCGTTGATCGTCACCGGTGAGCTCGGCTCGGGGGACGCGTTGCCGCCTGAGCGCGACCTGGCGGTAATGCTCGGCATCAGCCGGCCCTCGGTGCGCGAGGCGATCCGGGTGCTCACCGCGATGAACGTGGTCGAGCCACGCCACGGCGGAGGGACATATGTCACCTCACTCGACCCCCGGCTGCTCGCGCGCCCGATCAATTTCTTGTTGCAGATCGAACCCAGCACCTTTCTCGACCTGTTCGAGGTGCGCCAAGTTCTCGAAGTGGCTGCGGCAAGGCTCGCCGCGCCCAAGATCACCGACGAAATGCTCGACTCGCTGGAAGAGCTGGCTGACGCCGCGGCCGCGGCGGTCCGGCAACCGGCCCGGTACTCCGAGCTCGACTCCGAGTTGCACACCAAGGTGATCGAAGCGACTGGCAACCCTATCTACCTGAGCCTTTACGAAAGCATCTCCGACCTGCTGCTCGAAAGCCGGCGCCGGACGGCGCGGGTACCAACCGTCCGCAACCAGGCCCACAAAGACCACGTGGCCATCGTTGCCGCGCTGCGGGCCCGCGACCCTGACGCGGCGGCACAAGCCATGCACGACCACCTGGAGCGTATGCGCCGGGTGCTCGACGACATGCTGGGCGAGGACGAACGTACCCCGGGCCAAAAGGCGCACTCGTGAGGGTAACCGCGGGCGATGACGGCGAGGTATACGAGTGGATGGAGGACTGGGCCGACGTTCCTTCACCCGATGAGGCGAGCATCGGGTGGGCGCATCCTGGCATCGCGGTGACAGGTGGGGGCGAAGTCGTGAGCTTCCACCCCGAACGGCCCGATGTCATGATCTTCGGGGCCGAGGGACAGTTCTTGCGATCGTGGCCGACGCGACTGAAGGAAGGCCACGGCATCACACTGGTCAACGAAAACGGCCGGGAGCTGATCTGGGTAGCCGACCCGGGCAAGAAAATGCGCAGGGCCGCTGACGGCGCCTACGTGCCCGACGACGCGATCACCGAGGGCCAGGTTGTCGAGTTCGGGCTCGACGGCACCGAAGTCAAGTGCCTGCCGCGGCCCACGCACGCCGCCTACGACAGCGGGACTTACGCCCCCACCTCCGTAGCCGTCGTCGAGGCCCGCCACGGCGGGAATGGGGACGTCTGGGTCGCAGACGGTTATGGCCAGCACCTTGTGCACCGTTATAGCGCCGACGGCACCTATCTCCAAACCTTGAGCGGCGAGGAGGGCGCCGGCCGTTTCAATTGTCCCCATGCGGTTTTCATCGACCGCCGGCACGCCCAGCCCGAGGTGTGGGTGGCCGACCGTGGCAACAGCCGGATCCAGGTCTACAGCCTTGACGGGTCGTTCCTTCGCGTCGTCGGCCAAGGTTGGTTGGTTAGCCCCAGCGCCTTTGCTTCCCACGCAGGGAGGCTTATTGTGGCGGAACTTCACGCCCGTCTCGCCGTCCTTGGACCTGATGACGAGCTGATCGGCTACCTGGGCGAGAACGGCGAGGTGTGCAATCTGCCTGGTTGGCCGAACGGGGTCGATGCAAAGGAGCACCCGAAGCGCATGCCGCAGCTGCGTCCAGGGTTCTTCAACAGCCCGCATGGCCTAGCGGCCGACGCCGACGGGCATCTCTATGTCGCCGAGTGGCTCATTGGAGGCCGCACGATAAAACTTGCTCGTGTGGCGCCTCCGGCCGGGAGCTGACTGTGCTGGAGACAGCCTTCCTCTCACGTCGCCATCCGGAAAATAGGGGCCGAGGTCGCTGTAACTGGGCCCCGGGGTGCCTTGACAAGTGGCCTGGCCACCTGATTACATCTCGCGAGAACGCCGTCGACCAGCCTGGGGGAGCACTGTTGAAGATCAGGGGGGGAGAGGGGCGCCTATCGAACTGACACCGGAGATGTTGCAAATCAAAACGCATAGGCAACAGACAGAAAGCGAAGTTCCCGCAACTTTTATCGGTTTTATCGGGTCGAAAAATCTCAACGGGGGCGTTCCTACGGTTCGACGTAGGGGTCCCTTGTCCATCGACGAACAAGGAGAAACTATGGAACGAAGCCTCAGCTCTCCGAGGCGGCAGCGCCGCTGGCCTGCCCTGCTTCTCGGGAGCATTACCGCCGGAGCGACGATGATCGGTGGGACGGTCACCGCGGGTGCGGTTAAGGCGCCCGCCCTAACCAGGACTGCGGCCGCCGCCGCACCTTACAAGATCGTCCTAAGCAACAACTTCCTGGGCAACGACTGGCGCCCGGAGATGGAGCGCGTCGCGACCCTTACCTCGAACCTCCCGCCGTTCAAGGGTAAAATCAACTTCTCGATCCAGAACGCGGGGGCCACGACGTCGGACCAGATCGCCTCACTGAACGACATAATCCAAGGCAAACCGGCCGCCATCCTGGTCGACGCCAGTTCGGCAGCGGCGCTCAACCCCACCCTCACCCGTGCCTGCAACGCGGGCATCCTCGTAGTATCCTTCGACAACCCAGTGACCGTCCCCTGCGCCTACAAGGTCAGCCAGAGCATGAACAACGGGATGTACGTGGTCGGCCAGTGGATGAACTATGCCCTCAAGGGCGCAGGGAGCATCTTCGTCGACCGTGGCCTGCCCGCCTCGTCGGCGGCCAGTGTCATCGAGAACTCGTTCTTGAACGGCCTCAAGCTCGGTGGCACGAAAATCAAAGTCGCCAACTACTACACGGGCCAGTTCGCCGACGGCCCGGAGCTGCAGGGTATCTCCGCTGACCTTGTCGGGGACAAGAATGTCACTGGCGTAATGACCCAGGGCTACTGCAAGCCCGCCTTCACCGCGTTCAAGGACGCCGGCATATCGGCCCTGCCCGCCGCCACCTGCTTCGGCTATAACGGTGAGCTCCTCGCCTGCGCTCAGGAGCACGCCAAGTGCGCCATCCTCACCGGATCCCCGGTGGTCGTGCAGATCGCCCTGAAGCTTGCCCTCGACGTGCTCGATGGCAGCTCTAAGCCCTCGACTGCGATAACGGTCCCGGTCCCGATGCTCCTTTACACCAGTGGGACCCCGGGCTTCAAGCCCATGGCGAACCCGGGCAAACTCGGGATCCAACAGATCGTGGTAGGCAAGAACTGCTACCCGCAACTAGCTCCGGGATTGGCACTTCCCTTTACCCTGCCGCAATACCCCATTACAGCAGCACAGGCCGGCTAGCAACGCGGCTGACAGCGACCATGGGCAACGCCGTCGGCTCCTCCAACCCCGGGCCCGCTCCCGTAGAGGGACACGGCCCGGGGCCGGGAGGGGAGGGCCTAGGGCTCCAGATGCTGGGGATCGTCAAGTCCTACGGCGGTGTACGTGCCCTTCGAGGGGCCTCGTTGGAGGGTTCCTTCGGGGAGGTCCACGGCTTGGTCGGGGAAAACGGCGCCGGTAAGAGCACGCTCGTCAAGGTGCTCTCCGGCGCTGTCGCCCCCGACGGTGGGACCGTGACCCTCAACGGGCGCGAACTCCGGCTCAGCAGCCCGCGCGACGCCGTCGACGCCGGCATAGGCACGGTGTTCCAAGAGCTGAGCCTTATCCCGGACCTGAGCATTGCCGCCAACCTGTTTTACGGGCGGGAGCCCCAAGTTCGTTTGGGCAGGGTCAGCCAGCGCGCCCTGGTCAGTTCCGCCCGGCAGGCACTCGCGGGCTACAGGCTGGACTACGGCGACCTCAGGCGCCCCGTACGTTCGCTACGTCTTTCGGAGCGCCAGGTGCTCGAGATCGTGAAGACGCTTATGCGCCGACCAAGAGTGCTGCTCCTTGACGAGCCGACGAGCGCCCTTTTGCCCCAGCAGGTCGACTGGCTCTTCACGGCGGTCCGTCAATTTGCTCGCGACGGTGGCCTCGTGCTGTTCATTTCACACCGCCTCGCTGAGGTGGAAGCGCTTTGCGACCGGATCACCGTGTTCCGCAACGGGCTCGATGTCGGCTCGCGCTCCGCCGAGGACCTGGACGAGGCGCGTCTCGTCGAGATGATGCTCGGGCGCTCCGTGCAGCGGGTCTACCCGCCGCGTGAATCGACGGTCGGCGAAGGGGTGGTCTGCCGGGTCAAAGGCCTGTCCTCCCCGCCAGCCCTGCACGAGGTGGATCTCGAGGTGCGCTCAGGCGAGATCGTGGGGGTGGCCGGCCTCGACGGCCAGGGCCAGGCCGAGCTGTTCTTGGCGCTGTTCGGGGCACGCGCTGCTCGAGGTGAGGTCGAAGTCGAAGGGCGGCCCATGCACCACGCGGCTCCCGCCCGCGCTCTGCGGTCCGGGGTCGGCCTGGTGCCCGAGGACCGGGCGCGGGATGGTTTGTGCCTTTCCCTGACCATCCGCGACAACCTCGCGCTGTCGAGCCTGCGGGACGTCTCACGGATGGGCTTTCTCCGGCGGGCGCGAATGCGGGCCCTGGTAGACGGTGCCCAGCGACGCTTGAAGATCAAGTTCGCCGATCCTCGCCAGCAAGTTTCCTCACTGTCGGGCGGCAACCAGCAAAAGGTCCTGCTGGGCCGGGTCCTGGCGTGCTCGCCGCGCTTGCTGCTGATGTTCGACGCTACCCGCGGCGTTGACGTCGGGACGAAGTCCGAGATCTACGCCTTGATGCGTGCCGAGTGCAGTCGCGGCGTCGGGATCATTTTTTACTCGAGCGATGTTGCGGAGCTCGTCAATATGGCTGATCGGGTCATCGTTTTACACGACGGCGCGGTCTTCCGGCACCTGCAAGCTCCGATGACCGAAGAGTCGATTGTGGCCGCGGTAGTGGGCGGCGCTGGTCCCACGGCACTCGTAGCATCGTGACCGACCAGAGAGCTCGGGAAGCCGTGGCTCCCGGAGCAGCCGGCATGTACTCGAGGTTGTCCGTCCCGAGCCTGTCGACGGTCATGCCCTACATTTATGTCGCTGTACTGGCTATCGCCATCCTGGCTGTCGAGCCGGCCCTGATCGACGGGCCCGATGCCATCGACGTCCGGTTCTCTGCGGTTTTTCCACTCGCGATCGTCGCTTTCGCTCAGACACTCAACCTGTTCACCCGCGGCATCGACCTCTCGATCGGGGGGACGATCTCGGTCACGACTTCGATCCTTGCTGTCTCAGGCTCGGTCAAAGGCGCGGACGCGTACCTCGAACTTCTGGGCATGATCGGGCTCGGCATCTTCATCGGGGCCGTGAACGGCCTGGTGATCGCCTACAGCGGCCTGCAGCCGTTCCTGGTGACGCTCGCCACCTGGACGATCTGGGATGGCATCGCGCTCGCGGTCCTGCCGATCGAGGGCGGGTCGGTCCCAGGTCCGGCGACGAGCCTGATCCTCGGGCCCATCGCCGGCGTGCCGAAGTCCGTACTGTGCACCGGGGCGCTGTTCGTGCTGTGGGCATGGTTGCGCCACAGCCGCTTCGTACGGGACCTTCGGGCCATGGGATCGGACGCCGAGCGGGCACGCCTGATCGGTGTGCGCATGTTCACACGCACGGTCCAGTGCTACGCCTTTTCGGGCGCCTGCGCGGCGATAGCTGGGATCTGGATCGCCGTTCAGGAGGCCTCGGGGTCGCCCACTGCTGGGGACGAGTACATCCTGACCTCGATCGCCGCCGTCGTCATCGGAGGGGCCAGCATCTTCGGCGGGACCGGTTCCGCCGCCGCGTCCATGGTCGGTGCGGTCGCGTACCTGATGATCCCCGACCTCATCGCGGCGACCAATATCAGTTCGTTCTGGAGCGTTTTCCTGCAAGGCTTCCTCCTGATCGTCGCGGTCACCTTGAGCGCCTTGGCGATCCGTGTCAGAGATCGGAAGTTGGCGTGACCGACCAGGAGCGGGAGGGGGCGACACCCGCCGTCCTACCTGAGGATGATCGCCGGGCGGCGGACACGGGCGAGGCCGCTGCGGGCGCCGATGAAGCTGCCAGCGCCAACCCGGAGGGGGAACAAGCCGGTGGCTACGCCGGCCTCGCCGGCCTGGCCCGCCGTTACCGTCCGACGATCATCGCCTATGGGCTCGTGCTGGTCCTGTTCGCCATCGGCACCATCCATACGCCCGGCTTCGCCGGATGGACCAACATCAGGACCCTGCTGGTCTTCGGGTCCTTCATCGGCATCATTGGGTTCGGCCAGACGCTTTGCATCCTGACCGGCGGCATAGACCTCTCAGTGCCGTGGACGCTCACCGGGGCGGCGGTGCTGAGCTCGGTCCTACTGAAGGGGAGCGATGCCAATTTTGTACCGGTTTGTCTCTTGGTCGCCGGCCTTGCCATTGGCATCGGCCTGATTAACGGGATCGGGGTCGCCTACGTCGGCGTCCCGCCGATCATTATGACGCTGGGCATGAACGGTGCCCTGCAAGGCCTCCTGCTCGTCTACACCAACGGCGGGATCTCGTCGTCGCCGCCCCAGGGATTAGTCAATGCCGTGACCGACCAGGTGTTAGGTATACCGGTGATACTCCTGAGCTGGATCGTCGTGGCGGTCATCGCCATCGTCTTGTTGAGCGCCACCACCTTCGGCCGCCGGTTGTACGCCGTCGGCACCAACGCTTCGGCGGCGAAGCTCGCCGGGGTGCGCGTCCAGCGCGTGCTGCTCGTGCCCTACATAGTTTCCGCCCTCGGCGCCTCGCTCGCCGGCCTGCTGTTGATGGGCTTCACCGGGCAGGCGTACCTCACGATGGGCGACCCTTACCTCTTTACCGGAGCGGTCGCGGTCGCCGTCGGCGGTACCTCGATCCTCGGCGGTAAGGGCCATTACGTGGGGACGATCGCCGGCGCTCTGATCCTCACGCTGGTCTCGGCCCTGTTGCCGCTGTTCTGGACGAGCGCCGCCGGCGTCCAGATCGCCGACGGTGCGATACTGCTTGGCGCAGTGTACGCGGCCGGAAGGCGGGCACGGGGGAACGGGACCGGCTGGCTACGGCATTCTCTGGCGTCGTTCGTGGCCGGGAACAAGGCTTAGGTACCGAAATGCCTTATGCACGAAAGGAAACCCAGTGAACGATGCGGGAACCGCCGGTCAGAGGCAGGCCTCGCCACGCTGGAGCACCAGCGCCGAGTACCAGGCGTTTTGCCGCTCCGAGCTGGCCGACCCCTACCCGGTGCTCGACGAGCTCCGACGAACGGAGCCGGTGCATTGGAGCGCCCCCCTGGATGGTTGGGTAGTTACGAACTACCGGGAAGTAATCGGCGCGTTACGCGAGCCCGAACTGCGCAACGACCGGGTCTCGATCAACGAGCGGGCGGTGCCTGAAGCACTCCGTCCCGAGTACGCCTCGCTCACCACCCACCTGTCCAATTGGCTTGGGTTCACCGACCCGCCCAAACACTCACAGATGCGCGAAGTCGCCCGCAAGCTCATTAATCCAGCCTCGGCGGCAAGGTCCCGGCCAATGATCGAGGCGTCGGTCCGAGAGATCCTTGACAACATGCGGGAACGTGAGCATTTCGACCTCGTCGATGACCTCGCGCTCCGTCTCCCGTTGACAGTGATCTGCCGCCTGCTCGGGGTGCCAGACGACAACGTCACCGAGTTCCACGACTGGGCCGGCGACGTCGGCCAGTTTGCCGGCCAGGTCGACCCGACGTGGAGCCCGAGTACCCAGAGCGTGGTTGAGCGGGCCAACAGAAGCTGGTTCGCGCTTGAAGAACTCTTCGGTCGGCTTATCGCGGACAAGCGCCGTGAGCCCCGGGACGACATCCTGACCGAGCTCGTGAGGGCCTTTGATACCGGTCTCATTTCATACGACGAGCTGATCGGCCTCTCGGTCTTCATCCTCGCCGCCGGGCACACCACGACTCGCGACTTGCTTGGCAACGGGCTGTACCTGCTCTTGGCGCGACCTGACGAGGCGCAAAAGCTGATCGGAGCGCCGGGCAACGTGGCATTGGCCATCGAGGAGATCCTCCGCTTCGAGAGCCCGATCCCGATGGCTTCGCGCCTCGCCGGTGGGCAGGTCGTCCTTGCCGGCAAGACGATCGAGCCCGGCGACTCTGTGATCCTGCACCTCGGCGGGGCGAACAGGGACGAGGCCAAGTTCGAGAACGCGAACACCTTCGACGTGCTCCGCCAGCCCAACCGGCATCTTGCCTTTGGCTGGGGTGCCCATTTCTGCCTAGGTGCACCGCTGGCCAGGGAGCAGGCCGCCGCGGTGCTGGAGGCCTTCTTGCCTCAACTGGCCCGTATGGAGCTGAGGTCCCCCGCGCCCGAGTGGCACAAGGGTGACATGAGCGTGAGGACGTTGGAACAGCTGGGCGTGTCCTGGTCCACAAGCGCGTAATGGCAAATCAGAGGCGAGGAGGGGATATGACCGTAGGCCAGGTTGGGATAGGTTCAGGTGATGGTCCCGCCGGTCGTCGACATCGCCTGGGTGAGCGGGCAAGGTAGCGGGCTGGTCCTCGCCGATGTGCGGTGGTACCTCGATGGCCGCTCCGGCCGCGAGGCGTTCGAACGTGGCCATCTCCCGGGCGCAGTTTTTGTCGACTTGGACAAGTCTTTGTCCGGCGACACGGGAGCCGGTCGAGGCCGCCACCCGCTACCTGACCCGGAGGTATTTGCTGCCGGCATGGCGATGCTCGGCATAGGCGATGACACGGTCGTAGTGGCTTATGACGACCAGGGCGGCGTGGTTGCGGCGCGCCTGGTCTGGATGTTGAGGGCGACCGGCCACGATGCGGCGTTATTGGACGGCGGCCTCCCTGCGTACTCAGGACCGTTGACGGCAGAGGCGCCCGAGGAGGTGCCCGCTCATTTCACGGCGCGCCCGTGGCCATCGGGCCTCCTGGCTGACATCAACGACGCCAGTGATCCCTCGAACGTGGTGCTCGACGCCAGGGGCCGCGACCGCTACCACGGCCACAACGAGCAGGTCGACCCGCAGGCAGGCCATATCCCGGGGGCGTTGAGCCTTCCGTGCCGGGAAAACGTCGATGCCGACGGGTTTTTCCTCCCGGTGGAGGTCCTCCGCCAACGATTTGCCGATGTCGGGGTCGCCAATGGCGAACCCGTCGTCTCCTACTGCGGCTCTGGGGTCACGGCCTGCCACAACCTGCTTGCCCTGGAGTTGTGCGGTTTCGTCCCAGGACGGCTCTACCCGGGCTCGTGGTCGGAGTACAGCGCGACCCCGGGCCGGCCGGTTGCCACCTGACGGGTTATATTTTTCGGGATAACGGAGGTCACATGACCATAAAGCAGCATGAGGCGGAGCTGGCCCTGGCCCTCCGGGCCGAATTAGGCGAAGGCCCGGTCTGGGACGAGCGCTCCCAAGAACTTTATTTTGTCGACATCATGGGCCATCGTGTCCACGCCTTTGCCCCCGAGAGCGCAGCCCACCGCAGTTTTTCTACGAATGGGCCCGTGGGAGCGGTCGTCCTACGTGACGACGGCGGCTTGGTGCTCGCCGCTGCGGATGGGTTCTTTTTCGCCAACTCGGACGGTACGGGCCTCGAGCGGTTCGGCGAGTTCCGAATTGACCTCGGGACGGTTCGCTTCAACGACGGGAAGGTGAGCCCGGGCGGGCGTTTCCTGGCCGGGACCATGGACCATCACCATTTGCTACCACTCGGCTCGCTCTACATATTGAGTGGGGACGGCGGGGTCTCAGTGCTCCTCGAGGGCGTTACCATTTCCAATGGTCTGGCGTGGGACGCCGATGGTACAACCTTCTACTACATAGACACTCCGACACATCGTATCGACGCGTTCAGCTTTGACCAGGGAACCGGCGCGCTTTCCAACCGGCGCGTCGTTGCCGAGATCACCGACAGCAGTCCAGATGGTATGGCAATCGATGCGGAGGGCTGCCTCTGGGTCGCGTGTTGGGGCGGCGAGCGCGTCGACAGGATCGACCCCGCAGACGGCCGCCGGCTGGCGACCGTGCCGGTGCCGACCTCGCACGTATCTAGCGTCGCCTTCGGTGGGCCCTCCCTGGAGGACCTCTACATCACGACGGCCCGCGAGGATCTGAGTGCCGCCCAGCTCGGCGCCGAGAGCCATGCTGGAGATCTCTTTGTCGCCCGGCCGGGCGTCCCCGGCCTGGTTTCTGACCGGTTCCAAACATTCTAAGGTCGCGCCTCGTTTACTTGCGGGGGCCCACGCGTACCAGCATTTACTTCCGGGGGTCGACGTGTACTTTGGGGCCCGGCCCCGCGTTTTCGCCGCGCCGGCCCTCGAGGCGCGACGTGACCTGTTCGAGCCCGACCACCTCGCTCACGAGCGGTTCGGGGTTGACAGCCCCGGAGGCAAAGAGCTCGATGGCGCGCTTTAAGCCCGGAGACGCTGACAAGATGCCAACGGCGGTCACGTCAGCCACCACGAGCGCCCTGGTGTCAATGAGGCTTGGCGCCGACGAAACGCCGATGAGGACGACCCGCCCCGCCGGGCTGACCAGGTTGACCGCCAGGGCCGGCATGGTCTGGTCACTGCTCGCGTCGATTACTGCGTCGAAACGCCGGTCGCGCTCGCCTTGCAAGTCGGCGATCTGGTAAACGTGCTCAATCCCCAGGTCGCGAGCAAGTTCGAGCGAGCTCGGTCGTGTCCCGGCCACGTGCACCTCAAGGCCCCTAGCGAGGCCGATCTGGGCGGCGAGCAGCCCGATCGTGCCCGAGCCGAGCACCAGCAGGCGCCCACCGTGCGACAGGCCTGCTGCTTCGACGGCCCGGAGCGAGTTCCCTCCGGGCTCGACCATCGCGGCGGTGGTTACGCTTACGTTGTCGGGGATGCGATAGGCAAAGCGCTCCGCCACCAGCATCTGCTCGGCCAGCGCGCCGGGCCACCCGTCGGTGATCCCGATCTCGTTGCGGTCGGCACAGACATAGTGCCTGTCGGCCAAGCACAGTTGGCAGTGCCCGCAGCCGAGCATTGTGTCGCCCGTGATCCGCTGGCCTATCCAGGACGGGTCGGTGCCCGGTCCGACTCCCGACACACGGCCCGTCCATTCATGGCCTAGGCGCAAGGGGAAATGGGTTAGGCCCTGCTCGAAGTACAGCAGTTCGCCGGTGTAAAGCTCGACGTCGGTCCCGCACAGCCCGACGCGCTCCACATCGACTAGAAGCTGGCCCTCCTGCGGGACCGGCGCGTCAAGTTCCTGCACGCCCCCGCGCCGCGGGCCCTCAACCACCAGGGCGCGCATTACCGCCCGGAGTAGGTGTGCGAGACGACGTGTTGGGTCTGTTTGCCGAGCCGGGAGACGCTGAGTGCCACCGTCTCGCCGCCGTGCAAGTAGGTCGGTGGTTTTTGGCCCAACCCGACCCCGGCGGGGGTGCCAGTGTTGATGAGGTCGCCGGGTTCGAGGGCGAGGAACTGGCTGACATAGTGCACCAGGAACATCGGGCCAAAGATCATCTTCGAGGTCGAGCCTGTCTGGTAGCGCTTGTCGTCCACGTCGAGCGTCATGTCGAGGTTGAGCACATCGTCGATCTCGTCCGGTGTCGCCAACCACGGCCCCGCCGGGTTGAATGTCGGGGCGGACTTGCCTTTCACCCACTGGCCACCGCGCTCGATCTGCCACTCACGCTCGCTGATGTCGTTGACGAGCACGTAACCGGCGATGGCGTCGGCCGCCTCGGCCTCGTCGGCCAAGTACAGGCAGCGCTTGCCGATCACGACCCCGAGCTCAACCTCCCAGTCGGTCTTCACCGATCCTTTGGGGATGAGCACATCGTCGTTCGGGCCGATGAGCGTGTTCGGGGCCTTGTTGAACACGATCGGCTCGGCCGGGATAGCCTGCCCGGTTTCTGCCGCATGGTCTCTGTAGTTGAGGCCGATGCACAGGATCTGGTGCGGCCTGGCGAAGGGTGCGCCGAGGCGTCGGTCGCCCAGGGGCTCGGCTTTACCTGATGCCGCCCTTTCGGCGATGAGCGGCGCCAGCGTGGCGATACGACCTGAGCCGAAAAACGCTTCGTTGTAGTCGGCAACCACGTCCGACAGGTCGACGAGCAGGTTATCGTCCACCAACGCTCCGGGTTTTTCGGCTCCTGGCGCCCCGGTCCGGACAAGTCGCATTCGTACCCTACTTTCGTTTTGGCGGTCGGCCCGAACGGCTGTAAGCGCCAACCTGACGTGCCATACTGTACCCGCAGCTCCGAATAGTTATATGAAACTCCGATAATTGGAACGAGGTTGGAGTGGGGGACCTCCGAAGTGCGCAGTGGTATTCCGGCCAGGACCGGAACTCCTACATACACCGCGCCTGGATGCGACGGGGCCTCCCCGACGATGCACTCGACTCGTCAAAGCCCCAGATCGCCATTGCCAATACAGCATCAGACCTGACGCCGTGCAACATGCACCTGGACGAGGTGGCCGAGGCCGTTAAGCAGGGTGTGTGGGCGGCCGGGGGTGTCCCTTACAACCTTCCCGTTGTCTCGCTGGGCGAGACCGCGGTCAAACCGACGGCCATGCTTTGGCGCAACATGGCGGCCATGGCCATGGAGGAGATGTTCCGGGCCAACCCGGTCGACGGGCTGGTGCTACTGGGCGGGTGCGACAAGACAATCCCGGCACTGCTAATGGCAGCGGCATCTGTCAACCTGCCGGCGGTTGTCGTCCCCGGCGGCCCGATGCTGAGCGGCCATTTCCGGGGAGTAGCTCTCGGCTGTGGCACCGACGTCTGGCGGCTCAGTGAAGAGGTGCGCGGCGGCAAGATGACCAACGCCGAGTTCTTGCAGTCCGAGGCTTCCATGGTGCGCAGCAAGGGCCACTGCAACACCATGGGCACCGCTTCGACGATGGCCGTGGTGGCCGAGGTGCTCGGCATGACCATCCCCGGTCTGGCGGGGACGCCGGCGCCGGACGCGCGGCTGCTGAAGATGTCCCACGAGACGGGCCAACTCGTCGTCGACATGGTGCGCGATGGCCGGCGGCCCAGCGACATAATGTCAAAGGGATCGTTCCTTAACGCGATCATCGCCGTGGCCGCCGTGGGTGGCTCGACCAATGCGGTGCTGCACCTGCTGGCCATCGCCGGCCGTCTGGGCATCGACCTGACACTCGACGACTTCGACCAAGCCGGTCACGACGTCCCGCTGATGGTCAACCTGCAGCCGTCAGGTGAGTTCTTGATGGACGACTTTTACCGGGCTGGCGGCGTACTTGCCGCCTTGGCGCAGGTGAAGGACCTGTTCCACAGCGAGGCGATCACGGTTACCGGCCGGCCCTTCGTCGAGTACCTCACCGACCGGCCCGTTTACGACGACACGGTGATACTGCCGCGCCAGTCGCCGCTCATGTCGGACGCCGGCATCGCCGTGCTGCGAGGCAACCTGGCGCCGCTCGGTGCCATCGTCAAGCCAGCTGCTGCCACCCCGGCCTTGCTCCAGCACGTCGGCCCGGCCGTGGTCTTCGACAGCATCGAAGACATGCGGGCCCGCCTGGACGACCCTGACCTCGACGTGACCGAACGCTCCGTCCTGGTCCTTCGGGGTTGCGGGCCGCGCGGCTACCCGGGAATGCCCGAAGTAGGGAACATGCCG
>Ga0182024_10015058_pt1 | contig 14872 bp, 10 predicted proteins | sample P32metaG_FD_120480 | JGI IMG/M metagenome (GOLD analysis project Ga0182024, IMG submission 120480) | Permafrost microbial communities from Stordalen Mire, Sweden - P3-2 metaG (Illumina Assembly) | ecosystem: Environmental > Terrestrial > Soil > Wetlands > Permafrost | place: Sweden: Stordalen... | reverse complement strand
GCCGTTGCGAAGCCTTTCAAGCTTGGCCTGTATTGATCAATACAGGCGCTGCGCTTAAAAGTCTCCGCACCAACCCACGGCGCTCCCATATCATTGCGGCAAATCAAAGCGAAAATGCTCTAGGGAGCGGAGGGCGGTACCCGGCCAGGCTCCGAAGCTCGGAGAGCCCATCAGGACACGCCTGGCTGCCTCATGACATCCGCCATCGGCGGATGGAGCGCCTTGAGCACTGCGAAGGGCCGCCGCGATCACCAATAATACGGGGACCAGAAGGCAACGGGGGCAACGTCGGAAAGATTGTTGTAGGCAGCGGTGGGAACCGCGAGTACGGAATCGACGGTGAATGGGCCGTAACTGTCCCCAAAGATGTCGGCGCCGGTGGCATAGAGAACCGTGCCGGTCTTGATGTAAGCCTTGAGGTCGGTAAAGGTGGGGTTGGCGCCGGTCGATTTGTTGTTTTCGATGGCGTACATATCGAGGGCGCCGTCGAGCTGGCGCAGGTCCTCCATGATTCGTGTGGCCTGCGAGCGCTTGCGGGCGCGCAGGAAATTGGGAACGGCGATGGATGCGAGCAAGGCGATGATGGCAACCACGATCATGATTTCCACCAGCGTAAAGCCGGCGCGTCGGGAAGGATTGGATTTGATATTCATAAGGGTGGGTCGAATAAACGAGACGTACGTAATTTAGCAAAATCCAAGCCGGGCAGGGTCACGCCCCCCAGTCAGGTATTGTAGCGAAAACCGCTACAAATTGCGTAATGGAGCCCGCACCGAGAGACCCGATGGACCTCGTACATTGCGATGCGGTGGCCTCTCTACGAGAGGGTTAGGAAAATCGATTCGACGGCGAGAGGGGGGAGGAAGGAGCATCGGGGGAACCCCGAGCATGCTCGGGGCAGGCTTTCGCGAGTGCGCGGAGGGGTAGTGGAATCCGCGGGGATCGCACTTGGTCAGAGTATCTTGCCGGGCTTTTCCGTAAGGGCGTAGTAGATCACGTAAAACCAGGAGAGAATTCCTGCAAGGATCGCCAGGAGGATGGATTGATTGCGATGCCACGAGCAGACGACGGCGATGACGGAGCCGAGACCTACTCCGGCATGGACGGCGCTTTGGGCAAAGATGACCGCGGGGAAGATGGTAGGGGAAGCCAGGTTGGGGATGATCATAGGAACCAGTACATGATAAGGCGATGCGCAGCCGGGCGCATTCCATTTAATACCGGGGATGATCCCCTTCTCCGGGAATCGAGCGAGGCAAAAGAGGAGACCTTCGCTAGATCAGGGCCCCGCAAGATGGCGGTTGAGGAAATCGAGGATGAGGGCGGCGGTGGCTGGGGTATTGAAGCCCGGGCCGCCGTGGCCGGCGCCGGGGATGACGTGGAGAGTGGATTCGACGCCGGATTTCGTGAGGGCGGCTTGGAGTTCCCGGCTTTGCTGGACGGGGACGAGGGGGTCGCTATCGCCGTGGAGGATGAGGAACGGGGCGGCGGATTTGGTCACGTAATAGAGGGGGCTGGCGGCACGCGCCTGCTGCTGATGGGTGGAGACGGGGCCACCGAGGAGCTGGGCCACGGCGGAATCGGAGGAATCCAGGGCGCGGGGAGGCTGGCCGTAGCGAAGGAAATCGGTGGGGCCGAAGAAATCGACGACGCACTGGACGGCGCTGGATTGGCTGAGATTTGGGCCGGTGTCGAAGTCTGTGGCCTGGCCGGTGACGCCGAGGAGGGCGACGAGGTGGCCGCCGGCGGAGGCGCCCCAGACGCCGATGCGGCGGGGATCGATGCCATACTGGGCGGAGTGGGCGCGGAGCCAGCGGATGGCGGCTTTGCAATCCTGGATCTGGGCGGGAAAGGGGGCATCCTGGCTAAAGCGGTACTCGACGCTGGCGGCGGCGTAGCCAAAGGCGAGGAGGCGGCGGGCGGGGCACTCGCTCTTTGAGCCGGCGCGCCATGCGCCGCCGTGGATGTAGACGATGAGGGGCCGGGGGGTGGCGGATTGCGGAGGGAGGTAGAGATCGAGGTGCTGCCGGGGGGCGGCGTTGGGGACGTAGGCGAGGTCGCGGAGGACGCGGGGGGCGGAGGTCTGCGCGACCAGGGAGGACGCCTGGGAGGGGGCTGCGGGCTCCTGCGCCCGCGCGGCGGGCGGGAGAAGGATGAGGAGGCAGAGGAGAAGGCGCGTCACGGGCATCATGCTTGATTTCCGGCGCGACGAGATTTCGGCCGCGGATGGGCTATGGAGAGGCGGCTGGGGCGGGATGGGCGGCGGAGCCGATGAGGTCGTGGAGGCGGAGTTTGAGGGCGTCGATGCCTTGGGACTCGGAGGCGGAGATGGGGATGACTTCGCGTTTACGGAAGCGGCGCTTGAAGGCTTTGAGGTTCTCGGCGGCTTCGGGGAGGTCCATCTTGTTCGCGATGACGAGCCAGGGGCGCTTGGCGAGGGAGGGATCGTAGAGTTTCAGCTCTTCGCGCAGGGCGCCGAGGTCCTGGATGGGGTTGCGTCCCTCGCTGCCGGCCATATCGAGGACAAAGAGGAGGAGCTTGCAGCGGACGATGTGGCGGAGGAACTCGTGGCCGAGGCCGACGTTGAGGTGGGCGCCCTCGATGAGGCCGGGGATATCGGCGACGGTGGCGCGGTCGAAGCCCGCGAACTCGACGACGCCGATGATGGGATGGAGGGTGGTGAAGGGATAGGGGGCGACCTTGGGATGGGCGGAGGAGATGCGGCTGAGGAGGGTGGACTTGCCGGCATTCGGGTAGCCGACGAGGCCGGCATCTGCGATGGTGCGGAGCTCGAAGACGAAGTCGCCTTCCTCGCCGGGCTCGCCGGGAGTGGCCTCGCGGGGGACGCGGTTGGTGGAGCTCTTGAAGTGGACGTTGCCCTTGCCGCCATTGCCGCCTTTGCAAAGGATGAACTCCTGGCCGGGCTGGGTGAGATCGGCGATGAGCTCGAGCTCGGGGCTGCGGATATCGAGGCCTTTCTTCACGGGGGCGGCGGGCTCGGGCGCCTCGGTCTCAAGATCGTAGAAGGTGACGCCGCGGCGGACGGCCTCGCCGGGAGGGAGGGCGGGGCCATGGACGCGGTAGACGAGGGTGCCTACGGGGACGCGGACGTGCTTGGGCTTCGCGCCGCGGCCGTAGAGGTTCTTGCCGAGGCCGTTGCCGCCATCGAGGCCGCGGATGATGGGCTCGTAGAAGAAGGTGGCGAGGTTATCGGTATGGGTATCGGCGACGAGGATGATATCGCCGCCACGGCCGCCATCGCCGCCATTGGGGCCGCCCTTGGGGATGAATTTCTCGCGCAGGAAGGAGACGCAGCCGTCGCCGCCTTCGCCGGCTTTTGCGTGGACTTTGATTTGATCTACGAACATTTGGGCGGGATGGGAAGTTTACCGGGGATTCTTATCGAGGAGCGAGGTGTAGAGGTCGCGGGTCTGTGCGGCGATGGATTTCCAGGAGAAGAGTTGCTCGGCGCGGCGGCGGCCGGCTTTGCCAAAACGGCGGCGGAGATCTGGATCGGACATGAGGAGGTTGATTTTCGCGGCGAGATCGCGGGCGAACTTATCAGGATTGACCGGCTCGAAGGGGCTTTCGTTCAATTGATCGAGCGGGACGAGGAAACCGGTCTCGCCATCGACGACGACTTCCTTGATGCCGCCGACGGCGCTGGCGACGACGGGGGTCTCGCAGGCCATGGCCTCGAGGTTGATGATGCCGAAGGGCTCGTAGATGGAGGGGCAGCAGAAGATGGCGGCGTGGGTGTAGAGCTGGAAGACGGTGGCTTTGTCGACCATCTCCTGGATCCAGATGACGCCGGGTCGCAGGGCCTGGGCGGCGGCGACGGCGGCTTGCATCTCGGCGGCGATCTCGGGTGTATCCGGTGCGCCGGCGCAGAGGACGACCTGGAAGCCGGGATCCATGCAGCGGATGGCGTTGACGAGATGGATGATGCCTTTTTGCCGGGCGATGCGGCCGACGAAGAGAATGAAGGGGATGGCGGGATCGATGCCGTAGCGGCGGAGGGCGTCATCCGCGGCGACGGGCCGGTATTCGTCTGTGTCGATGCCGTTGTAGATGATGTGGATGCGCTCGGCGGGGATATTGAAGAGGCGCTGGACATCGCCCTTGGCCTCTTTTGACACGGCGATGACGGCGTCGGCCATTTCCATGGCGGTGCGCTCGATCCAGCAGGAGAAATCGTAGCCGCCGCCGAGCTGCTCGCGCTTCCAGGGGCGGAGAGGCTCGAGGGAATGAGTGGTGATGACGAGGGGGATGCCGTAGTTGAGCCTGGCGAGAATGCCGCCGAAATGGGTGTACCAGGTGTGGCAGTGGACGAGATCGGCATCGATGGCGGCAGTATTGAAATCTGTGCCGCGGCGGATGGCGCCGAAGATGGAGTGAAGATTCCTAGGGGCGGTCCAGCCGGAGGTATCGAGGCCGAAACCAAGGACGCGGAGGTGGTCGCGGGTGAGGTCCTGATTACCGAAGCAGCGGACCTCGACGTCGATGAGGCGGGCGAGCTCGCGGGAGAGATAATCGACATGGACACCGGCGCCGCCGTAGACATGGGGGGGGTATTCGTTGGTGAGGAAGAGGGCTTTCATGGGGAGAAAGGGGTTTTGCAGAGAATGCGTACCCTTTCGAGGGCGCGATCACAGCCCAAAAAAAATCGTGAAGGGGCGGGAACGCCCGGTTTAACACCGCCCGGAGCCGGCGGGTGGGGTGGCGATTAGTGCGCCAGCCAGAATTTGATGAAGATGGGGATGATGAGGATGGCCAGGATGTTGACGACCTTGATCATGGGATTGATGGCGGGGCCGGCGGTGTCCTTGTAAGGATCGCCCACGGTATCGCCGGTGACGGCGGCCTGGTGAGCGGGGGAGTGTTTGCCGCCGAAGTTGCCTTCCTCGATGTATTTCTTCGCGTTGTCCCATGCGCCGCCGCTGGAGGTCATGGCGATGGCGACGAAAAGGCCGGTGACGATGGTGCCGACCAGGACGCCGCCGAGGACGATGGGGCCGAAGAAGGGGATGCCGGCGACGGCTACGACGACCACGACGGGGAGAAGGGCGGGGACGATCATCTTGCGCAGGGCGGCGCGGGTGACGATATCGACGCAGGCGCCGTAGTCGGGGGTATCGGTGCCCAGGAGGATGCCGGGCTTGAGTCTCAACTGGCGGCGGACTTCCTCAACGACGGCGCCGGCGGCCTGGCCGACGGCATCCATGCTGAAGGCGGTGAAGATGAAGGGGAGAAGGCCGCCGATGAAGAGGCCGATAACGACCTTGGGATCCTGGAGGGAGAATTCGATCTTGAAGGGGCCGGCAGCGGCGGTCCAATGGGAGCGGAGCTCCTCGACGTAGGAGCCGAAGAGGACGAGGGCGGCGAGACCTGCGGAGGCGATGGCGTAGCCCTTGGTGACGGCTTTCATCGTATTGCCGACGGCGTCGAGCTCATCGGTGATGGCGCGGACCTCGCGGGGGAGATCGGCCATGACGGCGATGCCGCCGGCGTTATCGGTGATGGGGCCGAAGGCATCGAGGGAGATGATGATGCCGGCCATCGAGAGCATGGACATGACCGCTACGGCGATGCCGTAGAGGCCGCCGAAGTGGAAGGAGAGGAGGATGGCGATGCCAATGAAGCCGACGGGGAGGGCGGTGGCATGCTGGCCGAGGGCAAGGCCGGCGATGATATTGGTGGCGTGGCCGGTCTCCGAGGCCTTGGCGATGCGGCGGACGGGAGCATAGGAGGTGGAGGTATAGTAATTGGTAATGATGACGACCACGCCGGTCATCACCAGACCGACGAGGGAGGCGATGTAGAGATGCTCTGGCGGGTGTGTCTTGTACGGGAGGGCGACAGCGAGATCGGCGGAGGGGAAGAGGGCCTTGGTGGCAGGCCAGAAGAGGATGGCGGAGACGAGGCCGCTGGCGGCGACGGCTTCCATGAGGATGGCGCCGGGGTGGCCGCGGCGGATGTTTACGTAGATGATGCCGACGATGGCGCTGATGACGGAGATGCCGCCGAGGACGAAGGGGAAGACGACGGCGGCGGGATTGCCGGCCATGGTGAGGGAGCCGAGAAGCACGGCGCCGATGAGGCTGACGGCGTAGGTCTCGAAGACATCGGCGGCCATGCCCGCGCAGTCGCCGACGTTATCGCCGACGTTATCGGCGATGGTGGCCGGGTTGCGGGGATCGTCTTCGTCGAGGTTGCTCTCGATCTTGCCGACGAGATCGGCGCCGACATCGGCGGCCTTGGTGTAGATGCCGCCGCCAAGCCGGGCGAAGACGGAGATGAGCGAGGAGCCGAGGGCGAGACCGACAAGGCTTTTCACCGCTTCATCCGGGCCGATCCAGCGGGAGGCCATGATGTAGAAGACGCCGACGGCTAGCAGGGCGAGGCCGACGACGAGAAGGCCGGTGACGGCGCCGCCATTGAATGCGGCCTTGAGGGCGCTGTGGCGATCGATGGTGGCGGCCTGGGCGGTGCGGGTATTGGCGAGAACGGCGATGCGCATGCCGATGAAACCGGCGGCGAGAGAACAGACGGCACCCACGAGAAAACCGAGGGAGGCGGCACCATCGTGCAGGAGGTGATCCTTGAAGACGAGGAGCAGGATGAAGATGACGGCGGCAATGCCTGAGATGGTGATGATCTGGCGGCGGAGGTAGGCCTTTGCGCCCTCCTCGATGGCACCGGCGATCTGGCGCATGCGCTCGTTGCCGGGGGAGGCGGCGAGGATATTGCGGATGAGGCCGCCGGCAAAAAGGAGGCCGATGACGGCGCAAATGAGCGCGAGGGATATACCGTGTGTGAGGAGGATCTCAGCAAATACCATAGGGGAAAGGGGGAGGGATGATAGTGCCTGGAGGAGCAGTGGCAACGGCCTTTTTGCCGCGGGGGACGGGGATCAATGGCAAGATGGGCGGGGATGGTGGTAAGGAGGTGAGACCGCGTCCCGCGCACGAGCGTGGCCTTACCTGCGAGGGGATGAATAATTGCGCACCCGCAGGAAGCGAGAAAAAAGGAGGGATTCAAGGGGAATCCCTCTGGGACGGAGAGGGAGGGCGCGCGCCGAATCTTGCCAAACAGGGACGGGTGGGGTAAGGCACGGAGGATGAATCACGGCGAAAAGGTTTTGATCGCCGAGGATGAGGTGGATGTGCAGGAACTGGTGGGCCTGCACCTGCGGAATGCGGGCTTTGTGCCGGTGAACGCGGAGAATGGGCCGGAGGCGATCCGGCGGGCCCGGGAAGATGCGCCGTGCCTGATCGTGCTGGACATCATGCTTGCGGGGATGAATGGGCTGGAGGTGTGCAGGCTGCTGAAGGCGGATGCGGCGACGAGGAGCATCCCGGTGATCATGCTGACGGCAAAGGCGGAGGAGCCGGACCGGATCGTGGGACTGGAGCTGGGCGCGGACGATTATATGACGAAGCCCTTTAGCCCACGGGAGCTGGTGCTGAGGGTGAAATCGGTATTGCGGAGGAGCACGCCGGCGGTGGTGGCGAGCCCGGGCAAGGAGCCGCTGAAGGCGGGGCTGGTGGCGATCGACCGGGAGCGGCATGTGGTGAGGGTGCGGGGGAAACAGGTGGAGCTGACGGCAACGGAATTCAAGCTGCTGACGCTGCTGGTGGAACGGCGTGGGCGGGTGCAAAGCAGGGATGGGCTGCTGAATGAGGTGTGGGGTTATGAGAGCATGATTGAGACGCGAACGGTGGATACGCACGTGCGGCGGCTGCGGGAGAAGCTGGGAGCGGGAGCGGATTGCATCGAGACGATAAGGGGCTTCGGGTACCGGGTGGCGGAGGAATAAGAAGGGAGTGCCGGAGTTGCTGCTCATGTTTGCGCTGGGCGCGGTGCTGGCGGGTCTGGGGACGCTGATCATTGTCCGGAGGAGCTTCCTGCACGGGCTGCGGCGGACGGAGGAGATGGCACGGGCGGTGGTGAACGGGACGCAGCCGCGCACGGAGGCGACGGCGGGATCGAGCGATTTCAGCCAACTGGCGCAGGAGCTGGAGCGGCTGTGGCGGGGCCAGCAGGGGCTGAAGAGCGACATCCAGGAGCAACGGTTCAACCTGCACGCGATCCTGGCGAGCATGGTGGAAGGGGTGGTGGTGGTGGATGGGAACCAGGTAATCCGGTCGATGAATGACTCGTTCCGGAAGATGTTCTCGCTGGAGACGGAGCCAATAGGCCAGACGGTGGTGCGTGCGACGAGGCAGGCGGCGCTGAGCGAGTTGATAAGGGCGGCGGCGAAGGGGCAGACGATCGAGGTGCAGGAGATCGCGGTGGCGCACCCTGGATCGCCGGTGGCGGAGCGCTTCCTGAGTGTGAATGCGGTGCCGATGCGGGATGAGGCGGGAGCGGTGACGGGGGTGGTGGCGGTGCTGCACGATGTGTCGCGGGTAAAGCAACTGGAGGAGGTGCGGCGGCAATTCGTGGCGAATGTGTCGCATGAGCTGCGAACGCCCCTCTCGATCTTCCAGGGTTACCTGGAGACGCTGATGGAGACGAAGGACCTGTCGCGGGAGGATGCGGAGGCTTATTTGAAGATCATGAGCAAGCACTCACGCCGGCTGCAGGTGCTGCTGGATGATCTGCTGATCCTGGCGCGGCTGGAGGCGCGCACGGACCCGCTGGATATCCAGCCGCTGTCGCTGGAGTTATTCCTGCGGAAGATCCTGGAGGAGTGGGAGCCGCGGCTGCGGGAGAAGAAGGTGACGCTGGCGGTGGACCCGGCGGTAGGGACGATCCCGGCGGACCCCTTCCGCCTGGAGCAGGTGATCGGGAATCTGCTTGAGAACGCGATCAAGTACTCGCCGCCGGGAGCGGAGATCGCGCTCCGCGCGGTGCCCGCGGGGGGGGGGCGTGTGGAACTGCGGGTGGAGAATACGGGGGGGGGGATCCCGCCGGGGGATCTGGCGCATGTGTTCGAGCGGTTCTACCGGGTGGAGAAGGCGCGGAGCAGGGAGGCGGGCGGGACGGGGCTGGGGCTGTCGATCGTGAAGCACATCATCGGGCTGCACGGAGGGGAGGTGCGGGCGGAGAGCGCGTTCGGGAAGGGGACGGCGATTGTGATCCAACTGCCGATGAGGGAGGAGGATGTGGAGGAGGGGGAAATTTGACCAGGAGGGTGTAAAGGGAGAAGAAAATGAGGGCAAACTTCTCCGCTGATGAAGGGGGTAATAGAGCCTGAATCTAGGTGGCGGAGAGGGTGAAGAAGCGGTGGTTGCCGGCCTCGCTGTGGAGGCCGCTGGGAGGCAGGGCGGTAGTGGGGAGGAGGGGGGAGAGGGGGCGGTGGGCGGCCTCGCTGATGAGGCAGGGGGCGGAGAGCCTCCATGCAAGGCCCTGCATGCCGGTCGCGAAGGCGATTTCGGTGCCGATGAGGGCTTTGCGGCCGTGGGAGCGCTCTTCTCCGATGACGATGCTGCCAAAGTGCAAGGCAAGCCGGAACTCCATCTTGCAGCGGGCCTGCACGGGCTGGAGATCGCGGAGGGCATCGGCGACGCTTGCGGCGACGGAGAGGGTGCGATCGGGATCGGGCCAGTAGGCAAGGAGCTTGCACGCGGTGGGATGCGCGATGGAGCCGTGGTGGCGCTCGACGAGGCGGCCGCACATCTGCTGCCAACTGACGATGGTCTTGTAGCAATCTTCCTCGCCGGGAAAGTCGCCTGAATCCGCGGAATCGTAAGTGCCGGTATCGCCCACGAGAAGCCAGCAGGGCACAAACTCGGCGGCGCGCGCGGCGGCCTCGCCGGAGAAGGAGTCGATCTCCGGACGGGGCTCCGGGGAACTGATGCGGAGGATAAAGCGCGCGGAACCGATCTGGATGAGGTCGCCGTCTCCCACCTCGAGGGAATGGATGACGCGGGCGCCATTGACGAAGGTGCCGTTGCTGCTGCCGAGATCCATGATGGTGCAGCGGTCCTGGCCATCGCGACGGATGACGGCGTGGCGGCGAGAAACGTCCGAGCAGGCGAGGACGATGGTATTGGTGCGGGAGCGACCGATGGAACAGAGGCTGATGACCGGGACAGGGGGTCCGGACTGGGTCTCAAGGCAGATAATTTTGGTGGGAGTTTCTAGCTTCACGCGGATGGGTTTTCCAGAGTTACAAGAATGTTTTAGCAGGAGTCGTGCGCGAAGCGGGAAAGCGGGTGTAGGGGAATGCCCTGATTGGGCGTTTGGAGGGAGGAGATGGCATGAATTCTTCTAGTTAGCATGGCTACCTATGGAAAGCAGCCTGGAACCGAGAGCCGAAACGGGAGTGATGGAGCCGGAGATCAGCGTTGATCCGGGGCAGACGGTGCGGGGGTTGATGCCCGCGCAGCGGCTCTTCCAGCGATATACGACGAAGCGGCTGCTGGGACGGGGGGGGATGGGGGTGGTGTGGCTGGCACATGATGAGAAGCTGGACCGGGAGGTGGCGCTGAAGTTTGTCCCGGAGATGCTGTACCTGGATCCGGCGGCGCGGGACGACCTGAAACGGGAGACGTGCAAGAGCCTGGAGCTGACGCACCCGAATATCGTGCGGATCTATGATTTCATAGAAGATGAGGAGGTAGCGGCGATCTCGATGGAGTACGTGGACGGGCAGACGCTCTCGCGGCTGCGCGTGGAGAAGAGCAGGAAGCTATTCGAGCCGGAGGAGATCGAGCGGTGGCTGGCGGGGCTGTGCGGAGGGCTCGATTATGCGCACCGGAGCGCGCGGATTGTGCACCGGGACCTGAAGCCGGCGAATATCATGCTGAACAGCAGGAATGAGGTGAAGATTACGGACTTCGGGATCGCGTGCAGCCTGATGTCATCGGTGACGCGGGTGAGCCTGTGGTCGAGCAGCGGAGGGACGATGGCGTATATGAGCCCGCAGCAGATGCAGGGGGAGACGCCCTCGCCGGCGGACGATATTTACGCGCTGGGGGCGTCGCTTTATGAGCTGATGACGGGGAAGCCGCCGTTTTTCTCCGGCAACATCGCGATGCAGGTGCGGGAGATGACTCCGCCGAGGATGGCAGCGCGGCGGGAATCGCTGGGGGTGCAAGGGAAGGCGATCCCGGAGCGGTGGGAAGCGACGATCGCGGCATGCCTGGCCAAGGAACCGGAGGATCGGCCGCAGAGCGCGAGCGAGGTGATGGCGCGGCTGAGAGAACGGACGGGCGCGGTGCCGGTGGGGAAAGGGGGATTGGAAACGCAGGCGAGGAAGCTCGGGAACCTAGCCTCTACGGTGCTCGCCGGCGGAGCGAAGACCGGCGCGGGCGAACAACCGGTGCTGAGGATCCCGCTGCGGAATGCGGCGCTGACGGCGCTTGCCGCGGCATTGCTGCTGCTGGTGTACCTGGCGTGGCCGGAGAAGCGATCGAGCGAGGCCTTTCCAACCACGGACAAGGCAGATACCGGGGAACCGGTGGCGGTGAGCGCGCCGGCCTCGCAGCGGGGCGGGTTGATGATCAAGACGATGCCGGAGGGGGCGACGGTGGCGCTGGGGGGGGAGGCGGTGGAGACGGCGCCGGCGACGTTCAAGGGGATTACCCCAGGGAAGTATCCGGTGAAGATCACGCTGCCAGATTATGAGCCGGTGCAAGTGGAGGCGGAGATCAAGGCAAATGAGTTTGCGGACATGGGGGTGGTAACGCTGGTGCGGAGCAGCGGGACGCTGCAGATTACGAGCTCGCCGGAGGGGAGCGATTATGAGCTGAAGGCGGAGGCGGATGGAGGCGCAAAGGTGCTGACGGGCAAGACGCCCGATACGGTGCGGGAATTGCCGACAGGCAAATATACGCTGGCGCTGAAGCACGCGGGATGGCCGGATGAGGTGAAGCGTGTGGAGATCACGCGAGGGGGGGTGACGCCTGTGGAATGGCATTTTGCCGCCGGGACTGTGACGGTAACCAGCACGCCGCCGGGAGCGAGCGTCTACCTGGGCGGGCGGCTGCTGGGGACGACGCCGCTGCAGGCGGATGCGGCGCCAGGAGATTATGCGGACCTGCAGGTGATGATGGATGGATATGTGCCGGTGACGTTGAGCACGACGATCGCGCAAGGGGAGGATACGGCGGTGCCCCCGGTGACGCTGCAGCAGATGGTGACGGAGCTGCAGCTAAATACAACGCCAGCAGGGCTGGAGTACGCGGTGACGGGATCGAACGGGGTGGCGCGGACGGGGACTACGCCCGCGACCTTCTATGATCTGCCGGCGGGGGATTATACGGTGGCGCTGAAGCGGGCGGGGTGGGCGGATTTCAGCGCGCCCGCGACGCTGGTGGAGAAGCAGGCGGTGACGATCGCGCACGAGTTTCCGGAGGGGACGGTGGCGATCACGAGTGTGCCGGACGGGGCGGAGATTTTCGCGGGAGGGACGTCGCTGGGGATCGCGCCGGTGACTGTGACGCTGCCGCCAGGCAATGTGGAACTGATCGCCCGGATGAACGGGATGACGCAACGGACGCACACGGTGACAGTGGCGGATGGGGAGGAGCTGTCGCTGGAGTTCAATATGAAATCGGGCGGGTCGTCGTCTTCACACCATCACCGGCATTCGAAGAAGGTGCCGCCATCGGAGCTGGCGAAGATTGGCAATAGCATCAAGACGTTCTTTGGGGGGAAGCCGGCAAACGGGAAGACGCATACGAGCCACCAGACGGGGAGTTGAACAGAAGGGCGCAAAGGGGGAAGAAAGGCTATCGCAGTTCGCGGGGGCGGAAGATTTGGCTTTGCGGGCGGGGGCGGGGCAGGGTGTAGTTTGCCCCGAACAAAAAATGGTGGGGCTTTGATGGCCCGCCCGATCTCCCCTACCCTTCCAGCGCCCTGTGCCGACCGTTGCCAGTTATTGCACGACTTTTTTGAAGCCGGAGATGTTGCACATCTACCGGCAGGTGACGGGGCTGCGGAGGTATGAGACCTTTGTCGTGGCGAAGGAGAGGACCTCGGCGGAGAAGTTCCCGTTCCCTGATATCGAGATGGTGCCGCGGAAGCCGCGGAAGAATTTCATCCGGCGGTATTGGCTGAAGCATGTGCGGAAGCTGCCGGCGCTGTATTACCGGGGGGAGATGCAGGGGATGATGCGGATCTTCCGCCGGAGGCGTGCGGACCTGATGCATATCTACTTTGGGCATACGGGGGTGCATCTGCTGCCGTTCATCAAGGGATGGGGGAAGCCGTGCGTGGTGTCATTCCACGGGGCGGATGTGATGCCGCGGGAGCATCAGCCGGAGTATGAGGGGAACCTGCGGGAGCTGCTGCGGGTGACGCCGCTGGTGCTGGCGCGCTCGCTCTCGCTGGCGCAGCGGCTGAAGGAGCTGGGATGCCCGCCGGAAAAGATACGGCTAAACCGGACGGGGATCCCGCTGGGGGATTATCCGCTGCGGGAACGGCAGGCGCCGGCGGATGGGGAATGGCATTTTGTGCAGGCGTGCAGGTTGATCCCGAAGAAGGGGATCGGGACGGCGCTGAGGGCGTTCGCGGGGTTCCGGAAGGAGTATCCGCGGGCGCGATTCTCGCTGGCGGGGGAGGGGCCGATGAAGCGGGAGATCGAGGAGGTGGCGCGGGAGCTGGGGCTGGCGGGGGCGGTGGAGCTGAGGGGATTCCTGGGGCAGCGGGAGCTGGCGGCGCTGTATGGGGAGGCTCATTTTTTTGTGCACCCGAGCGAGATGACGGCGGATATGAACCAGGAGGGGGTGCCGAACTCGATGCTGGAGGCGATGGCGACGGGGCTGCCGGTGCTGGCGACCTTGCACGGGGGGATACCGGAGGCGGTGGAGAATGGGCGGACGGGGCTGCTGGTGGCGGAGCGGGATGACGCGGGGCTGCTGCGGGCAATGCTGGAGCTGGCGGGGGCGCCGGAGCGGGCGTTCGCGATGGGACGGGCGGCGAGCGAGAGCGTGCGCCTGGAGTTTGAGCAGGGGAAGCAGATCGAGAAGCTGGAGGGGTATTATGATGAGGCGCGGAAGCTGGGGGCGCCGGTGGTGGAGGAGGAGACGGCGGTGACGATCGCGGTGGGGGGCATCAAGGAGCAGAAGGAGGATGAGCGGGGGAAGGCGGGTGCGGTCGCGAGGTCTGGCAGCGGGGAGAATGGGTCTGCGCCGTTTGCGTATTTGTTCGAGAGGTTTCCTTCGTTTACGCAGACGTTTTGCTTTCGCGAGGTGGAGGAGATGGTGCGGCAGGGGATGGAGCCGGCGATTTACTCGATACGGGAGGCGGATGAGGGGAGCGCCTTTGACGCAACGCTGCGGGACCGGGTGCGGTACCTGCCGGTGGACGAGGCGCTGAACAAGGCGGTGCGGGATGCGCGGGGCAAGCACTTGATCCACTCGGATGTGTGGGAGGTATTCTCGGGATGGGGAGATCGTGGGGATAAGACGCGGCTGTATGAGGCGGCTTGGCTGGGGCTGGAGCTGAAGCGGCGGCGCATCGGGCATGTGCATGCCCACTTTGCGGGGATGGCGGCGCGGACGGCGTACTGGATGAAGCAGTTTTACGGGATCGGGTACTCTTTCACGGGACATGCGAACGATATTTTTTGCGAGACGGATTACCCGGTGAGCCTGGATGAGCTGGTGAAGGAGGCCCGGCTGGTGGTGACGGAGACGGATTACTCGCGGGATTGGCTGCGGCGGCGGTGCCCGGCGTGGGCGGGGAAGATCGAGCGGGTGTATAACGGGATTCACCCGGCTGAGTTCGGGCGGGCGGATTTTTCGGGGGAGCCGCCGGAGATTGTGTCGGTGGGGCGGTTGATCGAGAAGAAGGGGTTTGGGGAGTTGATCGAGGCTTGCGGGATGCTGCGGGAGCGAGGGGTTGAGTTCCGGTGCAGGATCGTGGGGGCGGGGCCGCTGGAGGGGGCGCTACGGGAGCAGATAGCGGAGGCAGGGCT
>Ga0182024_10015057_pt1 | contig 14873 bp, 8 predicted proteins | sample P32metaG_FD_120480 | JGI IMG/M metagenome (GOLD analysis project Ga0182024, IMG submission 120480) | Permafrost microbial communities from Stordalen Mire, Sweden - P3-2 metaG (Illumina Assembly) | ecosystem: Environmental > Terrestrial > Soil > Wetlands > Permafrost | place: Sweden: Stordalen... | reverse complement strand
TCGGCGGGTAGAAGGAGTTTTACGACCGTGTTTTGAGCCTCTCGCTTGGCCGGCGTGACAGCTTGCGTGTAGGTATCCAGGGTCAGCCGCGCCGATGAATGTCTCAAGAGATCCTGCTGCACCTTAATATCCGTACCAAGATGTCGGAGCAGAGTTGAATAGGAATGCCGGAAGGTGTGCCATCCGATTCGCTTTTTGATTCCTAGTTTCGCGATGGCCGGATGGATCTGTTTTCGCATGATGCTCTGTCCCCAGATGGGACGCTTACCTTTGGCTCTCTCGCTGGCAAACACCCAGTCATCGTCGGAACGGTACTGCGTCACTTTCCGCCACTCCTTCAGCATCTCGGCGAGGAAAGGATCCATCGGGATCGGCTTCGCTGAGGACTCAGTCTTGCAGCTGCTGATAACACCGTGAACAACGGAGCGCACGACGTTGATTTCGCCGTTGTCGAAATCCAGGTCGCTCCAGCGTAGGCCGAAGAGTTCGCTTTGGCGCAGTCCTGTCGCGACATCGAGAAAGATGAGGAGACGGGGAAGGGATGCGACGTTGTCCAGAAGCTGCTTGATCTCATCGACATGCAGAATTTGCGGCACTCTGCGACGTTTGGCACTTTGGCGAACCAAGTGGATCGGATTATCTGAGTAGAGTTCATATCTGCGCGCATGGTTGAACAGGACGCTCATGATGTTCCTGATCTTCGCGCAGGAACCACGGGCCAAAGCAAGTTGACGCAACCATGACTCCACTTCGATCGGCTTTATCTTGCCGAGCGGATACATACCCCACCTCGGAGCGATCCACCGTTTTAGATAGTTCTCGTAGCCCATCTTGGTCGCATACGACTTCCATGAGTTGTCAACGGAGAGTTCTCGTCGGCGATAGTGTTCGATCAACTGCCACATCGTCAGCACACTGGTCCGCAGACGCGGATCATCAGAATTGATTTCTAGAACAATGCCTTCGACGGCCTCGCGGGCCTCGACCTCCGTTGTGAGTTGCTCAATAGTGCCCACTACGATGCGGCGATAGACTGCCTTACCGCTGATTCGATCTCGCCATCGAAATTCCCATACACTCTGTCCGCTTCGGCGCTTGGTCTTTATAAGACTTCCATTTTGCATGCTGCTCCTTTCTGCACCGGCGCTTGGCCTGCTTTGGCCGGGCAGTGAGCCACTAAATATCACGGGCTCATTTCGTTTGGAGCGTGAATGCAAAGTCGAAGTAGCGGGAGACTGCTGCTTTGCGGCGGCATTAACCTCGCTCAACTGAAACATCTCGAACCAATGGCACGCGGAGCTCTCCTCGGACCGCCAGGTGACGCGGAACTCCCAATAAAACGGTCCACGGAAAAATTGGCTGCCCCAGCCCTTACCGGGGCGCAACCTGACCTCATTCCTCGTCCAGTTGGGTATATGAAATCATTGCACGGTTTCTTTTCCTGCTCCGCCTTCTGAAAGGCAACGGGATGCTGCCATTCGATTGGAGTACGACTGAAGCTCCTTCCCGAGCTGCAATGACCCGGGTCCGGTAGTGGTGGGCGAGTTCTGGACCGACGGCCTACCATTCCGCAACGGAGCCGTCTTCAAGAAATACCATCTGCTGCAAAGTCTCCTGAGCGAAGGGGTGCTTAGCAGCTTCGATCTCATTCACCTCGATTCCCAGTCCGGGGGTTTCCAGCGGAAGCCAAAATCCGTTCTTCTTTTCGATGGCTGTTTCTACCACATCGAAACGCCAAGGGACATCGCCGAGCATATCCTCCTGAATAAGAAAATTAGGAGTGCTGAGAGCGAAATGTAACGCAGCGGCGTTCGCGATGGGGCCATTTGGATTGTGGGGAGCAACTCCCATGTAATAAGCCTCCCCGAAGTCCGCAATTCTGCGCGCCTCCCTAAGCCCGCCGCAGTGGTTCAGATCGGGTTGTAAGACGTGGCACGCCTGCAGTTCGCAGATGCGTCGAAACTCCCAGCGCGTCACCAGCCGTTCTCCGGTGGCAATAGGAACCTTGACGCTCCTACGGACCTCAAGCAGCGCATCGGGATTTTCAGGCGGAACCGGCTCCTCACAAAATAGCGGGCGGAATTCCTCGATTGCGTTGATGTATTGGATTGCTTGTCCCGTCGTTGTGCGCCCGTGAAAGTCGATCATGATGTCAATCTCGTCCCCTACTGCCGCCCTTAGGTCGCCTACGAGCTTGGCAAAATGTTTGACCGCCGGCACACCTTCGAGCGCTCGCGAATAGGGAACGAAGACCACTTTCAGCGCGGTATAACCCTGCTCGCGGACCGCCTGGGCTCGTTCAATAATCCGGCTACTTTCAAAGCTTTCATAAACCGCTTTGGTTTCTCCACCGCCCAGGTGAGTGTACATACGCACCTTGTCCCGAACTTTGCCTCCGAGCAGCTTGTAGACTGGAATACCCAGTGACTTGGCGGTAATGTCGCAACACGCCTGCTCGATGCCCGAAATGGCCGTCATCCCGATGGCGCCGATACGAAAGTAAGAGTGACGGTAGAGGATTTGCCAAAGAAAATCGATGCGGGTTGGATCGCGGCCAATGATCATGGGCTTTAGGTCTTCAACGCACCCGGTCACAGCCCGGGTCTTCCATTCCATGGTGGCCTCGCCCCAGCCGTGAAGGCCGGGAACGTCCGTTTCCACTTTGACGAAAATCCAATTGCGCATGTGCGCATTGACCACTATCGTTTTGATCTCTGTAATTTTCATTTACCGGTCCCTATCGTTGCCTAAGAACGGACGAATTCCAGCACACGCGGTTCGCCTGAACGGACACGGGCTGAGATCAGCTGACGTTCAAGCATTCGGCGCAAATGTCCGTTGAGCACGTAAACCAATTCGAGGTCCGAGGCCCGCGGCCAGTCACCAAGAACCGGCCCCAGCGTAGTACAGACCTCACGGAGCGTGCGCGGCGACGCCAATAGTTCCATCAGAACCCGATCAGTGTAATCGACGAAATCGCGAGATTCACGGCAGAATTCTCCGATCTCGCCCTCTCGCTTGATCGGCCAGTGGCAGCCCGCATAGGTGGTGATCGGCAGTCTTTCGATCAAATTGATCGTGGTCAGATACTCATCAACGTCTTCGTAAGTGGGACATAACTTCATGACTCCATCAAGCCCCCGGTTGCCGCGGCCATGGATGGCATCCGCGCCATAGAGCGCATGGTGTGCGGGATCATAGACGGCGAGATGCCCTTTGGCATGACCGGGAACGGCGATCAGTTCAACCTCCCAATTCCGTCCTAGACGGATGTGTTCGCCGCCGCGGAAAGTCACATCAATCGGCTCAGGTTCACCACCTTCTGCAAGAATCCAAGCTAGTGCGTCGCCATCGTAAAAGATCTGGTGATCTTTCCGGTACACGTCGTAGCGGTACTGCATTAACGAGTGAATGCCCTGACAGATATGGCGATCCGCTTCACCGCAGGCCAGTATAGCTCTGGGCGCCAGTTGCTTCATCTCGTGATTTCCGCAAATGTGATCCAGGTCCGGGTGAGTATTGAGAATCCAGGTCAGCTCTATTACGTCATTGCCCGTCTCTCCGATCTGGGGCGCGATAAATTTGGAAGGATCATGAGCGCACCCGGTATCCATCAGCAGAGAGGCCAGGTCGCCTTTGAGATAAATCAGTTGAAGCGGTCTTCCTCCAATCTCGCCTTCGAGCATGAATACTCCGTCGAACAGTTGCTTCACGAGTTCTCCTCCCAGATATGAGCGGTCAACAGCAACGACAAGGCAAGCCACGAGGTGGTTCAAGTAAGACGAAAGCCCGGTCAGATCTATTCGTAGAGGTTGGAAACCGATATCAACGTTTCAGACGCCGGCGAGTCTTCGTTGGCGATGTTCGTCGTACACCGTAACTAGCAATGTGCTGGCTAATACCAACAGGCCTCCGAAAATCATATATAGGGTCAGCTTTTCATGGAGCATGATCGCCGCCACCACCACGCCGAAGAAGGGGATCAGGTAGTTGGAAAGGCTGGCTTGAGTAGCATCGAGGCGGGAAAGCACAATAAGAAAGATCACCATCGAAGCAAAATATTGCAGGATCGCAAGCGCCGCAAGGCCAGCCCAGACAGCCGGAGTAAGATGGGGCAGCATGCGGAAGCCTTCAGGCTCAAGCCACAACGTGATCGGCAACAAGACGACTATGACCGCGTAGTAGCTGTACAGGAGCACCTCGAGCGGTGTATAGCGTGTCAAAAGCTTCTTGCTATACACGTTGTAAAATGCGCTCCCTCCCACGCTGATAAGAACAAACAGGTTGCCGAGCAGGTAGGCTCGGCTGGTGAAGTTGAGCGCATGCCAGTCGATACCAGAGCACTCCAGCACGCCTGCAATCGCCAGTGCGAAGCTCGCCCAGCGCAAGGCTGACATGGTTTCGCCCAAAAAGAGATATGCCATCACTGCCGTTAGCACCGGCAGAGCCAGCATAATGAGGGCAGCATTCGAAGCCAAAGTGTACCGCACGCCCCATGTCACGAATAGCTGCGCGACCACCTGGCCCAATACTCCAATCAGGATGAACTGCCAGACGTCGTTGCGCTGAATGCGGGACTTATTTGGACTCCGACGCCTCTGCCACCATACAACAGGGAGAAGAAAAAGGGTGGCAAGCGCCATAGGAAAGAAGGTTGCTGAAACAGGACCTATTTGCACCTGGACAATCTTGAGCATCACAAACTGTGTAGCCCATATCAGGTTACAGATGAGCAGCAAGACCCAATCCCACAACCGTGCTGCGTTCACTCGTTCCACTCCGTGGAAACTGCGGAATCATTTAAGGTAAGGAATGCATGGAGCGCGTGCGCAGGCCCGCAGATGCAGATCACCTATCAAAGCCTCCAGCGGGCGAAATAGAACCCTGGCGCAAGTCTGTTTTTAGTGTTTCAGCCTATTGAAATGTCTCGCTTGAAAAGCATAAGCCCGGCTTTGCCTCACGTCAAGCAAAGAAGCCGCGTTATCAGCAAATCGCTGTCCGCATCTGTATGTCGCGCTGACATGGGCGGTTGACACTCAGTGCCCCTAAATATGTTTCTTGTCTTCTATAGGCTGAAATATATAGTTAAGTAAATGAAAGGACCAAAAGCGGGCTGCGTCTTGCTATGACTGCATTGATCCAGCCAACTTGACTCGATTCCTATGATTATGAAACCGGTCGTCGAGGGAAAAGCGGTTGCTTGGATCGCAGCTCTTGTAGGGCTTGCGGTGCTGGTCGTACTAGGAAAAGGTTTGAAGTACACTTCGTTCCGGCTTACCGTCGCGGACGTGTTTGCTTCAAGCCAAAGCACTTCTTCGATAACGCCCTTATGGCTGCAAAGCAGCGGACAGGATGATCCCGCTTCGGTGGAGAACGACACCCCGTTCCCAGACAGCAAAGTGGTGGTGAACGCGCAATGGACAACCCCGCGTTATTTCCCCAACCCAAAAATCCAGGCAGCCGACATCATTCCGGTGACCTGGGCCAGTGATGGACAGAGTTATGTCACTGGAGACGATGGCTCCGTGCATCAGGTCAATGGAACGACTGTGATCTCGCGCATCCTTGGTACTCCTCCCTCCGATAACAGCGTTCCCCAGATGGATTTCAAGCTGCTCGCCCATGACCCCTTCCTTTACGGATGCCCAAAATCGGTAACGGCCAACTCGTGCTATTCGGTCGGACTGACCAATGTGAACGGCGTGTTCTACGCGCCCACTTTTGACAAGGGATACCCCGTTGTCGGCGATCATCCGCCAGGGCACGCCCGTATGGACTATTCCGCCGGACCCATCTCACAAAGTTCCTGGACGCATGGCTCCGCAAATTTCCCAACACCGGTGGATAGCGGTGCACTGGGCTTTGTAGAAATTGGCCGCGGCCAGCCTGCTCACGACGGCTGCACGGGGAACGCATATCCCAATGGGTGCATTTACGCGATCGTGCTGCACGGCGGCTATCAGGATCCATTAGATCCTAATGGCATGGACCAATTCATTGCGACCCATCTCTTTTTGGCGCGTATGGCGACAGGCACGCCAGAAAAGCATTTTCAAGAAGTGGCGGACCCGCTCCAATGGGAATGGTTCGCCGGCTTTGACGCGAACGGCAGTCCAACCTGGATGGGCGCCGGGGACCCGCACCTGGCTCAGTCCATTCGATCGATCAGCGCGCCGCGTGATGGCAAGCCAGGATGTGCCAGTGGCGACACGGCGGAGTGCCTTTTCTGGAGTGATGCACCCGGCACGGCCGGACACATCAACTATCCCCACATGGCCTACGATGCCGTTCTCCATCGCTATCTGCTTACCTTTGCCGACTATTACTACCGGGACTTCAAACCCCCGAGTGAGAAAGGTCCAATGGTGCAGGGGGGCGCCGAGGCGATCGTCTTGGAAGCGCCCCATCCGTGGGGGCCTTGGTCCTTTGTCTCCCGTAGCCCTTATCTTGGCTCGGGAAATGGATACGGTCCGAGTTTTCCCGTTCAATGGGAGGGACCGCGCACGCCGGGAGGGCAGGATTTATGGATGGTCTGGGCTGCTAATTTTTCCCACTGTGGCGACCCGATGCTTGTCCCTGCGGATCGCTGCCAGGGTGTCTACGGAATGAATTTGCGCCGAATGCACCTTACGTTGGCGGGTACGCAAGGTGCCGTTGCCCGTCCATGGTACGAGCAGGACTTAGGCTTTGCTTCGCCCGGCAGTGCCGCCCTGCACGGCGATACTGTTCAGATCGTTGGCAACGGCAACCTATCGCGCACTCCCGATTCATTCGGGCAGTTCAAAGACAAGCTGTATCACGACGCCTTCCACTACCTGTATCAGCGCGTGCCCGCCGACGGCACGATCGAAGCCGAGATCCACGCTCCTCAGGATCAAGGTAAGTCTGCTAACGGACCAGAGGCGTCAGCGGGACTCATGGTCCGCGATTCTACTTATGTGATCGGCCAAACTAGAAATAATCTCGAAGGCTTGAAGCTCAGCACTGGAGACATTTTTAGCGAGGAGGCGCGCTATGCGTATCTGGGGGTAAGGAGAGATGGAGCATTATTCCTTCAATACCGCGATGGCGGCGAGGTCGTCAGAGACCAGGTGCTGGCGGGAAAATGTTCGCGAGGATGCAGGCTCAAGATCAGCCGTCAAGGAGATCGCATAACCGCTACCTACTCGGTGGACGGCCACGGATTTCAAGAGCTCGGCAGCCGGAGTTTCTCGCCGCCTTTTTCTGGCTCCGTCACCATGGGGATGGTAGCTACCAGCGACAGCCCCAGTAGCTTTCCGGGATATGCGACCTACAAAGCTGAATTTTCTAACCTCCGAGTTGTCGGTGTTAAGCCCCAAGCCGCAAGTAAGTAGCGCCTGCACCCCAGTGTTCCGGCTTGGTCGCCGCTTACCGTGAGGCTGCGCCGAACTCGAGGATGGTGACTGAATGCGGTGGAAAGGCGTAAGTGAACGATGCGCCGTCGGCAGCGATCCGCTTCTCCTGAATATTAACCTCGGTGGCGTTCCCATAGGGATTGGCCGCATCGCGGTTGGTTCCACTGAGTTCGAACGCACGAACACCCGTCTCAGGTGTGATCTTCCAGTTGTCCAAATCAATCCTGGTGCTGGTTGCGTTGCTTTCTTCCCGATTGATGACGGCAAGATAGAGAGTTCGTCCGTCGGCGCTTAGGGTTGCCGAGCTGTCTATCCCGGGAAGATTGGGATTGAATGCGACCGCAGGACTATGCACCGTCGATCGAACGACACGGTTCCCGATATGGTTGGCGTAAAGTAAGTATGCAAAGTAGGGTGGAGTGAGTTTGACTGCGACTGGGTTGACGCCGATTAGACCCTGCACATTGATTGTGGTCGAGGCCTCCGCGGTCAGAATCTGGTCGGCTCTGCGGAGCAGGCCGTTGAAGACTCCAGCGAAGAAGAGGGCATTCACCAGGCGATAATCCGGATCGACCTGCTCGGAAAGCCACCACGAATTGATCTCTGAAATAGCAAAGAACCGCGACTTGGCCGGGAAGCTATTGCCGATGGATCGAATGTTTGCCGCAATCTTGGTATCGACTTCAAGTGGCTCTCCAACAACCTTTCGATAATAGTCGGTCAAATCGCAGATTCTTGTGTCATTGGAATGATCCTTCCACTGCCCGGTATAAATCGAAATTGCCAGTGTCTCGACCGGCATGGCGCTCAGGAGGTCGTGAATCCATTTAAGATCTCCGACCGAGGATGCCATCAGGTGTATCGATGGATCCACGTGTGCCATGGCCACTTTGTAATCATTGTAGCGAGACACGTACTGCTTTAGTTTTGTCCCGCCGGTGTACTGCTCGCTGCAGAGTGATGGAGCCTCGTTGCCAACCGCCCAAAAGTGCACTCGATAGGGTTCGGGGTGTCCGTTGGAAGCGCGCAGGCGCCCCGTCGGTGTATCGCCGGCCGCATTGAGATACCCAAGCCAACCCGCCGCTTCTTCCGGCGTGCCGGAAAGATAATTGGCCGTCAATTGCGGTTCAAAGTGAAGTTCTTCGGCCATCGCCATAAATTCATCAGTGCCGAAATCGTTAGGGTCCCATTCCTTCCAGGCGTCTCCGAAAACATCAGGACGCTTATCGCGATCGCCAATGCCGTTTTGCCAATGGTAGTAGTCGGCAAAACATCCGCCAGGGTAGCGCATCAGGGGAATATGTATCGCCCGCATTGCGTCAACAACATCGCGCCGCATTCCGTGCAGATTGTCCGCAGGCATCAAGGACGCCGAGTCCATCCAGAAGGTGCCGGTCCCTGCGAAGCCAATACTCAGCCGCGCCTCTGCTGTGTCTTCGGTGGCTGTGAAATCCGCCTCGTACTTGCCCCAGGTTGCTGGCAAGGTCCCAAAATCTTTATGTCCATAGACCCTGCCCTTAAGGCTACCCAACTCCACAAAACCTGCACCCCCGCCTTTACCCATTAGGTAAACGTAGAAGTGATAACGGCGCCCTTTGGCCAGCCGCAAACCGATCTGGTAGATGCTTTTGTTGTGAGAACCGGGACCAACTAACTCAATTGCCTGAGACGCTCCGCCGCCGTAGTACTGCTTGTGGTCCAGGAAGTAATGCACGTTTGGCCCTGTCCCATTCTTCAATTCCCAATATCGGTCCTGGATTCGTTCCTCAGGAACCCAACCATTCGATACCCCGTCACCATCGGCATCACCCTCCTCAAATTTTCGATCCCGCAGCAGCTCGGCCCACAATCCACCTTGAATCGTGTTGTGCTCGTGCTCGATGAATTGTCCAAAGAAATAGGGAGAAATTGAGCCTGTAATGTTTTGCGCGTCCACCTCGATATTTGCTGCATTGAGATCGCCGGGCGTGGTATTTGACTTACATCCGGCGATCGTTAAGAGAACTCCAAAGATAAGCAGTGCAAGCGGGCGCGTAGCGTGCCTGAGGAGGAGTTGCGGTGGCATCGACGTCATTGATTCCTTTGCTAACGGAGTGCTTACCAGCGCCGCTCTGCTATCCCACCGAGAGAACCATTTTTAAAGTCGCGCCAGGGGATTTGGCCATCTTCTCGAACGCATGTTGACCATCGTCGAGTGGAAGAGCTTTTGTCCAGGAAGTGAGATCAATCTCTCCCGCGATCAACAACTGAACGGAGCGCCTGAAGTCGACAGGTGTATATGCGAACGACATGGTCAGGCGGTGTTCTTTTCGTATGCTGGTTATGAAATCAAGTTCGCTTCGCTGGCTTCCCATACCCAGCAGGACCACTTGACCTCCAGGCCGGCAAAGGTCGAGCGCAAACTGACGAGCAGGTGCCGATCCGCTCGCGTCAATCACCAGGTCGAAGCCCGGGTGCTCGTTACCTGCATGACTTTTTCCCTGGGGCGTACTTACGTTTACCGTTGCGTGGGCGCCAAGTTGCTGCATCACCTCTAACCGCTGTGCATTGATGTCTGCCACCAGAACGTCTCGAGCACCGATGAGCTTTGCCAAGAGGAGCGTGAGCGCGCCCATGGTTCCGGCCCCGACAATGGCCAGGCGAAACAAGGGAAGGGGAGCGGCAAGCCTGAAAAGGTGAACGATATTTGCCAGCGGCTCGGCCAGGATCGCCCGGCTTGCCGGCAGCTCTTCCGGAATTGGGATGAGCTGCGTTTTCGGGAGCGCAACATATTCGGCGAATGTACCCTGGACATGATCCATGCCCAGCAAACGCCATGAATCGCACAGGTTCTGGCATCCCGAAAGACACGCCGCGCAATCACCGCAGGTGATGAGCGGGTTGGCCACGACCCGTTCTCCGTTCCCCAGCCGTCCGACCAATTCGTGTCCTAGAACCAGTGGCGGCTTACGCCGGGCGCTGTGGCCAAGAAAGCCGCTCATGTCGGAACCACAAATTCCTGCGTATTCCACCAATACTTCCGCCTCGCCGGCTTGAGCATCCGGACGCGGCAGATCTTGAAGCTCCAGAGTTTCGGGAGCTGTGTACACCAGGGCACGCATTGGATTACGGCTCCTTGCAATACACGCAGGATTCCTCCGGCCGGTTAAGAACCGTGAGCGTTTCCCTTGAAGACAAGGGTAAAAATCGAGTCCTTCTGCAAATTAATTTCGACCCTTCCGTTTGCCACGGGCACAGTGGATGTCTTCTCGCAATTCAGCCGGCGCGTCGTCTGGTAAACCAGCACCGTGCCGTCGAAGCCCGGCAGAACAATGCTGAGGTGCTCGGGGCCGCCCTCTTGTACTCCGACAGCGACCACGGAGCCGTCATCACCATTAACAAAACCGCTGACTAGTTCGCTCTCGGGAGCCTGTATACCAATCCGTTGCGCGCCTGGATGAACAAAATGATAGAGCTGCTTGGCGGCGTAGTAACGCTTCTTAGGGGTATAAACGTGGTCGGAGTTTCGGATCAAACCATAGTAGGTCATGCGGGGATAATGTTCGTGGTAGTTATCGAAAGCATCCCAAAAGAGCGCCGCTGTGACTCCCTGATTTAATGCCTTCAAGACTCGACGCGTCGCCCGTACACTAAATCCTTTCCACTCATTCTCAGCGGACCGGTCCAGGTCGTTCAGATCACCATATTCTGTCAGCCAGACAGGCACATCGGGATACTTGCTTTGACGGACCGCTTCCACATGCGGCCGGACATCCGCAGTGTCGCTATAGACGTGAAGAGAGAAAGCGCCGACCTGCGACATCAGTTCTGGATGCTTCAAAATCTGTTCGATGTAGTCGTTCTCCACTCTCGCTTGTTCTGCAACCACCAACTTCACATCGCCCATCCCCTCCTTCTGTAGCCTGCTTGCCACCGCATCCAGTACTTTCGGCATCTCTTCCGGGTCGACCCGCGGCCCTTCGGCAGGGTAACAATCCGTCTCATTGAGGGGGCCGAAATATTCAAAATCGACGTGTGCTTTGTTGCGGGCATACATCGCCAGCGACACAACGGTCTCGGCAAATTCGCCGTACATCTGCGGATCCAGATGGCTCCGCGTATTTTTGCTGCCGCAGGTGCGGTGTTGCGGCGGGCTAGGATCCTCATTCAACATCCATGCCGGCGGTATGCCGCTGAGTGTAAGGTAAGGACGAATTCCCAGCGAGTTGAGATAGCGGCCGGCAGCCCAGGCCGCTTCAAATTCCGGTATGGAGTAGCGGTCGTTGTAATATTGCCAATCCATAACATTTGCATCGGCATTATCGTTCGCTGCCTCCCAGTTGATGAGCCCGTATGGATCAAGCCGGAATAGGGTCGCTCCCAGGTCGCTCACCAGGCTCTGGATCATCGGCTTCTGGGAATCGCGGAAATAGGTGCCGTTGAAATTGACCCCAAACCCGTCGATAGTTTGAAAGCGCGTCCCTGGGTCGAGTGTCATCTGAGCAGGCTGCACCTGCCCATCGGCCGCCGCCGATACCACCATGACCAGCACCAGTATCGATAGCCGCTCAAGACTAAGCCGCATTCATTTTTCCTCGAGAAAAGGGATAGGATCAGCGGGCCGTATTCGGTTGCATCAGGATCTTCACTTCGTTGGCTGCGGCATGTATGGTAAGAATCTTTTGCTTCTCATCCCAGCTCATGGTGCCGCCGGTTACGGATTTTGGGCTTGCCGAGCCCAGCTTCAAACGCTCCACGGACTGGGCGTCGAATTTCCGATAGGTAATCTGGTCCGGAGAATACTGAATATGTTGAATGGCCGAAGAGCACTGCAGTAGATGGTTCTGGTCTTCTGGAGCTAGTTCGGGCGCAGACGCCATCGAGCGCAGATAATGCCGCACATAGTCGCCGTACCCGTCCGTCAGCCAGATATCATCGTAGGGATAACGGTTCTTGCCCTCCTCGTTGACCGAATAAGTAGCCCAGTTCAGGCGCCGGACCGCCTGCTCCTTTTCTGAACAATCTCCAGTCTTCTCGCAGTAGAGCAACTCGACTGAGGCGTGGCGGGATGTATGACTGTTCCCCGGCACGTGGTAAGCGGTCTGTTCATCGATCGGCAGTACATGGATCTTCTCGAAGCTGTGATTCCCGAGATTGTGCTCCACCCAGCCGAGAATGGCCCGCGCGTGTTGCTGCGACTCTGGATCCTCCTCAGGGTGGTTGAGCAGGTAGGCCGCTAAGGTATCGGCATTGATCTCAGTGTCGGAGTAGGTCGCAACGTCTTCAAAGAACGGTCCCCACTTGTTGGTTGCAAGCGGATAGGTCTTGAGCCAGGCTAAAACGGTTCGGGCTGTGTCTCTGTACTTCTGCACTTGGCCTTCGTGCAGAGACTCTAGGTCGCTGAGAAGCGTCAGCGTCGGCGTCCAGTTTGAAGTGTACTCCGCGATATAGAGGGTGCCGTCGCGGGGATCAGCGGCGATTCGTTCAGAGACCTTGCCAGTCTCGGCATTCACGCGAAAGGGCCAAGGGGAATGACTCGCGTCGCCCGGGGTAACTCGATCGGTCAGCGTGTTGGCGATTTTGATGGCGGCATCCAGATATCTCCGGTTGCCGGTGATCTTGTAGAGCATCACCAACTCAGCGCCGAAGCTACCCGCTTTGTCCGGCTGAAGATAGCCTTTACCCGCCCGCATGTCCCCGTCGTACTGGCCCGAATAGGTGTCGATGTTATAGGAATAGGGTAAGTTCGCCCAGGTGACATCCGGGCTTGACATGCCATGGTCGAGCCAGTAATCGGCCATGAGGATCATGTTCTGCTGAATGGAGGGATCACCTAGATATCCATACAAGAGATTCCAGGAATCGAGTGCCATGTTGATCTGATCGCCGCCCAAGCCGCGAGGGTCATCTTGATGCTCCATCCACACCTGGTGCACCAGGTAATAAGGCACCCCACTCGGACCACTTCGCATGTTCTTCCAGAAGTTCCATACCAGGCGAAGATCGTGATCGTAGGCTACCGCTGGGCTGTCGCTGTACCATGGAACGATGCCGCCGCCGGCATCTGTCTTTACGTCATGGTAGACAATGTGATGCTCATCGACGGCAAAATCCGCCCGGTCTTGGGCGAGTGCACGACCGCCGTGAATCAATAGAGCGAAGGCTAACAACAAGCCTGATCCCAGCGGGTGCATCCCCTGCTTCAATCTGTAGGGGTGGGGCGGCATTGCGCGCCGGGGACGCGCAACTGCGGTGGCTGGGCAAATCTGCCTCAAAGTCGGTTACCCGCGTATTGAAGAACGTTTCATTACCGTGATGTCTGTGGGCCTTTTGTATCACGGGGCTATCCCTGCTTGTCAATCAGTTCGTAACCATTGCCATCGCCTGCCCTGGTTTAACTGGACGCGGATAGCAAAACTGTCGCGGCAGCGTTCCTGGATGCCGGGAGCAGGTGTGGGACTTGCGACTTAGACGAAAAAAGGTATGGCCGGCGAGAGCCGGCTCATCGCTCGGTGGTAGAGCCGAGTCGGGCTGCCATGAGGTCGGCATACTTCTTAACCACAGCGCCGATCTCAGGTATCTTGTCTTCGGAGATTTGATGGGTACTGCCACTGACACTAATCGCCGCTGGAACCGTTCCTTCCAAACCAAGGATCGGCGCTGCCACACAGGCTACGCCCTCTTCTCCTTCGCTGATTTCCCAGGCATACCCACAGCGGCGAAACTGTTGCAGCTGCTTTTCCAGCTGCGACCGTAGGGTAATAGTGTGCGGGGTGATTCTCGTCAGCGGCAGATACTTCAAGGTACGCGCCAGCTCTTCTTCGGGCAGAAATGCCAACAGCGCTTTCCCCACTCCGGAAGCATGAAGCGCCCAGCGCATCCCAATATAGGAGGAAAACTGGATCAGCCCGGAGCCGGGAAGCCGATCGACGTACATGGATTCGCCGTCGCGCATTACCGCAATGTGACTGGTAAAGCCGGTCTCTGACGCCAGCTGCTCGAGAAGTCCATGACACCTGCCCGGCAGGTCGAGCTGGTCGACGAGCCGCCGGGAGAACGAATATAGTTTGAGCCCGAGAGTATAGCGCGCTGACTGCGGATCCTTATCGATATATCCCAGGATCTGCAGGGTATATAGAATCGCAGCCGCTGAGCTAAGCGGCAGGTGGAGTGCGCGGTGAATCTCCGAGACGGTCATTCCCGTGCTCTTTTGCGCCAGCAAATCGATCACGTCAAACGATCTCTTGATGGCCGGGACCAGGTATTGCTTGCCGAGAGGTCTCGACTGTTTTTTACTTTGTTCCCTGGCGGTGTGCTTCACCTGCAACTCCTCCAACCCGCTCTTACGAGTCAGCCTGATAAGTCTATCTGGCCGTTCAGGTTTTTGCCAGTACAGGGCTTGGTATTGAGGCCGGTAGATGCGGGTTTTCCAAGCCAGGTTTGGCTGACCGCCGCCTTCACACAGCTTGACCTTCTCAGCGGAGGACCATACCATCAAGTTCGTATCTTCGGAAACGC
>Ga0182024_10015056_pt1 | contig 14874 bp, 10 predicted proteins | sample P32metaG_FD_120480 | JGI IMG/M metagenome (GOLD analysis project Ga0182024, IMG submission 120480) | Permafrost microbial communities from Stordalen Mire, Sweden - P3-2 metaG (Illumina Assembly) | ecosystem: Environmental > Terrestrial > Soil > Wetlands > Permafrost | place: Sweden: Stordalen... | reverse complement strand
CGTCGGCCGCTTTTTGTGCATTCTCCTTATTAATGGGTAATCCAGTCAACATCTGCTCGGCTTCCGGCGAGCGCCAGGGTATTGGAGCAACATAGCCAAGAACAACGCGGGCGGCATCGACATTGCCGCCGCGCATCTGCACGGCAACGGCCGCCACGGCGAGCGGCCAATCGAACGCTTCTTTCTGACGGACTTCGTAGTACGCGGCCTTCAGATGCGAGGCTGGCGCGAGGAAAATTTCGGTGACGATTTCGTTGGGCCGAAGAGCGTGCTCGCGCTCGCCTTCACGACGGGGAACGACGAAGAATTTCTCCAGCGGAAGCTCGCGTTTTCCTTTGGGACCTTCCACGCGAATTTTTGCGCCGTAGGCAATCAGAATTGGGGCGATCGTCGAGGGGCTGACAAACTTGGCGGGACCCTCATTGGCAAGAATGGCGTGATAGCGATTCTCGCCGCCTGCGACCAACCCTTTTCCAGACTCGTCTTTCGGCAACAGGCCGAAACCGTTGCGGAAGTACCAGCAGCGGGGACGCTGGCACAAATTACCGCCGAGCGTGGCGAGATTGCGAATTTGCGGGCTGGCCGCTTCGAGAACAGCCTCCGCCAGCGCGGGATAATCATTTTTTATCGCGGCATCCTCAGCCAAATCCGCAAGGGTGGTGAGCGCACCGATGCGCAATCCTTCAGCGCTTGGTGAAACTCCTCGCAGATCGCCGATGCCCTTTAGGTTGATGATTCGTTTCGGTGCAACAATGTCATCCTTCATCAGCGCAAGCAGATCGGTGCCGCCGGCGAGAATTTCGCTGCTGCCCCAAATCGAGCCCAGCAGACTAATAGCTTGGCTTTTGCGGCTTGGGCTTACGTATTCAAACGGTCGCATCGGGCCTGCCTCCCTTCTGAGCGACCTGCGCGATGGCCTTGCGAATTCCGTCGTAGGTTCCGCAGCGGCAGAGGTTGCCGCTGAGACCGCGGCGAATTTCTTCTGGGGTCGGTTGGGGATGTTTCTCGAGAAAAGCGGCGCAAGCGACGACAAAACCGGGCGTGCAGAAACCGCACTGGGTAGCGTCATGCTCGACGAAGGCCTGCTGCACCGGGTGCAGGTTGCCCTGCTGCATCAGAGATTCCACGGTGGCGATGGATTTCTGCTGGGCCTCGATCGCCAGCACCGAGCAGGCGTATACGGGCTTGCCATCGAATAAAACTGTGCACGCTCCGCACTCCCCGCGATCGCACACTCGCTTGGCTCCAGTGAGATCAAACTGATCGCGCAAGGCATCGAGCAAAGTAACGCGAGGTTCCAGGCTCGCCTTGCAGACTTTACCGTTTATGAAAAACTCCATGGGAACTTTGCCGGGGCTGTGCACCTGGATTTCGTCGCCCGCGGCCATGACGATTCTTGGTCCCGCGATTAACGGAACGGCGGCTGAGATACCAGAAATCTTGAGAAAGTCACGGCGGGATACCCCGGAGGATTCGGGATCGTCCTTGGAACCTTTCGGAATGTTGTCATCATCGCGCATTGGCACATCCAACGGGAGTGAGCGGCGAAATTAATTCGCAGGCTATTGCCGCCAGTATAAATGACGCGACCCGCGCGGCTGAAGCATTCGTGGCACAGTTGTGTTGCTAATTTCCCCCGTCATGGCACAATAGATAACTCGTGAACAACCAATATAGGAGATCTGCCCGGCCTATGCGCCACTCAGTTTCGCCGTCGTCTTTTTTCTCTCAACGAAACACCGCTCGAGTGATCTTCACGCTGACTGTGGTTCTCAACCTCCCCCTGTTGATGCAAGCGCAATCGCTGCCCAAGGCGCCGGGTGCGGAAGTGTTCGCGCTGACTCCAGATCCCGGCCCGTTTACAGAGCCCGGGATCGCAATCAATCCGAATAATCCTCAGCAAGTGCTCGCGGTTTTTCAGGACAATGTTCACGCTTCGTACTCCACTGACGCGGGCCGCAGTTGGAAGGCGGCGGAGGGCGTAGCGCCGCCCAATTACAAAATTTCGGGCGATGTGTCGGCGACTTTCGATAATCGCGGTCACGCTTTTGTTTGCTACATCGCGTTCGACAAATTGGGCACGTTCAACTATTGGGCGCACAATGCATCGCGCAACGGCGTTTTTGTGCGGCGCTCGCTGGACGGCGGAAAAACCTGGGAAGAGAATCACTTTCCGGTGGCGGAGCAGAAAACTGAGCCGGGAATTCCGTTTGAAGACAAACCTTTTATTGTCGCGGACACGAGCCACAGCCGCTACGCCGGAAATCTGTACGTAGGTTGGACGCGGTGGAGAATAAACGACTCGCAGATGGTATTGTCTCGCTCGACCGATGATGGACAAACCTGGTCACCGGCGATCGAGATCGACCAGCATGCTGGATTGCCGCGCGACGACAACGGCGCGGCGGAGGGATTCTCCGGAGTCGTTGGGCCGGATGGACGCGTATATGCGATCTGGAGCCAGGGAGACGATATTCTTCTCACAGAGTCGGGAGATGGCGGAAAAACCTTTTCCCGCGCGCGCCCAATTATTCATACCGCTCCGATAATGTTTGCGGTGGATACGCTGGAGCGGGCCAATGGGTTTCCGCAGATTGCGATCGATCGCCGAAGTCAGCGGCTGTTTGTGACTTGGAGCGATTACCGCAACGGAGACCTCGATATCTTCTGTTCGACCTCGACGGACCACGGGAAAAAATGGAGCGCGCCAGTTCGCGTTAATAACGACCCGGTTCACGATGGCGCAGACCAGTTCTTTCAATGGCTGGCAGTCGATCCCGTGGATAGCAGCGCCAACGTTATTTTTTATGACCGGCGCTCCGATCCCAAGAATCGAACGCAGACCGTAACCCTAGCGCGATCCACCGACAGCGGCAACAGCTTTCAAAATTATGCGTGGACTACCGAAGCGTTTGAGGCTGCCGGAGTTTTCTTTGGAGATTACTCGGGCATTGCCGCATTTAACGGCCGCGTCTACGGAATTTGGACGGAGAAGCCCGCGCCTGCGCCGGACGCGGCGACAAAGAGCGAAGGTAAGACACAAGATAAAGGTGAAACTAAATCTGACAATCCTGGAAACAAATCCGAAGACAAACCCGAAAGCAAGCCCGGCGAGGCCAAGCCGAAGCGTCTGGGTACCGTCGTCAAAGTCGGAGTTGCCGATTTTAAGATCGAGGGAAGTGCAAAGCCGCAATAAAAGTTGTGCTGCGGACTAACCCCGAATTCGCTAGTTGCGATCGTTAAACGAACCCGCATCTACTTCACGTACTTCGGCCCGGCGGGCGAATCCCAGGGATCGTAGTGCAGGGCAAATTGAATTCGATCGGAAATTGTCGGATGGCTGTACGACCAGAAGACAAACAACCGGTTCGGCGTGGGATAGTCGTAACTTTTTTCTCCCAGCTTTTGGAAAGCGGAGGCTGCAACTTCGCCGTTATCGGGGAAAAGGCCGTGAGTTATCTCTAGTCCGTAGAGATCGGCTTGATGTTCCTGGTAACGGCTAAAAGCGTTGCCGACCGGTTCCGCGATTAGCGTAAGCAGCGAAAGCGCGAGCATAAGCACTGGCAGCGCCGCCAGGTCGCCAATGCCGCGAATGCGCCACGTATCTCCCCAGCGCGCCAGCATGGCCAGCACCAGCTTTCGTCCCGCCCAGAAGCCGACAAAAGACAATCCCGCAAAGAATGCCAGGCCTTTGTAGATGTGGTCCAGAACGTAGTGGCCCATCTCGTGGCCGAATACAAAGAGAGTCTCCGGCACAGTCATGTCGCGCGCGGTGTTATCCCAGACAACTACGCGTTTGGTCGCGCCGATTCCAGTGACATAGGCGTTGTACGTGGTTACTTTTTCGCTGGCCTTCATCTCGAACATGCGATCGCGCGGAATGTCGAGCCCTCCACGGTGCGTAACTTTTTCGATCGCGCCGACCAATTGCGGCTGCGTCTGCTCCAGAGGTTCGAAGTTATTGAAAATGGGATCGAGAATGACGGGTGCGACGAAGATCAGCAGAACGACGAAGGGAAGTGTTGCCAGCCAGAAGTAGAACCACCACCGCTGCGGGCTTTTGCGAATGATGTAGAAAAGGATGAAGACCGCAAACACCGTGATCACAAGCGAAACGCCCTCGCCCTTGCCCCAGTCACCCAGCCATGAGCCCCAGCCCTGAATAGAGAGTCCGTACGCGCGGGAGATGTGATGTTCATAGATGTCGATGGGAAGGGAAATGATGGCGATCGAAAGAGTCAGCAGGGGCGAGAAGATGAGGGCCTGCATAAAACTGTTTTTACTTACCCGTTCGGCGAGGTCGCGGAACCAGGGCGCTACGCGCAATCTAAGGATGACCCAGAGAACGACAATGCCGAATACCATGCCGAAGAGATAGAGCACGGTGGTCGTTTTGTAGAGTGCCTCGGCTTTGGCGAACTTGTCGGGAGGCAGGCGGTATTCTGACACGTTGAGCTCGCGGGTCTGTACCGTTGTTTGGGCCGGCGTCGTTTGGGCTGGTGCTGAAGCCGCTTTCGCGTTGATTGTCTGTGCAGATGAGAATGTAAGTGTTAGAACGATAGCGGCGCACAGAAACATCAAAGAGGCGCTTTCTTTCAACGAAGTCCCTTTCAGCATTTCGCAATACCGAATGATAGTTGTCGTGAGCCTTTTAATCCAGCGAGCCTGCGCAATGAACTCCAGAGAGATGCAAGGCGGAGTCGTACGCCAATACCGCGACTAAATCGCTGCCAGTATTGCACTCGTGTGAGGCTATAATGGCGCTCACGCATGGCTCTTACTCCCGGCACAAAACTAGGCCCATACGAAATCCAATCGCAACTCGGCGCGGGCGGCATGGGAGAAGTTTACCGCGCCCGCGACACTCGCCTTGACCGCACGGTAGCCGTGAAGGTTCTGGCTGCCCACCTTTCTTCCTCTGCGGAACTCAAGCAGCGCATGGATCGCGAGGGGCGGGCAATCTCGTCGCTGAACCATCCCCACATCTGCCAACTCTTTGACATCGGTTCGCAAAACGGCACCGACTATCTGGTGATGGAGTTTCTGGAAGGCGAGACCCTCGCGGAACGCCTGCGTAAGGGTGCGCTGCCGTTGCCAGAGATTCTTAAAATTGGAATTGCCGTAGCCGAAGCGCTGGCAGTGGCGCACCGCAGCGGCATCGTGCATCGCGACCTGAAGCCTGGGAATATCATGCTGACGCAAGGCGGCGCAAAGCTGATGGATTTCGGGCTGGCCAAACCAATCGGGATGCAGAGTGCGGGCGGCGGGTCCGGTTCGGCGCCCCCATCGTTCACCGCGGCTGCTACCTTGAGTGGGCCGAGTCCACTGACCCCGTTGACCACGGCGGGCAGCATTGTCGGCACGATCCAGTACATGTCTCCCGAGCAGATCGAAGGAAAGGAAGCGGACGCGCGCTCCGATATTTTTGCCTTTGGCGCCGTGCTATATGAAATGGCAGCGGGGAAGCGCCCATTTTCCGGAAAGAGTCAGATCTCGCTGGCATCTTCAATTCTCGAGTCTGACCCGGAATCGATCAAAACACTGAAGCCAAATACTCCGCCTGCGTTTGAGCATGTAGTAACCACATGCCTGCAGAAAAATCCCGAGGAGCGCTACCAGACCGCGCATGACATCAAGCTGGAGTTGCAGTGGATTGCCACGGACCGGTCGTTGCCGGGAACCACGTCCGCTCCGCCCGCGCCTTCTAGCAGACGCGAGCGCCTGGGCTGGGCTGCAGCTTTGGTAGCCGCGATTGTTCTGAGTGCGGCTGCCGCCATGTTCTTCTATCATCCGGCTCAGTCTGCGCGCTCTATCCGAGCCGTCATTGATCCTCCGGAAAAGACCACATTCAACCTGACTGGCGATTCTGCAGGTCCGCCAGTGCTTTCGCCCGATGGTACATACGTCGTGTTTGCGACCACCGGGGCTGACGGCAAGACTGCACTCTGGGTCCGTCTCACCAACACGGTGGAAGCTCGCCAACTGCCCGGCACCGACAGCGCGACTTTTCCCTTCTGGTCGCCCGACAGCCGTTCCCTGGGATTCTTTGCCGACGGAAAGCTCAAGACGGTCGACTTGGAAGGTGGCTCGACGCAGATAATCTGCGACGCGCCGCTAGGTCGCGGCGGGGCCTGGGGATCGGGTGGAGTGATCCTGTTCTCCCCGGCTCCCACAGCGCCTCTCATGCGGGTGAGCGCCAGCGGGGGCTCTCCAGTTCCGATTATCAAGCTCGACCCCGCTCTGTACACCTCCCTTCGCTGGCCGTTTTTTCTTCCCGACGGTACGCATTTCCTCTACATCGCGCTTCACCATGATGCTTCGAAGTCGGCGAACAACATGCTCTACTACGCATCGCTCGACGGCCGGGAAAACCGTCCGCTATTCCGCTCTCAAACCAATGCCGTTTACGCCAGCGGTTTTCTTTTTTTCGGGCGTGGCGACCAATTGATGGCGCAGCCTTTCGACCCCGCCTCTGGAACGCTGAGTGGCGAACCCCAGAATGTGGCCAAGGGTGTGATGAACGACGCCAGCACCTGGCATATGGATGCCTCAGCTTCCAACGAGGGTCTGCTGGTTTTCGGTAGCGGCGCCTCAGGCGATCTGGAGCTGGTGTGGATGGATCGCAGCGGGAAGATCACCACCATTGCCAACAAGCTCCCTGACTTGCAGAGCGCAGTCCTTTCCCCGCAGGGAGACCGCGTCGCTCTTCAGATGAACGCCGGCCAGACCGATATCTGGGTGCTTGATCTGACGCGTGGAGTGCGCACCAGAGTCACCTTCGGGCCGGTAGGGAATGTTTCCCCTATCTGGTCCCCCGACGGCAAATGGATAGCTTACTCCTCCGCTCAAAACGGTCACTTTGCCCTATGCCGCAAGCCTTCCGACGGCAGCGGCGCGGAAGAATGTCTGCTCAATGTTGACCAGCAGCCCGCACTCAGCGATTGGTCGAGCGACAGTAAGTATCTGCTGTATTCGCTGCCGCTCCCGGGTGGCCCCTTACGGCAGATATTGGCCTTGCCGCTGCAAGGAGAGCACAAGCCGTCGGTGATAGTGGAGCGGGGCGCGTACGGAAAAATTTCTCCAGACGGCCGTTGGCTCGCCTACCAGTCGACCGAATCGGGCAGGGCGGAAGTTTACGTGACGCCCTTTGGCGGCGGACAGGGCAAGTGGCAGGTCTCGGCTAACGGCGGACAACGACCGCAGTGGAGCAAGGACGGCAAAGAACTCTACTATATGGACCTGACTTACAATCTTTTCGCGGTCCCGGTAACGAGTGCCGGCGGCTCACTGCAATTCGGGGCCGCCGAGAAGCTGATCACCAACTGGTCGGCTCCGCAGGTCTTTTACGACGTTTCGCCGGACGGCAAGAAATTCCTTCTCGACCGGGTTGAGCAACAGGTCAGCCAATCCGTGACCGTGGTGACGAATTTTACGGCAGGGCTGAAAAAGTGATGGGTAGAACCGTCGTTTCCTGGTAATTGCTTCGGCCCGTGGCCGACAGGTATACCATGAAAATCTGGCTTCAGACTGCAGTTGCGGTGCTGCTGTGTACACCTTTTATGTCGGCACGAGATCGATCCAGCGCGCGCTCCATGGTAATCACACGCTACGGCATTGTGGCGACCAGCCACGTACAGGCGTCGGTTGCGGGAGCGCAAATTTTAGAGCATGGCGGGTCGGCCATCGATGCGGCGATTGCCGCGAACGCGGTTCTCGGCGTGACCGAGCCCATGATGAACGGCATGGGCGGCGATCTCTTCGCGATTTACTGGGAGGCGAAAACTGGCAAGCTGTACGGCCTGAACGCGAGCGGCTGGGCGCCGCGCGCGCTGACGATCGAACACCTCAAATCGAAAGGCGCCGCCTCCATGCCGCCCGCTGGGATCGATTCTGTCACGGTGCCGGGCGCGGTCGCGGGCTGGCACGCGCTCCATGAGCGTTTTGGACGCACGCCATGGAAGGACCTTTTCCAGTCTGCGATTTTCTACGCCCATGAGGGCTATCCGGTTCCCGAAATCATTGCGTCGTACTGGAAGGACTCGGCGGATTGGGTGGCGAATGATCCAGAAGGACGGCGAGTTTATTTGCCCGGCGGCAAGTCTCCGGAAGTCGGACAGATTTTCCAGAATCAAGATCTGGCGAAGGCTTTGCGTTTAGTCGCGCAGAACCCGGATGAGTTCTACAAAGGCGAGATCGCGCGCGCGATCCTGACCACGTCGCAAAGTTTTAGCGGGACCATGGCGGCGGATGATCTCGCGGAATTTTCTCCGGAATGGGTCGAGCCGATCTCGACTGCGTATCGCGGTTGGACGGTATACGAACTTCCTCCAAATGGCCAGGGCATGGCGGCGCTGGAGATGCTGAATATTATGGAAACATCGCCGCCGTCAGCCGACGGACCACTTAGCGTGAAGGAATTGCATAAGAAAATCGAAGCGATGAAGCTGGCATACGCCGACCTGGGGCGCTACAACGCCGATCCGCGCTTTGCGAAAGTTCCGTTGCAGGGGATTCTATCGAAGGAATATGCGAAAGAACGAGCCAAGTTAATCGATCCAGCCAAAGCGAATTGCGATCTTGCGCCGGGTGCGCCCCCATTCAGCGACACGACTTACTTGTCGGTGGTTGATCGCGAGGGCAATATTGTTTCGCTGATCCAGAGTAATTACGAGGCGTTCGGTGCGGGCATTGTTGTACGCGGCATGGGATTCGCGCTGCAAGATCGCGGAGCGTTATTTTCGCTCGATCCTGCGTCTCCGAACGCGCTGGCTCCCCGCAAGCGGCCGTTTCATACCATTATTCCAGCCTTTATGGAACGTGGGGACGAGCACATCGGCTTCGGAATTATGGGCGGCGCAAACCAGCCGCTGGCGCATGCGCAATTCGTCTCCAACGTGGCCGACTATGGCATGAATATTCAGGAGGCAATGGAGACGGCGCGTTTCACGGTGAGCCCGCAGCGCGGATGCAACATTGTGATCGAGTCGCGCGTGACCCCGGAAGTGCGGCAGAAACTTTCCGCGATGGGGCATCAGCTCGATGTGCGGCGAGAATATACGACTGCGATGGGGCGCGGGCAGGCAGTTCTACACGATTCGAAAACGAAAGTGAATTACGGAGCGTCCGATGCGCGGGCCGATGGCGCGGCCGTTCCCGAGCCTCCTCCGGCGAAGTGAGATTTACGCCCGCAATAGATTCCGCGCGATGAACAGAACATTCGCCGGGCGCTCGCCCAATCTCCTCATGAAGTAGGGATACCACTCCGTGCCGAACGGGATGTAGATGCGAAGGCGCCAGCCTTTGCGCACCAGGCTTTGCTGCAGGTCACGCCGGATGCCGTAGAGCATCTGAAACTCAAATGCGTCGGGGGAAAGTTTTTCGCGCGAGGCAAACTCTTCGGCTTGATGAATAATGCTCTCGTCATGCGTGGCCAGCCCGTGATAGATGCCGCTCTTCATCAAAATCTTCATCAGCTTCACATAGTTGGCATCGACATCAGACTTGGCGGCGAAAGCGATCTCTGCCGGCTCTTTGTATGCTCCCTTGCAAAGGCGAATGCGGATGCCCTCGGCTAAAAGCTTCTCGATATCGCTCTCGGAGCGCTTCAGGTAAGCCTGAATCACGGTGCCGACAGATTTTGTGTTTCCCGGCATGCGATGGAGCTCATGAACGAAGTCGAGAGTGCGCTGCGTATAAGGCGAACCCTCCATATCGACACGGACGAAGCCCGGAGGATTCATCGATGCGGCTTTTGCGACCAGGCCGCTAACGATGTCGCGAGCCAATTTCTCGTCGACATCCAATCCCATATGAGTAAGCTTGAGGCTGATGTTGGCGTTGAGCTTGTTGGCGACGATGGCGTCGAGAATTTGATGATAGAGCTGTGCGCTGTTGCGGGCTTCGGCAGGATTGGTGACATTCTCGCCGAGATTGTCGATGGTGACGCTCGCTCCGGAGCGGTTGACGGCCTGGGTGGCGCGAACCGCGTCGGCGATTTCAGTTCCAGCTACGAATCGGCCGGAAACGCGGCGCCCGAGCGAGGAGCGCTCGGCAAAGTTTCGCAACGCTGGATTTTCGGAGAGACGTACGAAAAACGTTCTTAACATTCCGCACCCGGAAAACAATCAGCCGACAGGAATGGGCGAATTAAGATGAGCAGCACAGAAAGTTGTATCACAACGAAGCACCGCAAAGTACAGTGAGGCGTCGATGGAATTGCGGTGTAGACCCGGATCGTGAGCGCCAAGAGAACAAACTGCACCCTTCACCACGTGTAATGCGCAGCGTAAGAAATAGTTTTCTCCTCGTCGGGGGCAATGGTCACCGGAAACTCAATCGTGTGGCTGTCGGTCTTCTTAAACTCCGCGGAGCTCGAAGCGATATCCCAGTTCGGTCCACGATAAAGATGTTCGACCACGCGGACCTCTGCCGCTTCCTTCTTGTGGTTGCGTACTTTAATCTCGAAGGACTCGGTTGCCGTTCGCTTGCTGGTTTCGACGGTGTAGTCGGTGCGGCGGCGCTCTCCCGTAAGATCGAACGCATTGCCGGTGTAGATGCGAATGGCCTCGTCGCGGGGCGTGTGATCGATGGCATTCTCGCCGGTGAACTCAACCTGGCCATCGTCATTGCGACGGTAGAAGCGCACGCGGCCTTTGGGCAGCGGCATGCCTAGATGGTTGCTCTCCGAATTACGGAACTCACGCATCACCCAGATCTTGGGATTCGATTCAGTGCCGTAGGAGTGGTCGTTGCGAATATTCTCCCAGGCCCACCCGTTGTAGCGGTTTGGATCGATCTTGGCCCCGTCGTAGATGTAAACCTGTTTGGAAGCTACTCCGGCCGCGTGAATGAACTCCACTTGCTTCGTTTCGCGATCGCGCAGCGTGGTCGAGCGTTCGAGGGTGTAGAGGTGATACTCGTCGAAGGTTTTCTCGGTGACCGGCGGCCCGAATATCGAGGCTGCCGCTTCGGCTGTAACCATCTGGTTGTAGCTCCGACCGTTGACTCCTGGCTGTATCTTGTTGACGTCTCCGGCCATGAGCTTGATGCGAGCATTTTGGAAAGTTTTGCCGGTCTGGTTGTCCATGGTTACCCAGCCCACGACGTCGACAAGATCCCCTTTCTCTGGCGCGACGATGTTGTAGTCCGCCTGCCACGTCATTCCACCGGTGACGTAAGAAAGCTCAGCCGGAAATTTGCCGGCTTTGTCAGTGGCAAGCAGCCACTCGAGCCGAGGTTTGAGGATAGTGTCATCCGTGAGCGCGGGGAAGACGGGCGTACCGGGAAGGCTGAAACGCAGTTGGCCGTTCACTTCGATGACGGGCTGTTCGGATGCGGCCGACATCTGTGACTGGTAATACTGCTGGCCATAGAGATTCATCGCAGACCAGCTGTGCGGAATGTATCCGCTGCGAATGACCTTGCCCTTGATGGTTTGAACTCCCTGAGGTGTGCTCACTTCAAAATCAATTGTTTTGCCCTCGTAGAGCGAGAGCAGCAAGAGTTCGGAGACGGGATCGGCGCGATAGTTTTGCTCGAGCACCTGCACTGCGTGTTTGCCAGTTGGATCGCGAAGAATCACGGAGTCAGGCTCGAGGTGCATAGTTATGTCGTTGATGTTGATCTGGTTCTCGCCTGCTTTCAGATCGAGAGGCAGTTGCTCGCGCACGACGGCAAAATTCTGGTTGTAAATGGTAAGCGAGGGTTGGGAGGATTGCTGTCCGAATAACGAGCCACACAGAGCGAGCCAGCAGACGAAGCGAGCGTTCATAAAGCCACACCTCCACGAGAAGAGCTGTACACGATATCTTTTGCGTTAGAGACCAGGAAGGATCGCAGGTCTCCCGCGCTTAGCCAGACTGTATCGAGTATGGAACGCGAGCGGAAGTGATTCTTGCGTTGCTGGGGGCAACGCAGGCTTTGAGCGGCGGCCACACGCCAATCAGGCGACACAACGGAACTTCAGGCTCCGTGTTCCTCGAGAAATTTTTCCACTTCTAGGGCCGCCATGCATCCCGTGCCGGCTGCCGTTATGGCCTGGCGATAGCGGCGGTCTTGCACGTCGCCGCACGCGTAGACGCCGTGGACACGTGTTAGCACGTGGTTGTGAGTTTTGATGTAGCCATCGGCGTCGGTATCGATCTGGCCGGCAAACATCTTTGCGTTGGGATCGTGTCCTATCCCGAGGAAGAGTGCGCTGGTAGGAAAGTCATAGACTTCGCCAGTCTTTATATTCTTTAGCTTCAAACCCGTTACTTCCTGTTTGGCGTGGTCGTAGACATCTTCGACGACCGTGTTGGTGAGGAAATGGATTTTCTCGTTCTTTTGCGCACGATCCAGCATGATCTTCGACGCGCGAAAGCTGTCGCGGCGGTGAATCAGTGTGACCTTGGTGGCAAAGCGAGTGAGGAAAATCGCTTCCTCCATGGCGGAATCGCCGCCGCCTATCACTACGATTTCTTTTCCCGAGAAGAAGAAGCCGTCACATGTGGCGCACGAAGAAACTCCGTGGCCGATGAGCTTCTGCTCGTTCGGTATACCCAGCCACCGGGCCGAGGCGCCGCTCGCGATGATCAGGGCCTCCGTGTGCACCTGATGCTTTCCGAGATGGAGCAGGAACGGCCTTTGGCTGAGATCGACGCTGGTGAGGTGCGCCATGCGGTATTCGGCGCCGAAGCGCTCGGCTTGCTTGCGCATGTTCTCGACCAGTTGCGGTCCCATGATTCCCTCTGGGAAGCCGGGGAAATTTTCGACCAACGTTGTGAGCGCAAGTTGGCCGCCGGGTTCGTGACCTTCGACCACAAGCGGTTGCAGGTTGGCGCGCGCGGTGTAGAGCGCGGCCGTGTGTCCGGAGCATCCGGAACCGATGATGACGACTTTGCGGGTTTCGCTCATGAATTTCTTATCTGTTAGCAGTTAGATTATCGATTTCTGGATTCGATGCAGGCGCCGCTTCAGCGCCACCAAAATCCTCACCACTGGGGACACAAGGACGTATAGGGGAATTCTTAGTCATTTTTGTCGTTGGCAGATTTCGCGGATTTCGGTCTTGCGGCCGCCTTGGAGCCTGCGCCGGGGATCTGCGCCAGTTCGGCGGGAACCGTGCGCTTCGCGCCCAGTAGAGTGCGATAGCTGGCCAGCACTTCTGAAGCGCTATGGAAGAGCGGTTCGTATGTGCTCTGGTCTGGCGCAGGGCCATTTTCAGAGCCGGAACAGCGGGCCAGCGCGATGGAGGATTTTCCGAAGCGCTCGAGCCGGATGCGATTGACGGGAGTGTTCGCCGCGACCATGTTTTCGGCGCTGCCGATCGCAGAGGCGCTGTCTTCCATGGAGACCTGGATCAAATCTTTGGGATCGCGCACGTGCAGCACCAGAGTTTCGATCATATTTTCTCCGTCATTGCTGAAGGAATACTGCACGCTGGAAAATAAAGCCTGCACGGCGAACTCGCGGCGGATTCGGACATAACTGGCCACCGAAGGCGTGTCAGAAACTTGTGTGCCGCTGCCGGGCTTCAGGAAATTTGGTGCCTCGGCCAGAGTTGAGCGGCCATGCGAAATTTCAAAATCGTCACTGAACAGTGGTTGCTTCGGAATGCGCGCCAGCGCAGCGGCGATCTCCTTTTGCTCTCCCGCCGAGGGCGTGCACACGTTCAACACGTTGACCTTTACTTGCGGCTGGTTCGAAGTTTCGGGAGCTTGTTGAGCGCTACTTTGTTGAGCAACTGCGGGAATCGTTGCCAGAAGTCCAGCCATGATCAAAATGAGTTTAACGGGCACGGCAGAATTCTAAATGATAAGAGCGAAAAACCTTAAACAGGGGTAGAGCGAGGGGATCGCGCAAAAGGTTTCGTCCCAGGCGCTAAGCGGTTAGAATTCACGCATGGCAAATCTCACATTGGTTTATGGCATGCGGTTGTTGCCTTCCGAAGATGTGGCCGGGGTGGGCTCGGCTCCGGTAAAGCTCACCAACGGACATGAGGCGCACGTCACTATGCATGTGCTCGAAGGCAGCAAAGAGGAGATCGAAAAGCAGTTGCGCACCAGTCTGGAAGCATTTTTTGATCTCTATCCCGAAATCTAACCGTGCCGACTTTTAGCGACTGCCTGCAGCGATGCGGCATTCCGCGGTGGCATTCCGATCAGTCTGCATAGCGAATTTATGAGGCAGCTTTACTGGAAATATCGGGGAAGAATGTTGGCGGCTGGTTTGTGGCCGCAAGGCTGGATTGCGCGCGGAGCCTGTTATTCCCTCGGCTTGGCACTCGTGCTCTTCGCTCTCCAAATCGCGCTGCCAATGTTCTCTCCAAAATGGGGAGACAGTCTTGCAGGCTGGGTTAAGTTTCTTCTTTTCGATGCGGCGCTGTTGTTTTGCATCGTTGCCTTCCGTTCCCTGCGGCGGAAAGTCCTTTGGCGCTTGCGCAACCGCCTGATCGTTACTTACGTCTTCATCGGCGTGATTCCCGCAGTGTTGCTGGTTGTGATGGCTCTAATCACGGTTTACCTCTTTGCCGGCCAGTTCGCCAGCTTTGTCGTCACTTCAGAGATCAATTCACAACTGCGCAGCATGCAGGCGGTAAACGCGGCGGTGAGCAACGAACTGGCAGCGCGGCTGGAAAAGGGTGGAGCTCTGACGGTTGAGTCATTAGCTGGACTGAAAAAACGCGATCGAGCCTGGGGCAGGCGGCACATGGCGGCCTGGCGCGACGGTCATGCGCTTCCTCTCGAGAGCGCTGAGAGCGCCGCTATCGCAATGCCCGAATTTTTCGTTAAAGAAGGCGGTTCCGATCCCAACGACATTCGCGAAGGAAAGTCGTTCAAGGGGATCGTACGGGAGAACGGCGAACTTTATCTGCGCGTGGCCTGGATGTTCAAT
>Ga0182024_10015055_pt1 | contig 14874 bp, 11 predicted proteins | sample P32metaG_FD_120480 | JGI IMG/M metagenome (GOLD analysis project Ga0182024, IMG submission 120480) | Permafrost microbial communities from Stordalen Mire, Sweden - P3-2 metaG (Illumina Assembly) | ecosystem: Environmental > Terrestrial > Soil > Wetlands > Permafrost | place: Sweden: Stordalen... | reverse complement strand
GGGACAAAACCGCCTGGTTGGAGTAGATTGAAAGCATCCCCGAGGTGTTTAGGCCATGACTCACGATCCTCTCCACAACAAGTACAGCCTGGTGAAGGGTGCTGCGCGCCGCGCACGCCAGTTGCAGTCAGGTGCGGCCCCGCTGATGCCGACCAAGAGCATGAAGGCGTGCCGCGTGGCCCAGGACGAGATCAGCCAGGGCCGAGTGTCGTTCGTGGTCAACCACCAGCCCAAAGACATCGCCCCGATCGAGCAAGACGTTTAGACACGCGGATGCCGGGTGAGGGCGGAGCGCAACTGCACGCGTGGGTGGACTACTACCGCGACCTCGGCGTGCACGATTTCTACCGCCGCGGCGAGCCGGTGCCGCGAGCTGCGATCGTAGACGGCGGAAGATCGGATGCCGCTGCCGATTCTCCAGTCAGTTCCCCCACGGATGCCATAGCAAGCGCGCCCAGCGCCACGCCGACTCCGCCCAGTCCGCCAACTGCTGCGATGGAAGGCGACGAAGCGTATCCTGACGATCTTCTGCCTTCGACTGCCCCTTCAGCTTTCTCTGTGCCCCAGCCCGCTCAGCTTCTCTCTTTCGACCAACTCGCCCCATTGCCCGCAGCTTCTGTCCCGCCGGCGGGGCGCGCCGCGGCGCTTCGTGCAATTCAGGAAGAGATCGGCGACTGCACGCGTTGTCCGCTGGCCTATGCGGGCCGGCATAGCATCGTCTTTGGCGATGGCTCGCCCAACGCGCGGTTGATGTTTATCGGCGAAGGGCCGGGCGCGGACGAGGACAAGCAGGGCCTGCCGTTTGTCGGGCGTGCCGGGCAACTGCTCAACAACATGATCGTAGCCATGGGCCTCCAGCGCGAAGACGTTTACATCGCGAACATCGTAAAGTGCCGTCCGCCCAATAACCGCGTGCCGGAGCCGGTGGAGGCCAACACCTGCTCGCAGTTCCTGCTGCGCCAGATCGACGTGGTCCAGCCGCAGGTCATCGTCGCGCTGGGCGCGACGGCGGCGACGTACCTACTGGGCGTGCGGCGTTCGCTCAGCGCGCTGCGCGGGCGCTGGCACACCTGCCGCGGCGCGAAGCTAGCGGTGACGTACCACCCGGCGTTCCTGCTGCGCGATCCGCGCCAGAAGGCGGAGGCGTGGAAGGACCTGCAGATGGTGATGACGGAGCTTGGGCTGACGCCCCCTGCGCGCAAACAGACCTGATGCGCGCTATGGCTTGTCCGCCGGAGCAGCGGAGAGGCTTTGTTCCAGGAACGCAAGAACCTTGGGGATGGCGTCGATCGACGAGAACGCATTCCCCTCGGGAGTTCCGCCGAAGCTCTCTTCATCGCCGCTGACCGGCTGCCTCACACCGTTCGACCAGGTGGGAACGATGAACGGGTTTCCGGCGCGGTGCCCGGTGTGCGGGTAGGCGAGACGCTGTGAGTTGTAACGGAAGTGCGCCGCCTGCAGGCGATGCATCGCGGCATTCGTCATGAGGCTGGAGGGCCATACGTCATCGTCTTCGCCGGCGATCATCAGAATCGGGCCGTGAGTCTGCTCGACGGCGATCGTGGCGTCCATGTCGGCCGGCGCGCTTTCGTTGGATGCGGGACGCGCATACGCCAGCGGCGTGCCCTTCCAGGTCCATGCGGCGGCGAAGTCTCGGGTGCAGCAGGAGGGGTAGCGCACGTTGGCTGGAACATACGCGACTACGGCATGGATAGCCGGATACATGGAGCCCAACTGAAGCGCGAGCTCCCCTCCGCGTGAGGTTCCCAGTACGGCCAGGCGCCCGGGGTCGATCTCGGGGCGTTGCTTCATCCAGGCAAGGGCCTCGCCGAAGTATTCGAGCGGAATTCCTTCCAGTTGCTTCGGCAGATCCTGAAAGCGAAAGTAGGCGAGGGCCAGCGCGGCGTAGCCATGGGAGGCGAGCCAGATCGCCTTCGGCGCCGGCAGTCCGCCCTCCGAGCCGCCGACCACGAGCACGCCGGGGTGCGGCCCGGGAGTGTCAGGCAGGAAGAGCGTGCCATGCAGTGCACCGGTCACACGGATCTGCTGGATCTGCGGCGGCAGGAAGACCTGCTGCAGGTGGGCCTCTGCGATCTGCTTGCCGTCCGCCACCAGTTTGAAGTGAATGTCTTCGCCGTCGTGGGGCGCCTTGTAGCTATGGACATCCCGCGCTGTGGGCTTCATGGACCAGACCAGCCCCATGGCAGAGATGACCCGGTAGGAGGAGCCCTTCTCAGGGGCTTGTCTGGAGGTGTCGATTGAGCCCGCGTCGTCGGCGACGAAGTCTGCCTGCGAGCCCCAGGGCTGGGATGCGCCGTCGCTGAGTTCGGCCTGAATGGTGATGCGCTGGTGTGGTTGCAGGCCGGTGGCAGAGATTGTGGCAGGCTGATCTGCCATCACCTGCGATGGTGTTGCCTGAATCGTCTGGGCGGCCAGCATGGAAGCCGCGCCGAGGCAGAATAAAACGGAAAGCTGGCTGCGGCGGGATGCCACACGAACGCAGAGGGAGACTGGCGGCATTATGGAAACTCCATGTGAGTCCTGCGCAACAGCATACATGGCGGGTAACTGGGTTCGGCTATTGGTGCGGAGCGGCAGCAGTGGCGACTCGCCTTGCGAGCTGTGCAGGCGGCATACTGGGAAGGTGAGTGCAGGCTTCCCCGCTCCGCGAAGGCCAATCGAAGAATGTCCGCAAGCGAAATGCCGGTACCCGTCCGCCGCTACAAATACCTCGACATCCTGACCACGATGTTTGTGGTCATCCTGCTGGTGTCGAACCTGGTGGCGCAGAAGATCTGCATGATCGGGCCGCTGGCGGTCAGCGGAGCGGTGCTGCTGTTCCCCATCACTTATATCTTCGGCGACGTCTTCACCGAAGTTTATGGCTTCTCCGCCTCGCGCCGCGCCATCTGGCTGGGGACGTTTGGGACAGTTCTTCTCTACCTGATGGGCGTGATTGTGATCGCGCTGCCCGGCGCGCCCGGCTGGAAGAATCAACAGGCGTTCCAGGTGGTCTTCGGTTTTCTGCCCCGCATCCAGACGGCTTCGCTGATCGCCTTCTGGGCGGGCGACTTCGCCAACTCCTACACCATGGCGCGGATGAAGCTGTGGACCGAGGGCCGCATGCTGTGGACGCGCACCGTGGGCTCGACCGTGGTGGGCCAGGCTGTGGATACGATCCTGGTCATTACGCTGACCTTTGCCGGGAGGTATCCAACCGGAACGTTGATTAATATGATCCTGACCGGATACGGGCTGAAGGTGGCTTATGAGGTGCTGGCGACACCGATCACCTACGCGGTGGTGGGCTGGCTGAAGGCCAGCGAGCATGCCGACGCCTTCGACCGGCACGAGGATTTCAACCCGTTTCACCTGGGCGGAGCGAGCCCGGAGAGCGGCTAGCCGCAGGGGGGACGTCCCAGCCGGTTCGATTTCCGCATCCGGACGGACGGTTTGTTTCGCATCTTTTTCGCATCGCGAGGCAATCCCTTATCATCCAACTATCTGCCTCATCAGACTGCTGAAGTGTGGTTCCCAATCCGGCCACCGCTGAAGATCGCGCTCGCCGGGCTCTCGATCGGGGAACATGAAGGAGTATTGCTTGCATCTTTTGAAAAGCCTATGCAGTGCCGCGCGGGTGCCGGCGACAGCCGCCGCCGGGGTTTTTGCTCTGGGATTGGCCGCCGGCTGCAGCAAGCCCGCCGCGCCGCCAGCCGCGCCGCAGGCCATGCCGGTGCAGGTGCAGCCGGTGACGCTGAACAGCATTCCCGCCTCGGACACCTACGTCTCCACTATTAAGAGCCGCCGCTCAGCCACGCTGCAGCCCCAGGTAGACGGCAACCTGACCCGGATCCTGGTGAAGTCGGGCGACGCGGTGAAGGCCGGGCAGCTGCTGATGCAGATCGACCCGCTGAAGCAGGTTGCCACGGTCGAGTCGCAGCAGGGGACCGAGCAGCAGCAGAAGGCGACGTTCCAGTACAACCAGACCGATCTCGCCCGCCAGGAGCAGCTCTACAAGGACGGCATTATCTCCAAACAGGCCTACGACCAGGCGGTGCAGTCCTTCAGAACGCCAAGGCCGGGCTTGCCTCCGCCTCCGCGCTGACCACCACGCAGAAGCAGCAGCTGGCGTACTACCAGATCCGCGCGCCCTTTGCCGGGATTGTGGGCGACATTCCCGTGCACCTGGGTGACTACGTCTCCTCTACCACCTTGCTGACCACGGTGGACGAGAACGCCGACCTCGAGGCGTACATCTACATCCCCACCGACCGCGCGGCCGAGGTGCATAACGGCCTGCCTGTAGACCTGCTGGACGAGAGCGGCACGGTGCTGGCCAAGACCGCGATCTACTTCGTCTCGCCCGAGGTGGACAACAACCTGCAGGGAATTCTGGCCAAGGCGCCTATCCCGAAGAGCAGCCAGCGGCTGCGCGACGGGCAGATTGTGAATGCCCGCGTGACCTGGAACACGACGCAGCAGCCCACGGTTCCAGTGCTGGCGGTGACACGCATCGGCGGCCAGAGCTTCGTCTACGTAGCTGCCGCGGCCAAGGGCGGCGGAGACTCGGCGCATCTGGCCTCCGTGACATTGGGGGAGCCGGTGGGCAATGTCTATCCCGTGCTGGGCGGACTGAAGGCCGGCGATCAAGTGATCGTTTCGGGCATCCAGATGCTGCAGGAGGGCGCGCCGGTACAGCCTCTGCAAGGCGGCCCGCCGCCGGCGCATGCAGCGAACTGAGGACGTCGAATTCTCTGCTTTGAGAGAGCGATGAACAAAGCGGCGCGGAGGCTCCGGCGCCGCGCAACACGACGAAAGGTAGTGCTGCTTGGTTGAGTTCTTTATCCGCCGTCCCATCTTCGCCACTGTATGCGCGCTGCTGATCGTGCTGGCCGGAGCGGTAACGCTGCCCACCATCCCGATCTCGCTGTATCCGCAGCTTGCGCCGCCGCAGGTGGTGGTGAGCTGCAACTACGTGGGCGCGAACTCGCAGGACGTCGAGTCCGCGGTGACGGTCATCCTGGAGGAGGCGATCAACGGCGTCGAAGGCATGCGCTACATGTCATCGACCTCGGCCAACGACGGCACCTCGACGATCACGATTACCTTCCAGACAGGCTACGACCTGGACATCGCCGCCGTCGACGTGCAGAACCGCGTGGCCACGGCGCAGGGCCGCCTGCCCGCAGCGGTCAACAACACCGGCATCTCCATCACCAAGGCAAACTCGAACTTCGTCCTGGCGGCTGGATTCATCTCGCCGGATCACTCGCTCTCGCCCGCGTTCATCTCCAACTATCTCGACGTCTACGTCTCCGACGCGCTGAAGCGCGTGCCAGGCGTGGGCAATGTGATCGTCTTCGGCGAGCGCAAGTATGCGATGCGCATCTGGCTGGACCCCAACAAATTGGCGGCGCGCGGGCTGACGCCGCTGGATGTGACCAGCGCCTTGCAGCAGCAGAATGTGGAGGTGCCGGCCGGGCAGCTTGGTCTGCCGCCGTCGGCTCCGGGACAGAGCTATCAGATGGCGGTGCGCGTAGTAGGGCGCCTGAGCGATCCGCATCAGTTCGAGAACATCATCCTGAAGTCGAATGCGGCGAGCTCGCCGGTCGGGTCGGCCACCGGCACTGCGCCGTCGGCCGGCTCAGGCATCGTGCTGCTCAAGGACGTCGGCCGCGCGGAGCTGGGCGCGGAGGACTACAACACCAGCCTGCATTACGCCGCGGTCGGCGTGCCCCAGGGCGACGCCATTGGTATCGGAGTGCAGCAGCTCTCGAATGCGAACGCTCTGGACGTGGACAAGCGCTGCAAGGAGGTCTTTGCGCAACTGCAGAAGAACTTCCCGCCGGGGATGCAGGGCTTCATCGCGGTGGACACCACGACAGTGGTTGCGGACTCGATCCGGGAGGTGGAGAAGACGATTACGGAGGCGATCGTCATCGTCATTCTGGTCATCTTCCTCTTCCTGCAGGACTGGCGCGCGACCATCATTCCGGCAATCACGATTCCGGTCTCGCTGATCGGCACCTTCGCGTTCATCAAGCTCTTCGGCTTCTCCGTCAACTCGCTGACCCTGTTCGGCATTACCCTGGCCACCGGCCTGGTGGTAGACGACGCAATCGTCGTCATCGAAAACGTGCAGCGCCATCTGGAAGGAGTGGGTGGGCTGGAGAGCGCCGACTGCGCGCACGATCCGCACAAGGCGACCTCCGTGGCCATGGCCGAGGTGACCAGCGCGGTCATCGCGACCTCGCTGGTGCTGATCTCAGTGTTTGTGCCGGTCAGCTTCTTTCCCGGCACGACCGGCATTCTCTACAAGCAGTTTTCGCTGACCATCGCGTTCGCCATTGCGATCTCTGCCTTCAACGCGCTGACCCTCTCGCCCGCGCTGGCCGCTATCTTCCTGCGTCCGGAGACGGAGAAGAAAGGGCTGCTGGGGCTGATCTTCAATCCCATCGAGAAGCTGATCCGCAAGACGATCGAGCTCTACGCCGTCGCAGTCACCTGGGTGGTGAAGTGGCGGTACGCCTTCCTGGCGCTGTTTGTCGCGGGGCTGGCGGCGACGGTCTTTATGTACAACCATGTGCCCACCGCGTTCGTGCCGCAGGAGGACCAGGGCTACTTCCTGATCATCGTGCAGACGCCCCCGGGCGCATCGCTGAGCTACACCACCGCGTTCGCGGACAAGGGCGCGGCCGTGGTGGCGCAGGACCCGGACGTCTTCGGCACATTCTCCGTGATGGGCTTCTCGCTCTCCGGGGGCAGTTCGCCGAATTCGGGCATCATCTTTGCTCCGCTCAAGCCGGTCGATGAGCGCACCAAGAAGGGGCCGGGCCACACGGCGCATGACATTGTGGCGCGCAATGTGCCCAAGCTGCTGGGCGTTCCGGGCGGCATTCTGTTTGCGACGGAGCCGCCCGCCATCTCGGGTATCGGCACCGTGGGGGGCTTTGCCTTCATTCTGGAGGACCAGAGCGGCGGCCGCATCACCTTCGGCGACATCGACCGCGTCGCGCACACCATGGTGGCTGCCGCGTACGACCCGCGCAACGGCTTGACCAACCTGAACACACAGTTCACGGCAAACGACCCGCAGCTCTACGTGACCATCGACCGGCAAAAGGCCGAGGCCATGGGCGTGCCGCTCTCGCAAATTACGGCGGCGATGGGCACCTACATGGGCTCGAGTTACGTGAACGACTTCAACTTCAACAACCGCTCCTACCGCGTTTACGTGCAGGCTGACCAGCAGTTCCGGCGCACCGCCGCCGACCTGCAGCAGTACTACGTGCGCTCGAACTCCGGGCAGATGGTGCCGCTGGACAACCTGGTCGCCCTGAAGGAGACCGCCGGGCCGCAGGTGATCGACCACTACAACCTCTTCCGTTCGGCGGAGGTCGACGGCTCGCCCGCCGAGGGTCTCAGCACCGGGCAAGGCCTGGACAACATGGAGAAGCTCTTCAACAAGGTGAAGGTGCCGGGCATGACGTTCGAGTGGACGGGACTCGGGCTGGAGGAGAAGGAGTCGGCGGGCAAGGCGCTGCTGATCTTCGGGCTGGGTCTGCTGGTGGTCTACCTGACGCTCTCGGCGCTGTATGAGAGCTTCTTCCTGCCCTTCATCATCCTGCTGGCGGTGCCCATGGCGGTGCTGGGCGCGCTGGGGCTCGTCTCCGCGCGCGGCCTGGTGGACGACGTGTACGTGCAGATCGGGCTGGTGATGCTGATCGGGCTCTCGGCGAAGAACTCGATTCTGATCGTGGAGTTTGCCGAGCAGCAGCTGGAGCACGGCAAGTCGATCATCGAGGCGGCGATCGTGGCGGCCGAGTTGCGGTTGCGGCCGATCCTGATGACCAGCTTCGCCTTCATCCTGGGCGTGATGCCGCTCTACTTCGCGACCGGCGCGGGCGCTCTGGGGCGGCACTCGGTAGGCACGGCGGTGGTGGGCGGGATGCTGGTCTCAACTATCCTCAACCTCTTCTTCATTCCTATTCTGTATGTAATTCTAAAAATGCTGCTTGTATCGCTCACACCAAAGCGAATTCCATCCGAATTGCCGCCTTGTGATTAGGCGGCGGACGTCCCCTCCGTGGCCGCCGGAATCGTCCCCGGCGGTCGCCACTTAACACCAAAGTTGTACCGAAATAGCACCAAAGTTCGCTGCATAGCCCCTCGGTGGGATGGGCTCGGCGGCTGCAGTCGCCGATATTCAATCTGCCGGGATTTATTCCCACGGCAGAGAGTCGAGACGACGGCGATGCATAACGCAGTGATGGCACTTCTCTTCATGGCAGTCGTGATGTTCCCGTGCTTCCTCTCGGCAAGCCCCGACTAAGCGCGCGCCGCTCCGGCGGCAACCTAAGATTGAACGGCGTGGTCTCCCTGTGCGGAGGTCACGCCGTTTTGTTTCGAGCTTGTTTGGATCGGCAACAAGAAAAGGCCCACACCTCCTGGCGAGATGTGGGCCGTTGTATTTGTTGTGGCAGCTCCTGCTTTGTTGTTGCAGTTCTGCGAGACGAGATGCGACAGGTCGCTCCTGCCGGTGCGTTGCGGATTAGAACAGCAGCTTCAGCCCCAACTGAATCTGCCGCGATGTTGCCGCCGAGGTAATGACGCCGGCGGTGGGACTCAATGCGGGCGCCGCCGTCTGGTTCGCTGTAGTGCCTTGCGTCGGTCCGGCGGAGAAGACCGTCTCCGACGGCGTGCCCAGGTTGGTGTGGTTCAGGATGTTGAAGAACTCGGCGCGGAACTGCAAGCGCGCGCTCTCGCCCAGCGGCGTGACTTTGGCCAGCGAGAGATCGAGGTCGTGATAACCCGGCCCGGTGAGCAGGTCGCGGCCGGCGTTGCCCACCGTGCCATAGGCCGGCGCGGAGAAGGCCGCCGGATTGAAGTATTGCGCCACACGCTGCGCGGTGCTGCCCGCCGTGTAGCGCGAGCCGGTAAAGGCGGGATTCACGTTCGGGCGAACAGGATTGCGCGAGTCGCCCGAGCCGGTGGGGTTGTAGCCCAGCTGCGGGCTGAAGGGGAAGCCCGATTCAAGCGTAGCTATGCCCGCCAGCGTCCAGCCGGAGACAGTTCCGTTGACTATTGGGGACGCATCCGTGAGCAGCAGGTGGTTCTTGCCGAAGGGTAGGTCGTAGGTGGCGTTGATGGCTGCGATGTGGCGGAGATCGGTCGCCGCCGGGCCCCAGTCGAGCGACGGATTGTTGGGATAGGAGACGTAGGCGGGTGTGTTGGCCGAGACCGACGTGTTCCACGCCGAGCCGTCGTCCAGATTGCGCGCGTAAGTGTAGTTGGCGCGAAAGGCCAGCCCATTCGCCAGCGTGCGGCGGAGATCGACCTCCAGCGCGTGGTAGGAGCTCGACCCCTGCGAAACCCACGAGGTGGTGTTGGCGAGGGCGGGATTGGCCTTGGTGGTGGTGGCGTAGTAAATGGTGCCCGCGGGCAGCGCTACTGGGCATGCGGCGTTGGGGCAGAGGACGGAGGCGGGCTCGTTCAGGTCCTCGGAGAGGATCTGGTGGTAGCCGTGCGATCCGACGTACCCGACGGTGAGCGAGGTGTTGTGCGCCACCTGCTGCTCGACACGGAGCGTCCACGCGATGACCGAGGGTGTCGAGAGGTCCGGCTGCACGGTGGAGGGCGAGACCGACGTCGAGCCATTGGTGGGATTTGAGACGGTGCTGCTCTTGGTCGAATAGACAGTATTGAAAGGTGCGGCCTGATCCAGCCGGTAGTCGAGCGTGTCCAGCAGCCCATGGTGCAGCCCCACGCTGGCGCGCAGCACCGTCTTGCCTGCGTGCGAGCCATCGGCAAACGGGTCCCAGGAGAGGCCGACGCGCGGCTCGGGCAGGAACTTCGCGCGGTTGGGGGTCAGCGCGGCGGAGCCGACGCTGGGGATGGTGTTAAGGATGCCATTCGTAAACCCATACACCGCGGCGCGTCCGTGCGAGGCATTCCACCCGTCCGTGGACTCCGAGCGCACGCCCGCGCGCAGCTCCAGACTTGGCAGCAGCTTGATGGTGTCCTCCACATAGCCCGCGATGAAGGCGCTGCGCCAGCCGAGTTCGGTGGTCTGCGGCGCATAGGTAAAGGTCGCGATGCTGCCCTGGAGGAAGGTGGTGAGGGTGTTGAAGCTGGCCTGGCCGTACTGGTCCTGCGCCAGGTTGTCGTTCGATTCGAGCAGCTGCGTCCAGCCGCCCGCCTCGATCTGCTGGCGGCCGTGCGTCCAGAAGATGTGGTCGTCGAAGGTGAAGAGGTTGCGCGTGGTGGCGTTGTTGGAGCCGACGTTGGCTCCGGCGGCAGTGATGGTCGATGCGCCGTTGGACGCGGTCGAGCCGGAGATCACGACCGCGCCGGTCGGCTTGCCTGCAAGGAAGGTCGGCGTGACCGCCTGAATCGCAGAAGGAATCGAGCCGAGGAAGAAGAAGTTCGCACGCGAGAAACCGATGCGCGCGGTGTTGAGCAGTTGCGGCGAGAAGACATGCTGATGCTGGATGCTGAAAACCTGCTCTCGCAAGTTTTCGTCCACGAGAGAGAGCGGGTTCTGCGTAGGCGTGTGCGCGGTCGAGTCGTCGATGGTGTAGACGGCGAAGAGCAGGTCGTTGGCGGTCAGGTTGGCGTCGAAGCGCGCGGTGCCGAAGTCCTCGCGGATATGCTGTGGCGCGCTGGAGAAGGCCTCGCCGATGCCGGTGGGCAAGCCGCCGGAGGTCAGCAGCTCGGGCCCATTCTGTGCGGGCCACAGGTTCAGCAGTCCGGCGACGCCCGGGCCGAGGGCAACTGGCGTCAGTGCGCCGGAGGAGTTGGGCACCAGGCCGTTGCGCGCGTTGTTGTCGGGAACCAGCGTCACATCGGTGACGCCCAGGTTCTGGCGATAGCCCTCGTAGTTGGCGAAGAGGAAGAGCTTGTCGTTCTTAATCGGCCCACCCAGCGATGCGCCGAAGTCATTGCGCTGGAACCCGGGAATGCGCGCGGGGTCGAAGTAGTTGCGCGCGTCGAAGAACGAGTTGCGCAGAAACTCGTATGCCGAGCCGTGGATTTTGTTGGTGCCTGATGCCGTGACGATCGAGACCTGCGCACCGGGCCGTTTGCCGTAGGCGGCGGAGTAGGTGTCGGTAATGACGTTGAACTCGCGCACCGCCTCCACCCCCAGCAGTTGACCTGACGTTCCGCCGGGCGTGACGTTGATCAGCGATGCACCGGTGTACTCAACGCCGTTGAGCAGGTAGAGATTGTCCTGGGGGCGGCGGCCGGAGACGGCGAACATGTTGCCCACCGAGGAATTCGATGTGCCGACCGAGCCCGAACGCTGGGCGGTGTAATTAACTGTTGCGGGATTGAGCGTGACCAGCTGGTCGTAGCTGCGGCCGTTCAGCGGCAGCTCCTTCACCTGACGTGCGTCCACCAGGCCGGAGGTCTGCTGCGTGGACGTGTTGATCACCGGCGGTTCGTCGCGCACGATCACGCTCTCCGACACGCCGGAGATCGACAGCGTGATCGGCACGCTCTGCGACTGCCCGACGGAGAGTGGCACGCCGGTGCGCGTCTGATCGCTGAAGCCGGTCGCCGTCACCGTGACGGTATACGTGCCCACCGGGACCGACGGCGCGGAGTAGCGTCCGTCGGGGCCGGTAGTGAGGCGGCGCTCGTTGCCCGTCTCCTCGTTGTGCACAACCACGGCGGCGTTGGGGATGGCCGCGCCGGTGGCGTCGGTGACCGTGCCTGAGATGGTGCCGCCGACCACCTGCGCATGTGCCGCGGGCGCAATGCTGAAGGCAAGAAGCGCGGCGAGAAGAAGCGCGGCGAGATGAAGCGCGCCGAGGACTGCGAGGGGAGAAAGGATGGTGCGGATGCTGCGGATCACATGGTCCTCCTTGAAGGGACGGGCGGGCGCGCGGTTTCGCGGCGTTATCTGAAGAGTTGATGTATGCGTGTGCGTGCGGCTGGGGCGTGTTCTCGCTAGAGGCGACAACAACGCGGCGCAGCGCAACAGGCGAGCGCGATGCGCACAGGATCGCTCATTGCTAAAAGATCTTGCGGCAAAGCGTCCTGCGCGAGGGGACCGCGATGGAAGAGGAGCTGACGAATCGCACTCATCGCGCGACTCCGTGGTTATAGCTCCAAAAGACCAGGCCGAGGGTCAGGATAGCGATGAAGACCTCGCCGAGAATGCCGACCACCAGCGGCCGCCAGCCCTGGCCCACCAGGTCCTTCAGATTGGTGCGCAGGCCCACGCCGGCGAAGGCCGGCAAAAACGCCCAGCGCGAGAGGTTCGAGATCGAGTCCAACTGACCGTGGGTGAAGAAGCCGGCGGTAGCGAGGAAGGAGATGGCGAGAAAGCCGAGAATGAACTTGGGGAACTTCTGCCACAGGAAGAGCGGCTTATTGGGCACGTGTGCTGCCTGCCCGCGCGACGCCCAGTAGACCGCGTAGCCCAGCACCACGAGGCCGATGAAGGACGAGCGCGCGGTCTTGGCCAGCACCGCCCAGCGTCCCGCGTCCTGCCCGTAGAGCGCGCCAGTGACGATGGACTCGGCCGTGTTGTCCACCGCCAGCCCGGCCCACATGCCGTAGGCCTGCTGGCCCATGTGGAGCAGATGCCCGATGGCGGGGAAGGTGAACAGCGCGATGGCGCCCAGAGCGAGGATCGCCGCAATCGCGGTGGAGGTATCTTCCTCGTCCGAGTCGATGGCGCCGCGCGCGGCCATAATCGCTGTGACGCCGCAGATCGACGAGCCGATCGCCAGCAGGCTGGTCAGCTTGGGCGGCAGGCGGAAGATGCGACCCAGCAGCGTCATGACGGAAAGAGACAGCACAAGCTCGATCGCCACCAGCATCAGCGACAGCCCGCCGATGTGCAGCACGTCCTGCATCACAAAGCGCGCGCCCACCAGCACAATGCCCAGCTTGAGCCATAGCTCGTAGGTCGCCACGCCAGGGCGGAAGATCCGCGCCACGCCCACCGAGTTCGACACCAGCAGGCCCAGGATGATCGCCCACAGCACGTACTCGATCTGCGGCAGCCGCAGGTGGTACTCGGTACGCAGAATCGTAAACCCATGTTCCAGCGCCTTACCCAGCAGGCCGATGGCGAACAGCAGCGCGACGCCCGGCAGCACGGCCAGCAGGCTTGCCGGCTTCAGCGGAGGATTGGCCTCTTGCGCCGCGTAGAGGGACGGAGTGTCGGCGGTGCTGGGCATCGGAATAGGAATGGTCTGGGTCGGCATCGGCAGGGAAGGGCGAGGGATGGCGCGGAGCAACGCAGCAGCGCGGTGTCAGGGCCTGCGCGGGCGGGCTCGTGCGCTGCCTAGAAGCCGATCTGGTGCAGCACGCCGAAGCGGACCAGCGCGACCAGCGCGAGGCCGATGGCGATGGCAAGGTAGTCCGCGCTGATGGGCAGCCGGTGGCCGGAGTGCGACGGCTCGGGATGACTGATGTTCGGGGTTGCCATAAAATCTCCTGATCTGGTTCGCTCAATCTTGTCTGGTCTGGAGCGCAAGGAAAAAGCCCACATATCGCGCCTTGCGCTGGATACGTGGGCTTCCTGAATTTCTAAGGCTTTGGTCTTCTACTCAGACTCGCCTAACAGGGGAATGCACCAGCGCAGCAGCGGCTCTTGCCCATACAACAGGGGCAACAGCTACACATACAGGCGGTGATGCACATTCTTCCCATCTCCATCAACATATCGGCTTCTCCCGGGGAAGTCAAGTCCACGCCGACTGCACCTTTCAGGCCAGTTTGGGCCAGCGGGACCAGCTTCGGGCCAGCGGGACCAGCTTCGGGCCAGCCGCCTGGAATGGGCCATCAACGGGTGTGGAGAGATTTACCCTCATTTGCACCGGGTTGTGGCGCGTAGAATCCGGCTCATGAATGCCTATGACCTGGAAGCCCTGTGGGAAGAGCACACCAAGTTCGAGTTCGCCGCGCCGGACGTGGAGGCCACCCTCGCCACCATGGTCGACGACGCCTACGTCAACCACATCCCGGTCATGACCGGAGGCCAGGGCAAGAGCGCCCTTCGCGCCTTCTATGGCAAGGACTTTGTCCCCCGCATGCCGCCGGACTTCACCCTCACCCCGGTCTCTCGCACTGTGGGCGAGAGCCAGTTGGTCGATGAGATGGTGATCTCCTTCACCCACACGGTGGAGATGCCGTGGATGCTTCCCGGCGTCGCGCCCACGGGCCGCTCGGTGGAGGTGCCCCTGGTGGCCATCGTCGGCTTTCGCGACGGCAAGCTGGCGCACGAGCACATCTACTGGGACCAGGCTTCGGTGCTCCAGCAGATTGGGCTCCTGACCGATCCCGCGCTGCCCGTCCGCGGCGCGGAGACCGCGCGCAAAGTTCTTGGGAAGCTGTAGCCGCAAGCTGCGGCCGCCTGAAGTTCGAGGAGAAGAGAATCGGCGCAAGAAGTCACGAGCGCGCGGAGGAGCGCCCAAAATCCAGATGACGCGTTAAAGAGGAAACCCACGCAGCGCGGTGGGGGCTGTTGCGTGGGTATTCCGGTAAAGCAACGAAGTGGGTGGACTTCGCTGTGGACGACTCAACCCGAAGGGAGTCCTTCCACGCCTCTTAGAATAGAGCGGAACCCTTGCTGCGTCAAGCAGAAATCGTGGAAAAGCAAGCACGGACGCCGATTTCCAAACGCCGCTGCCAGAGGCGGCCAACCCGCAATTGCTGCGTGGAAGCAACAAAGTTGACGATCGGGTAACTGGAGCAGTCCCCTCGCCGTTAACTTTTGCCGCGGATTCGCCCTAGCGGCCACAATTCAACCTTTTCTTGAGAGTCTCGCTACAACCGGCAGATCAGCAACTCGCGCTCGTAGATCATCTCCGCCGGCAGATGGTCGTGCAGGTCGATGAACAGCTCCTCGTGGCTCAT
>Ga0182024_10015054_pt1 | contig 14874 bp, 10 predicted proteins | sample P32metaG_FD_120480 | JGI IMG/M metagenome (GOLD analysis project Ga0182024, IMG submission 120480) | Permafrost microbial communities from Stordalen Mire, Sweden - P3-2 metaG (Illumina Assembly) | ecosystem: Environmental > Terrestrial > Soil > Wetlands > Permafrost | place: Sweden: Stordalen... | reverse complement strand
GCTGGTACGCGTAGATCAAACTGACGATGCAGCCGAGGGTCAGCGAGAGCCGGCTCCAGCAGCCCCACATCGATGGCGCGATGGCATTGAGGGGGATGCGGGCCAGGGCGGGGATGAAGCCGAAATAGCCATAGAACTTCCCGTTGTGGATGAAAGCCTCGATGGCGATGGCCTGCGGCGGGACGTCCCATCGACCGGCGAGCAAGGTGTCGGCTTGAACGTCAAAGAACAACCCAAACCTCTCCGGCACGGTGAGTTGCCAGGTGCCGTAGGTGACCATCCAGACGAACGCCAGCACGACGATCCCAATCGGCAAGCCAGCGTACAAGTGGGCTCGCACGCCGGAGCCGGGGGCGCGGTCGGCGTCGGGGTCCGTGGGGATTTCGAGGCGGTCGATCGCCCTGGGCTGCGGAGGCGGGATGAGCACAACGGAAGCCGATTGTGCGGGCAGGACCCGGGAAGCGTCAGTGGAGATAAAGTCGGGCATGGGTACAACTCAAAAAGCTAGTGATACTTTTGTTTATTTGAAGGCAGAAAAGTCGCGGCCGGCTTTCCTCCCGCCCCCGGTACTCCGGGGGAGGGCAGGGGAGGGGGTTTGAACGGTGGACGTACCGTCGAAAACCCCCTCCCTAACCCTCCCCCGGAGTACCGGGGGGCGGGAACAAGGCGGTCAACATTTGTTTGACTCCCCAATGGTGGCCTCGCGGGCGCTCTCCGCCATTGAGCGGCAGCCTGAGCCAGTTCTACGCCGCGGCGCGGGTCGGCTCGGCGGTCGGCGGACGGATTTCGACATTCCCCTCTTCCAATCCGCGACGGCGTTCGACTTCTGCAAGCGGGTCCACCTCGACGAATCGCAGCCACGCCAGCGCTTTCAGCCAGTTGAACGGGTCGCGGAAGGCGGAGACTTTCTTGCCCTCCTTGAAGCTGCGCGAGCGGTAATTGACCGGGACCTCGATCGGCTGGTAGCCCTTGCGGATCATCTTCACCAGCAGCTCGTAATCGAAGTCGAAACGGTTGCACTTGAAGTCGAGGCCGAAAATGCAGTCCCGGCGGAAGACCTTGTACATCGTGAACGGGTCTTTCAGCCCCTGGCCGAACAGGACGTTCAGCAAGGTGGTGAAGAACCAGTGCCCGCAGTTCAGGGCGAAGCTGGCGAGGGGCTGCCCGGCGAACTGGCGCATCTTCCACCAGGCGTTGCCGCCATGGCGGCTGCCCAGGACCAGGGCCTCGCGGCCGGCGGCCAGCGGCTCGAGTAACACATCGTAGTCTTCCAGGTCGTATTCGAGGTCGGCATCCTGGATCAGGACGTAATCGCCGGTGGAGTGCGCCAATCCGGTGCGCACAGCATGGCCTTTGCCGCGCGGGCGGTCCTCGAGCACGACCCGCAGCCGCGGGTGTGCGGCATATTTTTGCACGACGTCGCGCGTGCCGTCGGTGGAGTTGCTTTCCACGACGATCACCTCGATCCGCATCCCCGCCACGCGCTTGCGAAGCAGGGCTTCGAGCAGCGGCCCGACGGTGGCGGCCTCGTTGAAAGCGGGAACGACGACCGAAAGCGTTCGGCAGGCCGGAACGGCGGCTGCGCGGGCCATCGCCAGCACGCCGCCAGGGTGGGGAGCGTCGCCGGACAACAACTGCGCCATGGTCTGCCGTACCCAACTCGATGCCCGGCGGGCCAAGCCATCGGCGGCGAGGCGCGCGTCCGGCCGACGGGACGATTGCACGACCGCCTGCTCGAACCCGGCACGGTGCAGGGCGGTTTGGATCGTGTTGAAGTCGAAGTAGGTCAGCCGGGCATCTTTCGACAGTCGGGCGCAGAGCGAATCCAGTGACGGGGTGACGGCCAGCAGGACGCCGCGGAGCTTAAGCAGGCGACGGACGGCGCCGAGCAAAGCGAGCGGATCGCGAGCGGACTCCAGCGCGCCGGTGATGACGCAGACATCGAAGCTGCCAGAGGCGAGGCCGGCGGCCGACAGATCATCACGATGGACGCGCGTCACGCGGAACCCCAGGGACGATGCTTCGCATGCCATGCCGCTCTGGCCGGCGTCGACGATGAGCATGGCACCGCCCTTCTCGCCCCGGTAACGCGCCAGTTGCCGGAGTTGAGAACGAGCGCCGGCGTCCCCGAACGCCCGTCGGCCGGAGTCGATGTTCAAGGTATCCGAGGCAGCTTCGGAAGCGTCGGTTCCAGCCCCTGGCGACCGATCGGCGGCCGCGTCTGCGCTGGCGGCCTGGGGGTTGAGCAACACCAGCCGGCATTCGGCACAACGCACGACGCGCCGGTCGGCGAATGAAAACGCGTAATGCAATCGCCGGCCCTGACACAGTGGGCAGCAGGCTTCCGTGGCATCGTCTTCGGCAGCGGGGTCGCCGATGTCCGCCTCGCCGTGGGCGATGCCTGCAGGCGCCGCAACAAAGTTGGGGACCACTTCGTGGCACGGGCGTCCCGCCTGTGTCGTCGAGTCGCCAGGACAGGCAGGCCAGTGCGACGACGCCCCATCGCTTGCCAGGTCTGGCGTGGGGGATCTCAATGAGTCTGGGGCGCTTTGCGGCATCGGGAGAAAGCTTCGGTTACTTCACGGGACGAAATTCAAATAAATTGGCGCCGTTACTCCCCGAACTCGTGTGCCCAATAAGAAATGTGTCCGAACAGGTGGCGATGGAAGTGGAAGAAATGCTGGTAGTATCCATTCACGCTCAGCAGCATGCCGATGACGATGGACCACGCGGCCAATGTGCCGGCGATGGCTCGGAACATTCGCCGGCGCCCGGCCCGCCCGGCGGCAGTGTCCCGGGCGCGCTGCCAGAACCCGACGCCGGCCACAATCATAAGGCAGGGCGTCAGGTCGCACAGGTAACGCATCGTCGAGCCGAGCATGAACGGGATCGGCGCGAAGCCAAGCAGGGAGGCGGTGAGGAGGCAGAGCAGGCACCAGTTCAGGTCCATACCAGCGTGTCCGTTTTGGTCGGGGCCGGCATTCTGGTCCCCACCCCCGGTACTGCTCTGGAAGCGAATCGACGGCTTTAAGCCGTCATCCTGAGCGCAGCGAAGGGTCTCTTCTCTTGCCAGACAAAGAGTTCCTTCGCTGCGCTCAGGGTGACGGCTTGAAGCGGTCAGTTGGTTTTGTGAGCAGGCACTGAGACTGGGGAGCGAACCGATGGATGCAGCATCAGTTGGGGCAATGGGGGCGATTCCCGCTGGCGCAGAATGCCCAATTAATTGTCTTCCACTCTTTGTCTTCTCCGTGTTCTCGGTGTCTCCGTGGTGAACCCTTCGTCTCCTGATCCCAGCGACGCCCGCGTGCGCCAACCGGCAAGCCGGGATCAGCGCCAGCCAGATGAACGGCGTCACGATCAGAAGTCCCGCAATGGGCTCGTTGTACTCGTAATACTCCGGCAGCCGGATGAACGAGGGGAACCGGCCGTCTCCGGGCTTGGCTTCCACGAAGGGGAACTGGTTGTGCAACTGGATGGTCCGAAGGAGATAACTGTACAGGCCGGGGACAGCGTTGGCGGGTTGGAACAGGCGCGGGATGCTGTTGTAGTTGTTGTTGTTGGTCAATTGGAAGCGTTGCCCGAACTCGTGCCAGTTGCCGAAGCGGGCGACGTTATAGGCCCCCAGGAGCACGGCCCCGGCCGCCAGAGGCATGCCGAACGCCGCGAGGCCGCCGAAATCCAATCGGCGGGATTGGCGCCAACCGTTGCGGACGATCCGCCAGGCCACAAGCACCGACAGCCCGGCCAGCGCGATCGCCAGGCTCACCCGCGACCCAGCCGCCAGTGCCCAGCACGACCCCGCCAGGGCCAGGCGAACACGGCCGGGGAAATGCTTCCCGCCGCATACGGCATACAGTCCGGCCAGCAGGCAGCACTGCCCGCCGAGGATGGCGGCCTCGTAGACCGCCGACCGCGCCAGGGTGTAAGGGAGCGGCGTGGACAGCCCGGCGGTGACGATGGCCAGAAAGAGCATCCACGGCGGCACGTCCGCGAAGAACCGGCCCCACAGGCTGCGCAGCAGAAGCGCGCTGAAGAGCATGACGCCGAACGTGAATGCGTAGACGAGGTACTGGTCGCCGATCACGCTCCGCCCCGCCATGGCCTTTACCGGCAGCAGCAGCAGGGCCGGCACGGGGCCCCAACTGAGGTAGAACTTTCCGTTGTACAGGATCGTGTCGTGAACGCCGGCCCGGAGACGGTACAGGCTGTTGGTCACCGGATCGTAAGGGTCCACCAACGCAAGGTGAGCGGGGTCTGGCTTGAACAGCAAGCAGCACTGCCCCCGATGAAAGGCCTCGGCCAACTGGTTGTAGTGCGTGGTATACTGCGGCCAATAGTTCATCCACCCGGCTGAGATGACCCAGACCTGGGCGATCGCCACCAATACCACGCCCAGCACGGTCATTCGGTTGGCCTGACGGCGTGCTGCGGGAAAGACGGCAATCGCGTCGCACGAACCAGCGCGGGGTTTGTATGAAAAGACAGTGGGCCGCGTTTGGTTCGATGGCAAAGTTGGGTAGAGTACGGTCGTCGACACCGTAGTGGGATCGGTTCGCAAGAGGTAGCCGCTTCAAGGATTTACGCGATTCCCGAGGTGGATTTCGAGGGCTCGGTAAACCCTGTTGTGGCACCGTCAGGATCTCTGTCAATATGAGACGTGCGGCGTGTCAATCGACAAAAAGCGCGAACTTCGCCCAAATTGCAGCAAAGCAAGGAAGAATCGCCGTTCGGTGCGCAACCTTTAGATAAGGGGAAGTGCGACGTAGGAGATCCCGCGCGTTTTGGTAGAATGCCACCGTTGACGTCGCCGCACTCGATGGCCGCCAATGAATTGCAGCGACAGGTCGTGAGAGCTGGGCAAATCGGGAAGGAACGTCATGACTCGTTCGTTTCTCATCGGAATTGTGGTCTGTTTGATGTTGGCTCCGAGCCCACTCGTTTTTGGTCGAGGCGGATTTGGCGGTGGCGGAATGGGCGGGCCTGGAGGGCGCGGAAGCAGGAACAATAACAACAACAACACCCCTCCCACTCCCCAACAGCAAGCCGCTCAAGCCCAGAAAAAGGCCGACAAACTGCTGGACGATGGTTTTGCCGCCCTCAAGGCCTTCGATACCGATGCCGCGCTGGAAGACTTTTTCGACGTCCTGCAGCTCGAGCCGGATGACGCACTTGCCCATATCGGCATGGGGCTGGCCCGGGCCCAGAAAGGCAAGTTCGCCGCCAGCGAGACGGAATTCACGACGGCGATGTCCGATGCCAAAAAGACCCGGGACAACCCGCCCAAGCCGGTTGTCGCGGCCCAGCCGCAAGGCAACAAGTTTTTCGCAAATCAACAACCCGACCCAGACCCGCCCAAGCCGGTGGACCCCAAGGCCCAGGCCATCGCCAACCTTTGGCTCGCGACGTTTGACCTGGCGGTCGCCTACAGCCGGGCGACGGAAAAGCCCCGAGCCATGGTCCTGATCGACCGTTTGATGACCGAGAAGAAACCGGCCGACGAGATGATGGTCAACGCCCTGCGAGCGCTGATCGCGTCGCTGGACGAAAAGGCCCAATCGACCATCGGCGCCCTGCCGGGCATGTTCAAAAACCTGGAGACGGAAAACACTTCCCTGCGTCTGGTGCATTCGCCGCTGCGGCGCTGGGGCGTGACGTGGATGGACTCGGACGATGTCACGCGTCACCGCACGAGCCGGGAAACCGAGCCGCTGCCACCCAAGCTGCCCTTCTTGCTGCCCGACGATGCCGTTCTGCCGGAAGGAAAGAAGCCGGATGCGCCGCTGGTCAATCCGTTGTTGCCGATCGTGATGGGCGCTTCCGACGGCCAGCCCCTCTCGCCCGGCGAGACATTGGCCGGCGCAGGTGGGCCCGCCGCGGGCCCGACCACCACACGAACCGCGGCACCCGCCACCGCCGGGGCCGGCCCAGCGCAAGTTGCTTCTACTCCCGCCCAGGGAGGCCAACTCCCCGCGCCGCAACCCACACCGACGGTCGAACGTACGGTGACCGGGGCGGCATTCGCCGTCGCGCCGGACATGCTGCTCACCGTCGCCCGGCTTGCGGTCGGCGCCAAGTCGCTGAACCTTCAAACGGTTGACGGCACGAACTTCGTCGCGACCCTCATCGCTTCGGACGATGCCACCGGCATGGCACTGATCAAAGTGGAAGGCGCCCACTTCCCGGCCTTGTCCCTGGCCAGCGCCGCCCATCCGGGCGCAGTAAGCGTTGCCGCCTTCACCCGTCCCGGCGTCTTCGGCCCGGAAATGCAAGTGCTCACCGGCGAGCTGACCTTCATCCCCGGGCTCTGGTCCCTGCGCGTCTCCACGCACCCGCGCTCCCCCGGCAGCCCGCTGGTAAACGATAAAGGCGAGGTCGTGGCGGTCCTGGTCGCAACGCGCGACGACTCGATGGCCAAGCTGCCGGTGGTGACAATTGATGCGATCCGCAAGTTCGTCGACGGGAAAATCCCAACTGCCCCCGCCCAAGCCGCCCCCAGTGCGCAACTGTCGGTCCTGGAACTCTCGGCAACGCGCGAGGAATAATAATAGCGCTCCCATAGCTCAACGGCAGAGCTGCCGTCTTCAAAGCGCTGGCCTGTCACGTCTCCATCATCGTCCACTTCGTGCTCACCCGTTCTCGCTCAACGAGGGTCGGCCAGTACCCGAATACCTCGCGCACGGCCGGCCTGCCCTCGGCGTAGCCGGTGGTCCCTTGCGGACCGGTGGTGATCAGCGGCGAAAGCTCGCGGGTAAATCGCTCGACCACTTCCCGCCGAGAGTCGGCGGCGGCGACGCGCAAGACGATCTCCTTCAGATCGCGCTCCTGGGCGGGCGCCGCGCCGATCAAAACGTCCCCCGCACCAAGACACTCGGCCAGGAACCGCTGCGGCTTGGAGCCCGCATCGGTCAACCTTTGAAGAACGACCTCGCCGCACCGGCGTGCCTTGGCCAGGGCGTCGCGGCCGGTGACAGTCAGCGTGCCGGCGGCACGGTAGCCGGCGCGATAGGTGGCGCTGACCTTATAGGAGGGAGGTGGCGGCCCGCCCGCGGCGCCGAGGACACGCGCGCGGTCCGGGCCGTCGGGCTTCACGCCCAGGCCGAGGAAGGAAACCGTCGCGTCGGGGCTGAGGTAGTTGGCGGGGTCGCCGATCTCGTAGAGGAGTTGCTCCTTGACGATCCGCTCATCGACCCGGCCGCCGGTGCCGGGCGGCTTGGTTATGACACAGGAGCCGTCGGCGGAAATCTCGGCGATCGGGTATCCAATATGGGCCGGGTCGTTCAGCGTGAGCCAGTCGGTGCTGACGCCGCCGGTGACCTGGGCGCCGCACTCGATCAGGTGCCCGGCAATTGTCGCACCAGCGATAAGGTTGTAGTCGTCAACCTCCCAGCCGAAGTGCGCCAGGCATGGCCCGACAGTCAAGCTGGGGTCGGCAACCCGGCCGGTAATGACCACGTCGGCGCCGGCCCGCAGCGCCTCGGCGATCGGCGCTGCCCCGATGTAAGCGTTGGCGGTGACCAGCGAATCCGCGACTGCAGCCAGCCGCTCGCCGCTTTCCAGATGGCGGAAGGCCGCCGTATCGGGATCGGCGGCGACTGCCGCCCGCAGCATCGGCAGCACATCGTCGCCGGTCACGACGGCGATCTTCAACCCTCCGCATCCCAACCGGCGGAGGGCCTCGGCGCAAGCCCGCCCGCAATTGGCGGGACTCAGCCCGCCGGCGTTGGTCACCACGCGCAGGCGTTTGCCGCCGCGCCAAACCGGCGCCAGCGATTCGACCGCCTCGATAAAGTCCCGCGCATATCCGGCTGACGGGTCGCGTTGGCGCTGGCGGGCGAGAATCGACATGGACACCTCGGCCAGGTAATCCAACGTCAGGTAATCCAAGTCTGGCGCCTGGCTGGCCAGTTGGCTTGGCGCAAGCGAAGAGTCACCCCAGAAGCCCTGGGCATTGCCGACTCGCAGGGTTGGTGCACCTGGGGTCATCCGAATTCCGTAGTGATGTCAGCGGTGGTGTCGGCTCGTGTTAACGAGCCGCGACCGTACGGGAGCGGATGGTGGCGACGAAAAACCAGCCGCTCACTCCCGGCTCCACGGCACATCCGCCACCCCGGCGCGGTGGTTGGCCAGACGGGCCTGGACGAACAGCCAGTCGCTCAACCTGTTGAGATAAACGAGAATAACAGGGGCAACTGGCTGGCTTGCCGCGAACTCAACCAGCAGGCGTTCCGCCCGCCGGCAGACCGTACGGGCCAAGTGCAGGCGGGCAGCCGTCTCGGTCCCGCCGGGCAGGATGAATTGACGCAGCGGCGTGAGCTGCGCCTCGGCCGCGTCGATCTGCCCCTCCAACCGGGCCGACATCCCCTCGTCCAGCGGCGGAAGCGAAGAGCGGTTGCGGTTGTCTTCTGGCGTGGCCAGGTGCGAGCCGATGACGAACAAGTCACATTGCACGGCATGCAGCGCCGGAACCAGCTCTCCGGCGTCAGCCCCCGCGCTGGCGCCGGCCAGGCCAATGGCGGCGTTCAGTTCGTCCACAGTGCCATAGCACTCGATGCGGGGGTCGGATTTGCGGACGCGGCCACCGCCGAACAGGCCGGTGCTGCCGTCGTCGCCTGTCTTGGTGTAGATTTTCATAAGACTTTGCCTGGTAGTCTGTTGGGAAACAGGTTGCCAATTGTAGGATCAATATTGGTGGCACTGTAGAGCCATCCCGTTCCTATCTTAGATTTCATTCCAAGTGCCGAGCTCATCCATTCCGATTGGTTTGCGGCCATTGGCTGACGACACAAGTCATTTTCCAGACTGATGTTGTCTGAATCTCTGCTCCGGTCCAAGAGTTGTTACAGTTGAGCACGCTGCTGTGGATAAACGTTCAATAACTCCGGGAAACCTTGCCTCCTGGTCCGACCTCCCCTTAGAATCCCCTCTTCTTGGTGCCAGAGAGGGAGTTTTGCCACGGAGCATGTGGCATCCGCAGTCAGTTGTTTAACGAGTCAGCAATGCAGAAACCTTATCAATTCGTGGGCGGCCCGTACGACGGCAAGCAGTTTATCGTTCCTGACCCAACGGAAATCGGTTTAGAGCTGCGCGTTTACCCCATCGAGCCTTGGGTGGCGGGCAGCTCATACCTTCTTTGCAAAGATGGCCGCTTCCGTTTTGCCAACAGCGACCGGGAGCTCAACCAGGGGGGAATCTCCTGTGACCGGCCTCGCGAGCATTCCGTGGCCAGTTAGGCGCCTTATTCTGCGACGCATCTCACTTGAGGGGCATTTCCGGTTCAGCGTTCTTGTGAATCGTGTTAAGGCGGCGCTAGTTGATGGGAGTCCGCCGGGGAAGTGCTAAATTGTAGCACTATGAAAAGCACTTTCCCCCTGACCGAAGGCCCGTCAGCTCGACTGGGCAACGGGTTTGATCGGGGTCCTCGGAGTTCGGGTATGACCAGAGACAATATTGCCGTGGCAATGCCGGTACGCAAGGGGAAGAAGAAGGTCCTGGTCGTGGACGATGAAAAGGACCTGGTTGACTTGATCACGTATAACCTGCAGCGCAACGGCTACGATGTGGTCAGCGCCTTCAACGGGAACGCGGCACTGGACGTGGCCGAGAGGGAGCAGCCCGACCTGATCGTGCTGGATCTCATGCTCCCGGGGATCGACGGCACCGAAGTGGCCCGGCGGCTCAAAGCCGACGCCAAATCGGCCAACACCCCGATCATCATGCTTACCGCAAAGGCGGAGGAAACCGACGTGGTGGTAGGCCTTACCCTCGGTGCCGACGATTATGTCACCAAGCCGTTCAGCATGAAGATCCTGCTGGCCCGGCTCACCAGCGTCCTGCGGCGGACGGAGCAGGCGACGACCCCCGAAGGAGGCCTGCTCAAGGCCGGGCCCCTTTCCATCGATACCTCCAAGCATGAAGTCATCATCGAGGGGGAAACGGTGCGCTTGACGCTGACCGAATTCAAGCTCCTGGCCGCCCTGGTGGGGGCTCGCGGCCGGGTCCTGACGCGCGACCAGCTCATGGATAAAGCGATGGGTACCGACGTGTTCGTGACCGACCGCGCCATCGACGTGCATATCACCGCCATTCGCAAAAAGCTGGGGAGTGCCAACTGGCTGATCCATACGGTTCGTGGCGTCGGATACCGGTTGCAAGAAGCGCCGGGTGAATCGGAGTAGCCCCTATTCCAGGCCCGGTGTGTCGGGCCTCACGGCCCGTGTGATTATATTTGGCCAAGGTGCGGCCGCTGATTGCGCACCGGCACCTGAAACGTTACAATTGCCCTCCTGATGTTTCCGAGATCGTTTTTCTCCCGGCTGATTGCGCTGTTCGCAGTCATCCTGTTGGTCATGGTGGCCGCTGGCGCAACCATCATCTACCAGACCGGGAACCACGCTGCCTGGCTGCGCCGGGCTGACGACCTGCACCGCTTGGCGCAGTTGGCCGATCAGCTAACTTCCACCCTTCAAAACCCCAGCAGGTCGACCCTGCCCCAAACGGGTGGGGTCATTCTCGATGAGGCTGGGTCAACCCGCCTGGCCGACGCCGGGCGTCTCCTGGGGGTACGGGTGACCCTGTTTGATGGCGCGGACAAGCCGCTATTTGACAGTGCAAACCCGTCTGGCGCCCCAGAGGATCCCGGTTCAGGCGCGGAACTGGCAGAGGCGCGCCGAGTCCAGGGCGACGGCTGGGTTTCTTATGCTGAAGACACCCGCGGCGGAACGATATATATCGCGGAGTTGCTCAATCCCCGCCATCCGGACGGCCCGGTTTTGCGCCTGGGGTATCCCGACGCCGGCGTGACCGGACTGGGGCCGCCATTTGCATCCCTGGTGGGCGGGGCGACGATCACCGCCGCTATGCTGGTGGCGGGGTTTGCGATTCTGCGGCAACGCCGATGGATCGCCCCGACCCGTGATCTTGCCCGGGCGGCCGCACAGATGGCCGCCGGCCGATGGGACGTGCGCGTCCTGCCGAGCGGTTCCGAAGAACTTTGTTCCTTTTCTACCCGACTAAACCACGTGGCATCCCAGGCACAACAACAACTGGCCGATCTCAAGCACCAGCGAGCCGACCTGCAGGCCCTGGTTGACACGCTTCCCGACCCGATCCTCGTGACCGATGCGGCAGGGAAGCTGATCCTGATCAACCCGCCGGCCGCCCGGCTGGTCGAAATGCCCGAGCCGCGCGTCCTGGGCGAGGCGTTCGTTCAGGTGGTCAACGACGAGGCGATCCTGCAATTGTTCGAGCGCGTCCTGGCTTCCGGGAAAGAGGTCACGCCTTCGCAGGCGGGTTCGACGGGTTCGACGGGTTCGACAAGCTCACCGCGGGCAAGCTCACCGCGACCAGGCTCAGGGCACGCCCCGGCAAATGGCGAGCATGGCACGAACGGCTCTGATGGCGGCCTTCCGATCACCCGCGACCTTCGGCTCAACCGGGGCGGCCAGAGGCTTACCTATCAGGCCGTTGCCACCCAAACGCCGGGGAAGGGCGTGTTGCTGATGCTCCGTGACGTGAGTGCCCTGACGGCCGCTGTGCAGATGAAGACCGATTTCGTCGCCAACGCCAGCCACGAATTGCGCACCCCGATCGCTGCAATCAAGATCGCCTTCGAGACGCTGCGCGAGGTTTATGGGGACGATGCCCACCAGTCTGAACGGTGCATGCAGATCATCGACGGGCACCTGCGGCGGCTGGAAGAAATGCTCCGCGACCTGCTCGACCTTTCCAAGGTCGAGCGCGACAACATCGATCCCAACGTCCGCTATCTCAAGACCGCCGAGGTGTTCACCCAGGTCCGCTCCTCCCTGGGGCCGATGGCCAGGGAGAAGGGCGTGGAGGTGCGCCTGGGGGTCGACGGAGAGCAGGTCGAGCAGTTCCTGGCCGACGAGGTATTGCTGAACCTGGTGCTCAAGAACCTGTTGGAGAACAGCATCAAGTTCACGCCTCCCGGGGGGGTGGTGAAACTGAATTTTCTCGCCGCTGCCGAAGCCTCGCCGCCGGGGACGGACGGCGCGGTTCGACGTTTACCTGTCGTACTAAGCGTCTCGGACACCGGCATCGGGATCCCGCCAGAGCACCTCGACCGTGTTTTCGAGAGATTTTACCAGGTCGACCCCGCCCGTAGCGGCAGTGCCGGCCGCGGAACGGGCCTGGGGCTGGCCATCGTCAAGCACGCCATTGCCGCCCTGGGCGGGTCCGTCCAGATCCAGTCCACCGTCGGCAGCGGCACGACGGTTATCTGCGTCCTTCCCCAGGATAACCCGGTAAAGCCCGCTGAGGGAGAAGAGCAAGTCGAAGAGATGGAACCGGCGGGCGCGTAAATTCGAAATCCGAAACTCGAAACTCGAAATTAATTAGGAAACACAAAGACAAGAAGAAAACTCAAAAGAAGAAGGACAGAAAGCTACGTTGCGCGTTTCTGTCATTTCGATTTCGGTTTTTGAGTTTATTTCGGATTTCGAATTTCGAATTTGACGTCGCGCTTGTCCGATGCGTCGCCCACTCTTTGAATTTCCGGCTTCCTCGTCTAACTTCCCCGCCATGACCAGCATCGGCAACGAGAACGACCAGCCGGCGGCGCGGATCATCGACGGGACCGCGCATGCCGCGACGCTCCGCCAGGAAGTGGCCGACCGGGTCGAGCAACTCAAAGCCAAAGGCCGAGCCGTTCACCTGACGGCATTGCTTGTCGGGTACACCCCGGCGGGAGACATGTACGCGCAGCGGCAGCGCGAAGCTTGCGAGAAAGTCGGCATCCATTACGAGTTGCGCACGCTCCCCGCCGCCACTGACGCCAAGGGGCTCTCGGCGGTCATCGCCAGCCTGAACCGCGACCCGTCGGTCAGCGGCATCATGCTCCATCTTCCGCTCCCCAGTCATCTCGACGCCACGGCGATGCAGTACCAGATCGACCCGGTGAAAGATGTCGAGGGCGTCAACCCCGCCAACATCGGCTACGTCGTGTACGGCCACACGCTCATCGCCCCTTGTACCGCACTGGCGGTGATCGATCTGATCAAGCTGACCGGCGTGCCGCTTCGCGGCGCCGAGGCGGTGGTCGTCGGCGCCAGCGAGATTGCCGGCAAACCGATCTCACTGTTGTTGACCGAGCAGATGGCCACCGTGACGCTGTGCCACATCGCCACCCGCGATTTGCCCGCTCACACCCGCCGCGCCGACGTGCTGGTGGTGGCGGTCGGCAAGCCGGGCCTGATCGGCGCCGACCACGTGCGCGAGGGGGCGGTGGTCATCGACGTCGGCATCAATCGGATCACCTTGCCCGACGGCACCAAGAAGACGGTCGGCGACGTGGACCTGGACGCCGTGATGAAGAAGGCCGGCTGGGTCTCGCCGGTCCCCGGCGGGGTGGGGCCGGTCACGGTCGCGATGCTGCTCAAGAACACCATCCGCGCGGCGGAGTTGACTCACGCGTCGGTGGGGTGAGGGCGCGGGTCTTCACGCGATTCAGCGGACGTGTGACGCGAAAATGCGGCGCCTCGACTAAGATATGTCTTGGACCCAACACCGTCGCCATGTCGGCGCGGTCGCCGAAGCGCCGGATCGCGCTTCGGCGCGGCGTCAATCATTTGGGAGCCTTCATGCGGATCCGATCAAGACATCCTGCCTTCGTCGCATTGTCGACCGCCATGGCGATCGCGGCGCTGCTGCTTCTGACGATTCGGTCCGGGGCGGCCGATGACACTGCTCCCGGCTCCGGGGTTCACGACAACGCTGGGATCTTCAGTGCCGACGCGGTTCGAAGGGCCGACGACGCCATCGGCCAGCTTCGCGAGCGGCACCGCCGGGACCTCATGATCGAAACGGATTCGCAAGTGCCTGACGAGCAGCAGGCGGCTCTCGACCGCGAGGGCAAGGCCCGATTTTTTGCCGGATGGGCGGCCGCTCGCGCCAAGAGCAACGGCGTCAATGGCGTCCTGGTCCTGATCTGCATGCGACCGGGCCATGTGGAAATCGTCGAAGCCGGGGAAGGCTCCGAAAAAGCGTTCACCCCGAAGGACCGGGATGAGCTGTCGACGGCGCTGGGGAAAGTCCTGGGCGAAAAGCAGTACGACGACGCTCTGGCACGGACGGTCGCCTTCGTTCAGAAGCGGATGGATGCCAATGAGCCCGTGCGTGCTGTCGAGGCGCCCAAGCCCGCCCCACCGCCGGCCGAACATGCCGGCCAGGGCGGCATGGCGGTCGTCGACATGGACAAGGTCGCGCAGATGGTCGGCTGGCAGGAGGCGATGGCCACGCAATCCAAGGCTGTCGAAAAAGACCTCCTGAACGAACTGAACGCATACCAGACCGGACTCGCCAAGGCCCTGGTCGAACGGGAAGATGCTCTGGCCGATGAGGCCGACCTCTCCACCGAACAGAAGGGGCAGTTGCAGCGTGCCGCGACGATCGGCGATCTGGAACGCGTCCCGCTATCGTCTGCCGAGCGGGAAGAACTGGTGAGAAACATCAAGGAAATCAACCAGGCTCGATTGACTGCCCAGACTCACAGCCGGGAGCTGTTCGAGAGATATCAAGCCGCCTTGCTCGAGTCCTATCGTCAGGAAATAAAGCCGGCGATCGCCCGGGTGGCCTTTGACGAAGGCTACACCCTGGTGACCGTGCCGCAGTCAAACCTGGTGTACGTCGATCCTTCGATCGACATCACCGAGAAGGTCGCCAGGGTGTTGAAGAAGGACATGCCCGAGCCCAAGCAGCCGGAGAAGCCGACGCTCGACCTGCCGCCGTTCAAGTTGTCGCCGCTGGCGGCGCCTCGACCCGGCTCGGCACAGGCGCCGACGAGCCGGCCCAGCACGGAGAAGAGCGAGAAATGATCAAGGTTGCCATGATCGGGGCCGGGAGCGTGGTCTTTTCCAG
>Ga0182024_10015053_pt1 | contig 14875 bp, 10 predicted proteins | sample P32metaG_FD_120480 | JGI IMG/M metagenome (GOLD analysis project Ga0182024, IMG submission 120480) | Permafrost microbial communities from Stordalen Mire, Sweden - P3-2 metaG (Illumina Assembly) | ecosystem: Environmental > Terrestrial > Soil > Wetlands > Permafrost | place: Sweden: Stordalen... | reverse complement strand
CACTCGATGACCCCGCCCACGTCCGCCTGAGACTCTGCCAGTACCGGTGTAGCCTCCAAGAACACACCGCCCCAGCCCTCAGCGGCCAATGCCGACCCTTACTGAAAGATCCGGGCTAGTCGACCGCGACTCCGCGTTCCAAGCCGCAAACAACAGGATGACTGCTGCCATCAACGCGTACCGTGAGCAGTCGGGAGCTAACGCAATCGTGGCCAAGGTATTTGGTCGCACAAGCAGTCCGACGGAGAGCTCCTGAAACACAAGGGCTAGAATCGCGCCATGGCACGACCGAAAGACGGCGATCTCGACCTGCTGCGGCGATGGCACAAGCGGTTTGAGGCAGAGGAAGCGCGCGACCTCTTCTACAAGACAGCAACCTTCCTCATCGAGCTTGCCTTGCAGCCATCGCCGCAACTCAGCATGGCGGAGAGCCTGGCTGTCCTGCTCCAAACGTGGAACCGGCAATACTACCGGTTCCCTCGTACCGATCGGCCGTTGGGCTTCACGCAAGAAAGCCTGCGTGATATTGAGCACCTGATTGATCGCCATCTTGACGATGTGCTTCCGTACAGGTCACGTCGCCTTGAATCGGTGAATTCTGACGATACTGACCGCATTATTCCCATCTTCACGACGTTCGAGGAGAGGCTGGGTCGCACTGGGACCGCCAAAACGCTGCACTTACTCGCACCGCGATACTTCCCGCTCTGGGAGACGAAGATTACGCAGAAGGCCTATCACCTGCATCCACGTACACCTGCTGCAACTGACTACATACGGCTTATGAATACCGTTGCCGGAGAGATTGAGAGTTATGGCGGATGGGGCGCATTCAGTGAGGACGAGAATCCCTTGAAACTAATAGACGAGATGTACTACTGCAAGTTCGTCCGCAACATCAGGGCGCCAAACTAAGGTCGAATACCCACTGTCGTACGTCGGCTGAGAAACTCAAACACTCAACCGGGTCACCCCGCGCGGGCCGAGCGCAACTGTGCTTAACGGCAACGTCGGTTACGCGTCAATAGCCCGCCCGTGGGTATTGCTTCGTGACTCGACGACCGTCGTAGCCGAATGAGTTAGCATTGGAGAGCTTGTCGACGCTTAGCTAAAGCTCTGCCAGCGTCCGGCCGCCCGCAATTGCGGGGCGCCAGTTGTGACACGCATCCAGCCGGGCAGCGTAACCAACGTTTTGAGGACGGCCGAAAGCCTCTGTCTGCCGTTCGCCGATGTAAATACCGATGATTTGCCAGGGCCGCCCAGGCCCGACGGTTCGGCGGGCAAGAACGGCGCTGCCGGAAGCACCTTCTCCTGCAGGAGTGCTGAGCTCATAGAGCTCCTTAGCTCCTGGGAGCGGTAATGAGATATCCGTCATCCGCCGCCTCACGTAGCCCTCAATGTAGACCAGATCGGGCCTAAAGAAGGCCTGCTGTTCAAGGACGAGCTCATACGCGACATCCTGCGGGTACGACCACTGCATGTATGGAGCTGATCCGAAATGCCTCTCGAACGAGACTACGATCGGTGCTGGGCGGGGTTCCACTGTAAGCAGCAGCGCGAGGTCGAGCTCTGGGTGTGCCTCGAAGCTAGTAACGATGTTGGCGTGCCACGAGCCATCTCGAACGACCATGGTGGCCATGCGCTCTCCGTTGGATGGTCGAGTTACATGATTCGCCGTCAACACGAATCCTTCCCTGCCAAAGTAGGTAGCCGTGCCTAGGAACGAAGTGAACGCTAGCCCGGCTGGGGGATCGGGGCGGACCAGGATGAGCGGCACCACCCACTTCGAGATCGGATCGTCGTACGAGTGCGTACTTGCAGCCACTCTACTTGCTCAAATCTTCTCTCGGAAGTGGGACCACTGACTCGCCGGGGTCAGGGGGCGGATCTCCCCAAACAGCACTGATGAGCTCCTCGCATTCATGCATCGCCCACGGAGTGGTCAGGACCCTCGCGAGCACTGGCTGCGTGGACGATTCGATGTAGAGGGCATCGGTGGCGTTTCGCGCGGCCGCCATACATGGCGCACCGCCGATCGCATCTGCCCAAGGAGGCACGGTGTTCGCGAGCACGCCCTCAACCGAGACGGTGGAGTACTCAGGCTCGTCCCAGAGATCCCAGATCCTCTTGTATTCGTGCTTGGACACTTCGATCCAAACGCCAAACCTGAATTCGCGGCCTATGTCCAGCTGGACTGGAAGCAGAACGCGCAGGAAGAAGCGATCTGAATCGAGAGTCACGAAGCTCTTGCCGAAGGTTGCAACGCGCCGGACTCGCTCGTCGTCGGAGAGCGCGAAGACCTCGTCGGGAAAACCAAACGTAACCTCTCGGTCGAGACCGCTGACCTTGCGTCCGCAATCTGGGCAGATGTCGATCGCGCTCATAGTGCGATGACCAGATGCCGTGCATCGATCGTGCCGGCACGCGTCGCTGCCATTGGTCCGTAACCACCGCCACCGCATGTAATCGCGACAGAACCGCGGCTCTCATGCGCGACCTCACGTTGTTCACGGTAGGCCATCAGCTGGTCCCTCAACGCTGCCGCCAGTCGCTTGTCGAATTGAAGCCACGAGGGCACGCACGTAGTCAGCGTCACTCCCTTCTGGGTCCATCTCAAGATGTCGGAACCGACGCTGCTCGAAGAAGAGCGCGCAGCGGAGCTCTGCCAGGTCGTTGGGGAGGAGCGCGTCCTTCCGCCACTCCGCGGCGACGGTCTTGCTGAGACGCGCTACATCGTCGAAGTCTCCGTGGCGCTCATAGCCGTTGTAGGTCAATGCGAACTGCCAGATGTCCTGCCAGGAGGCCTCGGGGGCGGAGACTGGTATTCGCGGACTAGGCATCGTGAGGGCTCTACCGCCAGAGCATCCGCCAAATGCCGGCGCGCGCAAGAGCACGGCCGACAATCTTGTTCTTGGCCCGTCGCGTGATTCGCCGGGGATTGCCGGAGGCGAGCGTCGACAGATCGTTAGCCAGTCGAGCGCTGCGATAGAGGGTCGAAACGAAGCTTCGCCGTCTCACGACAAGGCGTCCTCGATGAAATCGTGGGCATCCTCGCGCAACTCGTCGTGTTCATCCGTTTGCGGCTCCGCAACGCTGAGGAGCCGGGTCGCTGCGTCCGGTCGTTCGAGGCCCAGGACGAGCCCCATTGCTAGCCAGTAGTTTGCCGCTTCGAGGATTACCTCGCGGTGCTTCTCATCCGCTTCGTCCAAGACGCCCCCCATGGTCGCGAGAAGCGCGCGAGCGTAGCGCTGCCACCCCCGGCCGACCCGTATCTCCTCCGGGATGAATCTGCCGCCGTCCTGCCCTACATACCACGACCAGCCGCACTCGATGCAGTTGCGCCCAACGCCATCTCCTGGCGCCAGCGGCGACGCTCCGCACTGCGGGCATGGGTTTCCCTGGTCGAATCCTCCGGCCGTCGCCAGCGCTTCAGTATCCATGCTGCTTTGTTCGATTCATGGCTCCTCACCCACGGTCGCGCGGACTAGACCTGAAGCGTAGCCGTCTTATTGGCGTCGGGTCGCCGCTAGCGCGTTCAATTGACCTTCGGCTGTTCGACCTTGTGCCGCTGCACCCAGGCGGCGAGACCAGCAAGCGCGATCGCGCCCTCGACGACATAGGCGATGATCGCGCCCCACAGCGGGAAGTTCTCCGCAGGGAAGGCGACCACAAATACTGCGAGCAGGACCCAGAAGACCCAGGCGCAGCCCTGCGCACAACCCGAGCGCGATTGCACAGTTGTCACGCTGCCATCGGGATGCGTAATGACAGTCCTGGTCATCGAGTACCCCTCGGGAAGAGAGCCCTCCGGGCTGGCTCGGTCCGCTCGACTGTCAGGCCCGCTCTCGACCCGCGCCCGATTGATCAGGGTGGTCTCCGCGACGGGTTCGCCCATCGTCCAGTACTCCCAGCGGTCGATCTCCAGGTAGCTGTGGTGATACCTGGGCTTCACAGAGTCCCTCGGCCAGGGCTTGACCACGCCATCTCGGTGGATCAGCTCCACGAAAGCGAGGAAGTCCTCCTCCAAGTCCTCGTGCCAGTTCCGAACGGTGTACTCGTGCGGCCACTGCGGCATGGTTCTGGCGAACTGCCAGCGTGCCTTGAGGATGTAGGAGCGAGCATCGGTCGAGGTGAAGGCCACGCCCGAAGCCTGCACGCAGCACACGACAGACGCGTGTCGCCGCGATGCAGCGCGGGACCCGGCGCCACAGGTAGCCTGGCTTCCGGGCTCGCTGAGCCAGGAGCTTGCCGAGTCGGCCGCCCAGTTGATGCGCTTGGAGGGGTACCGTCTGTGGGCCGACCGCTCGATCTCGGCACGCCAGTGGCCGTCGCGTAGCGCCCGGCGGGCGACAGACAGCTGTCGTCGGCCTCTGCCATCCTTCGCCGGTGGACCGTGCAGCACACCAGGGATGGCTGACGTCGTGGGAACCTCGACCCACAGGCGAGCACACCTTCGCACCGGGCTCGGTGGCCCCATGGACATGCCCCGAGTGCGGTGCTCCGGCAAGCGTCGGCCTGCGCGTCGCGGGCGTTGTCAACGTGCGCTGCGAGACCCACGGGACCTGGTACGCGGTGGCTCCGTTCTCGTTCACCCAGCAGGAGCTGCTGAGCGTCGCTCCGCGCGCTCCACGGATGAATCCCGAGGCCCGGCTGTGGTTCCTTCACGCCGCGGCGAAGGTCATGCTCAATGCGCCGGCGAGGGCGTTCCTCGTCATCGAGGTGCAGGGCCATCCCTGTGAGTACGAGATCATCGACCGCGAGCCCGGTCACGAATTGGGCCGCCAGGTCGGCTGTCGCGAGTGGGACTGTCCGCACTGCGGCAACCAGCCGCTGCCCGACGAAGCCATCGCCAAGCTGCGGACGCTCGGCTTTGCACCCGCCGGACCCCATCTCAATGCGTGGCGCCAGCACCTGCCGTACGTGTCGCGTGACCTTGCGATCCTCTTCGAGCAGGCGTTCCTGGTTGCATACGAGCCGCCGCTCGACTTCGAGATCGCGCTCTACGCCAGCACGCCGCAGGACTACGCGCGGCTCGTCAACGAGCTGTCGTAGAGGCGTTGCGGTCGACAAGGGATAACGGCGTGTCACTCGAGATCGTACGAGTCCGTCCAGGGCCGACGGCGACAGCGTGGCTGTTCAGCCGCATTCGCGAATTCCAGGCGAGCGATCCACTCGCGCCCGTGACCGTCGCCACGCCGACGCACCACGCGGGCCTGCACCTGCGCCGACGGCTCGCCCAGGAGACCTACGCCAACGTTCGGTTCAGCGTGCTCTCCCGCTTGGCCGAATCCGTCGGCCTGAGCCGGCTTGCCGCCACCGGATGGGAACCGCTCGCGACGGTCAGCCGTGCGGCCCTCATCCGATCCGCGCTGCGCGCCAGACCGGGTCCGTTCGCCGCGACCGCCGAGCAGGGCGGGCTGGTCGACCTCCTCGCTGCACTGGCCACCCAGCTGCGGCGCCAGCCCGACGTGAGCGTGGACAGAGAGCGCCTTCGCCGCGGAGCCACCGCAACCGCCAGGGCGGCGCTCGATGCGACGCACGACTACGAAGAACTCCGCGCCGCGGCCACGCTGTATGACGAGATCGACCTTTTCGGTGGCGCTACCAGCGCCCTGGACTCCGACGAAGGCGACGCGGCGTGGCGCGAGCTGGGTGCCGTGATCGTCCATCTCCCTGCCGGGCTCGATCCGCCCGACGCGTCCCTAGTGCGAGCGCTCGCCACCAGGATTCCGGTGGTCGTTGCGCTGGCCGATCTAGGGGATGACGTCGACCCGGCGACGAGCGCGATCGAACTGCTCGGCGAGGCCGCGGTGACGGCCATCCCAGCGGTGGCGGCTTCCGCGTCCATCTCGATTGTCATTGCCCCCGACGCGGTGGAGGAGGTGCGCTCGGCGGTGCGCGCCGTGCTCGCGGCGCTAGAGCAGCCGGACCCGATCCCTCTCTACCAGCAAGCCATCGTCTACCGGGACGAGGAAGCCTATGGCCAGCTGCTCCGCGACAACCTGCGCGAGGCCGATGTCCCCTATTCGGCACTCGGCGGGCGGCCGTTGCTCGATTCGGTTGCGGCTCGCGGGCTGCTCGGCGTCATGCGACTGCGCGAGCAGGAATTCTCGCGTTCGTCGGTGCTGAGCTGGCTGTCCGCGCTCCCCGACCGCAAGGGCGTTTTGCGCAGCCAGGCACGCTGGGACCAGCTCTCACGGGACTCCGGCGTCGTCAAGGGCGCAAGCCAATGGCGCGATCTGCTCACCGCGTTCGCCGACGCCAGGGCGCGCTCGCTTGAGCTGCTGAAGAACACCGAGCCCGAGGATGTCGCCGTCGAGGCGCGACGCGCCGCGATCACGCGCGACATGGAGGACGCTCGGCGCATTGTCGAGCAGATCCAGGCCATCGACGAGACAACGCAACCGCCGGAGGTGGCGACGTGGGACGCGCTCATCGCGTGGACGGTGCGCTTGCGCGACGAGTTCGTTGTTCCCGATTCTGCATGGTCCCCCGAGGAATTGGAGGCGTCTCAGGCGGTCGAGGACGCTATTCGCAGTCTGGGCGCCGCCCAGCGGTTCGAGCCTGCGGCGTCGATCAGCCTCTTCGTGCGCACGCTCGAGGATGCGCTGCGTCGGCGTTTCCGCCCCGAGGGACGTCTCGGTCACGGGGTCCTGATCGGGCCGCATCGTCTGCTGGCCGGCATGGACATGCGCCGGGTCCACGTCCTGGGCGTGCTCGAGTCGAGCTTCCCGTCCGCGATGCCCGTCGATCCACTGCTGGGCGCGGACCTGCTCGGCCGGCGCGCCGCGCACGAGGCCACCGAGCGTCGCAACTGGCGCATCGCGCTCGCGGCCGCGGACGGCGGCGAGCTGATGGTGAGCGCACCCGCCGTCGACGTCGACGGCCGGTCAGTGTACCCATCGCCATGGCTCCTCGAGCTGATGGGTGACACCGGATCGAGACCACGCGCCTCCGACGTCCGTGCGGGTGCCGTCGATCATGAGCTGCTGCACCGTATCCGCAGCGCCGAACGCGCAGTCGTCGACGGCACTCCGCTGTCCATCGCGGAGCGCCGCGAGGCAGAGGCAATGCGCACCTACGACGCGGGTGGCGACCTCGCCCGCACCGCGCTCGCGCTGCGCGACGATCTGCCCCTTGGCCGCGTGCTGGAGGCAACCCGAGCACGTCACTCGTCGTCGCTGACCCAGTTCGACGGCAACGTCGCCGACGCGGCCGACGTCGCGCTCATCTCCGCCGGCCTCACGCGCACGCCGCATTCAGCCACCGGCATCCAGACCTGGGCGACCTGCCCGTTCAGCTTTCTCCTCGGCCGCTTGCTCCAGATTCCGGCGACAGCCGACCTCGACGAGGACAAGTGGTGGCAGATCAGCGCCCTGGAGCGTGGCTCCATGGTCCATCGCATCCTGGAGCGCTTCTTTGGCGAAGTGGTGACCAGCGGCAAGCCTGCACCAGGGGACGACTACTCGCCGTCCGACCTTCTGCGCATGGAGCGCATCGCCTTCGAGACGTTCCGCGAGTGGGAGGTACGTGGAGCCGTGGGGCACCCACTGGTCTGGGCCAACGAGCGCACCGCGATTCTCGCCGACCTGCGGACGCTGCTCGAAGAGGATGCCGAGCTTCGATCGGAGGGAGGATGGCAACCCGCACACCTCGAGCAAGCCTTCGGCATGGATCTTGACCCGGCGTCGTGGCCGGCCGTGACCATCACCGTGGGCGAAGGTCGCAGGGTTCAGCTGCGCGGATACATCGACCGCGTCGACGTCGACGAGGGCGGACGCTCGCGCGTCCTCGACTACAAGACGGGCAGGTGCCTGGACAAGACCATCACGGTCGACGATCTTTTCGACGCTGGACGCCGACTTCAGCTCGCCGTCTACGGACGCGCAGTCCGTGACCATGCGCTCGCCACCGGGAAGGTGCCGACCAATGACGCCGCGTTCTACTGGTACATCAGCGTGAAGGGCGGGTTCGAGCGGGTACAGCTCACCGTCGACGACCACGCGCAGGACGCATTGATCGAGGTGGTGACTCGCATCGACGAAGGCGTTCGCGCGGGGTGCTTCCCCCAGGTTCCGGGAGACCTCAACTTCTTCGGCGACTACGACAACTGCGGTTATTGCGCGTACAACTCCCTCTGCCCCTCGAGCCGCGACGTGGTCGCCGCGTCGAAGTCGGGAAGTCCGGTTCTGGCGCGGTATATCGCGCTGCGCCCCGTGTCGGCGGAGTCAGGCGAATGACGCAGCCGCTCGTGGCCGATCAGGGAGAGCGGGACCGGCTGCGCCAGGACTTCGACCGCACGCTCTTCGTGGAGGCGGGCGCCGGGACCGGCAAGACCACGGCCGTGGTCGCGCGCATCGTCGACATGGTCGCGGTGGGCCGCTTGCGCATGGAGCGACTCGTGGCTATCACCTTCACCATGGCGGCCGCCGGAGAGCTTCGCGTCCGAGTCCGCGAAGGCCTGGAGGAGGCGGCGCGCGTCGCGGATGATCCCGATGAACGGGGTCGTCTGATCGGCGCTGCCGGCGAGGTTGACCGTGCTCGGATCGAGACGATCCACGCGTTCTGCTCGGCCCTGCTGCGGATGCACCCGTTCGAGGCTGGACTGCCCCCGGACATCGAGACCCTCGCTGATCTGGCCGCGGAGATCGACGTCCGGGAGCGCTTCCGGCGATGGTTCGACACCCTTGACGCCTCCTCCCCGGGCGGCGACGCGGTGCGCCGCGGCTTGCTATTGGGCGCACGTCCGGACAAGCTGCTCGAGCTGTTCATCGCGCTCAACGACAACTGGGATCTGCTCCCGGACGCGACATGGCCCACCCACCCGGTGGCCGTGACCGCAACTGCGCGCGGGCTGGCCGAAGATCTCGATGCCTGCATCGCGCTGCTCCCCTGCTGTCGCACCCACGACGAGCTGTACCACCGCATCGACGGAATGCGCCTCATCGCCGACCGCCTCAGAAGCGCGCGTACCGAGGACGAGGCGACGGTGGCGCTGGTCAGCCTCGCCAGCGCTCCATCGACACACGGCGGGAAACAGGGCAACTGGAGTCCCAATGACGGCGTCAACGCCTGCAAAACCATCAAGGACACGATGGTCGACGTGCGCGACCGAACGTCTAGCGCGCTGCAGGACCTGCGCTCCCAGGTGCTGGCGGCAATCGCGAGGGAACTGCGGACCGTCGTCCTGAACTACGCGGATGAGCGCCGCGTCCGGGGTGTGGTCACCTATCAGGACCTGCTGGTGCGAGCTCGTGATCTGATTCGACATCACCCCGACGTGCGCGGCCTGCTCCGCGCGCAGTGGGACTTCATCGCCGTCGATGAGTTCCAGGACACCGACCCGCTCCAGGCGGAGCTCGCCTTTCGGCTCGGTGCTGCGGTCGACGACGAAAACGTGCCCTGGACGTCGTTGCCGATCACGCCCGGCCGGCTCTGCGTCGTCGGCGACCCTAAGCAGTCGATCTACCGCTTCCGGCGCGCCGACATCGCCCTGTACACCGCCGTGGAGGACGCGCTGGTGGGTGCCGACTCGCAGGCGCGGGTGCGGCTGTCGGTGAACTTCCGCTCGGGGCGACGCATCATCGACGCCGTCAATGTGGTGTTCGGTGGTGCGGACGGGCTCATGGCGAGCGCCAAGCAGCACGGCGTGCAGGCACCGTACGTCGACTTGGTGGCGCACGCGCCAGACGTTGAGGGCGGCGTGCACGTCTTCGGTGATGCTGTGGAGGACAGCGCTGCGGAGATGTGGCGCCAGGAGGCGGCGGCCATTACCACCGTCATCCAGCGCATGCTCGAAGAGCGGTGGGTGATCGGCGAGGGAACGCCGGCCGGTGCGCGACCGTGCCAGCCAGACGACATCTGCATCCTGATGCCCAGTCGCACCAACCTGCGCAACGTGGAGCGCGCCTTGGAGGGGTCGCGCATCCGCTATCAGCTGGAGAGCGGATCTCTCATCGTCGCCACCCAGGAGGTGCGCGACCTGCTCAACATGCTGCGCTCGATCGACGATCCGACCGACCAGGTCGCCCTCGTCGCCGCACTGCGCACGCCCGCCTTCGGCTGCAGCGATGTCGAGCTGGTGCGCTGGAAGGAGGGTGGCGGACGCTGGTCGTATGAACGGCCCGGCGCCGGCTCTGAGGTCAGGGTGGTCGCGGCGCTCGAAGTATTGCGGGACCTCCACAAGCGACGCCAGGAGTTCTCCGTGCCGCATCTGATCGAGGAGATCTTGGCAAGCCGCCTGCTCCGCGCGGCTGCCTTCGACGAATGGCGGCCTCGCGAGACTCGGCGGCGCTATCGATTCGTCGCTGACCAAGCGCGCGAACTGGCTCGAAGCGGCAGGCCTACACTCCACGATGCTGTCGAATACCTCGAGCGCATCGCGAGCGACCCTGTCTATGACGCGGTCGCCAGGGATGACGCCGGCGACGAATCGTGCGTGCGGGTCATGACCATCCACGCGGCGAAGGGCCTGGAGTTCCCCATCGTGGTAGTGACGGGCCTGGGTCGCAAACCCAGGGATCGAGCGCAGCTGATCGTCTCAGACCGAGTCACCAGGGCGGTCGAGCTGCGTCTAAGCAGCAGCTTCGAGACCGCCGACTGGAAGATGCTGAACGATCGCGAGAAGATGATGCAGGAGGCGGAGCGTGTGCGCATGCTCTACGTCGCTCTGACCCGCGCACGAGACCATCTTGTTGTGGGGCTGTTCCGGGCAGCAAAGGGCGAGGCGACGGACGCGGCCGCCCTCGACGCACGGTTGCGCGGGAGACCGGAGGTAGATGTCGTCGACGTTCACTGGCAGCCGGCCACCGTGCAGCGTGTGGCAGCAGAAGTCGACCTCGTGACGCCCGAGCAGCACCGCCTGTCAGAAGAGGAATGGATCCGCCGCCGGCAGGAGGTGCTGGTGGCGCTCTCATCGATCCGCTTGCAGACCGCTACCGGGCTTGCCCATGCCGACGATGAGTCAGGCCTCTCGCCGGAGCGGGGCGATGATGTGGCCACGTCGCGTCGAGGCAGGGCCGCCACATCGCTTGGGAGAGCGGTGCATGCCGTGCTTCAGGTGACAGACCTCGCGACAGGCGACAACCTCGACGCACTGTCTCGCGCTCAGGCAGCCGCCGAGGGCATCCCTGAGCGTTCGGCCGACATTGCGTCACTCGCGCGCGCGGCCCTCAACTCCGAGACAGTCCGACGCGCCGCGACGCTGCGCCACTGGCGCGAGGTGCCGGTCGGGGCGTCCGTCGATGGCACCGTGTTCGAGGGATTCATCGACCTCCTCTACGAGGAACGCGACGGCAGTGTCGTCATCGTCGACTATAAGACCGACTCGGTCAGTCGTGCCGGCATCGCCACACGAATGGAAAAGTATCGACTACAGGGGGCTGTTTACGCGATGCTTCTCCAGAAGGTGATGGGTAGGCGAGCGTTGCGCGTGGAGTTCGTATTCGCTGGTGTCGGCGAGACGCGAGCAATAGTGGACCTTGAGGCGGCCGTCGATGAGGTGCTGGCGGCTGTCGCCGGGACCAAGCGCGCCTGAGGGCGCTGCTCCTTCGCCCGCCTGGAGCCCAGGTCTGCATCGAAACCACCTACGTCGCAGCAAGGTCGATCGATATCTCCGATACCCCTTGCAATTCGTCATGTTCCAACGCCGACACTTCATCCATGCCTAATCAGCGCTCTCGGCCTGGGCCATCACGAGCGCCTCATGCATTCTCTGGGCAGTGTCGAATCGCTCGCCGCGGTCCGAAGCGCACGCCTTCACGAGGAAGGCGGCAAGCGGCGGCGGCAGATCGGACCGAATAGTGCGCGGGTCGATTACAGACTCGCCAACCATTGGCTTCGAGCCGGGATACGGGTGATGGCCCTTGCAGAGAAGTTCGTACAACACGACCCCAACAGCGAAGAGGTCTGTCGAAACGTCCCACCGCGTGAGGTCGGCATCAGGAGCCTGGTAGGGCGGAGTGCCGGACTGCGTGTGGACAGGGTCACCAACACGCGAGGAGATGTTGAAGTCGAGCAGCTTCGCACCGTTTCGGGTGAGGATAACGTTGCGAGGCTTGATATCGCGATGAACAAGGCCATTCTCACGAATGTTCATCCACTCGTCATATTCAGCCTCTGAGAGGTTGCCCTGCTCCTTCTTTGCCGAAAGCTGCTCTAGCCTGGCTGTGTCCGGATGGATCGCAACCAACGCGTCGAGGATATCCAAAGCGACATCGACGGCTTTCCGATCACTCAGGTGGCATTTGCCATCCACGTAGTCCGCGAGCGACTCGCCCTCGATGTACTCCGTGATGAGATACCAATCGCCCGCATTCGTCTTGCCGGCCCAGTAGACCTGCACGACATTGGGATGGTGCACTCGTCGAAGCGCGGCGATCTCGCGGCGCACGGCTTCGTAGCCAGCAGCGTTCTCGAAGAGCTTGAGAGCGCGCTCCTCACCCTCGACGTCGTCACGGACTCGATAGACGGTGGAGAATCCACCTTGTCCCAGCATGTCAAGAATCTCGAACCTGCCATCGATGATCTCACCGATCGAATACTCAGTCGCCTTCCTACGTGATGGTGAACTCACCTCGGCTGGATCCGGCTCGGGCAACATTTCGCTGAATTGCGGTCGGTGCCCTGCCGGCAAGCCGTCGCCATCGGCTCTCATGCGATGCTGGACGGACTCGTCGCAGTACACAACCCGCTCGGGTAGATCCCCGATGCGGTAGCTCAGGTCGACCGTCCCGAACTCAGCAATGCCGATCGACGCTTGCTGCTCCTTCACGCGACGGCGAAGCTCGAGGGCCAGCTCTGCCGCCCAGGACAAGGCGTCGTCAGGCACCTCCATTTCAGGATTCGGCCACAGCAACTTGAGCAGGCCGTTGACCGTGTTGTTCGCGGCCTTGCGGTCGCGCCCGCTCAATTGGCTGCCCCATTGCAACCGACCCTGTGTAACTTCGAGTCGCGACGCTCGCCGGAGCTGGCTCCAGCATTCGGCGAGAAAGTCGCTGACAAATCCAAAGTGGTCGCTGAAGTATGAGGGATCGAGTTTCGGCACATCCCAGCCTGGTAGATAGGCATGAATTCGGTCGTGGAAGGCGGTGTCGTCGCGCATCTCCTTTGGCATCGGCCCGAAGAGGTGCCCTCGGCGGAGCTCCTCGGCGACGTCCACGTCGAAGTTGCCGACCATGACAACGCCGCCGTCGGCGCGGATGCTCTCCTTTCCTCGACTGAACTCGCCCGACTCCATATAGCCTTTGAGAATATTCACGCCCTCCTTGGTATCAAACGAGACGCCGGAGATCTCATCAAAACAGACAACGTCGTACTGCGCAACAAGCCCTCGCCGGCCGGTCGCGTTGTTCACGAACATGTTGGCGATGGTTGCCTTACCTCCTGAGACGAGGTGGGCATACGGCGACACTTGCTGGAACAGATGCGACTTGCCTGTGCCCCGGGGGCCGAGCTCGACCGCGTTGTAGTTCGTTACCACGAAGGGGACCATGCGTGCGATGAGGATGTCCTGCTCCCGCCGCGAGAAGCGTCCAGGCTCGAAACCCACGCTTCGTAGCAAGAGATCGCGCCACTGATCGAGCGTGAACCGGACGCGGCCCCTTACAAATGTATCGAGCGCATCGCGCGTCGACATCTGGATCGGGCGCACCGATTCGACCACGAACGGCTGGCTGCCAGCTTCGCGGGCGAGTGCGGCGACGTACTCGAGTGTCACCTCGGCGTAGAAGCCGCCGGTCAGCATCCGGTCGTGCTCGTTGACCAGCTCGTCGGAGATGTGGATGTCGCTCAGCTGAAGGCTCGGAAGCTCGGCTTTGTAGGCATCGGCCTTCGCGTCGAGTCGTGCCCGCAGCAGGTCGATGATTTTGACCCTGCCCTTCTCGCGAGCGCGTGACTTGAACAGCTCCTCCTCGCCGGCCCGTACGGTCCGTTCCTTCATCGACCGCTCAACGACTGCGAGCCCTTCGGCGATCTCGTTAGCGTCGGTCGTGGCGCAGTAGCGACCGAGAAGGAACTCGCCGACGTAGGTCGGAACGGGGTACTGGCTTCGGAACTGCTGAGCGAGGTCCTTGCGCACGAGGTAACCCTCGAAGACGTCAGCGGCTAGCTGGTCAAGCTCGTCGAGGGCCATTACGTATTCAACCCAACCACGACCTCGCGCTGGGCGAGAATGCGCCCGTCGGGTGCAACGAGTACAAGGTGGACGCGTTCACCCTCGTGTTCTTCGTCGACCACGACGAGCGACACCTTGCCGGCACTCGACGTCTCTTTGACCTTCTCAGCGATACTCGACTTCGGTTCTGCGGGCTTTCCGCGGAGGTCGACGAGGACCTTATCGGTCACGTCACTGAACTCGACACGACACTGCAGCCCGAGCCACCTCACCTTTGTGAACTCCGGGCGGCCGTGCGCCGTGGCGCCGGCAGTGACGCTGATGCGGGGGACGATGCACTCCTGCGGGCTCACGCCGCCGTGCTCGTATTCCTTGTTGGCCTCGAAGCACGATACGCCGGGGGCGATCGCGATACGAACGTCAGGGTCCCAGAACCAGGGCACCGTCGGGACGTCGACCACGGCGCCGTCCTTAAGCCGGGCGCAGCGGCCCTTCTTGTACTCCGTGGTCGCCGGCGGGAGTTCCACCTTCTCCATGCCCCCGGGCAGCAGTGCCCAGCCATGATCTGTGACCACATCAACTTGTTGCCACCCGGCTTCGAGCAGCTCTCGGATGCGTCCCGCTATCTGGCCCACCTCGTCGTCTAGCCCGGATCTTTCAGTAAGGGTCGGCATTGGCCGCTGAGGGCTGGGGCGGTGTGTTCTTGGAGGCTACACCGGTACTGGCAGAGTCTCAGGCGGACGTGGGCGGGGTCATCGAGTG
>Ga0182024_10015052_pt1 | contig 14875 bp, 11 predicted proteins | sample P32metaG_FD_120480 | JGI IMG/M metagenome (GOLD analysis project Ga0182024, IMG submission 120480) | Permafrost microbial communities from Stordalen Mire, Sweden - P3-2 metaG (Illumina Assembly) | ecosystem: Environmental > Terrestrial > Soil > Wetlands > Permafrost | place: Sweden: Stordalen... | reverse complement strand
CGCGTCCGCGATTTCAACTTCAAGGCGCAGCCGCCGGCATCGGCGCGCGGGGCGTCTCGCCCGGCTCGGCGGTCGGCACCGGGCCTTGTAATTCCTGGAAGCCGTTCGTAATCGGGTAGCGCCGGTCGCGGCCGAAGGCGCGGCGCGTGATCTTGACGCCGGGCGGCGCCTGGCGGCGCTTGTATTCGGCGCGGTCGAGCATCGTCCAGATTCGGCGCACGGTCGCCTCGTCATGACCGCGCGCGACGATTTCCGCCACCGGCATTTCGTGCTCGATCAAACATTCCAGAATATCGTCGAGCTTGTCGTACGGTGGCAGCGTGTCCTGGTCGGTCTGGTTTTCCTTCAGCTCCGCCGTCGGCGGCTTGGTAATGACGCGTTCGGGCATCACGGGGCCGGCCGGGCCGAGCAGCCCGTCGGGCCGATGCGCGTTGCGCCAGCGCGACAGCGCGAACACCGTCGTCTTGTAGACATCCTTCAAGACCGCGAAGCCGCCGCACATATCGCCGTAGAGCGTGGCGTAGCCCGCCGACATCTCCGATTTGTTGCCGGTCGACAGCACCATCCAGCCGAATTTGTTGGAGAGCGCCATGAGGGCCACACCGCGCGCGCGGGATTGCAGATTTTCCTCGGTGGTATCGGGCGCCCGCCCGGCGAAGGAGGGCGCCAGCATCGCGCCGAACGCCGCGATCGCCGGCTCGATGTCGATGGTGCGGAGATCGGTGCCCAGCAGGCGCGCGACCTCGGCCGCGTCCTCCAGGCTGTCGCGCGAGGTATAGCGCGACGGCATCATCACGCAATGGACCTTGTCGGGGCCGAGCGCGTCCACGGCGACCGCGGCCGAGAGCGCGGAATCGATGCCGCCCGACAGGCCCAGCACGATTCCGGAAAAACGGTTCTTGCGGACATAATCGCCGAGCCCCAGCACCATGGCACGATAGATCGCCTCGATTTCTTCGCTCGGCGGCACGAGCAGGCCCTTCTCGACCACCCAGCCCTTCGGGCCGCGCCGCCATTCGGTCTTGACCAATGCCTCGCGCCAGTCCGGCGCCTGGATCTTGAGCGCGCAGGCGCCGTCCAGCACGAACGAACCGCCGTCGAACACCAGCTCGTCCTGGCCGCAGATTTCATTGACGTACATCAGCGGCAGCCCGCTTTCGCTCACCCGCGCCGCGGCCAGCGCGGTGCGCTCATCGCGCTTCTCATGCTCGTAGGGCGAACCGTTGATGACGATGAGCAGTTCGGCCCCGCTCTCGTCCAGCGCCTCGGTCGCGTCCGGCGTCCACATATCCTCGCAGACCATGACCCCGAGCCTGACCTCGCGAAACACGATCGGGCCCGGCGCCGGTCCCGCGGCAAAGATTCGCTTCTCGTCGAAGACGCCGTAATTCGGCAGATCGTGCTTGAAGCGCAAGGCCGCGACCTTGCCCTCGTCCAACAATGCGGCGGCGTTGTAGAGCTTGCCGTCCTGCCGCCAGGGCGTGCCGACCAGCACCGCCGGCCCGCCGCCCATGTTCCGGGCGAAGTGCCGCACGGCCGCCTCGCATGCCGCGGCGAAGGCCGGTTTCAGCACCAGATCCTCGGGCGGATAGCCGGCGACATAAAGTTCGCTCGCGACCATCAGATCGGCGCCCATCGCCGCCGCTTCGGCGCGGGCACGCGCGAGCTTCGCCAGATTGCCGTCGATATCGCCGACGGTCGGGTCGAGCTGCGCCATGGCGATGATGAGACGATCCGTCATGATCGGATTTTACGATCCTGTTTCTGCAGTAAAAACTCGCGCCCAGCCTTCACCATCGGCTGGTCGTCATAGGCGACGATGTCGGCCGTGGCATAGGTCTCGGTCCAGATATCCGGTAAATAGGAACCGGTGCCGACAACGTCGATAGGGGCGCTCGCGGTTGCCATCATATGGCATTTGGCGGGCGAGAAGCCCGAGCTGGCGACGATCCGGACCCGCTCGAAGCCGGAATCGTTCAGGCGCCGGCGCAGATGCCAGATCGCGGCAGCGCTGACGCCGGTCCCAACCAGGTAGCGCAAATCTTCCTCCGATCGGTAGCCCCGGATCGATTGCGGCGCGGATTTTGCCAGCACTTCATAGGAAAGGTTGAGGTCGAGTTCCTCGATATAGCGGCCGCCATGCGTGTCGAGGCGGAGCGACAGGAGGCCGGCGTCGGCGAGATCGCGGAAGGCACGGCAGACCTCAAGCGAATCGGCGATCTCGCGACCGAAATAATCGATCAGCACCGTCATTGGCTCGTCCGGATAGACGGCGCGGAACATTTCCGCCGCGCGCAAGGTCGACCCCGCATAGCCGATCAGCGCGTGGGGCATGGTGCCCCTGCCCTTGTCGTTGCCGAACCAGGATGCCGTCGCGTCGGTGGCGTTGCCGACGAAGCCAGCCGCGCCCTCGCGCCGCGCCGCTTCCGATCCGACGGAGGCGGCATAGGCCATCATCTCGGCCATCTCCGCGCCGGCGCAGTGCCGCGCGTCCATCGCCAGGAACGAGGTCTTTGGCAGATCGACACACATGGCGTAGGCGTTGTGGGCCGCGACGCACGGCGGACCGAGCTTCTGCAGGAAGAGTGTCTCGAGATCGACGAGATGATAAAGCGAGCCGGAGACATAGAGCATCGGTTCGCCGGCGCCGACCCACGCGCCTTCCCGGTAACGCATGTCGATCGCGAATTTCGTGGCCCGCGCCGCTGCAGTCGCTTCGAGGAAATCGATGGTGAAGCGCGGCGCACAGATCACGGGCCGGCGCATGAAAATGGCGTAGGTCGCGCGCTTGTCGCCGAAGCGCTCGACAATCGCCTTCGTGCGCAGAAAATAACTGTCGGTCAGACGGGACAGTTCCGGCTCGGCCGCGGCATGCTCCGACACGAGACGTTTGCGGCTAAAACGCCGCGACCGCGCGCCGGCTGACCTCGCCGACCCGCTTCCTCTTCAAGGCCTCGGCGAGCAGGAACACGAGTTCGAGCGCCTGATTGGCATTGAGGCGCGGATCGCAATGGGTGTGATAGCGGTCCGCCAAACCGGTCTCGGTGATCATCTGCGCGCCGCCGATACATTCGGTGACGTCCTGTCCGGTCATCTCGAAATGGACGCCGCCGGCATAAGAGCCTTCGGCCTCGTGCACCGCGAAGAAGCCGCGCACCTCGGCGAGGATGCGGTCGAACGAGCGGGTCTTGTAGCCGGTCGTCGAGGTGACGGTGTTGCCGTGCATCGGATCGCAGCACCACAGCACGGTCCGGTCCTCGCGCGTCACCGCGCGGATGAGCGCCGGAAGCTTGGTCTCGACCTTGGCGGCGCCCATGCGCGCGATCAAGGTCAGTCGGCCCGGTTCGTTGTCCGGATTGAGCGTGTCGATCAGCCGGATGAGGTCGGCCGGCTCAAGCGTCGGGCCGCATTTGAGCCCGATCGGATTCTTGACGCCGCGCAGGAACTCGACATGCGCGCCATCGACCTGGCGCGTGCGATCGCCGATCCAGAGCATATGTGCCGAGCAATCGTACCAGTCGCCGCTGGTCGAATCGATCCGAGTCAGCGCCTGCTCGTAAGGCAGCAGCAGCGCCTCGTGCGAGGTATAGAAATCGGTCTCGCGGATCTGCGGCGTGGTCTCGGAAGTGAGGCCCACCGCCGCCATGAAATCCAGCGTCTCCGACAGCCGGTCCGCCATCTCGCGATAGCGCTCGCCCTGCGGGCTTTTTTCGACGAAGCCCTGGGTCCAACTGTGGACGCGGTGGAGATCGGCATATCCGCCTTGGGCAAAGGCGCGCAGGAGATTGAGCGTCGCCGCCGCCTGGCTGTAGGCGCGCATCATGCGCTGGGGATCGGGCGTGCGCGCCGCCGCCTCGAAATCCATGCCGTTGACGATGTCGCCGCGATAGGACGGCAGGGTCACGCCGTCTTGCGTTTCGGTGTCGGCGGAGCGCGGCTTGGCGAACTGGCCCGCGATCCGGCTCACCTTCACCACCGGACAGGCGGCGCCATAGGTCAGCACCACCGCCATCTGCAACAGCACGCGGAACATGTCGCGGATATTGTTGGGATGGAATTCGGCGAAGCTCTCCGCGCAATCGCCGCCCTGGAGCAGGAACGACTGGCCGTGCGCGACCGCGCCGAGCGCGGCCTTGAGGCGGCGCGCCTCGCCGGCGAAAACCAGCGGCGGATAATTCCGCAAGGTCTCCTCGACCGCGCCGAGCGCCTTCGAATCCGGATAATCCGGCACCTGCGCCGCCGGCTTGTCCCGCCAGGAATCCGGCCGCCATCTCGTTACCATCGCATCCTCGCTGCCGCGGACAAGACCCGCAAAATCAAGCCTATAGCGGTTTTCGCCGGGTAAGGCCAGATTACACCCGACGGATTAGCATAGTCCGAATGTCCCGGTCTTGGTGAGGAGGATGGGAAATGTCCGATAGGGACGCGACGGAACGCCGGCCCGACATCAAGATCGAGGACATCCCCTATCGGACGATGGGCGACCGCGCGCTGCTCGCGCGCATCTATCGGCCTGCTGGCGCTGGGCCGTTTCCGGCGGTGATCGACATCCATGGCGGGGCCTGGACCAGCGGCGACCGGACCCAGAACGAAGCGATCGCCATGGCGTTCGCCGAAAGCGGCATCGTCGTCGTCGCCATCGATTTCCGCATGCCGCCGGAAGGGCGCTATCCCGATTCGCTCGCCGACATCAATGTCGCCATTCGCTGGCTCAAGTCCCGGGCCGGTGAATTCGGCACCCGCGCCGATTGGATCGGTGGTTTCGGCACGTCGAGCGGCGGCCACCAGATCCTGCTGGCGGCGATGCGGCCGGCGGACCCGCGCTATGCCGCGCTGCCGCTGCCCGGGGCGCTGGAAACCGATGCGCGGCTCGCTTATGTTGTCTCGGGCTGGGGCGTGCTCGAGCCGCTGCTGCGGTACCGGCTGGCGAAGGAGCGCGGCAACCGGCACTTCGTCGAGAGCCACGATGCATACTGGGGCAGCGAAGCCGCCATGAGCGACGGCAGCCCACCCTTGATCCTGGAACGGGGCGAGCTTGTCGATCTGCCGCCCGCGCTGATCTTCCAGGGCACGGCGGATGAGTGGGTCCCGGAGGCGCTGACGCGGCGCTTTGCCGAATCCTACCGCCGGGCCGGCGGCGAGATGGAGCTGGTCCTTCTAGAGGGAGCCAACCATAGCTTCTATCGCGAGGAGCCCAATGGCGCCAATGCGCGACAGGCAATCGCGGCGGTGATCGACTTCATCCGGCGTCAGACCTCACAGCGGCGTGAATTGCGGCCGGCGGCAAAATCCCTATCCTCGCGCGGATGAACACCGCCGACATCCCTTCGGGCACCGTGACGCCGTGAAGAAGCTTCCCTGGCTCGATTATTCCGGCAAGGTGTCGCCGCTGAAAACCGCGACGCTGATCGCCGTGTTCATCCCCGGCCTGGTGACGCTCTACTGGTTCGAGATGAACATGCTCGGCGCGCGGCCGATCACGGAAGTCATCCACGAAGTCGGACTGTGGGGCATTCGGCTCCTCGCGATCACGCTCGCGATCACGCCGTTTCGCCAGACGTTCCGCCAGCCCAAGATCGCGCTGATCCGCCGCATGACCGGCGTCGCCGCATTCACCTACCTCGTGATCCATTTCAGCTTTTTCATCGTCGACGAAAAATACAATCTCGCGACGGTCGCGTCGGAAATCGTCAAGCGCTTCTATCTGACCATCGGCTTCGTCACGCTCCTGATGTTGCTCGCGCTCGCGGTGACGTCGACCGACGGGATGATGCGCCGTCTCGGCCGGCGGTGGCGGACGCTCCATCGCCTCCTCTATGTCGCCATCGTCCTGGGCGTCGTCCATTACTTCATCCAATCGAAGCTCAAGGTCAGCGAGCCGACTTGGTTCGGCGGCATGGTCGGCTGGCTGCTGCTCTACCGGGTGATGGCGTGGCGCCTCGGCGTCGAGCGGGCGTCGTCCACGATCGCGCTGGCACTGCTCAGCATCGTCGCGGGGATTCTGACGGCGGTCGCCGAAGCCGGCTATTACGGGCTCTTCACCGGCGTTCCGCCCTTGCGCGTGTGGCAGGCGAATTTTACCCTGATGGCGGGGTTGCGTCCGGGGTGGATCGTCATGCTTGTCGGTCTCGCCGTCACTTTGGCCGCGACGCTATGGAGGGCGGTCGAAAAATGGATGCCGACCAAGCCGGCCGCGCGGCGCCGTTCCAATCCCTTGCCCGCGCGGCCGGCGCAATCCTGACGCTGCTGTCGCGGCGAAGCGCCGGCTTCGTCGCCGCTTCCATCTTTGCGCTGTGGGCGCTCGCCGCTTGCGCGCCGCCGCCGGCCGATCCGGCGGCAGCGGCGGCCGCGCATTTCGAAGCGATCCGCGCCCAGCCGGAACAGCTCGCCGCGTTCCTGCGCGACTTCCCCAAAGGCGGCGATTTGCACAATCATCTCTCCGGCGCGGTCTATGCCGAAAGCTTCATCGGTTGGTCCGCGCGGGACGGCGGCTGCGTCGATCCTGCGAAGCTGGCCCTGGCGCGGCCGCCCTGCGGCGACGCGCTGCCACCGGCGACGGCGGCGGCAACCGATTCGACGCTCTATCGTGCGCTGGTCGATTCGCTGTCGATGCAGCATTTCGCGCCGCCGCGAAATCCATTTTCACCCGCGCCCGGGCACGATCATTTCTTCGCCACCTTCGACAAATTCGCGGCGGCCGAGGAGGGACGCGAAGGCGACATGATCGCGGAAGCGGTCGAACGCGCGGCCGCCGACCATGTACTCTACGTCGAATTGATGTGGTCGCCCGGCATGTCCGAGGCCCGGAAGCTCGGCGCGGCGCTCGGCTGGGACGCCGATCTAGGACGCATGCGCGACCGGCTGCTGACCGCGGACTTGGAGAAAATCGTCGCCGAAGTCCGGCGCGCGACCGATGAGAGCGAGCGGCGCGAGCGGGCGCTGCTCCGTTGCAATGAGCCCCAGGCGCGGCGGCCCGGCTGCGACGTCGTCACGCGCTACCTGGCGCAGATCATCCGCACCGTGCCGCCCGAGGCGGTCTTCGCCCAGGCGGTCCTCGCCTTCCGCCTGGTCGAGAGCGACCCGCGTTTCGTCGGCCTCAATATCGTCGCGCCCGAAGACAACCCGATCAGTCTCCAGGACTATGCGCTGGACATGCGCATGCTCGGTTATCTGCATGGCTTAGACCCGGCGGTCGCCATGTCGCTCCATGCCGGCGAGCTGGTCCCGGCCCTGCCGAATGTCAAACCCGAGGATTTGCGCTTCCACGTCCGTGCGGCCGTCGAGATTGCCGGCGCCCGGCGTATCGGGCACGGGGTCGATGTTCTCGGCGAGGACGGCGCCACATCGCTGCTGGCCGAGATGGCGGCGAAGCGGGTGATGGTCGAAATCAACCTCACCAGCAACGATCAGATTCTGGGGGTTGGCGGCGATCGCCACCCCTTCATCGATTTTCGCCGCGCTGGAGTGCCGACCGCGCTCTCGACCGACGATGAAGGCGTCGAGCGCATCGACCTGACGCATGAATATGTCCGCGCCGCGCGGGAATACCCCTTGAGCTACGCCGATCTCAAGAATCTGTCGCGGAACAGCCTCGAATACGCCTTCCTGCCTGGCGCGAGCCTGTGGCGGGACGCGCGCTCATTCGTGCCGGTTGCCGCCTGCGCCGGCACGTCGCCGGCTGCGAATCCTCCCGCCGCCGGGTGCCAAGCGTTTCTGGCCGGCAGCGACAAAGCGCATCTGCAATGGACACTCGAAGCCGAGTTCGCCCGTTTCGAGGCGGAACAGCGCAAGCGCTTCCCGCCGGACGGAGATCGGCGATAAAATATCGCGCCACCGAACAGCATAGGGAGACGACACCATGCGCACCGGAAAAATCGGCGTCACGTCGGCCGTGTGGCTCGCGCTCGCGGTCACGATGGTGACGCCGCTAGCGGCACAGCCGGCCGATTACGATCAGACCGCGACCGCGCAGGCGGCCGCCAACGCGAAGCCCGGCTTGCGCCACGTCCCCGCTCGGGATGTCCCGGTTCCTTCCGACGAGGTGAGTCCTCAGGAACAGGCGGTGATTGGCGCCGGGTATTCCCCGATCTTCAACGCGCATCCCAAAAGCGCCGCCGAATGGAAAGAGTTGGTCGCGAAGGCCGCCGCCGCTTCGATCGCGCTACTCCCCGCTCTCGAGGAGAAGCTTGGCGTTACCGTCACGCCGACGACCCTTGCCGGCGTCAAGGCGTTCGTCGTCGCGCCAACGACCATTCCGGACCGGAACCGCAACCGCCTTCTCGTCCATGTCCATGGCGGCGGCTATGTGCTCGGTCCGGGCCAGGCGGCGGTGCGCGAAGCCGTGATGATGGCGGGCATCGGAGGCTTCAAGGTCATTTCCGTCGATTACCGCATGCCGCCCGACTTCCCCTATCCGGCGGCGATGGACGATGCGATGGCGGTTTGGAAGGAAGCCGTGAAAATGGCCGATCCGAGGAACATGGCGATCTTCGGCACCTCGACGGGCGGCGGGATGACATTGGCCATGGTCTTGCGCGCGAAGGACGAACATCTGCCCCTGCCGGCGGCGATCGCCCCAGGCACGCCCTGGTCGGATCTCACCGACACCGGCGACAGCTACAAGACCAACGAGTGGGTCGATAATGTCCTCGTCACCTGGAACGGTTGGCTTGGCGACGCCGCCAAGCTCTATGCCGGCGGCCACGATCTGAAAGAACCGTATCTGTCGCCGATCTACGGCGATTTCCACGGCTTCCCGCCGACCATTCTCACGACCGGCACGCGCGATCTCTTTCTCAGCAACACCGTGCGCACGCACCGCAAGCTGCGCCGCGCCGGGGTCGAAGCCGACCTCAATGTCTATGAGGGGCAATCGCACGCCCAGTACTATGCCAATCCCGACGCGCCCGAAACCAAGGAGGCGATTACCGACATCGCCAATTTCTTCGACCGGCATCTCGGCCGGTAAAGAGAGGAAGGCCGAATCGTTTTTCGACGGGGAGGTTCGCCGGCTAGTTCCACAGCTGTTTCGTGGCGATGTCCGCGCCCTGGCGCATCGCCTTGAACTTTTCCCAGACCACGGTCGGATGCACTTCGGTCCTGTAGAGGGCTTGCGACGAGAATCCGCAATCGGCTCCGGCGATGACATTCTCGCGGCCGACGAGCTTCGCGTAGCGCACCAGGCGCTCGGCGATGAGTTCCGGGTGCTCGACGATATTGCTCGCATGCGTGATCACGCCCGGCACTAGGACGACGCCGTCCGGCACCTTGACGCGCTCGAACAGGTGATATTCGTGCTCGTGCCGTGGATTTGCCGCCTCGAAGCTGAACGAGCCGGCATGGATTTGCAGCATGTAATGGATGATGTCGGCAAGACCCGCCTCATAGAGGCGCGGACCCTCGTTGATGCCATAGCAGGTATGGAACCGCAGCTTTTCCGCCGGAATGCCAATGAGCGCGAAATTGGTGGCCTCGACATAGATCTCGGCGCGGCGCTTTTTTTGCGCATCCGACAGACCGGGCTCGAAGAAAATATCCGGCAGGAAAGGATCGTCGATCTGCACCAGGAATCCCGCGGCGGCGATCGCCTTATACTCCTCGCCGAGCGCCGCGGCGACGGCGTGGAAATATTCTTCCTCGCTCTTGTAGTACTCGTTCCTGCCGACGCCCGCCGCCGCGGTCGCCGGCATGAAGACATGCGCGTCCGCCACGCCGGCGGCCTTCGCCGCTGCCTTGAGGTTCGCGATGTCCCTTTGGACGGCCGCCGCGCCGGTATAGGTCACCGGCCCGACGCACACGACCGGCGCCAGGGGCGTGATCGTGGCCATCATCGCCTCCTTGAAATACTGCTCGTAATATTCGGGGAAGGCCGCGACCTCCTGCTCAAAGAGGGTGAACTTTTCGTTCGGCCGCGCCTCGAACCCCGCGAGCCGCTCGCGGATATAGGTGAAGAAGCCGGCTTTCGAGAGTTCCCCGTCGGTCACGATGTCGATGCCGCACTCGACCTGTTTCTTCACCGAATCGACCACCGCCTTCGCGACCGCGGCGTCGAGCGCCGCTTGGTCGTAAGGCTGGCCCGTAAGTTTCGCCTTCAGCAAATCGAGCACGGCATGGGGACGCGGCAGGCTGCCGATATGCGTGGTTTGGATCCGGTCGGTGTTCTGTTGCAATGACATGCGAATTTCCCCTTCTGCCGAATCTCATTTTGCGGGCGAAAAGCCATGGCGCGCCAATGATCTCTAAGAGAAGTGACGGGGAAAGTCTCTAGCGATCAGGGGTTCCGAATACCGGGGCAGGCTGCCGGCGGCTGACCTTTTAGGGGTGGTTAACAATATCCGTGGATAGTCCTGCGTGGTTTTTGCAGGCAGGCGATTTTGGCAGCGCAGTATTCTTCTCCCGCAAAAAATCCGGGACACACGATGTCTCGACGCCAGGGCGTTCCGACGCCCGGCGAGCCAGGCTTTACTGGAATGCGGGCCGATTTGGCGCGTCGGCAGAAACGCAGCTTCGGCTTGGTCGCCGGGCTCCTCATCTGTCTCCTGCTGATCTCGCTGGCCGCCAGTTGGGCGGCAATCAAGGTCGTCGATGCCACGCGGGCCTATGCCACCGGGGAAGGGCGCTATTCCAAGGCGCAGAAGATCGCCGTCATCGACCTCCAACGCTACGCCTATTCCGGTCTCGATCAAGATTACCAGGCTTTCCTCGAAGCCACCGCGATGCCGCGCGGCGATCGCGCGGCACGGCTGGCGCTCGAAGCAACGCACGTCGATACAGCCGCCGCCCGAGCCGGATTCCTGCGCGGCGCGAACCACCCTGACGATGTCGGCAGTCTGATCAACCTCTTCCGCCTGTTCGGCTGGTGGGGACCTTTCGCCGCCGCGGTAGCCGATTGGCATGAGGGCGACGCCCTGGTGGCGAACCTGATCGAGCTCGGCCGCGAGCTTCACGATCGTATCGTCGGCGGCACGCTAGACGCGGCCGGTCGGATTCAATTGCTCGGCGACGTCGACCGGCTGGACGACCGCCTGACCTCGCTTGAGAACACGTTCTCCACGCATATGGGCGAGGCCGCGCGCGGCGCCACCACCTTGGTGGTGCTGGGTTTGGGCGCCACGACGATCGTGCTGTGGTCAATTTCCCTCGTCTTCGCCACGCGACTGTTGCGCCGCCAATTGTCGCTGGATCGCCAGCTCGCTTTCAGCGAAGTGCGCTTTCGGGACTACGCCGAGGTCGCCTCGGACTGGTACTGGGAGACCGATTCCGACGACCGCATCGTATTTCTGTCGGAACGCTTCTTCGCCGACGCCGGCGCCGCGGCCCTCGACGCGCTCGGACAGGATGCCGGCAAATTCATCGTTACCCACGCCGCCGGCGAAACGCCGACGAGCACGCTCGCGGCGATCGCGGGACGCCGACCATTCCGCGATTTGCGCCTGCGCTTCGCTCGCGCCGATGGCAGTCCCGGCTATTGGTCGCTGGCCGGAAAGCCGCACGAGGATGCCGACGGCCAGTTCCGCGGCTTTCGTGGTGTCGGGACCGACATCACGACCGCCGTGAACGACGCCGAAATCCTGCACCAAGCCAAGGATCGAGCCGAGGTGGCGAGCCACGCCAAGTCGGAATTCCTCGCGAATATGAGCCATGAGCTGAGGACACCGCTTAACGCCATTCTCGGCTTTTCCGAGATCATCATGAAACGGCAATTCGGGCCCAAGGCGCTGGATCGCTACGCCGACTATGCCGGCGACATTCACGTCTCGGGCCGGCATTTGCTTGCCATCATCGACGACATTCTCGATTTGTCGAAAGTCGAGGCTGGCCACGACACGCTGGAAGAAAATGAGATCGGCATCGCCGAGATCGCACAAAGATCGCACCGTCTGCTCGGCGATCGCTTCGAGCACGCCGGACTCAATCTGACCTTCGAGTTACCGGAACCGGCGCCGTCCCTGTATGTGGACGAGCGCAAGCTAAAGCAGGCGGTGGTCAATCTGCTGTCCAACGCGCTCAAATTCACGCCACGGGGCGGCACCGTGACGCTGGCCGTGGTCTATGGCGTGGATGGCGGCCTCGGTTTGGCGGTTCGCGATACCGGCATCGGCATCGACGCCAAGGATGTCCACACCGTGATGTTGCCATTCGGTCAAATCGAGTCGGCCTTCCAACGCGAGCATCACGGCACCGGATTGGGCCTGCCGCTGGCCCGGTCGCTGATCGAACTGCATGGCGGCCGCCTGACCCTGGCAAGCGAGGTGGGCGTCGGCACCATCGTCACCCTGTGGCTGCCGCCCCATCGCGTGATCGAGCAATCGGTGCCTCGGTTCGCGCGCGTCAGCAGCTGATTCGGGTAGCCGATCCCCGCCGGTTTTATTTCCGCAAGGGCTGAATCGCCGGGGGCGCCGGCGCGGCGCCCGGAGCGACCGGCGCGCCTCGCTGCCCGCGATGCGTCCGCGGCGACGCAAGCGCCGCGGGCGCGACGCCGTTGGGGTCGATCAATGTCACCGACAGGGTCGCGTCAATGACATCCAGGGACGGCTCGCCCTTGTTTATGCCCACCTCCAGGATCACAGTTGTTCCACTCGACATATAGCTCAGAAATTTGACCGCCTCCGTCACGACGCTGGTGCCGCCCCCGTTCGCGTAGAACTGAAGATTGACGTCGCATGAAGCAATGGCGCATCCCAGAACGGTGATTTCGTACGGCGGCGACGAGCCGTTGAGCGGAAAGGGATCGACCGAGAATGCGATCTCGTAGACCCCGTTCTGCGATACCGTCAAACCGTCGGTCGAAGCGGTCACGCCCGATGATGCGAGCGTGGTATCGAAGGAGATGGTACCTTCATTGGCAATGGCTTCATTGGCGGTCGAGGAGGACCCGCCCGGCGTCGCGTAAATGGAACCATAGACCGCGGAGAGTGCGCCCGTTGGGCCTGTCGTCCCCGCACCTGTAGCGCCGGTCGCACCAGTCGCTCCGGTGGCACCCGTTGGCCCCGCACCTGTAGCGCCGGTCGCGCCAGTCGTTCCGGTCGCGCCAGTGGTTCCGGCACCGGTGGCCCCGGTCGCGCCCGTCTTCCCGACGCCTGTCGCGCCGGTCGCACCAGTCTTTCCCGTTGCGCCGGTTGCGCCGGCAACTCCGGTTCCTCCTGTGGGACCGACCGATCCTGTCGTGCCGGCCGCGCCCTTTTCCCCGGCGGCGCCGGTTAGACCTCGCGGTCCTTCTGCTCCTTGATCGCCGATCGTCACCGACAATGCGAGCGAACCGCCATTGTTCCCGGACGTCGGCGGGATGATCAGCGCCAGATCATAGGAGCCAGGACCGATTCCGCTCGGCAGAGCAGCGGTGATCTTCGTGTTGCCGAAGGTATCGACCGTCAGTTGGGTTCCGCCGAAAAAGACCTGAGGCTTGGTCGTGCCGAACCCGCCGCCGACGATCGTCAATAGAGTAAGACCCGAATTGACCGACGCTTCGTCGATATGCGCGGCCGCATGGGCGGCGCCGATGGAAGCCGAACCCGCGATCAGCGCAGGCACTCCCGCGCCGAGATAGAGGTACCGTCGCTCGAACATGCTCCACCCCGGATTCCCGCCAAAGCGCTTGAACATGCCCGTCGGCGCAATTCTTGCGGCAAGTCCGGGGCAATTTATCGAAACGCGGTAGCCAACGTCAAATTAGGCTTGACAATGTTCTTGAGATGTTCTGCAATGCACCCGGGGAAGATGAGCTCGAATTTGCTGTTTCGATCGCGGGAAGGAAGCAGGAAAAAATAAAAAAATACCAAACGAACCCAATTTGTGCACCGCGAGACGAAGGCGGAATTAACCATTTGCCTGCTGATTCGCTGCAGGAACAGGGAAAGCAGCCAACGGGAGGGTAGCGGCGCCGGCCGAGGCGATGACCCTGGCGGCGCGGATCGAGGCGGTGCAAACTGATTTACCATCCCATTGGAAGAAGGACCGCGCGAGACCATGCCGACTTTTGCCCGCGACAAGATCGAGCTTTATTTCGAGGAATTTGGCCGGGGATTCCCGGTGCTGCTGTTCGCGCCGGGCGGACTGCGTTCCTCGATTCCGTGGTGGCATTCACCCGCCGACGCCCCGCCCCGCCCCTGGATGGACCCGACCGTCGCGCTGGCGAAGCAGTTCCGCATCATCGCGATGGATCAGCGCAATGCAGGGAAATCTCGTGCACCAATTAAGGCAGCGGACGGCTGGCGGAGCTATGCCGACGATCATATCGCGCTGCTCGATCATCTCGGCGTCGAGCGCTGTCACCTGATGGGCGGCTGCATCGGCTCGTCCTTCGCGCTGACCCTGTGCAAGCGGGTGCCCGACCGGATCGCCGCCGCCGTATTGCAGAACCCGATCGGCTTCGCCGACAACCGCCACGTCTTCGCCGAGACCTTCGGCGGCTGGTCGAAGGCGATGCGCGAGCGCGACCCGGATCTGTCGCAAGCCGCGCTCGACCGGTTCTTCGACACTATGTTCGGGGACGATTTCGCCTTCAGCGTCACCCGCGACGATGTCCGGAATTGTCAGGTGCCGCTGCTCGTCATGCCCGGCGACGATCCGCCCCATCCCAAGGTGGTTGGCGAGGAAATCGCCAAGCTCGCGCCCAAGGCGGAAATCCTGCGCGAGTGGAAAGGACCGGCGCACTTGCAGGAAGCGACGGCGCGGGTCATCGAATTCCTGACCCGGCATACGCCCTAGGCCGATGGCTGACGCCAAGGCCGCCCTGATTGTCGGCGCCGGCGACGCCACCGGCGGCGCCATCGCCCGGCGCTTCGCCAGGGAAGGCTTCGTCGCTTGCGTCACCCGCCGCCATGCCGACAAGCTGGAACCGCTGGTGCGGCGGATCGAGGCGGAAGGCGGATCGGCG
>Ga0182024_10015051_pt1 | contig 14875 bp, 12 predicted proteins | sample P32metaG_FD_120480 | JGI IMG/M metagenome (GOLD analysis project Ga0182024, IMG submission 120480) | Permafrost microbial communities from Stordalen Mire, Sweden - P3-2 metaG (Illumina Assembly) | ecosystem: Environmental > Terrestrial > Soil > Wetlands > Permafrost | place: Sweden: Stordalen... | reverse complement strand
TCTTTACTTTAGCGTGGGACGGAAATACGGGGGGCGGAGCGGAGGAGATAGGTTGCACGGAAACTGCTCCGTTGAAGAACGGGTCCCCTCCCTGACGGTCGGGGTTCGGTAGCGGAACCGAGCCCCGACTGTAAAGGAGGGGACATGCTAACGATGTGGCTGTCTCGCCGGTCTTCATGCACTTGGATGGGCCGCAGGCCCATGGGCGCTCCCTGTGGTCGCGGCTCGCAGGACGGAGAGGCAGGTCGGGAACCTGCCCCACTATGGCTTTTTTTCTTCTTTTTTTCCGTCGGCGGCCACGGGGGGGCGGAAGCGTTGGGGGATGACGGGCTTGGCGCTTGCCAATTCTACCCAGGTTTGGATCACCTTGTCCTGCTTCTCCGGATCTACCGTCAAATTAAAATGTTTGCCCTGCGCGGAGGACGTGAATGCTGCGTGGCCGTCGTCTCGAACGGCGATTACGCCTGGGTCGGACACTTTGAAATATCCTTCTTTGGGGCGCGCTGCGTACAATGTCGCGACCATGGCCGGAGCCGGCGTGTCATAGGGCATCGATTTATAGGCTTTATATGCCGTGATCAAGGGATTGTCGGGATTTACCGATGCAAACTCTTTGTCGATGCTCGCGCCAGGGAATGGGATCGACGCGCTTACCAAATAAATCGGAGTCGGCCACTCGGCGAAAACTTTCTTCGCGGCCGCCACGTCCGCCTCGACATTGCACGCTGCGACCAGATAGTTGGTTTTTGTTTCAATCAGTTCTTTCATCCCTCGGAATTCGAGCGCTGCCGCGAGGTTCGTCGCGGGGCCCGCTAGGATGAAGAATCCATTTTTGTCGTATTGCGCTTCCATATAATTGCGGAACAGCGTGTTGGGATCGCCGGTATCCCGCACCAGTTTCACGTGATTGACGAAGCGTGGCGTGCCATCTTCTTTCTTCAACGCGAAAGGGTCGGTGAAGGCCGGCGAGGTGGCGCCGGGTTGCCCGGAAGTCCGCATTCCCGTGGGAGGCACTTGCGCGAAATTCCCGGCGGGGCCGCGATAATAGCGCTCCACCATATCGGTAAATCCGGCGACGGCCAGATTGGGGCGGCTCATAGTGACGATCGCCACGCGGCAATCGTTCTTGCCTTGGAGACCGTGCAGCAAGGCTTGCGCGAGCACGCAGTCTATGGTGCTGAAGTCCGAATCGAAAAACGCGCCCGCCGCTGGTTTCCCTCTACCGAATTGCATGGCAAGCCCGCGCTAACCTAGTTCCAGCCCATCCATGTCCAGCCCCGCGAGGCGGCCTGTCGAATCGCCGAAGTGTTCCGTGCGAACGCCCATGCGGTCCATCATGGTCAGAAACAGGTTGCACATCGGCGTCTCGCGGCGCGCCAGCAAACGGCGGCCGGTCTTGAAATAGTTTCCGCCCTTGCCGAGGATGACCGTCGGCAGATCCTCATGCAGATGCGCGTTGGGATCGGAAAGACCCGCCCCGTAAACGATCATGCTGTTATCGAGCATGCTGCGATCGCCTTCTTTCGTGGTCTTCATTTTCTCGATGAAGCCCGCGAACTGCTGCACGTGATACTCGTTGATCTTGCGAACTTTTTCCATCAAGTCGGGCTGGTTGCGATGGTGCGTGCAGGGATGGTGCCCATCGGAGATGCCGATCTCGCGATAGGCGCGCGAACTGCCCTCGCGGGTTATCAGGAACGAGACGATGCGGGTCTGATCGGCCTGGAACGCGATGGCGATCATGTTCGACATCATGCGGAAGTGCTCGGCGAAATCCGCGGGGACGCCGTAGGGTTTGTCCATGTGCGGATCGATCTGCTTATTGTCCTTTTCGGCGCGCTCGATCTGCCGCTCCACTTCGCGGATCGAGGAGAGATACTCGTCCATCTTGCGGCGGTCCGTGGGACCCAGGTTCGATTCCAGCTTATGAGTGTCTTCGGTGACGAAATCGAGAATGCTGCGGCGGTATTTCGCCTGCCGCAGGCGTTCTTCGGGCGTCATGGGCTGCCCGGTTCCGAATAGCCTCTCGAACAGTGCGCGCGGATCGAGAATCGGCGGCATGGGCTGCGTTTCGCTGCGCCATGCGAGGTTGTTGGTGTACGCGCACGAATAGCCGGAATCGCAATCGCCTGCCTGGCGCGCGTCTTCCATGCCGAGTTCGAGCGAGGCAAAACGCGTTTCCTTGCCAATTTCGTTGGCGACAATCTGATCGAACGAAATGCCGTTCTTGATCTCGACCAGCGACTTCTTGACCTGAATACCGGTGAGATAGGAGCCGCAGCAGCGGCCGTGATCGCCCGCGCCATCGAGCAATGCCCGGCCCGTGTTGTGGGTCAGGTTGCCGATCTGGATCATGTCGTCTTTATAAGGCTCGAGCGATTTGAGAGTGCGCGGGAGCTCCTGAAATTTTCCTTCATAAGAAGGATTCCAGGAGTCCATGATCTCGCCGTTCGGGACGTAGAAAAAAGCCATGCGCACAGGAGGCTTCGGCACCGTGCTGGCGCGGAGCGCGGGCGCCATGGCGTCCAAAAAGGGCAAGCCGATAGCGGCAGTGCCTAATCCGCGAAGAAAGGTACGTCTCGGGAGCGCCTTCGGGATGATCATTTCGCTGCAATCTCCTTGGGTTTTGCCAGCAGTGGCGAATTCTGTTTCGTGATGGGCATCTCGCCGCGCCGCGACTGGAACGGCAGACTGCGCACTACTTCGAAAATCATGGTCTGGAAGCGGTAGCCGTCGGCTGCGAGCGTTTTATTGATCCGATCGATGCTGCGGTTATCGTAGGTCTGCATGCCCCGGCCGAGCGCGTAGGTCATGACCTTCTCGATCATGCAGCGCGATATCTGCGGCATGCTCCCTATTAATATGGTGCGCATTTCGGCGGTGGTCTCAAACGTTTTTCCGTTGGGCATCGTGCCGCCCACATCGACCGGGAACTTGCCGTCCATGGTGCGCCACTTTCCGATGGCATCGTAATTCTCAAGCCCGAAACCGAGCACATCCATGCGATTGTGGCACGACGCGCAGACGGGGTTGTTGCGATGCTGTTCGAGTTGCTTGCGCATGGAAACCTCGGCACCGATTTTCGAATCGTCCAGCGCCGGAATGTCGGGAGGAGGCGGGGGAACCGGGGTCCCCAGAATATTGTTCAAAATATATTTGCCGCGGATGGTGGGCGACGTACGGCTGGGGTAACTCGAAACTGCGAGCACACTTCCCTGCGAAAGGATGCCGCCGCGCTCATCGGTGGTGAGCTCGACCCGGCGGAAGTCCGGACCCTTCACGTCCGCAATTCCGTAAAACTTCGCCAGGCCTTCATTGAGGAACGTGTACTTCGCGTCGATGAATTCCGAGATCGGACGGTTCTCGCTCAGCACATGCTGGAAGAACATGTTGGTCTCGGTCCGCATCTCGTCTTTCAGCTCCGGCGTCCAGGCTTTGAACTTCACCGGATCGGGCTTAATCGAATCGAGGTTGCGGATCTCGAGCCACTGGCCCGCGAAGTTATCCGCAAACGCGCCGGCCTTCCTATCGGTCATCATGCGTTTGACCTGAGCGTCGAGTATCGCGGGCTCCTTTAACTTGCCAGCCTCGGCGATCGTAAGCAGCTCGTCATCGGGCATTGAACTCCACAAGAAGTAGCTGAGGCGGGTCGCGAGCTCGGTATCGGAAAGACGGTGGGCTTTTTCCGCGTCGAGAGGATTCGGATCGCGCTCGATGCGGAACAGGAACTCGGGCGAAACCAGCATGGCTTCGAGAGCAAGCTGAATACCCTGCTCCGTAGATTGGCCGGACGATTTCGCCATTGCGACGAATTTCATCAGGGACGCGACTTCTAATTTAGTCGCGGGACGGCGGTAGGCATGGTGCGCCAGATTGGCGACGATTTTTTCGACGCAGGCGCGGCCCGCGGACGGATCGCAGATCAGAATTTTCTTGCGGCTCGCCTTTTCGACTTTCGATGGGAACGGTCCTATGAAGGTAATCGATCCGATGTATTTATTCTTCTTGTTGCTGTACGCGTCCTTGGGATCGATGTTCTTCACGAAGTCGTCGTTCAGAAACTGCGCGCGGAAAACGTGATCGCCTTCGGGCAGATAAACGCGCATCTCGCCGTCGGAAAACGGATCGAAGTACACAAGCTTGGAGGGCTTGGTCTCGACGTCGAGCGTACCGAGTTCCTGGCCGTCCATCGTGAAACGCATTTTGACGGGCTTCGCGTCGGCGGCGCGCTCCCCGGGGAAACCGAAGCGGACGGTGTATTCGCCATCGAAATCCACGCGATGCGCAGCTTCGACGGTGCTGAAATCGAGCCTTCGCAATCCGCGATTCTTATCGTAGGCGGCTTCGAGGGGTTTTTTGGGAAGAGGGTCGGCTCCCATGGCGCGCGACGCGATGGCCTCGGCCGCGTTCATGTAGTGGTCCATCAATACGGGCGAGATCGTCAGGATATCGCCGATATTGTCGAAGCCATAACCGGAATCGTCGGTGGGGAAATCTTTATCGGCGCGAAAGTCGACGGCGAGCAGATCGCGAATGGTGTTCTTGTACTCATTCCGGTTCAGGCGGCGCGCGGTGACGCGGCCCGGATCGGGTTTCACGAGCGCGTCGGCCCTCTCGAATTCGCCGTGGATGAAACCGGTGAGCGCGGTCACCTGCGCCTGCGGAGGACGCGGAATACCCTTGGGAGGCATTTCGCCCGATTCGATCTTTTCGAGGATTTTGTTCCATGATTCGCGGTCTTCTGCGACCGTCGAAGCCTCCATGTACGGCGTGAGGTTGACGCCGCCCGACATCATCGAGGCGTTGTGGCAGCCGGAACAGGTGCGCTTCAGAATCGGCTTGACGTTCTTTTCGAAGCCTGCGGCATCGATGGTCGCGGCGGGCGTGGCAGCGGGCACCCGGCCGGGCAGAAAGAGCGCCGCAGCCAGAAGGAGGTGTTTCGAATTCCGAGGCATCAATTTAATAATAAGCGCGTTACCGCTAACGAAATTATAGTCCCTTTGGCGCTCAAAGTGTCGGGTGCGGAATGGCCGCCTCCGACAGATTGCGTTCGGGAGACACAAAGTTAGGGCGGATGCGCCACCAATAAGGTTACTTGCCCATTTTTTTGATTGCTCCGAGGGGGGTCTGCAAAGTTCCGTCGTTGTTGACGTCGAAGCCGTAGGAAAAGGGCGTGGAGGAGCCGGCCTTGTACATGACAATTTTGCCGCCATCGGTCCAGCATTCGAACTCGGGACCGCCGAGTCCTTCGGTCACCGTCACCTTGCCGGATCGGAAAACCGCCGTCATGCCGGCCATGCCGGAGACGTGCTCCCATCGGCCTTCATATTTGGTACCGCAGCTTGTGAGTCCGGGCTTCGGAGCTTGACTTGCTGGACGCGCGGCGCGGGGCGGAGGCGCGGTCGAGGCTCGCAAGCCCTCTGCGCCGGTGGTGACGGTTCGATCTCCGTCCAGGGACACTGTCCTTTCTCCCGGCAACTGGACGGTGTAGCGGTTCAGACTTTGCCCGACGATCTCGCCTTCCATCCAACGGCCGTTGACCTGCACTTGCACTTTTTCGTGAAGATCCCATTGGCCGAGAGCGTGATCCTCCGCCGTGAGTTTTCCAGGACGCCGCACTTCGACGGGCCAGCTTTTCGAAACCTCGATTCCATTATCGAGGCGAACAAAATAAGAAGTTCCATGCACCTGAAGGACTTTGGCGTCCTGCCAACCGGAGCTCAGGACGCGAACGCTGTCGCCCACTTTAAACGGGCCTGCTCCTCCTGGCTGCGGATTGGCGGCGGGTGCGGCGGCGCGAGGCTTTAATGGAGCCGGGGACGGAATCTCGCCCTTGTGAGGGTCGGTCTGCGCCTCGGCCGGGGTTTGCGCGTGGCACTTCGCGGGAAGCAATGCGGCCAGTTGTACGCGCAGCGCTTCACCTCTGCGGAATGCCTGCCCGCTCTTGTAGTTCTGATAATCGCAGGCGCCGGTCGTCTTGTCGCACGAAAAGACCTTGAAGCTCTGGCCGTCGGTGCACACGTAGACTATATTCATTTGCAGGCCCGGCGTTTGGGCGAGCACGCCGGCGATGGGTGCAATGAGGAGAAGAAATCGATGCATTTGAGCAGCTCCGTTCAGTCCTTACTGAGCATTGCGTGGAGGCGGCGCGAAAACCGTCATCGCGCCGAATTCACGACTTGTTCGGTAACCCAATCCGTAACCATCGCCGACGTCCCCGACGAGCGCAAGAAATCATGATCTAGGACCGCTCCCGCGAAGTTATGGATACACGGGTAATGCAGGTTATCGGGAGCCGGGATCGCTTCACGGCCGCCGGGAAAAACCAATGAATCCCCGTTCAAAGGCGAGAGATCGATTTCGCCATCGGTGCCGCGAATCCTGAACTCGTCGCGGGAGATTCGCGAATGCCAGCGGACGTCCACGAACGCCCGGACACCGTTTTCATAATCGATCAGCACGGAGGCGTTGTCCTCCACAGGCAGCGTTTGGACCAACGTGGAAACATGTCCGCTGACCCGCCGGGGAGCGCCAAACAGGTAGTTCATCAGATCGATGCGGTGCGACGCGATGTCATAAAGAGGCCCCCCGCCCGCTCGCTTCGGATCGGCGAGCCAGCTTCGATGGCTATCGGCGGGATTGAACCAGTCGTGCGACGTGGCCTCGGCAAAAACCGGGCGCCCGATCGCGCCGCCCTCGATCAGCTCCTTGGCGCGATTTACCTTGGGATACATCCGCCGATAGTAGGCGATGCCGAGGATTCTGGCGCACTCGCGCGCGGCCTGCTCCATGGAACACGCTTCCGCGTAGTTCATCGCCATCGGCTTTTCGCAAAGAACATGTTTCCCGGCGCGCAGGCAGTGGATCGATTGCGGAGCGTGCAGAAATACCGGCGTCGCAACATACACCGCATCGGCCACGGATTGCGCGAGAGCGTCCTCCAGATGATTCCAGGCGGGAACGCCATAGGCTTCGGCTTTCTTGGGATCTCGCGTCACGATTCCCGTGAGCTTGCTGCGCGGTTCGGCAAGGATCGCGGGAAGTACGCGCTTCGTCGTGATGTCGCCAATGCCGATGACCAGCCAATGGAGCATGGCTTCTAACTATTGGGCGGCTCGCTGTCGAGTATGCGCATCTGACGCTCGTCATAGCGCGTCCCCGCGATGGCGGACGCGGGAATGCTCTCTTCGATGCGCGCTAACTCGTCGGCGGAAAGCTTCACTTGAAGCGATGCCAGCGATTCGGCAAGCTGCTTGCGGGTCCGTGCACCGATCACGGGAACGATTCCCGGCGCCTTCACCAGCACCCAGGCGATCGCAAGCTGCGCCGCTTGCAGACCCTTTTCCGCGGCGAGATGCTTTAGCACTTCGACGAGCTTTTCATTCCGGCTGAAATTCTCGCCGCTGAACCTCGGAAGGTGTGCGCGAAAGTCCCCTTGCGCGGCGGGCTTTGAGCTGCTAAGCAATCCGCGCGAGAGGACACCATAAGCGGTCACGCCGATGGAAAGCTCTTTGAGCACCGGGAAGATTTGAGCCTCGGGGCCGCGGCTGACCAGCGAGTACTCAATTTGCAAATCGGTGATCGGGTGAACGGCATGCGCGCGCCGGATCGTGTCGACCCCCACTTCTGACAGCCCGACATAGCGCACATAACCGGCGCGGATGAGATCGGCAATCGCTCCGACGGTGTCCTCGATCGGAACATTCGGATCGAGCCTCGCCGGCCGATAAATGTCAATGTGACTCACGCCGAGCCGTTTCAAGCTATACGCGGCGAAGTTCTTAACGGCCACCGGACGTCCATCGAAGCCTGCCCAGGCGCCTTCCGGAGTTCGCAGCGCGCCGAACTTCACCGACAATAGCGCTCGATCGCGGCGGTCCTTTAACGCCCGTCCGACGAGCATTTCATTGTGACCCGAGCCATAAAAATCGCCGGTATCGAACAGCGTCACGCCAGCATCAAGGGCCGCATGAATCGTGGCGATGCTTTCGTTCTCGTCGGCCGGGCCGTACATCCCCGACATTCCCATGCAGCCCAGCGCCATGGGGAAAACGCTCGGCCCGCCTAACATACGGTTGTCGACTTGATTTTCTAAGGCCATGTGTTCATCGTAACGTGGGGCGGACCCCTGGTCCGCGGCCGACGCCCCCGTCGGCTTTCGTTGCAGCCGGCAGCCGAACCAGGGGGTTCGACGCGGATGAGGGCGTCCGCCCCACTTAGCGCGCTGAGTTTTTGTTTACTCGTATCGGAGCGCGACCATAGGATCGACCGTCGTGGCTCGCCTCGCCGGCAGATAACTGGCCAAGCCTGCAACCAGCGCCAGCACCACGACGACCACGCCAAACGTCAAAGGGTCCGTCGCGGTGACCCCGAACAGCAGGCTTTCGAGCAGACGCGTGACGGCAAACGCACCGGCGAGTCCGATGGCGAGTCCGATTCCAGCGAGGCCCAGTCCCTGCGTAAGCACGAGACGCATCACGGACCACGAATCCGCGCCCAGCGCGCGCCGGATAGCCAATTCCTGCGTTCTCTGCGCGACCGAGTATGAGATCACGCCAAAAATCCCCACTGCGGCGAGCAGCAAAGCAAGCCCCGCGAATGCACTCAGCAGAATCGTATTGAAGCGCGGCGCAGCGACCGACGCCGATACGTGTACGCGTCCATCGTCTCGACTCCCGAGATCGGGATGTCCGGATTGATGGCGTGAATCTCCTTCTGAATCGCCTGCGCGAGCAGCTTCGGATCGCCATGCGTCCGCGCAACGAGATTCGAGGGTCCGCTTGGCTCCTGCAAATTGGAGATGAATACACCCGGTTTTGGATCGGTATCGAGAGCCTTCTGACGAACATCGCCCACGACGCCCGAGATTTCATAGGGAGTCTGCTCATGCGCCCACTGCACCGCGAGCGGTTTTCCGATGGGGTCTTCGTTGGGATAAAACTGCTTCGCCAGAGTCTGATTGATTACGACGAGGTGAGGCTTCTGCGCCGCCTGGTCGCGATCGTCGAAGACGCGCCCGCGGATCAGAGGAATATTCATCGCGGCGAAATAGCCGGGCATCACCACCAGCACTTCGGTCATCGCCTCCTCTCCATGCGCCGGAGTAGGACGATCGGCGCGCCACAACCCCGTCCCCGGAATGATGCGGCCCAGCGGAAGGAAATGACTCGTCCCGGCCGCCTCTACTCCGGGAACGGTTCGCACCCGTTCGAGCATCCGCACGTTGAACTCGGCAAATTTCTGATTGTTGGGAAACTGGCCGCCCGTCGCCAGTTGCATGGTCAGCACATGCGGCGCATCGAACCCGGGATCGACGCTCGCGAGCCGGGCGAAGCTGTGAATCAGCAGTCCCGCGCCGACCAGCAGGATCATCGACAACGCGACCTCCGCCACTACCAGCGTGCTTCGCATGAAGCTGCGCCCGGACGCGACGCCCCGCCCTCCCGACTTAAGCGCCTCCTGAACATCGGTTCGCGCTGCCTTTAATGCCGGCGCCATGCCGAACAGAATTCCTGTCGCAATCGAGACCCCCAAAGTGAACAGGAACACGGTCGTATCGATGCGAATTGTTTTAAGACTGACGTAGGCGATACTATCCGGCAACGCCGCGGTAAGCGCACCGATGCTCCACAAACCGACGATTAGGCCGAAGGCTCCACCGAGGAGTGAAAGCACGGTGCTCTCGACCAGCAGTTGCCTGATGATGCGGAGCCCTCCCGCGCCCAGCGCCGCGCGAATCGCGATCTCCCGGCCGCGCCCGGCCGCCCTCATCAACATCAGATTCGCGACATTGGCGCAAGCAATCAGCAGCACCAGGCCGACCGCGCCCAGCAGGACGTATAAAGGCGTTCGCACATCGCCGACCACCTGCTCCCGTAGGGACACTACGGTGATCCCCCATTTACTGTTGAACGCCGGCCGCTCCTGTTGAAGCTGGTTGGAGATAACGTTCATATCCGCTTGGGCCGACGCGATACTAACGCCCTGCCGAAGGCGAGCCACCGTGGAAAGAAACCGTCCGCCGGAGCGTGTCGCCATCTTTCGATCCATTCCGGTGGGAATCCAGACATCGGCCTTGGTCATCGGAAAGCGGAAACTCGCCGGCATCACTCCCACCACGGTATATGGGTGGTTGTTCACGTGAACCTGCCGTCCAACGATGTGCGGGTCCGCCCCGTAGCGGCGCCGCCACAGCCCTTCCGAAAGAATCGCGACATTGCCGTTGCCCGGCGTGTCCTCCTGCGCCGTGAACCAGCGGCCCGCGATTGGCTGGATGCCCAGAATCTCGAAAAACCCGGAAGAGACGTTCATCGCATCCACCTGTTCCGGCTCGCCATCGCCACTCAGGCTTAATGGAAACGCGATGAATGCCGCGATCCGATCGAACGACTTATTGCGATCCTGCCATTCCATGAAATTGAGAGGATTCACCACATTGGTCTTGGTGCGCGGACTCTGCTCCCAGACCATCGCCAGCCGGTCCGGAGTTTCAAACGGCAGCCGCGACAGCATCACCGAGTTCACAACGCTGAAAATCGCCGTATTCGCTCCGATGCCCAGCGCGAGCGCCACCACCGCCATCAGCGTAAAACCGGGACTTTTCCGAAGCGTACGAATCGCGAACAGAAGGTCTTTTCCCATGGCGAACGGCGAGCACGCACGCTTCCATTAGCGCGCTGGCAGGCGAAACCGCCTGCCCCACCTCAATTTGTACATGCTGTTGGTGGCGCAGGCGGTTCCGCCTGCGTTTATGCTATACGCATGCAGACAGCCGCGACGAGCTGTCCGCTTATGGGACCGACTGCCCCATACCGCACACGCCCTATTCCTCCCGCAGCGCGATCAGCGGATCGATCGTCGTCACCTGTCGTGCCGGCACAAAACACGCAAGCGCACCCACCGTGAGGAATACCAGCGACACGGCCAGAAACGTCAGAACATCAGTCGGGCTGGTCGAGTAAAGCAAAGTCGAGAGTAGCCGGGTAAGCGCCATCGCCCCGCAGATTCCCACTGCGACCCCGATCAAAGCAAGCGTAAGCCCCTGCCGCACCACCATCGCGACGATAGCTTTGCGCTCCGCCCCGAGAGCCATGCGAATGCCGAGCTCGCGCGTTCGCTGAGTGACGGAAAGCGTCATCACCGCGGCGATCCCGCTTGAGCTGATCAGCAGCGCCAGAGCCGCGAATATTCCCAGCAGAGTGGTGGTCACACGAGGCGCCGCCACCGACTCGTACTGAAAATTTTCGAGCGTGCCGATCTGATCCAATCCCATGAAAGGGTCGACGTCATTGAGCGCCACGCGAATCGCGGGCGTCATCGACAAGGGATCGATGGATGATCGCACAATCAGATTGCCTGTAAACCCGCCGACAGTCGCGGTCACGGAATTGGGGTAGTTCTGGGCCATCGGCATATAGATCTCGCTCTTGGTCGGCTTCGCCAATCCATACTCGCGAGTGTCCGCGACCACACCGACAACCGTGATCCAGGCATCGGGCTTAAAGGCGAATGCCATGCGTTGGCCCACTGGATCGCCCGAAGGCCAGTTGTGGCGCGCCATCGTCTGATTGATCACAGCGACCGGAGGCACTTTGTCGTCGTCGTGCAAAGTGAAGTCGCGCCCCGCGACGATCGCTTGCCCGATGGTCCGAAAATAATTGCCGTCGGCGACGGTAATGTCGACCGTCGGCGCCAGCTCGCCCGGCGAAGGCGTCCGTCCATAAATCAGAAAATCGTTGTTGCCAGGTCCCGAGGCAATGCCGCTGGGGCTCAAAGGCACATTGGACACCAGCGTCGCCGATTCCACCCCATGAATCGCAGTCACGTGGCGCATGATGCTGTCCATCAGCGTGGGAATCTGACTGGTTTTACTATATTTCGCGAAATTAGGAGTCATTCGCAGAGACAAAAGATGATCCGTGCGGAACCCGGGATTGACCTCGGTGAGCTTGATGAAACTGCGCAGCATCAACCCCGCGCCCATCAACAGCACAAACGAAACCGCGACCTGGGCCACCACTAACCCGCTCCGCAGCGCTTGCCGTCCCCGGCCCGCGGTGGTCCGTCCGCTGCCCTGCTTTAACGCCTCCGCCGCTCGCGAGGCGGATGAAAATGCCGGCGCCAATCCGAACAGGATTCCCGTGCCCACGGCGATCAGCAGCGTAAACAGCAGAACCGGCGCGTCCATGCGAACCTCCGTGGCCCGGGTCGAATAACGCGCCGCGAACTTCACCAATACCGAGAGCGCCAATGGCGCCAAAGCAAGGCCCAACAGTCCTCCCGTCATCGAAACGAGAAGGCTTTCCGTGAGCAATTGGCGAAGCAGCCGCGCCTTGCTCGCGCCCAGAGCCGCGCGAACCGCGATCTCCCTTTCGAGGCGCAGCAACCGTGCCAGCATCAGATTCGCGACATTGGCGCACGCGATCAGCAGAACGAATCCGGCGCCTCCCAGCAAAATGAAAAAGGTGGTTCGCGCGGTGTGCGTCAAGTCGTCGCGCAGAGGCACCGCCGACATCGCGTACCCGCCTTGCTTCGGATAGGCATCGGGATTGGCGCGCTCGATTTGCGTCGCGACCACGGACAGATCGGCTTGCGCCTGGTTCACGGTCAGGCCCGGTTTGATTCGCGCGAACGCGATCATCATCCGAGCCCTGCGATTGTTCTTGAACCCGTTTGAAGAGCGCGTCGGGCATTGCACCGACGTCATGTAGAGGTCGCTCTCGTTGGGATATTGCGGAATCGGCGGAAGGACTCCGATCACCGTATGCGGCTTACTGTTCATCTGAAAAATTTTCCCGACAATCGCGGGATCCCCGTTGCGGTGCTGCTGCCAGAATTTGTAGCTCAGCACGATCACAGGCGCGGCGTCCATCTGGTCGTCGGCATCGACAAAGGTTCTCCCCAGCAGAGGCCTCACGCCCAGCACATCGAAAAAATTCCCCGATACGACGGCAGTCTGCACGCGTTCGGCGGTAGAGGAGTCGCTTAGTAAAAACACCATGGTGTGATGTTCCACGATGCCTTCGAGAGTGTGATTCTGTTGGCCGTAGTCGTTCAGGTCCTTCACCGAAAAGGGAAAGTTCGCATTCGCAGCCTTGGTGTTCAATTGATGGAGCACCACCAGTTGGCTGCCGTCCTGATAGGGCAGAGGCCGCAGCAAAACGCCATACACCAGACTGAAAATCGCCGTATTTGCGCCAATTCCCAGCGCGAGCGTCAAAATCGCCGCGAGCGAAAACGCGCGATTCTTCAGCAGCACCCGCATCCCGTAGCGGACATCCTGCCACAGCGTTTCGAGGAAGCGGCCCGTCCGCGCCTCGCGGCAATCGTCCTTCAGCGCCTCCACTCCGCCGACGCTTAACACCGCTTCGCGACGGGCTTCTTCAGGTCCCAGGCCGCGAGCCCGGTTCAGCTCCGTCTGCCGATCGACGTGATAGCGCAGCTCCGCGTCTAGGGCTTGCTCGGTTTCACGCCGACGAAAAAGAAATCGAAAAATCGAAATTAGCCTGGCTCCCATAACGCCTCCTTACGCAGTCCCGACGATCCGCCCGACCGCCGCCGATAGCCGCAGCCAGTTCTGCCGTTCTTCGACCAACTGACTCCGTCCGCGCTTGGTCAAGGAATAGTATTTCGCCTGCCGGTTGTTCTCCGACGCCTTCCAGTTCGCCGTAATCCAACCCTGTTCTTCGAGTCGATGGAGCGCGGGGTAGAGCGAGCCCTGATTCACCTGCAGCACGCTCTCGGAAATCTGCTGGATGCGCTGCGAGATCCCCCAGCCGTGCATCGATTCCAGTTCCAGGGTTTTCAGGATCAGTAGATCGAGAGTCCCTTGCAGCAGGTCGCTTTTCGGTTTTTTCATGCTCTTGTCGATAATCTACAGGAACTCTTGTAGAATGTCAAGAGGAAACGAGGTGTGCCATGCTGGAAGTTCTATGCGAGACCCGGAGATCATCGAATCCGAGCTAATGGCCATCAGCGCCATCGCCGACGATTCCACCAAGTTCGAGCGCATCGTAGCCTGGTGCGCCACGCATCCCGACGAAGTCCCCTTCGCCCTGCATCATATGATGGGCCTGCGCAATAAGCATCCATCGAAGCCCTCTGAAAATTAGTGCCGTTTTAAGGTCAATTAAGGCTCGCTCGCGATGCTTATCTGGCAATTTAAGGTCATTTAAGGCACCCATGAAATACCCAATCGCACTCATTTTGGCCGTCAGCCTCCCTCTGGCGGCCCAAAACGTAGTGGCAATTTCCCACCGCGGCGAGCACCTGCAACGCCCCGAAAACACCATCCAGGCCTTTCAGGAAGCCATCCGGGTGGGCGCCGATTTCTTCGAAGTGGACGCACTGTGCTGACACGGACCCTGTATTGGTTCCAGCACGAGCCTGCTTGGTTCGTGAGAAAAAAGAATGCTCCCTGGTTCGGCAAGCCTGGCGAGAACTCGACAATCTGGGACTCTCCTTCACCAAAGTTCATCATGGGTAGCTCTGATGAGCAAAAGTGGGACCATCCGACCCAGAAGCCCGTCGAGCTGATGCGGCGACCGATCCTGAATCACCTTCGCCGTGGGGAACTGGTGTACGGATGCGTCCTCGGCGATGAGTCGAGCAATGCGCGCGCAGATGCACCCCGGATGCACCCTAAATGAACGGGCATGGAAGCAAATTCGGGCGAAAGAAGGAGGCGGCCATCGCGGCCTTGCTCGCGGAGAGAAACCAGGCGGAAGCCGCGCGCGTCGCGGGCATTGACCTAAGCACGCTCAAGCGCTGGATGCGGTTGCCGGAGTTCATCGAGGAATACCGGCGAGCTCGCTGGGAAGTCGTGGAGCAGGCATATGCTCGCGTCCTGCAGAATACTCCCGCCGTAGCTTCGGTT
>Ga0182024_10015050_pt1 | contig 14876 bp, 10 predicted proteins | sample P32metaG_FD_120480 | JGI IMG/M metagenome (GOLD analysis project Ga0182024, IMG submission 120480) | Permafrost microbial communities from Stordalen Mire, Sweden - P3-2 metaG (Illumina Assembly) | ecosystem: Environmental > Terrestrial > Soil > Wetlands > Permafrost | place: Sweden: Stordalen... | reverse complement strand
CCCCGACCCCTCTCCCCCGAGTACGGGGGAGAGGGGAGCCGACGCGGACCCTCTTTTTCGAATCCGGAAGTTATTCTTCAAACGTTCCTAAATCGAGGTGCGCAATGCTGCTGCACCAACCCGAGGGCAACATGGCAAGCGCGAACAGCCAGGACCAGCCAACCAGCAGCCAACCTCTCCCGGTCCCGCCCCAGGCAACGGCCCCGAAAAATCGACTGACTGGCCGGCGCAAATGGGCTTACCGGCTCGTTACCGTGGTATTGGTACCCGCGCTTTTTCTGGGTGTCGTTGAGTTGGGCCTGCGCCTGTTCGATTACGGCGATCCGACGAGTTTTTTCCTTGCCCGAGAAATCGACGAGCAGAGCGTGTGTGTCGAGAATTACCATTTTGGCCGGCGTTTCTTTCCCAAGGGGCTGGCGCGTCATCCGGACCATTGCGTGTTCGCCGTGCCGAAGCCGGCGGGGACCTATCGCATTTTCGTGCTGGGCGAGTCCGCGGCGCAGGGCTTCCCCGATTCCTCGGTTGGCTTTGGCCGAATCCTCGAGGTCATGCTGCGCGAGAGTTACCCCCAGGCCCGTTTCGAGGTCATCAATACCGCCCTCGTGGCCATCAGTTCGCACGTCATCCTTCCCATCGCCCGGGATTGCGCTCGACATGAACCCGACCTGTTCGTCGTCTACATGGGCAATAATGAAGTGATCGGACCATTCGGCGCCACAGGCGTGTTTGGGCCATTTTCGCCGAGCTTGAAACTCATTCGCGCCAGCATCGCCGCCAAATCGCTGCGGACCGGGCAGCTCCTGGGCGACCTGACGCGGTGGACTTCCAGCGCGAAACCGGTGTCGCGCCGCAAGGAGCAGGAGACGTTCGCCAAGAGCCAGGTGCGGGCGGACGATGCGCGCCTGGCGGCCATCTACGCCAATTTCGCCCGCAATCTGCAAGACATTAGTGAAGCCGGCAGCAGTGCTGGGGCCAAGGTAGTCGTGTGTACCGTGGGCGCCGACCTCAAGAACACCGCTCCATTCGCCTCGGTGCCACCTGCGGACTTAACTGCCGACCGGGCCGAGGCGTGGCAGACGACCTACGACGAGGGTGTGCAGCGCGAGGCGGCCGGCCAACATGCCAAAGCCGTCGAGAGCTTTGAGCGAGCCCTGGCGATCGACGACAGCGTCGCGAATCTTCACTTTCGGCTCGGGCGTTGCCAGTCGGCCCTGGGGAAACCTGATGAAGCTCGCCGGCACTTCATCCTGGCCCGTGACCTGGACGCGCTCCGTTGCCGGGTGGACACGCGCATCAATGAAGCGATCCGGACATTCGCGGCGAATCGGCAAGCGGAAGGAATCTATCTGACCGACGTGGAAAGTGTCTTCGCGAAGGCCAGTCCGGGTGGAGTGCCGGGCGAAAACTTATTCTACGAATACGTTCACATGAACTTCGAAGGCAACTACCTCCTGGCCCACGCGGTCTTCGAGCAAGTTGCCGGCCTTCTCCCCGAGTGGGTTGGGCCCCGCGGTGCCGATCCCGCGGCTGTTTCCCGGCAAGTCTGCATGGAACGTTTGGCGTGGAGCGCTTGGCGAAGACGCAAGGCCGTGGCCTTCATCGCCAGTTTCCTGAATGAGGCTCCTTTCCTCGACCAGCTCGATTGCGCCGAGAGGAACAAGCGGGTCGAGCGCCAGCTGGCGGATTTGAATGAGCGCATGCGCTCGGGCGGGCTCGACGACGCGGTCCGAGCGTTTCGGCGAGCCCTGGAGCGTGCGGACGCCGATGTCCCCTTGCATCGCGAATTCGCGGAACTGCTGATCGAGCGCGGCGAGTTTGACGAGGCGATCACCCATTTGCGAACGGTCCTGAAGCGGATGCCCCAGGCGGGCGGTTGCTTTATCCCGCTGGCCGCCGCTTTGAATGCCCAGGGCAAGACGCAACAGGCACTCTCCTTTTGTGCCGACGCCCGCCGCTTCGACCCGGACGAAACCGGACCGCTCAACCTCCAGGGGGCCATCTTGCTGAAGATGGGCAAGCTCGCCGAGGCCATCGCCGCGTTCAAGCAAGCGCTCGCCATCGATCCGGACGACGCCCGGCTTCATGAAAACCTCGGCCTGGTCTTGACCGCGCAGCAGCAGCAGGACGATGCCATCAAGGCCTTTACCAGTGCGTTGCGCCTCCGGCCCCATAACGCGGGGGTGCACTTGTACCTGGCGAACATCTATCGCCAGCAGAATAAGCCGGACCTGATCGTCGAACATCTCTCCGCCGCGGTGCGCATCGACCCTGATTTCCTCGACGCTCACGTCGGTCTGGGCGTGACGCTTGCCGAACTGGGCCGCCCTGAAGAAGCGCTCGAGCAATACCGCCAGGCACTGCGAGTCCATGCCAACGAGCCGACGATCCATTTCGAAATGGCCAAGATCCTGGCCCGCGCAGGCAAGGTCGATGAAGCGATCGGGCACCTGGAAGAAGTCGTGCGTCTTCAACCGGATTCGGAGCTGGCGACACAGGCTCTGAATGAATTGCGGCAGAAGAAGAAGCGGTGACTTCGACCCCGCCGGGCAACGCCGTAACGATTTTTCGGGCATGTATCGGCGGATCTCTCGCGTTTACCCCGAAGGGGTTACATCAAATCGCCGACGCCGACAACGATGTGGGCCTATGATGTAACCCCTTCGGGGTAAACCACCTCTTTTGCTTTTCCACCCAGGGTTGCGAGTACGCAACCCTGGGCTTTGAGATTCAACCCCTTTGGGGTAAAAGCAGGCAAAAATCGTTTACGGGGTCGCCGCTGCCAATGAATTTGGTCGGCATCATCTTGACACCGCTTTGCAAGGCGCCGTAACATCATTCTTGTCTCCCCCACGTTGTCAGAAGCAAAGTTCCGTGACGAAAAAGGCTCCATCTCCGAAGAAGGCACCCGCAACATGAAATCGATTGTGCGATCCATGGGCGCGGCCGTGACAGGGCTCTTTTCCCGCGAACTGCGTTTGCCTTCCTTCGATCGTTTGATGGCGTTCATATCCATCCTCGGGCTAGCGGGTCTTGGCTTCATCCTCGGCGCCGCGGTGATGCACTATCGTCTGCCAACCTCAACCTACATTGAGAAGGCGTTTTTGGGGGCCGAGGCCTGGTCGCGTCAGAAAACGGATCCGTCGCAGACCGCGCCGGCCGCCCCTGCGCAAAGCTCCATCCTCATCGACAAGCCGGACAAAACCGACGATGGCTTCACTCTCTATACGACCAGCAGCGGTCCGTGGGCTGCCCTCATCGACATGAGGGGCCAAACAGTGCATCGCTGGCAGATGCCCTTCAGCCAGGCTTTCTCCGAGTGGCAGAAAGAGAACCCGCTCATCGATAAGCAAGTGTCCTGGTTCGGCTGCCACCTGTTCCCGAATGGCGATCTCCTGGCGGTTTACCATGTCGATTCGCAGATTCCGCTGGGTTCCGCGGCTGACAATCATGACAAAGTGCTGAACGCGCACAGCCTGACCGGATACGGTCTCATCAAGCTCGACAAGGATTCGCAGCTGCTGTGGGCGTATGCCGATCACGTTCATCACGCATTCGATGTTGCCCAAGACGGCACCATTTATGCGCTGACCCAGGAACAGTCGAGCAGGACGCCGGCGAACATGGCATTCGTCCGGGTTCCTCACCTGGCGGACTCTCTCGTCATTCTCTCGGCCCAGGGCAAGCAGCTCGATTCAATTCGGATCATGGAAGCGCTGCGCGACTCGCCGTATGCTTCGAATCAGCGGCTGATGATTTGCCAGAATAGCGCTCCCGAGGCCGATTACACGCACGCGAACAGCGTCATGGTCTTGCCCAAAGCGCTGGCCGGGCGCTTTCCGATGTTTCAAGAGGGACAGGTGCTGATCTCCTTGCGGAACATGAACACCCTCGCCGTGCTCGACGTTTCGAAGCGCTCGGTGGCCTGGGCGGCACAGGGAGTCTGGCGCCGCCAGCACGCCGCCCAATTCCTGGACAACGGGCACTTGCTGCTCTTCGATAACGAAGGGGATAATGGCCCTGCGCGCGTGCTCGAATACAACCCGGCCAACCAGGCCCTGCCCTGGACCTACACCAGCGAGGATTCCAGGCCATTTTGGGCCAGCGCACGCGGTGACACCCAACGATTGCCCAACGGCAATACCTTGATCGTCAATCCCGGCAAGTGCCGAATGTTCGAAGTGAGCCCCGCCAGGGAAGTGGTCTGGGAGGCCGAGTGTCTGGAGTTTACCGGGCAAGCCCAGGAGGAAAAGCCATTCCCCTTCACGCCAAGCATCAACCTGGCCCGGCGCTATCGGGCTGAAGGATTGACATTCCTCCAAGGAGGTCCCCGTGCCCGACCTTAAGTACCTCAATTCAGAAAAGGAGCTCACAATTCGTGGGGCAGGTTGCCAACCTGCCGTTCGCCAGGCAGCGGACCCTACTCACGCTTGCCAACCGCAAGGTCGGATCGTGCCGTGCTTGGACATCAACTGTCATCGATATGTATTTCATTCACACCCCTACACCCCCCTGAAACCCGGCCCCTTACGGGGCTCGGCTCGCCAAGAGACTTTGCCGGTTATGACGATTATAACGATTATCCCGTCCGCGCAAGGATTTCCGGCCCAGCTTCTTTTCAACGGCCTCTTTTCCTGATAGATTCCATTGCGAAAGACCGCCAATCCCATTAACGTCGTGGGAGAGCTGAAATTGCCTAGTTCCCCCAGGCGCCAAGGTCAATCTATCCCAGAGAAGAGGTCAACATGCTCAGCATCGCATTCTCGGCAATTCTTGCGACCAGTCTTGGTCAACCGCCGGCCCCGCCGGCTGACAACCCGATGGACAATGTCCTGAACATGCTCCAGCCCCAACCGCTCATCCTCGACAAGAGCATGATTTGGGCCGGTAATCCGCAAACCTTCATCCGCGGTTACGCCGGCGATCCGGTCGGCTACAGCAACGCGGACGGCGGCTATGCCGGCGGTTATGGCAACTACGCGGGCGGCTATCCGGCCAGCTACGGCGGCGGTTATCCGGCTAGCCAAGGCGGCGGCGCCAATTGCCCCGGCGGCCAGGGCAGGGGCACCATCGGCGGCGTCGGCATCTTCATCAACGGCTACGCTCCCAAGTGCAACCAAGGCGCTCACCTCGGTTGCGGCACGTACATCGGCCCATTCCCCGGCGGCATCGCTTGCCCCGGCATGACAACGCAAATGGGCGGGTGCCAGGGCGGCTACTGCCCTATCCAGCCTTCCTACGCGCAGCCATCGTTCCCCGTTCAATCTGGGGTCCTGGGCCGGCTCGAGGACGAAAAGGACCACAAGGAGATCAACCTTCGGCTCGAACAGCTCAAGATCTTGCTCACCAAGATGACCGATGCTCTGAAGGAGATGGAGAAGCGCGTCGAAACGACCGAGAAGGCCAGTCTGTCGGCCGAGTTCAAGATCAAAAACCTGCAAGACGAGATCAAACAGCGCTGGTTGTTGCAGGACATTGAAACGAGACTCGATCAACGCATCAGGCCGCTCGAGGAGAGCATCAAGCAGCTGGCCAAGCGCATGGAAATCCTGCACCCGCAACCCAGCCCCGATGGCAGGAAGGCGGCCGTCAAGGGATTTGATGAGGGCGCCCTGCTGCTGTCCATCGACGAGAGGCTCGATCAACTGCAGAAGACCATTTTCCAGCAGCTCAAGAAGCTGGACGATGACCTGAATAATGAACGCGTCCAGCGGATCCGGCTGGAGGATCGCGTCAAGACGCTCGAGAAAGGCGGCGCTCTGCCTCCGCCCAAGGAAGATGTCAAGAAAGACGAGGTCAAGAAGGATGACGTCAAGAAGGACGACAAGAAAGATGATCTGAAAAAGGATGACCTCAAGAAGGACGATCTGAAAAAAGATGATCTCAAGAAGGATGACAAGGGCGACACGTCCAATCTGTCGAAGCTGAAGGTGGCGCGCGTCAGCCATGTGCAGGGCGGAGGCCCGGCGGGCAAGGCGATCCTGATCGTCGATTTGCCGGCCGACGCGAAACTTTTTCTGAACGGCCAGCCGACCAAATCGGTGGGCGCTCAGCGAATCTTCGTGACGCCGGAGCTGGAGCCGGGAGCCGTGTTTGTGTACAACCTGCGCGTCGAGCTGGTGCACAACGGTGAACTGCTGACGCAGACGCGCACCGTGCCTTTCCGGGCCGGCGGCCAGGCGCAAATCGTCTTCCAGGGACCGCGGATCGACGTGCAGACGGCCGGCAAGTAGTTTCTCTTGGAACAGCTCGCCCCCCACGCCGCGGGGTGAGGTACTCCGAACCCCGCGGGTATAACCGCGGGGTTCGGAGTACCTCACCCCGCGGCGTGCTTTCCTCTCTCTTTTCAAAAAATCCGCTTGAAGCCGCTTCCTATTCTCTTCCTTGACGGCTATGACTTCAGGAGGAAACATGGACGAACCATCGCGAGGCAACGAATTGGCCGTGGAATCGTTCCGCAGCTATCTCTTGCTGCTGGCCCGGATGCAGATCGAGAGCAAGCTGCGGCCGAAGCTCGACGCGTCGGACGTGGTGCAGCAGACCCTGCTGGACGCTCATCGGCAACTGGACCAGTTTCGCGGCTCGACGCCGGCGGAAATGGCCGGCTGGCTGCGCGGCATGCTGGCGTGCAACCTGGCCGACGCGGTGCGCATGTACTCGCGGCGCAAGCGGAATGTGGCCCGCGAACGCTCACTGGAGGCCGCCCTGGATGCGTCCTCGGCCCAGATCGGCGACTGGCTCGCCGCCCAGCAATCATCGCCCAGCCAGAAGGCGGAGCGCACCGAGGACCTGCTCCGCCTGGCGAAGGCGCTGGCCGAGTTGCCGGAAGCGCAGTCCGAGGCGGTGGTGCTGCATTACTGGCAGCGCAAGACGTTGGCGGAGGTGGCCGGGCAGCTTGGCAGAACGGTGCCGGCGGTCGCGGGGTTGTTGCAACGAGGGTTGAAGACTTTGCGAACACTCTTGGTACCGGCGGAGGAATAGCCTGATTCATGCCAATACTCACCCCCAGGGTTCGGAGTACCTCACCCTGGGGCTTGAGGGACTGCAATCAACATCAAAATCCACCAAGCCCCAGGGTGAGGTACTCCGAACCCTGGGGGTTATATATGCTATCGAGGATGAGGTAATGTACTCCTTGAACCCGGTGATCCCCCCATGAAAGAATTCCAACTCTGCGGCCTGGGCAATGCGATTGTGGACATCTTCCTCGAGGTGCCCGACGCCCAGTTCGCCGAGCTCGGCTTCGAACGCGGCTCGATGCGGCTCGTCGAACTTGAGGAGCAGCGGGCCCTGCTCGATCGCTTTCATGGAAATGATCCTTCCCTCGTCAGCGGCGGGTCCGTGGCCAATTCCGTCATCGCTTTCTCCCAACTCGGCGGCGACGCGGCCTTCATGAGCTGCGTCGGCGACGATCGCTATGGCCTCTTTTACAAGACCGAGTTCGACGAACTCGACATCGACATCGGCAATCCCGTGATCGCCAACGCCTCCACCGGGACCTGCGTGGCGATCATCACGCCGGACGCCGAGCGCACCATGCGCACCTGCCTGGCGATCTCCGACCATCTCGGCGAGAAGCACGTGGACGAGCAGCGCATCGGCGATTCCGAATGGCTGTTTGTCGAGGGCTATCTGTTCGCGAATCCGATCGGCCAGGGAGCGATACGCAAGGCCATCGCCGCGGCCAAGAAAAAGGGCACCAAGGTGGCTTTGACCTGCTCCGAGGCGTTTATCGTCAACCTGTTCAACGGCCCATTTCACGAGGCCCTCATGCAGGCCGATCTGCTCTTCTGCAACGAAACGGAAGCGTGCGCCGTGGCCAAGACGGCCAATGCGGAAGACGCTTTTCGCCAGTTGAAGGGGCATGTGCCGTCCGTGGTGGTGACCGCGGGAGGCAGGGGGGCGTACATCCGGTGCAACGGAACTGAGTCACATGTGCCGGCTTATCGGTGTGAGCCGAAGGATTTGACCGGGGCCGGCGACATGTTCGCGGGGGCGTTTCTTTATGGTTTGACGCACGACGTCGCCGCGGACAAGGCGGCACGGGCGGCTTCCTATCTGGCGATGAAGGTGATCACGCAGATCGGCGCCCGGTTGCACCATGGCACACGGCACTTCTGGGATGAATGCTTGCTGGGGAAGTAGCACGCCGCGCGGGTGAGGTACTCCGAACCCCGCGGGTCAGCGAAACGGGATCATGATCCTGCACCCCGGACCCGCGGGGTTCGGAGTACCTCACCCGCGCGGCGTGGTTCACTTCTTGCCAATGCACCAGAGATGCTTGTTGGTGCGAATGAAAATCTGCCCCTGCGACACCGCCGGCGACGAAAAACACTTGTCGTTCAGCGCATTGCGAGCCAGCAGCTCATAGGTGCCGCCCGCCTTGAGGACATAGGTGATGCCGTCATCGTCGGTCAGGTACACCCGGCCATCGGCGAGCACCGGAGAGCCGCTGTGATGCCGGCCTAGTTCTTCCATCCACAGCCGTTTGCCGGTTTTGGCTTCGAAGCAGCTCAAGGGGCCGAGGTCGGAGATCATGTAGAAGCAGCCGGGCACCGCGAGAGGGCAAGGCACATACGACGCCTTGTTGGCCGAGGTTTTGCTTTCGTGCCAGGCGACGTGCGTGGCGGTGATGTCGCCTTCGCCGTCGGGGCGAATGGCCCAGTTATGGTAAGTCGGAAACCCGGCCGTCAGGAAGAACAGGCCGTCGCCGTAGACGGGCGACGCAACGAATTGTTCCGTGGGGCCCTTCATGATCCAGATGAGCTTGCCGGTGTCGGGATCGTAGCTGGTGGTGCACAGACAACCGGCGAGCACCATCTGCATCTTGCCGGCCGCTTCCACGATCAGCGGCACACAGTAGGAGCGTATGCGGTTGGGCCGATCGATGCGCCATATCTCCGAGCCTGTCTGCTTGTCGAGGGCGACGATAAAGGCCTCCGCGTCCTGATCGCCGTTGAGAATCACCTTGTCCTTGTAGAGGACCGGCGAGCTGCTGAAGCCGTGGCGCGAGCAGAATTGGCCGGGCGTTTTCTGCCAGACCAGTTCGCCATCCACGGTGTAGCAGGCGACGACCATTTCGGTGACGTCGGTTTTGGGCAGATAGCCGACGTCGCGGCCCTTGCGGGGGAAGTCGGCGTCCTTGTCGGTGCGGGGGCGAACTTGCACGAAATCGATAAAGACGTGTTTGCCGTCACACGCCGGGGTTGAACTTGCGAAGCTATTGAGCTGATGCTTCTTCTCCAGTGGCGAGGTGATGACGACCCTTTCCCAGAGGATCTTGCCGCTGAGGCGATCAAGGCAGAAGAGCATGCGTTTGCACTCGGCGGGCTTGGCCTTGGGGTCGGTTTTGCCTGGGTCCTTGATCTCGGGTTTCTTATCGCCCTTGGTCTCGGCGGTCTGTTTGAGCAAACAGCTGGTGATGAACACGCGATCGCCGACGACGATCGGCGACGAATGGCCGACGCCGGGGATCTCGGTCTTCCAGGCGATGTTGTCCGTGTCGCTCCACGTGACGGGCAGGTCCTTTTCGAGCGAGGAGCCGTCGAGCCGGGGGCCGCGCCAGCCGGGCCAATCTTCGGCACGGACTTGCTGGAAACCGAATGACACAAGCAGGGCGATGAACAACATGCGCTTCATGGAAGGAGGGTCTCCGTGGGTCAGGATTCTGATCCTGACCGGGTGATGAATGCGGTCAGGATCGGAATCCTGACCCACGAATCCGATTACCTTGCAAAGGCTTCGTCGTGTTTCATGCCGCTGGGGGGCAGGTCGCCGCGGCGCACGGCGGCCAGGGCGGCGCGGGCGCCGGCGTGCTGCTCGACGTCGTTGTCTTCCCACTCGATGCTGACGGCGCCATCGAAGCCGACGCGGTTCAGCTCGATCATGATTTCTTCCACGCTGTTCGCATCCCGCGCCGACCCGGCCGAGACGAAGTTCCATCCGTTATTCGGATGGCCCATCGGCCGATGTCCGCCCAGGAGCCCGGCGCGGGTATGCTCACGGATCACCTGCACGCCCTTGATGTGGGCGCAGTGGATGAAGTCCTTGAACTCGCGGATGAACTGCACGACCGAGACGCCTTGCCATTCCATGTGCGAGCCGTCGAGGTTGAAACCGACCACGCCTTCGTAGCCCGCCTTGCACAGGAAGTTGATGTAGTCGCCGGCCGATTCCAGGTCGCCCATCGCCCGTTCGCTCGGATGGCATTCGAGGTCGAACGTCACGCCGAGCTTTTTGCACAGGTCCCACACCGGGCCGAAGCGTTCGACGAGCAACTCCAGGCTGACCTGGTAGACATTGGGAATGGCGTGGCCGGCGAGCTTATCGGGCAAAGGCGGAAAGAGGAAGAAATGGCTCCAGCAATGTGCGGGCGAGCCGACGAAGCCGGGCAGCGCCACCTTGCGATCGAGCAGCTTGCTCAGGGCCGCGGCGAAGCGAACGCATTGCATGAGCGCTTTTTGGGCTTGCTGATGGATCAATTTGCCCACGTCGTCCGGGACGAAAAACGGATCGGTGCGCGGCGGCTTGTTGCCCTTGTCGCGCCAGGCCTTGTACACGTTCATCGCCTCGCCGCCGATGAACTGCAGCGTCTTGGCGCTCGGCTCATCGCCCAGGCATTGGCCTTGCAGGTGCGTGGCAACGGTGAAGATTTCCAGGCTGTGCTTGCGGGCCAGATCGACGCGTTCCTTGGCAAACGCCTCGGCGCCGGCGTCGGTGTCGCAGCGAGCGAGGTCGAGTTCCCAGCTCGCTTCTTCCCAGCCGTCGAACCCGGCTTCCTGGAGGAACTTGAGCCATTTCTCGAAGGGAACGCCGCCGAACTGACCGCGCACCAGGCCGATCTGGTGATACGATCCCTTGCCGTAGCGATGCGACGCGGTTTGCCTGTGACCCATGATTCATCTCCTCACCATCAAACATAGCAAACTCAGATTATCCGTGTTTTCGCCTGGTCCTGCAACTTTTTTTACCGAAATGTTACAGGAAATCGACCGGCGAGCCAGGTGCCTGCGTGGGATAGGATTCCGATCCTGTCGTTGTTGCCGCCTCATGACAGGATCGGAATCCTGTCCCACGAAATGTTGCAAACAGCGGAAAACCGAGATCTCCGCAACATGCGGAGAAGATTGACAATTGACAATTAGCAATTGACAATTGCAAATTCCCGAACCGTAGGCGGATGTCTTCAATTTGCAATTGCTAATTGTCAATTGTCAATTTCGTCGCCGGTTGCGGCTCGGCCGCGTTAGGAGTCGCGCAAGAATAATTTGGTCAACTTCTTGGGCGTACCACCCGAAAAGTGACAATCATGTGTCATTGTTCAACTTGTTATTGCATGCCGCCTTATTTCAAATACTTGACGGCTTGCCTGGGCGAAAGGCGCATGGCCGCGGCCAGCAGCAGCGGGCCGCCGATACCCAGCGGCACCTCCAGATCGCGGCGCGTCACGTCCAGGGCGACGGCAAGCTGTGAATAGATGTTGCGCGGCCAACCTTCCGTGTGATGGCGAATCACCTCTTGCGGCGTCACGCAATCGGAGCGCGAGAAGACACGCAGCGTCAGATAGCTTTCGTGCGTGAACTGGCCGTCAGTCAACGGCAGACGCAGGAGATAGACCTTCTTCGGCAGCAGGCGGTTATTGCACAGGACGCTGACGAGCCTGAGCTCATTGCTTTCCTCGCCGCCCAGGTCCGCGCCGCCGATCCAGCCGCGCCAGAGCGCCTCGATGTGTGCACGGCCCACCTGCTCCAGCTGTCCCTGCCCGGTGACGACGAAATAGCGAAGTTTCATGCTTCCCTCCTTGGTCTGATATGGTGCGGCGAACGTATCCATTCGTTCGCGTCTGCTCACGAGTGTGTGACGATGATGAAGAATCGATACTAAAAGAAATGTGGATTTCGGCCTAGAGGAATTTGCGATTTTTTTTGGCAGCTGCCGTTGCCCAGGTCGCCCGATTTAGTGTAGTCCTCACGCTCCGCGTGAGGATAGGGCGCAGCCCTTGTTGACCGCAGCCCACTTCGATGTGATGATTTTTTCAGTCGCCCGAAGCTTTCATGCCAACGCAAATCGCCAGGATTATTGAGGGCTGCGCCCTTTCCTCACGCGGAGCGTGAGGACTACACTGGCTCTTCCTTCTTTTCCTCGGGCGGCGCCGCCGTCGGATCCTTCATCTCGCCCGGCACCGTTTGCTGTTCGCTGGAGGCCAGGCCCGCTTCCGGTCCGATGGAAACTTCCGTGATCTCGGCGTTTTCCAGAATCAGGTCCAGGGCCATGCGTTCCACCATCTGGCTGGCCAAAGCGTCCATGAGGTTTTCGCGTTCGAGCTGGGCCTTGAGCCGGCGCGCCGATTCGTTGCGCTGGTCGGCGATGCTCTCGATCTCGGCGTTCAAATCATCTTCGTCGATGTCGATCTTTTCCAGGTCGGCGATCTTCTGCAAGATGAAATGCTCCTTGAGCGACGCGGCCGAGCTCTGGATGACGTCGCGTTCGAGCAACCGCTGCCGGGACTTGATCTCGTCCTCGGAGATGCCCATTTCGCGCATTTCCATGACGCGGCGCTGGAACGATCGGCTGGCCTGGCGCATGAGCAAATCCTCGGGCAAGGCCCAATCGGTTGGGCTGAGCTGCTGCAGGATCTGGTCGCGAATGGCCTGGCGCTGATCGTATTGCAAACGTTTTTCGAGATTGACGCGGATCAGCTCCTGAAGCTGCTCCTCCGAATGGACGCCGAACGTGTGCAGGAATTCGTGCGTCAGCTCCGGCAGCCGCAGTTTCTTGACGTCCTTGACTTCCAACGTCGCCTGGATGGTTTTGCCCTTGAGCTGATAATCGGCCACGGCGTCGGTCAGTTCGATGTCAACAATGCGGGTTTCGCCGGCATTGACGCCGACGGTCTGCTCGGCAAATTTGCGGGCGGCGCCGTCCTTGAAGGTGAGCGTATCGTCGATGCGCAGCTTGACTTCCGTGGACGAGGCCAGGACCCGCTCGCCGTGGCGCGTGGTCAGATCGACGATGATGTAGTCGCCGATCTGGGCGTTGCCTTCGGGCTTGGGCACAACCTGGCCATAGCTGGACAGGATGCGATTTTCCTCCCGGGCCACGTCCTCGTCGGAGAAGGTGCGGACGGGCCGCTTGAGCTTGAGGCCCTTGTAGCTGGGCAGCTCGAACTCGGGGCGAACCTCCACGTCGAATTCGTAAATGAAGGGACCGGCGTCGGGGATTTCGAGCTTGCCGGGGTCGATGTTCGGCATGGCCAGGGCGGCGATGTCGTTTTCGTCGGCGAGCTGTTCGAGACTGGCCAGGAGGATTTGCACCTTGACCTGGTTGTTGACGTCCTTGCGAAACTTGCGAATGATGATGGCGCGGGGGGCCTTGCCGGGCCGAAAGCCGGGCACGACGGCGTCCGCCTCCAGCTCGCCGATCTTCTCATCGAGCGCCTTGTCGATGTCCTCACGGCTGACGATGACCTTGACGTGCTTCTTGCAGGGGCCGACGTTCAGGACCTCGACGGTTTGATTGAGCCGTTCTTTCTTCTCGCCTTCGGGCTCCTGGCCCTCGGCGGCGGGCTCGGTCGGGGTGGTTTCTTCGAGGGTTGAGGCGGGTTCATCCGTCATGGAGATCTCCAAGGGTAGAAAGCTTAGCCGCTCGCCTCGGGCGAGCGCGGTTGTACCCCCGCGCTCGCCCGAGGCGAGCGGCTAAACGGTCGGCCGAAAGAGCGGGTGATGGGGCTCGAACCCACGACACCCACGTTGGCAACGTGGCGCTCTACCACTGAGCTACACCCGCGACGCGACCTTGCTGCGGCAAGATCGCTCACCACCTCCAGATTATAAAACCGGCAGGGGGGATTTCAAGAGGCACGAGCAAAAATCAAAACTCGTTCACAGCAACATTCGCGGCGATCAGCGCGATAAGCGTGGCCGGGTCTGAGGGTACTCCCGAAGGCCCGGCTCCCGTGCAATCGCCGCTCGCCGCGCACGCTCAATTCTCACTTTTTTGTTTGAAATGTCTGAGCACGAGCGTTACGATGCGGCTTTACCGTGTGGATCCCAATTTGAGGAGACAATATGCTCGCGAACATCCTGCTTGTGCCATTGTGCTTCGTGGGAACGGACGACACGATCGCGCTCAAGGAAATCGGCGTGTCGCTGCCGAGCAGCGTCGGGGCCATCAAGTACAAGAGCCGGCAGGCGTTCGAACGAAAAGACCTGGGATACAGCGTCGGTTACGCGAACAAGATGTGCACGATTTCGCTGATAGTCTACGACCACGGCCAGAAGAAGATTCCCAACGGCAAAGCGGATCCGCTGGTGGACGACCAGATGAAACGCTCCATCGCCGACGTCGAGGCGGCCCAGGCGAAGGGGTACTACAAGAACGTCCAGCGCATGAAGGAAGATTTGCCGTTGCCGAAAGCGATCAAGGAAGCGTTCGCGACCGCCGGTTTCACATTCGACGTCAAGGGCGGCGCCTGCAAGAGTTACATCTTGCTGCTGGGGCGGAACAATCACTTTTTCAAGGTGCGCGTCATTCAGTATGTGGTGGACAATCAGACGAACGATGAGGAACTCGCCGTGTTCCTGGACGAGCTGGCGAAGGCAATCAGTGCACCGGCTCCGTAGTATCGCGCCACCCGAAATAGCAATCAAGTCCCGTGGGTTGACCCGCGGGGCTCGGAGTACCTCGCCCGCGCGGCGTGGGGTCCTTGAAGAAACCTCGCGCCCACTGAAAAATCTACCAGGACAGGCCCGCCTGCTCACCCATCGACGTCTCGCCAATCCGGCGACACATCACATAATCGCCTTTGCTTCAGCACGTTGCGCCGACCGGAGCCACCACCGGCACCCGCGTCAAACCCCTCGTCCAGGCGTTGTAAAAAT
>Ga0182024_10015049_pt1 | contig 14876 bp, 11 predicted proteins | sample P32metaG_FD_120480 | JGI IMG/M metagenome (GOLD analysis project Ga0182024, IMG submission 120480) | Permafrost microbial communities from Stordalen Mire, Sweden - P3-2 metaG (Illumina Assembly) | ecosystem: Environmental > Terrestrial > Soil > Wetlands > Permafrost | place: Sweden: Stordalen... | reverse complement strand
TTCCTTGGCCCGGCGGATGTCCTCGTCCTTCATGGCGATGGTGACGGTGCGGTTGATGTTGAATCGCTCGGCATCAAAACTGCTCATGCCGATGAAACGGGCCTTGGGGATGGCCATTCGCTCGCTCTCAAAGGCGAGGTTGATCGAGCCTTGCTTGATGACGCTGTAGATGTAGTAGCCCCACGGATCATTGTCGGTCAGGACGAAGACCGGCAGCTTCAGTTCGTTGTGCATCCGGTAGAGCAACCGCCGCACGCCGCGCGGGGGCTGACCCTGGCCGTGGATGATGATGCAGTTGGCTTTCTCCCAGTAGCGGTCCTGGTTGAAACGGTTCCAGACGGCGCCCTTTTCGATCAGCAGTATGTACTCGGCGTCGCACTTTTTGAACTGGATCACGTCGTCTTCGACGATGGAGGGAATCGCCCATCCGCCCGACCCCATGCGGCGGCCGTCGATGGTGTCCCCGTTGTCCACGAGCGTGATGTTCCCGACCATCGAACCGCGGTTCTCGGCGAAGAGGCCCAACTCCTCGCGCAGGCTTTTAAGCGTCACTTCCACGTCTTCGATGATCGGGTCGCTTTCGTCCTGATCGTCGAACGTGTTTTCGTGTGTGCCGGGGATGGTGTGTTTGCTGTGGTAATACAGGTCGCGGATGCTGGTGCTTTTGACCTGATCGGCCAGTTCCTTGCAGCCGGATGCGATGACCATCGTCTGCATAAATTTTTTGGCCTGCCCGAGATTGAAGAAATTCCGCTGCTGCGAAGCGCCGCCCATCATGATGATCTGCCGCTTGGGGTCGAACTTGGCGTTGGCCAAAGCCCGCGTGGGAATCTCAATGCCGGGATCGCGATGTGCCCGGGCCGATTTCACGACCGCGTCGGCGAGTTCCTGAAGTTTCTTCGATGTTTCAACTCTGGTTGATTTGGCGGATTTGGACATGCGATCACCTCCGCGGCCGATCAGGCCGCCTGCTCGTCAAAAAGTGTGAGGCTTGGTTTTCCCGCCGGCGCGGGCGGCAGTTTTCGCGACGCCTTCCCCGTGGGCGAAACCGCCAGCTCGGCCGGGACCGCGGCCGGGCCTGGGGCGATGGCCGCCGCTTCAATCACCACCACATTTTCATCCTTGGCGATCTTGTCCCCCTTGGGTCCAGGCTTGATGGGATTGCCGTCCTCGTCAAACTCCACATCCGCCGTGGCCGTGCGCTTCTTGGCGATTGACGTCAGATCGGCGTGCAGTTTCTTGGCATCCACGCGCGTCATCTTTTTGCATGCCTCGACGACTTCGCCGATGTATCGCTCGAAGATGTGCCGCCGCTCTCCCTCGCGGGCGGTGCGCTGCCGTTTGCGGATGTAGGCGTTGAGCTTGCGGCCGCATTCCTGCACGGCCAGCTTGATCTCTTTGCGGATTTCATCGTAGTCGGCGATCGCTTCCTTGCTCTCGCTGGTGAAGGGAACCCAGACCGACGCCATGTGCACCAGAATCACCAGCGGGCCTTCGGGCAGTCCGTTGCGCGGCTGCGAGATGCCATAATTTCGCCAGTTGGTATCAATGATGCTCTTGGTGATGCAGCAGGCCGACGGCTGATAGAGCAGCGGGACGCGATTGGCAAAGCGGATGATGCGCGCCGAATCGTCCGCCGGCAGACGTCCGCCGAATGCGAGGGCGGCCTCGATCTGAAACGGATTGCCGCGATAAACCGCCGGCTCGCGCGTCTCGGCCATGTAAACTTCCGCGGGCACTTCCTTGAGCAGCCCCTTGAGAATCGCCTGCGTGCCGATCGGAACCAGACAATCCGTGGGCGGTGCGATGATCTTGGTTTCGCTGATCGCCTTGTGCAGCCGGTCGGCCTGATCGCGGGCGACGGTGTTGGACCAGGTGCCGGTCGTCAAACCTGCTTTATCACAAATCTCCACGGCGACCTTGTGGCTCACGCGGCTGAATTCCTCCTGAAGGAAAGCTCCAAGATGCTTATGCGAAGTTTCCTTCAGCATTCGGATCAGCACGCCCAGTTCCACGCCGTAGGGATGCGGCTTGATCGCCTTGGGCGATGCGGGAATCTCCGTCACCTCGCGCGGAAAATCGCGGTGCAGGCCGTCGGGGGCGGTGTAATGAATCAGCGCGTGCGGATTGGCAATCGCGGTTTGCTCCAGATATTCATCCACGCTGGCGCGGCCGCGCTGAAAGCGGGCTTCCAGCGTGATGCCCACCTCCGTGCCGTGCTCCATCTCAATGTCGCCGTTGATCTGCCAGCCGTCCGTCTCCACGTCGGAAATGATCTCCGGCCGGTTCTTCTGCGTGTCCATCTGCAGCTCGAACCGATGAGCGGGTTTTTTCTTTCCGGTGCGGCTGATGATCTCGACGGATTGCCCGGTGGTGAGCAGGCCGTACATTCCCGCGGCGCTGATCCCGATCCCCTGCTGCCCGCGGCTCATCCGCAGGCGATGGAACTTGCTGCCATAGAGCAGGCGGCCGAAGACATTGGGAATCTGCGCCTTGACGATGCCCGGCCCGTTGTCGCGGACGGTGACGCGAAATCGCGTGGCATTGGCTACCGACGCCGAAGCCTCCGGCAGCGCCGGCTGTGCGACTTCCGCCTTGGCCTTGCTGCCGCCGTTGAGGGCGTCGATCTTGATCCACAGTTCGGGAAGAATCTGCCCTTCCTCACAGGCGTCCAGCGAATTGTCGACGGCTTCCTTGACGGTGGTCAGCAGCGCCTTGCGCGGATTATCAAAGCCCAGCAGATGGCGGTTCTTGGCGAAGAATTCGCTGACCGCGATCTCCTTCTGCTTGCCGGCCATCGACTCGGCCGTCTCACGTTGTTCAGCGGTTTTTGTTCGGGCCACGACTGGCGTCCTCCATGACGAAGTGCCGGATGTTACCGCCTGGCGGGCAATGAGCAAGTGCTGGCCAATGTGACAGAGCATCCGCTTCGGTGGGTACGCCTCGGAGCCTCTCAGAATTTGGTGTCGCCGCGTGGGCGGTGGTATCGTCGGGCTTGATCGCCGCATGGGATTGCGGGAAGTTGATAGGATCATGTTGCACGATCGTTTTGACCTTGAGAGATTTTCGGCCATGTTCCCGCTTGGGGTTCTACGTTCCCGGGCGCGCGAGTTCGTGTTGGACCGTCAAAGGCGCATTCCAAACGCTTACACAGGCCTGAGTGCCGTTGAGGATCACGTTCGACTCATGGAGCCGTGCGGGGCGATCATCACCAGTCCTTACGATATCGCTGTCGTGGAACAACTGCGGGCCGAAGCAACAGCAGGATCGAGCCAGGTAGAGAAAACGCCAACGGACGTATTCGTATTAGCCTGGGGAGAGCCTGCGGATCGCCGAGTGACCAAGATTGGTGGATTGCCCTATTGGCCGAACAATCGGAGTTGGCCGCTAGACGATCGGGGGCGGGAACTACAATTTTTTGCGCAGTTCTGCTTCGCAGACTCGGAGTTCATTCGTGACGGGTTGCCGGGAGACATTCTTCTTATCTTCGGAGATTCTGAGGAGAAGTCGGCGGAGTCATTGCAATGCCATTGGGTGAGCAGCGGTGGTTCGACACCAATCGATTCATCTGAAGCTCCCCAAATGAAAGACGCTTTTCTACCTTTGTACGGCGTTTTGCACCGGACCTACGACTATTTGGCCGAGCAGCCGGCGTTTTCGCGGTACCGGGGCGCTGAACAGCTATCGAGAATCGAAGGAACCAAGATTGGCGGGTTCCCCCGGTGGATACAGCAAGAAGAACAGGCGCCAGGGCCCTTTATATGTGCCCTTGGGTCCGTTTGCCCCAAATCGGAAGTACCATATCCCTATGTGAATTCCCAAGAGCCCATTGGACTCAAAGAGGCCAATGACTGGGGGCTGTTGAAGTGGGGTGACGCTGGCAGCATTTATTTCTTTTTGCGCGACGATGGCCAGGTGGATTGGGCATACCAATGCTATTGAATTGTCTAGCCATATTAGCTAGACTATGATCATGGATCCTTCATCAAATACCGTCACCGCGTTTGACGCCAAGAACCGGCTGGGGCGATTGCTCGACCGCGTGGAAGCGGGAGAGGAGTGGGTGATCACGCGCCATGGGCGGCCGATCGCCAAAGTCATTCCGGTCAGGGAGCGCGCCGAGGACGACGCGAAAGCGGCCCTGCGCGTGTTTCAGGAGGTTCGCCTTTCGCTGTCTCGTTCCCGCACGAAAATCAGCCGCGATGAAATCAGGGCGTGGCGGGCGGAGGGACGGCGGTGAAATGTGTCATCGACGCCTCATTCGTCGCCAGTCTTTTCCTGCCGGATGAAGCCGGTACTCAAACCGCGTTGATAGCGTCGAAATTCAAACCAGGGGATGCGGCCGCGCCGGGTCTGCTGCAACTCGAAGTGACCAACATTCTCCTGATGGCCCGACGGCGCGGCCGGGTTAGCGGCGTGGACTTCCAAAGGGTTTCCGACGCCTTCGAGAAATTTCCCGTGGCCTATCAGCCGGCGCTCACCGCGGAGCAACGGGCAAGCGTTGTGCGACTGGCAGAGAAGCACGCATTGACCGCCTACGACGCGGCCTATCTTGAACTGAGCATTCGGTTGGGGCTGCCAATGGGGTCGCTTGATAAGCATCTCATTAAAGCGGCCAAAGCGGAAGGCGTCGCACTGAGCGTTGTGATTTAGAGAGGGCGAACCGGCCTTTTGCGGGGGATACATTACGGATCAGCCGGGCGCTCGATCTTCCAGCGACGTTCACTGCTGCATTTGAGCCAGTCCGATCAGGAATCGCTCCTCCGGCGGCAGCAAATCGGCCAACACCGCCGTCGCGTTTCGCGCCGGCCCATCGAGGGTTGCCAGCAGCCAGTCCGGCGAGCCAGGCTGCGCCGCCGGCGCGGCGGGCTGCGCAGCGGCTGGTTCCGCCGCGGGCGAAGCGCCGGCAAGGCCCGTGGGCAGGCAGATCGTGACGCCCGGCGGCCAAAGCCGTTCGTACACAATTCCGCCGAGATTGAGCGACAAATCCGCGGTAGCGGGCGGCGCACTATTCTCCGCGATCGTCCCTGGCGCATCGGGCGCAATCCCCCGATGCGAACGCGCCAGCCACGGGGCCGTCAGCACATATGCCGCGATTGCCGCCGCCGCCGCGAGCGGAGCCAGCCAGCGCCAAATGAGCGGCCCGCGCGGTGATTGACGCGCGGCATCCCCAGCCAATCGCTCGCGGCGAATATCTTGCAGCGTTCGGTGGTGAAGCTGCTCTGAAAACTCCGGCCGCTCCGCCATCGCCTCGTGGCGCAGACGCTCAGCCAGCGGATCACGCCCGCTCTGTCCGGAGAATGAACCATCATCTCTTTTCATTTGGCGTCTCCGAAAAGCTCTCCAGTTCCGTCGCAAGCCGCGCGCGAGCGCGATGCAGAAGAATTCTCGCCGCGTTGGCGCTGCGCCCCAACACGCGGCCGATCTCCTCGGCGGACATCGACTCCACATAACTCAGCCACAGCGCGGTGAAGGCGTCCGGCTCCAGAATTCCCCGCACGGCATCCCACAACGTGCTGTGCAACTCTTTTTCCTGGGCGTCGGCCAGCGGATCAATGTTGCAAACCCGCTCGACCGGCCGCGGGCCGCCTGCCGCCGGCCGGCGCTTGCGCCGCCACGCCGACGCCGCCGCGTTGTTGGCGATCGTGAACAGCCACGTGCTGAATCGCCACGACGCGCGATATCGCGCGATATTTCGGTAGGCCACCAGAAACGTCTCTTGCAGCACATCCTCCGCATCGTGCCGCGATCCCGTCCGCCGGATCAGAAAATGCAGCAGCGGCGACTGAAACCGGCGCACCAGTTCCTCAAAGCACGCCTCGCAACCGCGAAGGCGGGCGCACTCGGCGCACGTCTCGGCGCTGCTCTCCCCCGGCGGCGGCGTGTGGGTCGCTAAGCTCATGGGCCTCCCCGATGGCTTAGCGAACCGGCGCCGCCGATGGAGCGGTAGCGGAACCGGACTCGGACATACCAGTGTCATGATTGCCTTGTGCCTTCACCAAGCGCACCAACTCCGGCAGCTTCGCGGTCGGCCAGGTCCATTGCAAGAGAACATTCTTACCCGCCGCCTGAATCTCCAACGGATCGAGCAGAGGCGCTTCCTTTGTTTGAGAAAGAGCGATCAGCGCCTTGATGCCCGTCACGAGGTTTTTCAGTTGCCCGGCGGAATCCTCATCGAGCATCGCGACCGATGCGTGTATATACACGCATCGCTCATCCTCCCCCATGTCGAAGCGGGCCAACCGGGCCTTTCCGCGCAATGAACCGAACATCGACAGCCCAATATTTCCTGAATCGGGGTTCACGATGTCCGCGGGCTGCGTCGTGCTCGCCGTCTGCACGTTCGCCGTCAGACCCGTGCCGCAAATGAAAGCGCCCGCGGGTACGTTCCCTTTCAGGTCATGCGGATCGCTCTTTGCCAGCGAGGCTTTCCTGCCCGCGAGCACATCCAGCGCCAGCGCCATGGAACGCAGGTTCGTTGTTCCAACAAGCAAATCTGAACCGACGATCGCCGTGCACACATCGTCGGCGACCCATTTGTCATCCGCTCCCGAACCGCCCCCGAAGCCCAGGCTGAGCATGGCCCGATGGGTCGGCGGAGGCGCATCGCTCGGCGCCGCCTTCTGCAAGGATTTTGAGAAGCCGAACGCCGCGCGGATTGCCGGACTCATCGTAGAGTAGTGAACCTCCTGGTGGTCGTGGTCGACGACGATCACGTCCCCGCCGTCCGTCTTTTTCTGTATTTGCCGCAGCACGACCACGATCACGTCGCTGCCGTCTGTCTTTGTCTGTATTCGCCGCAGCACTTTCTCTTCGCCGTGCACCAGCAGGACCGGCGCTGTCGCGTCCCCCTCCGGCAGCGTATACATCACGATCGACGCGATGTGCCCGCCAAACTGGGCCGTTGCGTTCGCCGCCAGTCTCTTTGACGGATCCGTCTCCCGTACGAGATCGGATGCGAGAAACCGATCGACATCCATATAGGCATACCCCGTCGCATCGGCCGGGATTTCATCAAACCGCACCCCGTCGGCGCGCGCGGGGGCGGCAACCAACAGCGCGAAAAGCAGTGATAACATTCCACTTCGCATAAGCGTTCTCCTGGCAAAACCGCAAACCAGCCGCGCCGTGCGCGCGGTCCTCGCCGTGTTATACGCAGCCGGCCGGCTTCGTATTTCGCGCTATGTCGATTTGTGCCGTTTGAGCCGAAGAAGACGACTTCCCGCAAAGGCGAGGGCGAACCAGCCGGTTCCCGTCAGCACAATGGCCGCCCCGGAATTCAGGTTGGCATAAAACGAGGCGTACAGCCCGATGAACCCCGAAGAAACCGCGAAGACCGCCGACAGCACCATCATGCGAAACAAATCCCGCGTCAGCAGCGACGCCGCCGCCGCCGGCGTCACCAGCAACGCGCTGGTCAGAATCACGCCGACCGCCTGAATGCCCGTCACCACCGCCAGCGCCAGCAGCACCAGCAGCACATTCCGCATCCAGTCGGCCCGCAGGCCGACCACCGCCGAGTACGACGGATCGACCGACGTGAGTTCCAGTTCCTTGTAAAGCAGCGCCAGCACGATCAGCACGATCGCCGTGATGATCGCGATCAGCAGCAGATCGGAGAACGTCACGCCCAGAATGTCGCCGAACAACATGCCGGAAAAATCGCGGAAGCTGCGCGCCGTCGAAATAATCAGAATCCCCAGCGCGAACATGCCGGTGAACAGCACGCCGATCGCCGTGTCCTCGCGCAGGCCCTCGCGCCCCGACAACCAGCCGATCCCCAGCGCCGTCAGCAATCCCGCGCAGAGCGCCCCGAAAAACAGGCTGAAATGCTCCAGATACGCGATCACGATCCCCGGCAGCGCCGTGTGCGCGATCGCGTCGCCGATGAACGCCATCCGCCGAAGCACGACATACGAGCCGAGCACGGCGCACGTGACCCCCACCATGAAAACGGCCAGAAATCCCGACCGCATGAACGCATAGTGAAATGGTTCCATCAGCCAAATCATGGGATTCTGGCCGCCGTTGATTCCAGCGCATTTGCGGCGCTGACGGTCACATCCTCGATGGACCCCGCCTCTTCCTTGCACCCGCACGACAGATGAATGACCTTGTCGAACTCGAATTCAATGTCATGCGTGTCATGCGTCGCCGCCACGATGGTCTTGCCCTGCTGCGAAAGCGCGCGCAATACCTCGCGCACAATCTGCCGCGTTTTCGCATCGACGCCGTTCATCGGTTCATCCAGCAGCAGCATGTCCGCCTCCTGCGCCATCGCGCGGGCCAGCAATGTGCGCTGCTGCTGCCCGCCGGAAAGTTCGCCGATCCGCCGGTCGGCCAGATCACTGATTTGCAACACATCCATCACGCGATCGACAATCGCATCATCTTCACGATCCGCCCGCCGCAGCCAGCCGAGATGAACATAACGCCCGGTGAGCACCAGCCGCCGCACGGTCATGGGAAACCGCCAGTCCAGGTCGCTGCGCTGCGCGAGAAACGCCACGCGATGGCAGCATCCCCCCGGCGGCGAGCCGTGAACGCGGATCGTCCCCGAAGAGACAGGCAGCAATCCCACCGCCGCCTTCAGCAGCGTGCTCTTGCCCGCTCCGTTCGCCCCGATCAGCGCCACCCGCGAACCCTGCTCGACGCGAAGGCTCACGTCATGCACCGCCGGCCGCTCCGCGCCCGGATAGCGTACCGATACATCCACGCATTCCAGCGCCGCCACGCCCGGCGACGGCGTGCCGTGGCGATGGCGACTGTATGCAAAGCGCGGAACTTTCATTGGCCCAAAGCCCTCACCAGTGTTCGCACGTTATACCGCATCATCTTCAGATACGTGTCCCCATCACTCCCCGGCCGGCCCAGCGCGTCGGAATAAAGCGGCGGCCCGACGGCCACGTTCGCCTCGGCGGCGATCTGGTTGATAAGCCGCGGATTCTGAATGTTCTCCAGAAAAATCACCGGCACGCCCGACGCCCTGATCTGATCCACCACCTCCGCGATCTGCCGCGCCGACGGATCGGCCGCCTCCGTCGTGACCGATTCCAGCGCGCTGCGCGAAACGTCCATCCCGTACCGCTGCCCGAAATATCCGAATGCGTCGTGCGAAGTCACCAGTTTGCGATGCACCGCCGGAATCGTGTTGATCTGTCCCTGTATCCACCCGTCCAGGTCGTTCAGTTGCGCGATGTAAGCAGCGGCCCTGGACTTGTAATCGGCCGCATGCGAGGGATCGGCCGCCGCCAGCGCGTCGCGGATGTTGCCGACCATCGTGACGGCGTTCTTCGCGCTCTGCCAGGTGTGCGGATCACGGTCGTCGCCGCCGCCCGCATCGCCGGTAATTGAGCGCGCTTCAACCCCGGCGTTGATCACCACGCGCACCGCCCGCGACTGCGCCGAGGCGTACAGCTTGTCGAGCCAGTTCTCCAGGCCCAACCCATTTTCAAAAATCAGATCCGCCCGCGAAAGGGCGATGCTGTCAGCCGGAATCGGCTCGTATTCATGCGGATCACCGTCCGGGCCGACGATCGTTTTCAGTTCAACGTCGTCGCCGCCCACGATGCCGGCCCAGTCGCCGATGATGCTGATCGTTGCCACCACCTTCAGCCGCCCGCCGCCCGCCGCGCGCGCAGACCCCGCGCCCGCCGCCGGCAACGCGGCGACGGCCAGACACATCGAGATCATCCAACTTGGTTTGATGGCCGGACTCCTCTTATCTCAAGGAGCATAGGCGTCCGTCCGTGGAAATGCAACCGAATTGCATTTGCAAAAAGTCAGGGATGACACTCGGGGCAGGTTCCGTGAACCAGCACTTCGGAATACGCGACATTATAACCGGACCGCGCTCTCGCCCTTTTGGCCGGCGCGCTCGGCACGGGCGATTCCGGCAGGCACTCGACGGTTCCGCATTCGTCGCAGACGAAGTGCGCATGCGTGTGGCCGCCCGCTTCGGTCTCGCTCATCGCGTATCGCCACACCTGATCCTCTCCGCGAACCCGATGCAGCAATTTCGCCCCCGTCAGCGTCTTGAGCGTCCGATACAGCGTGACAGTGTCCGTACCCCGCGGCAGCCGGGCCAATATCTGCGGCGCGTTCAGAGGCTGAGCGTCCCGTGCCAGAATCTCCAGCACGGCAACGCGCACCGGCGTTCGCTTGAGCCGGGCCTCGCGGAGCATGTCGGCCGTATCTTTGGGGCGCTTGTTCACAATCACATTGTAGCATTCGCCCCGGCAATCGGCACTTCTTTCTTGCGCCTGCGCCGCCGCAGCAGACCCGCCGCGCCCGCGGCCAGCAGGGTGAAGCTTGCGGGTTCGGGAAGCGAAACGCCGGTTGGTTCGATCTGTAAGGAAGCGGTCAGCCCCGGCGCGCCGGGATTCTCCAGCGTCTGGCTCGCACCACCCGCTGGGAACGGCTGAAGGAAATTCTTGAGCACGTCCGCGAAGTCGTTGAAGTTCGTTCCCTGAATCGACGGACTGTTGGCCGCATATTCAAAGTTCCCCTGCGCCCAGTCGGTTCCGGGCTGCGCGAAGTTTTTGAGCACCACGGCGAAGTCGGTGAAGTTCACGATGCCGTCGAGGTTCGCGTCGCCGACGAGCGTGTACTTCACCACAATCTGATTGGCCGCGACCTCCGAGCGATCGGTGGTGTCAATGTTTCCATCAAGGTAGCCGAGCGTGGCGATTCGCCCGGCCGCCGCGGCGGAGGTGCTGATGATCCCCGTCGTCCCGGTCCATGAGCCGCCGTTGTAACCGCTTTGCAGATAGCCGACGATGGTACTGATCGGATCATTTGCCGGCGAGCCGAAGTTGATGGCGATGGAAGTGTTTACATTCACGATGCCGCCGCCGCAGATCGAGAGGCCGCCGACCGACGCGCTGCCGCCGTTGACGTTCACGCGGCCGCCGCAGTAGACGGTCATGGTTCCCGATGCGGATAATTGACCGGTTTTGCAGACGGTCAAGACGCCCATGCCGCCGGGGCCGAGGCTGGAGCCGCCTGCATACACAGCGCACGCGGTCAGTGTGCCGCCGCCAAGCACATAAGTGCCCACCGAGTTGTTGTTCGCCGCGAGGTCAAGCTCGTTGCTGACGGTGTTGGTGCCGCCACTCTGGTTAAAGCAGGCCGTGCCGTAATCGCCGACGACTTCGTCATAGGCCGAAAGTGAGCCAGTGCCACTGAAGTTGTATATCCCGGTCGAGCTGTCGCTTCCGCCGATGTAGAGTTCATTCGCTGCGTTTGTGCCGCCGCATTGGTTGAAGATCCCCGTGCTGACGTAGCCGACCCACTCGATGCCGCTGACCGAGAGCGAGCCGGTGCCGCTGAGGATACATGTGCCGGTTGAACCAGAGCCGACGTAGAGGGAATTGCCGCCGGTAATCGTGTTCACGCCGCCGCTCTGATTGAAGATTCCGATGCCGCCCGCTCCTATGAATTCACCGCCGCCGACCGATAGCGAGCCGGTGCCGCTGAGGATGAAGACGCCGGTCGAGCCTGTGATGTAGCCAAGCTCCAATTCGCCGCCGACCGTATGTGTGCCGCCGGATTGATTGAAGACGCCCATGCCGTCATAACCCACGTACTCGGAGACCCCGGTGCCATCGTCTCCACCGGCGGAAAGGATGCTGCTCCCGCTGAGAGAATACGTGCCGGTTGAGCCGGCGTCGTACCCGATGGCAAGAGCGCCGGCGCCGGCAGCGAGAGTATTTGTCCCGCCGATCTGGTTGAAGACGCCCACGCCGCTGAAGCCGACGTATTCAGAGATATTGTTCCCGTCGTATCCGCTGACGGAGAGCGCCCCGCTTCCGCTCAGGGTGTATGTGCCGGTCGAACCGCTGTACTCGCCGACCACCAGGCTGTCGCCATAGGCCGAAGTGCTGACGGAGTTTGTGCCGCCGTTTTGGTTGAAGGTTCCCGTCCCTTCGAAGCCCACTTCCTCGTTGCCGCTGACCGAGAGTATGCCGCTGCCGCTGAGCGTGTAAGTGCCGACCGAGTCGCTGGATTCGCCGAGATCGAGCTCGCTGGTCGTGTTTGTTCCGCCGCTCTGGTGCAAGATTCCCAAAGAGTCGGGGAGGAAGCCGACGATTTCGCTGCCGGCCGAAATCGTGCCGGTGCCGCTGAGCGTGTAGGTGCCTGTCGAATTGAAGTAGACATCCATGCCGTTGTTGTAGTACGAGAACGGGGAGCCGAAGACCAGAAAGCCGGCTGAATTTGTCCCGCCGGTTTGGATGAAGGATCCTGCGCCCTCGTTGCCGACAAACTCGCTGGCGCTGATGGAGAGTTGGCCGCTGCCGCTAAGAATGTACGTGCCTGTCGACCCGACGCCGTCGCCGATGCTGAGGAACAAGGCGCTGTTTGTGCCGCCGCTCTGATTGAAAATCCCCATGCCATACTCGCCGACGTATTCCTCCGAAGCGAAACCACCTTCTGACACGGCAAGTGAGCCGGTTCCGCTGAGAATGTAGGTGCCCGTCGCGCCGCTGTACTCGCCAAGGTAGAGGGCATCAGACCCGCCGGCGATTGTGTTTGTACCTGCGCTCTGATTGACGATTCCCGTGCCGTTTTCGCCCACTTCCTCTTCGGCCGCCGAGAGAGAGCCGCTGCCGCAGAGCACGTACGTGCCCGTCGCGCCGCTGTTGTTGCCAAGGACAAGACTGGAGTTGGAAGCGACGCTGTTCGTTCCAACGGACTGTTTGAGGATTCCCGTGCCGTTTTCGCCCACGGTCTCTTGGGAAGCCGAGAGAGAGCCGTTGCCGCTGATCACCAGGGTTCCGCCGTCCACGGTCGCCGGCGCGGGCCAGGAGTTCGCATTCTGCAAAACCAGCGTGCCGCCGTTGACGTTAAGCCCGCCGGTGCCGCCGGTGATCGGGCCGCCGGTGATGGTGTAGGTGCGGCTGGTGTTCACCGTCACCGAGTTCGGCTGAACCCCGCCGGGGACGACGTTCACGGTGTAATTCCCGTTGTTGTTGTCGTCGAAGGTGACGTCATCCAACTGATAGAACTGGTTCGGATCGCCATTGGTGGCGCTGCTGATCCAGTTCGCGTTGCCCTGAACATCCCAGGTCTGTCCGTCGCCGCCGGCGCTGTTGTTCCACTCCAGCGACGCGGGGCTGCCGGTGACATTGACAATGATTGAATTGCCTTCGACCAACGGCGTATAGGTCACGCGCCCAAACGTGGTCGGCGTGAGGAGCAGCGAACTATTCAGCGAGCCAGCGGTCAACAAAGTGTAACTGCCGTACGCGGCGCCCACGGGAACAAATCCGATCGATCCGGCGGTGAGGTCGGCCGTGTCTTGCACGTTGATGATGCCCTGCGAGGTTCCAAATTCCAGTGTCCCGCCGTTCATGGTCAAGTTGCCTGCAATGGTCAGTTGCTGATCGACCTGCAGTGTGCCGGCGCCGCCAAGGCTCACGCTGCCGGCCTCGCTGAAGTTGCCATAGGCCGCAAGGGTCAATTGCCCCCCGGTCAGAGCGATTGGGCCGGCGGAGAAAATCTGTCCGAAGGTTGCGCTGCCGGCGGTCTGCGCATATTGTCCATCGGGGTACCCGTTCACAACGGCGACGGAGACCGTTCCGCCATTGACGTTCACCGTGCCGGTGTTGTAAATCGTCAACTCGCCGGCGACGTTGAGATTCCCCAAATTGCCGACTGTCAGCACCCCGCTCCCGCCCGGCCCGTCACCGGAAGCGTCTGTTGTGCCGCCGACGTAAGCATAACCAATGACCGTCAGCGTACCGCCGCTGAGCGTATAGGTTCCGGTTGAGCCGATCTGGCTGCCGACATCCATTTCGCCGCCGTTGACGATGTTGGCGCCGCCGGACTGGTCAAAGATTCCCGTGCCGCCATAGCCCACTGCCTCGTAGGCGGCCGAAAGTGAGCCCGAGCCGCTGAGGGTGTAAGTGCCCGCTGAGCCGGCATTTTCGCCTACCTCCAGGCCGTTGTAGTTGGTAATCGTGTTTGTTCCCCCGCTCTGGCAGAAGATTCCCGTACCGCTGCCTCCCACGTACTCGTTGCCGGCCGAGAGTGAGCCGCCGCCGCTGAGCGTATATACGCCCGTCGAACCGCCAACGAGGCCGACGTAGAGGGTGTCGCCAATCGTGTTGGTTCCGCCGCTCTGGTTGAAACTTCCCGTGCCGCGGATGCCCACGCCTTCCAGCCCGGTGACCGACAGCGTCCCGCCGCTGAGGGCGTAGACGCCGGTCGAGCCGCTGTCGTCCGTGGCAATACCGAGGTTGTTGTTGATGACATTCGAGCCGCCGCTCTGGTTGAAGATTCCAGTGCCGTCGTAGCCCACCTGCTCGCCATTTCCGTCTTCACCGACGGAGAAGGTGCCGCCGCTCAGCACGTAAGTGCCGGTCGAACCGGTGTTGCGGCCAAGTTTGAGCGTGCCGTCACAGGCGTTTGTACCGCCGCTCTGGTTGAAAAGCCCCGTGCCGCCGCCGCTCGTGCCGCTCACCTGCTCGTCGCCACCCACGGAAAGTGAGCCGCTGCCACTGAGGATGTACGTGCCCGTCGCGCCGCTGGTGCCCAGGTCAAGATCACCGTAACTGTCGTTTGTGCCGCCGCTCTGGTTGAAGATTCCCGTGCCGCCGAAGCCGCCGATGAGCTCAGAAAAGCTGTAAGGCAAAGCGGTGCCGACAACATTCAGAGTGCCCTCCACAAGCGTGTATGTGCCGGTCGCGCCGCTGTTGGCCCCGACGTAGAGAGCTGTGCCGATGGTGTTCGTGCCGCCGGTCTGACTTAAAAAGCCCGTGTCGTTCGGGCCGACTGTCTCGGATTCGGCGGTCGCGCTGCCGGTGGAGATCTGCGCTAGTCCGCCGTTGTCGATGTACGCATCGTCGGACGTTCCCGGCACCTGATTCCCGCCC
>Ga0182024_10015048_pt1 | contig 14877 bp, 16 predicted proteins | sample P32metaG_FD_120480 | JGI IMG/M metagenome (GOLD analysis project Ga0182024, IMG submission 120480) | Permafrost microbial communities from Stordalen Mire, Sweden - P3-2 metaG (Illumina Assembly) | ecosystem: Environmental > Terrestrial > Soil > Wetlands > Permafrost | place: Sweden: Stordalen... | reverse complement strand
TGTTGGCCCGTCCGGGATATAATTCTTCATTTCGTCGACGCAGCCGATGGCCTGGACCGCACGCAAAACGCTAATCCGCACAAAACCAGCAACGCTCCCCACCAGTCGCAAGTCTCACGGAATTAAATGCGCCACGCCTTACAACGCTAGTTTTCTGGGTCACCCTCGTTAAACGTGCGTTCATCGATTGGCTCTCGACGAAGATTACCGTTGAACACCGTATTCAGAGTAATTTCGACTACATCATATTGGTCTGGTTCGTCGCCCATTGATTTGATTTCCGCAAAATCGAGCTCCTTTCCAGATTGGTAGAATGCCGAATCTCGAAGGAACATTTTCCTGGTGATGTCCCAGTCAAGACCTAAGGCGAAGCGCACCGTATAGCTTCCTGGTGCAATCCCAGAGACCGACTTCTGCTCATTTGCACGGATGTACAACTTCCAAATAGTTTTTTTAGGCGAAGTAGAGGTCAGTAGTTTGACAACTGCGTCGGAGCCCGGATCCATTCACAATCTTGAACACGCCGTGCCCGACGGGTCCGTGAAAAATATTTAAGCCAGCCAATCACGGAGCGGCCATCATCCAGTTCGACCTGGATGGCTTCGCCGAAATTGTGAAATACATCACTCCAAGTAGAATCCCGCCAAGATCGGTTGGTGACCCCCATTCGCTCGAAACACACGCCCTAAAATATCGTTGTTTGTGAGAAAGGACATCCCTACGCCGAGCACAACAGGGCCGTTATAGTGGATGAATCCGAGTTTCCTGAACTTATTCATAAAAAAGTTAACTCGACCGCGGGTGGTCCCCACTAATTCAGCCAAAGTCTCTTGCGATATATTGCCAACCATAGTTTCGGGTTGGCCTTCCTTCCCGTAGCGTGCGAGCAACAAAAGCGCTCGGGCCAATCTTTTCTCAGTGCAATTAAAGAGCTAATCGACTAAGTCGGCCTCTATCCTAACGTTCCGCTTAAGCATGTAGGAAATGAACCGAAATCGGCAAACTCCTTCTCCTCGTGCAGCACCCGTATCATCTCATTCTTCTCAATCACTAACGAGGTGGTCGGGGCCAAGGCCGTGGCCGTAGCTATACGTACGCGAGAACCCGCACTGATGCATCCCTCGTCTCAAAGGTACGCACCGCACTGAACTCCGCATCGGAAACCTCGACGCCGGGAGAGTGCAATAGCATCAAGTCGTCTATCGTCAGGTCCATCACTTCTTGGTCCCATCTAGGTTGTTGCGTGCGCCGATACGGAAACGAATCTTGATCGCTTTAACGTGCTCACAATTATCGCCGGTCCGGCACGAACAAAGGTACTTGTCTCCAACTGCGCGGACAAAGAACCGCTGACCGGATCGATCAGTGGAAATAAAATACTGGTCGCGCATAATTCCGCGATCCGGTGGTGTGTACTCGCGTTTTCTCACTGGGTAACAATCCTCTCACAAAGGATCACGCGGTCAATCTTAGCCGGCGGATCTTCACAGGCCCGCTCGTCAAAATCGGTATGACCGTTCTTCGGTTCCAACCCATACAGATCGTGCAGAAACATCTAAGTTATCAGATTCCCTTCACGTCTAACGATGGAAAGGATAGCTCGATCGACCTCACGGGCGCACATTTGACTCTTAACGTCCTTCATCCGGCCGTCGTGGTGGGATCGAACCAACACCCTCAATCATCGGAGATTCAAAGGACCAAACGGCACTTGCTAAGTACGCCGGCGAGCGGAGCACGGAGAAGATTGCGGCCGTTACCTCTAAAATCGTTCAGGTTCTTGCCCAAGTCTCAAGCGCCGAACCGGGGATTAGCGCAATATCGCGGCGATATTGCGCTTCTGACAATGAAATTATCTTTGGCGGAGAAAATCTCAGACTAGATGGCGGAGAGGGTGGGATTCGAACCCACGGTAGGATTTCTCCTACACACGCTTTCCAAGCGTGCTCCTTAAACCGCTCGGACACCTCTCCGCATGTGGACGTGCGGATGACTTAATCAATCTAGCAGAAAGTTGCTGGCATCGCATATCGCCGCGCGGGGGTTTTTATTATTTTGCGTGATGGCGCGTAAATGTTTCGCAATGGATTCTTGATAAGTGCTAAATCCCGTGCCCAACAAACACAATAAATCCTCACGGACCGCAGCGCATAACGACATCAATGCGGGCACGCGGCGTGGGAGTGCCTTCAAACGTGAAAGTAGTTGCCGACGTCGATTCTTGCGATTGGGAAAAGAAAACGTTGGCGTTGGTTTGCGTACCGCCGTGCTGGTCCAGAGTGCAAATCGGAGCGGTGTTGAATGCCACGGGAAACTTGACGGTTACGGTGGGCCGCGCTGCAGTAGAGTCTGCGCCAACGTGAATTGTAAATCTGGCGGTCTGGCCGGTGCTTTGGGGCGCAATGGCGTTGATATATGCCGAGGTGCCCCACTTATCGTCCAAGGCAATTTCGTCGGCGCCAAGATTGGGGCCGAGATTGGATTGAATGCTGGAAACCTGCAGAGCAGACACAATGCGATTGGCGGAAGGAATATTGTGGTTGGCATTTCCGCCCATGCCAAAATTATTGATGCCATTAATGCTGGCAACTGACCCGGCAAACAGCGTATCCGGCGTGCTTTCGACGTAATTTCCGGTGAAATTAACGGAAGCGGTGGCAGGCGGAGAGGCTACTTTGACGATAAATCCCTTTCCAGAATCGTTGCCCGAAGTGGCGATGTAGCTATTTAAAATTCCCACGTTCACATTTCCATTCGTGACGCCAGGATTGAGCACCCAAGTGCCCTTGGTATTTTCGATGTGCGAGTGATCGAAGGTCACGTTCCACGAACCGTTGAGCGAAGCGCAAACACCCGCCATCTGGCAGGTCAACTCTGTGAAGTGGAGAGTATTCGGCATCAGTACGCCGCCCGCGACGCCATCGCCGATCCATATATTCGTTCCGCTGTCGCCGATCACCGGGCCGTCGAATTCACAGTTTCGAAAATCTTCCTGTCCGACGTTTCCCCTGATCAGCAAACTATACTGTCCGGTTCCGGCCGCGGAACGAGGCGCCTGTACATTGGTAAAATTCACAAACTGAATAACGCCAAGTCCTTTAGCGGCGGTGCCATCCAGGACGATGTCGCTACCTCCAAACATCGGCGAACCGGGCCCACAGGCGCCCACACATATGTCATGAAAATTGCTATACCAGATTCCCCCACCGGCGCCCGAAGATACTAGATACAACCCGTGCTGCGACGAATTGCCTGGCGTGGGATAAAGGCGGAAATGGTCCAGCTCCACGCCCTGGATGGGCTGACCGGCGGACGGAAGAACGATTGCATCAATGTTTCCGCAAGAGGCACAACTCTGCAACAAAGTTACCGGCGCGTTCTCGGAACTTTTTCCCTGCCCTGAACCGTGAATCTTAAAGCTGCTGCGTAACACGATCTGGCGGATGGTATAGGTGTAAGGCCCGAGCAACAGGGTAACAACGCGAGTACCGGGGTCAATAACCGTACTTCCCTTCCCGTCGGGATCATCGAGATTCCGGGCGTCGACGGTGCCGCCCGTCGGGGGCAATGCGTTGATGGCGTTTTGAATTTTCTCGCTGGCGTCGGCTCCCGTGAACTGTTCGCCAGAGATTACACTGTTGATCTTTCTAGTCGTTTGCGCACTCAGCGTGCTGGTGACCAATAACTGGACAACGCCAAAAAAAAAGACAAGCAATCCCATCCATGACATTCGTGTGTTCATATTTTTCCCTTTCGATGCTGATGCGGGATGAAGTTTCCAGCGTATAACTATGATCCATCCATTTACACGATGATTGCTTGACGCACCAGAACGACAAAACCATGGCGGCTCAGCGTTGAAATCTTACCGGGTGTTTGGATTTGGCGAGATGCAAAGTGATGAAAGCGAGCGAATTTGAGTATCGGCACCGGGCACTAATACATCTGATCATCGTTGCCGTTTCGCTGGCGACCTACCTGATCGCGCCCGACGACGTGGTCTGGGCTCTAGTCAAAGGAACTTTCCACCCTCGCCTTTACGAGCGTGTACTTTTTGCGGTTGCTGCCGTGCTCATCGGGGTTGCCGCCGCGATTCGAACGTCGGCTCTGACACGCCGTGATCGTTCCAGCCCGCAGGCTCATTTTGGCTACCCGGAACAATTGGGGAATCTGTTGTTTTCCATCGGCCTGGGGTTTTTTGCGCCACTGCCGGGATTCATACTGCTGGTAACCGCGGAATCTATGGTCTTCCTACGGCTGGTACAGCGGGAGCAATCTTTGCGCACTCCAGAAATCCGCTTCGCAGTCACGTGGAGGCAGGCTATTCGCCAGGAATCCGCAAAATGGGGCTTACTTGTAACGATGACTATTTTTATTTTCCTGCTGAATGATCGAGTGGCGGAGATTCTTGCGGGTTTGAGTTTTCTCCTATGGCTAGCGCTGAACTATGCGAGTCTGCGCACACCTCGCGCCCGTTGATTATTCATCAGGCACTGGCGAAGGCGCGATCAGCACCGCTGTCCACGATTTCTGTAAACCGCCGGGGTACTGCTGTGTTCAGCGCCGGCACATCCCGACCACAATATTTTTGCCTCGCTGGAGAACTGGGTAAAAAAGGTCACGCCGCCCGGCCGCGTCGTCGCCATCAAATACATCGAGGATAATCCTGGTAGAGAGCTGCTCCGCGTCAGCTCCTAGAAATAACCACAAAACAAAACCGTAAACGCTGCTAATCCTTACAAACTCGCTGAGCACACAACTTTTTGAGAGGCCGCGTGCGTCTGCTAAACTTGTTGCGGCCCTTCCGGGGTCGTCTAATCGGTAGGACTTCAGACTTTGAATCTGACTATCGTGGTTCGAGTCCACGCCCCGGAGCCAAAATTTTTCGCACCAGCAATGTCGCAGCGCCAAACTTACCGTTGCAAATAAATCGCAGTTCCCATGACCGTCACCGACACTGCTACGGATTCCGCCATCGATGAAGCCTTCATCTCGGTGTGGCGCCAAGCGCTCGTGGATCAAAAGAAAATCGTAAGTGTTGGCGGATCGACTTTTTCGGTGCGCCGCACGTCAAAAAACCGCCTCGCGCAAGTTGACTTTGAATTGAACGGCGTCGAATTTCGCGGACTGGAGCAAAACCCACAAACGACTTCGCGGTGGGCCAAACTGGCACGCGAAGGCGCCAAGGTGATGCAATTTTTGCGAGCGGGCCGCTACGTTGGCTTGGTTGCCGACGGTGCCCCGAAACACTACGGACCCAAAAAGAAAAAGTAGGTACGGAGAGGCGCAGCACGCACAGGCTGTACGCGTCCAAATCCATCATGATTATCGAGCGATTGAACTGCGAGATGCGCTGCGGTGCCAACCTGCCGGAAAAGACGCCGGCAACTACTCCGGCGTCATGTAATCGTCGGAGTGATTCCAGTCGATAGTAGGGTCCAAGGCGGGATCGATTTCGGCGCCATTTTCTCGGGGAGTCGTCTTATCCATTTTACGTTGAACGCGCTTTTCTTCCTTCATTTTGCGCTTTTCCATCCGCTTCATTTCTTTCTGCCGCTTTTGAAAGGTTGTCGTCATTCTCTCTCCTCGCCACAGAGTGCCGCACCCGAAAGCCTGCCGGGGCGGTCAATCAACTCATGCAACGTGTAAAGCTACCAGCGCGGTTCGCGCGGTTGCCTCACTGATTCACGATAGTCTTCATTCGAAAATCGGTCGCGCCCACCGCCGCCACCCTTGCCACGCCCGCCGCCGCTGCCACCCCCCGGGCCACGGCCACTGCTCGGTCCACGTCCGGCGCTGGGGCCGCTGTTAAAGCTTCTCTGTCCGCTGCGTGGTGGTCCGCCCTCGCCTTTTGGACGCGCTTCGTTCACCTTGAGGTTGCGTCCGCCTAGTTCCTTGCCATCGAGTCCCGCCATGGCCTTGGCTGCTTCCTCATCGTTAGGCATTTCGATGAAGGCAAAACCACGCGCCCTTCCCGTCTCGCGGTCCATGGCCATGTGCACGCGCGTAATTGGGCCAAACGGCTCAAACAGCGTTCGAAGGTCGCTTTCGGTGGTCTGAAAGCTCATATTCCCTACAAATAAGCTCTTCATCTTAATTCTCCCGGTGCCCTTCGAAGCGCCATGGGTGCGGAAATTCGGCACAGCCGTTTCCCGGCACTAAAAAATTGGCTGAAAATTGGCTGAACCAGTGGAGGAAAGAGCGACAGATGATGTTCCAGGCAGTTCAGGCAATCCAACTTCGGGAGCCTACGCCTCAGACCATATCATATTGGCGCAGAAAAGCCGAATGGACATTTACGCGCGGACGGCCAAGCTGGGTTTGCTGGCGGAGCCCGATGCGGAGCCGATGAGCAGGCTGTAGCTAGGTCTCTTGCAAATCGCCGATGGCGCGCCAAGCCTGATCGATGGCCACATTCGTATAGGCGTCGGCTCCCGCATCCGAATTTGCAATCGCAATGCGGCCTATCCGCTTCCGGCCGATCACCCACGGTTTTTCCTCTTCTTTCCACGGAGGATCGAACAACGGATTGGGCGTAAAGGCGTAGCCGTGCGCCCAGCGATTTACGGTGATGCCTTCGATGTCGCGGGATGCATCGAAGCCTGCTGAGCCCAGCATTCGATTCAATTGATCGCGAATGTTCTTCTCGAAGACGGAGAACGGCGTATCCATTAATTCCCTGCGACCGGCGCGATTTTGTTCGCGCGGCGGCAATCCTGGCTTGCAGGGCGTGCGCAGCATGAAAAGAACGGCGGGTTCCTTAGGGGTGGACGGAAATTTATAATTGCCTAAGCTGACGGGAAAATCGAGAGCAGTATAAGTATGGTAGCCGGCCGGCGCGACGATGTGATGCACGTTTAATTTTGCAAAGGCCTCCCAGTTTTTTAGGGCCACGTGCGTGTATACCAGCGGCGATTTCACGAGATAGGAGAGCGCCTCTTTTTGCGCGGCCGGCACATCAGGACAAATGTAGGGAATCATCATGTTGTAGCAGGCCAGAACACAGTTCTTCCCCGTCACGGTGTGCAATTTCCCGCCGCGCATGAAGGCTACCCGCACCTGTTTTGGCGAATCTACGCCGCCATCGTTGTGCACATGAACGACGGTGCTGTTCAGCCGGATGCGCACGCGAGCATTGGCCTCGTCGAGCTTGCTGTAGACGGCGCGCGCCGTGACCACGTCTTCCATCGAATTACCTGGCATTGCTGCAGGAACCAAGGCGCGGACTAGCAGTCTGGCAATCGAGGCGTTGCCGTCCGGAAAATGATAGATGTACGGCTCTTCTTTTTCGTGCGGAGGGAAACCCAACCTCTCGAATCCAGCGTAGGTGAACGAATTATAATCGTCCCCCGCCTCATAGCATTGCATCGCCGCCACGGATTCGATTCCGACACAAAACAAATCGTGTGTGAAGGTTTGAAAGAACGGCAAAGCCTTGGGCGTCAGCCTGCAATATTTCGTTAGATATTCCGCATAACTGATCTTCATCAACAGCGCGGACTTTTCCTCAAGCGACATGGGCGCCAGATAGTCTTTGTTCTCGGTATAAACGCGGGCGATATCGCGGCGAGTTTCGTCGCAAAGCGGAGCCTTGGCAAGAAATTCCGGCCACGGAGTCGTATTCATTCCGGTCAGCAGCCGATCTTCGCCGAATGTTTCGCGGTCGAAAAACGCCGCAGTGCCCATTTTTTTGTAGAGTTCCTGATCGTAAGCCCGGTCGAAACGCTCGACGCGGACTCCAATGTCGTTGATCAACGCCTTGGCGACGGCGCTGTACTTGCCAGGACTTTCGATCGATTGCGTTCCGCCGTAGCTCAGCACCATGCGCCCGCCCGCGTGGAATTCATTACGCTTGGCGTGGCCACCAAAATCGTCATGATTATCCAGAATTAAAATGCGCGCGTTTTTCCCGGTTTGCTGGCGATAAAAATATGCGGCGGCAAGCCCGCTGATTCCTCCGCCGACGACGACCAGGTCATAACTTTCACCGGTGTCGGCATCGCGTCCAAGGTCTTCCCACTTTTCGCCGTCGCGCATGAGGTGCGCAAACGTGAAGGACCCGTCGTGATTGCCGCGCATGCCCAGCTTCGCGGGCGGGTAATAGTCCGCGGCTTTTTCCGGCGAGAATTCATCGAGCGCAGCGGCGGCCAGCAAGGTTTCGGCGCCGAATGATGTCGTTGCCGCGGTGGCGCCGACGATCGCTCCGCCAATACCGACGGCTACGCCATTCAGGAAATCACGGCGGGCAATTTTGCGGCTCATGCCGAGGTTCTCGTCGTGCCCTTTATCGATGTGCAGCTCATGCTTCATCGACTTATCGGTCATTTGGAACCATCACTTTGTAAAACGCGGCGATCAGAATCCCTCCGGCATGGACAATTTGAATCTTACCGGCCAATTCGGTTTCTGCCGCCGCGCGGTTCGTATGCGATACTCCGTGGATTGAAACATTTTGGCATTTTTAGCAAACGTGCGGGGTGGCAATGACTACGCCGCGCAAATCTCCGCAAACCCGGCCTTACCTCGCATTAACGGCCGGCGTCCTGTGCATCGCGTGGTCCGCCATTTTTGTGCGTTGGACGGATATCCCCGGTCCAGCGTCCGCATTCTATCGCATGCTTATCCCTGCCGTTTTGCTGATTCCCACGTGGTTCATTGGGCAACGGGCGCCACGCGTAGACAAAAGAACAATGCTGGTTATCGCTGCAGGCGGAGTCTTCTTCGCTCTCGACCTCGCCTTTTTCAATACTTCAATTTTGGAGACATCGGCGGCAAACGCCACCTTGCTCGGCAACAATGCTCCTGTTTTTGTAGGCTTGCTTAGTTGGCTGATCTTTCGCCAGAAACCCGGCAGCGCTTTTTGGCTCGGTTTATCGCTGGCGCTGGCCGGGTCATTGGTCATTGTGTGGGGCGATCTGGCGCGACATTTCAAATTAGGATGGGGCGATGCCATGGCCCTGGCCGCCTCAGCATGTTTCGCGGTGTACATGATCGCCACCGAGCGCGTGCGCAGGACTACGGGCACGCTCGTTTTTTTGCGACTGGCCATGATATCCAGCGTCGTGTCTTTGCTGATCATCAATCTGGTGCTCGGAATTTCTCTTAAAGTTCCGCCTGGCCGCTCGTGGGCAGCTCTGTTCGGACTTGGGTTGATTTCTCAGCTCGGCGGCTACCTTGCGCTTACGTATGCGCTTGGACATTTGCCCGCTACCGCGGCCTCAATAAGCCTTCTCTCCCAAGGGCCGCTGACAGCAGTTCTTGCTGCGCTGATTCTTGCCGAGCCGCTAGCCGGTTCGCAGATTCTGGGCGGCTCACTGGTGCTTGCTGGCGTCGGGTTGGCGAATCGCCGCATAAAACCAACTGGCGAAGTACCCGCAAATTTGTTGGAGGTTTCCAGCCACGAGTAAATTTTCGGAAACAACTAGTTAAAATCCACGTTTATACTCTATGGCGTGTCGCGATGTAGTCTTTGGGACGCTGTAATGAACTCGCTGATGCGTCGGAGGTTTCATGAGTAACCGCACAATCTTGAAGGTTATTGCACCACTACTGCTGTTCGCGTCGCTGGTAGCCGCTGGAAAGTCCAAGGACGCACTGGGAGCGGCCCCGGAATTCACCGCGGACGGCAAACTGACGCGGCCAGTCGACTATCGCCGCTGGGTCTTCGTGTCATCAGGATTCGGTATGAGTTACAACCCAAGCGCGGGCGGAAACGGATCGCCGGAGTTCACCAACGTTTTCGTGACTCCCAGTTCTTACGAGTATTTCCAGACCAACGGAAAATGGCCGGACAAAACCATGTTCGTGCTCGAAATCTACAGCTCTACGTCCAACGGATCCATCAACAAACACGGTAGCTTCCAAAGCGCTTTTCAGGGACTGGACGTGGAGGTCAAAGACGAGTCGCGATTTGCGGACAAGTGGGCGTACTTTGGATTCGAAGGCGACGAGAAAACCGCCAACGCAGCTACGCCCAGCAAAAACGCATGTTGGAATTGCCACGAACAAAACGCGGCCGTGGAACACTCGTTCGTGCAGTTTTATCCAGAATTACTGAAAATAGCGCGGGCAAAAGGAACGATCAAACCTGGCGTCAAGCTGGACTGAGTTCGAGGTTACGAAAAAGAGTGCGCAACGAATCTATTTCAGCGCGAGTACTTCGACTGCGTTTCCTGAAGGATCGTTGATGTACACCGAGCGAGTGCCATCGCGATGCGTTTTTGGCTCTCCGAAAAGCGCGGGATCGCGAAGCAAAGCGAAGTGGGGAGGGTGCTGTTGCGGCAGAACAAACGCCACGCGGATATTTGCAAATTCGAGCAAAGCCCAGGTTTCATCCTGGTACGCGACCTTGCACTTGAAATTCTTCAGATACCAGTCGACAGTGCCCCTGACATCGGTGACCGCGAGCGCCACGTGATCGACGGTGTCAAACGGTTTCGCCTCGTCTGACTTTGTATCGATTGACTTCGTGTCATTGACCTGAGTGGCGTTGAATTCTGGCATTGGTCCCTCCCGACTAAACCTGGCGCGAACATCCTGAAACTGCTATCACGGCATAGACAGGTCGTAGAATAAGCTTACTCCAAGCCATCGGGTACATAAATACGCCGCGCAAACGCAAATTGGGAGATCGCTCGTGTGGGGAATTGAGAACTAGAAGAGTGCACCGACTGACCAGCCAAATTACTGCGGCGACAGGTGGTCGCCGCAGCTTGGCCGTACTTCAGTTAGGGCATGAAAGGGCTTTCGGGCGCCGGCTGACCACCGCCAACGTGCATGAGAACGGGAGTCAAAATACCGGCCGCGGCTGCGCCAGCAAGAATTGCGAAGTGCGACAAGCCGGCTGCAGACGGGTTTCCGAGTTTCGCCGCGGCTGCACAGGTGGCGTGTTCGTGTCCACGATGGAAATCAGAATCGTCGGGAGATATTGCTGGGTTGCGTGAATCCTTTACGGACACCTCCGGAATGACGTCATATGCGTGATCTTCTTCCAATGTCTTGGTTTCCTTACCGGATGTGGCCTCCAAGGCTCCATGTTCGACCTTAATTTGCAGGTCACAGGACGAATTCATGGTGATCTGAGCCAAAATATGCCGGTCTGACTTGGGAACGATGCGCACGTCAGAAGCAAAAATCTCAAAGTCCTCAGACGGGCTATTGAGGGCGACGATGATTGTCCCGTGCCTCAGTTCCGCGACCGCGCCCTTGGCCGCCGGGAAAAACGCCGCATAGGACTCGCCGATGAGCTCAAATCTCGTCTGATGGACGCGCAACTGAAGACGACCCTCGGAGTCGGTGGATAGCACGTCCCCAGGGTAAATGGTCGCGCCGGGTCGTAGCTGCGATTCGCCCAAATGGGCCATGTAGGCGTCCAAAACGACGCCAGCTGATTGATTCTGGGCGGGATACATCGGCATGACGGTAAGGCCAGCTGCAATCCCACAGGCCAAAATTGCTCGATACAGTTGTTGTTTCATTATCTGCCCCAGGCTGGTAGCAGCCTGATTGCAGGATAAAAGTGCGGTTCTATAAGTACTATAACTATCTTCGGGAGTGTAATTAACGCGACATTTCCGGTTAGGGCACTTTTGTCTGCCGACATAGAGTGAGTTCCGTCCCCATCAGCTTGCCAGACCGCCGAACAGCCGTGACGGCACAGACAATCGGTGAGCCCGTAGACATTGCCACGCCTCAGGGGTCGGCAGCATACTCAACCACATGCCCTGGCACGTGCCGTGTTTACGAAGAACCTTTGCACTGAGTGGAGTCGTGGGCGCCATTGCGTTCATGGGGGTCAATACGCAAGCAGACGAAATCCGGCTAAAGGATGGAAAAAAGCTTTACGGAGTAATTGTCGCGTACGAAGACAACATGTTTAAAGTGAAGACGGATTATGGCTTTGTGCTGGTAGAAAAAGACAAGATCGCTGCGATCATTCCCACTACTCCGGCCGCGAACGCTACCTCGAAGCCCGAGCCCACTCCTGCACCCGCAGAAAAACCCCCGGTCTCAAAGGCCGATGAGAGTTCTCCGAGGCCAATTCCGACAGCAGACCGAAAGGAAGGTCGCGCAGTTCCAGGTGCATCGCAAACTACTGGCAGTGTGAAACCTCCTTCGCCAGCAGCCGGTCCTAAATCCGCCGTCCCAACCAACAACGGAGCGACGCCTGCTTCTCAATCTGCAAGCAATGCCGGAGCGGGGTCCAAGAACGCATCAACCGTCATTACTCCGAAGTCACCTGAGAAGAAACCGGCGCCAGCGCCGGTTTCCACTTCAGCGCCCGCGGCAGGTACAGCGCCAGCCAAAGTGAATGGAGCATCTGCGCCTGCAACGGTGTCCGCCTTGAACGCGAAGCCCGCGTCCGCAGCTTCAACGATTCCCGTAGTCACTGCAGTCGAGCCTGCTACGCCCAAAGCTCCTGCTCCGCTGCCCAACCGCGAAGCCGTAGAGGGCAACGTGTACGTCAACTACACCCACGGTTTTCGCATGTACAAACCGCCGAGCTGGAAGCTCATCGATGATGCTCGCAAGACGATACCTAATGCCATCGTGGCCATGGGCACTGCTGACGAGTCGACTCTAATGGTCGTAGCACAGGAAAAAACGACCAATACACTGGAGGTCACGGCGGCGGATGTGGAAAGCCGTTTGCGCGATACGTACGGAAATTACCGCCGCATTTCGCAGCGCAAAACGGTAGCTGGCGGATTCCCTGCCATCGAGATTCAATACCGCGGAATCGCTGACGAGCACGACTGGTCCGGGACGCTGCTCATCGTGGCGCGCAGCGGCGACATGTTTTCCATCGTGGGCATGACCTATTCCGGTACTGACTTGATACAGATACAGGAAAACGTGATCGCACGAGCTATCGCTAGTCTGGAATTTAATCAGAACTAAGCGTCATTTTGCGATTAGCGGTGGGTGAAGCGCTACGCTCCGGCGGCTACCGAAGGTTCAGGCAACTTACGACTTTCGCGAATGATGCCAATGAGGGATTGCGCCGCTCGCGGCAAGCTGCGGTCGCGGCGGTAAACCAATCCCAGTTCCCGCCACAGGTCGACGCCCTCCACATTCAGGAGTTTCACTTCCCCAGCTTTCACCTGATCGCTCGCGAAGCTCTCGCTAATGAACGAAACTCCCGCATCCGCGCCCACAAACTTTTTAATCATTCCGATGCTGGGCAACTCCATGGTGATCCGCAACCGCGAACGGTACGGGCGAAAAAGCTTGTCGAGCACCTGGCGCGTGAATCCGGTCCTGGGGAAAATCAACGGCTGCGCCGCCACTTCTTCCAAGGTGATCTTGGTGCGATTGGCCAATGGGTTTCGCGCGCTGACCATAAAGCGCAAGCGGTCGCGGTATATGTGATGGACCTTGGTATTGAGCGCCTTGATCGGCAAGGTCACGATGCCGACATCGATGGTGCCGTCCTCAATGCGCTGCAGAATCTTGTGGCTGAAATTGCGATAAATGCTGATATGCACCAACGGGTAGCGGCGCTGAAATTCCGCGAAAATATCGGGGAGCAAATACAGGCAGGTCGCTTCGTTGGCGCCGAATAACACCGTGCCCTGCACCACGTTCCCGCGATCCGCTACGCCCTGAATGGACTCATCGCGCAGGCGCAATAGCCGCTCGGCATACTCAAACAAAACTTCGCCGGCGGGAGTCAGCTCGACCGATTTGGCGGAACGATCCAGCAACTTGGCGCGATAAGCCTGCTCCAGCTGACGAATTTGCGCGCTCACGGCAGACTGCGACCGAAAAACTTTTTGCCCGGCGCGCGAGAAACTCTTTAGTTTTGCAACGTAGACGAAGGTAGCGAGTTGGTCGAAATCCATAGGTCGTGCTCGGCGGAGATTATAACTGATTTATGAAGCCGCCTGCGCTGATGATGGCCCTTTGTAGATTAAATTAGATTAAGACTTAGACCGATAAAGCCGGTTGCGAAGCATGCGTCTCGGAGACCATAGGCACCAGAACATCACGGTCCCGCAATTTTTCGAGCATCGGTCTCCAGGTGGCTTCGATCGTTCCCTGAAAGTGTACAGGTTGCACGCGCAACATCGGCAGGCTTTCGCTGCGCAGCAGCAGCTTCACGGCCCGCGGGCTGCCGGTAAAGTAAATGTGCTCTTCGAGCACGCGCCTCAGCCAGGTATCTTCGCTGGCGTCTATCTCGGCCAGCGTTACGAAATCGCGGTGCAATACATCTTCTGCTTCCGAGCGCAACACATATGCCAGTCCGCCGGTCATACCAGAACCAAAGTTGAGCCCCAGCGGACCCAGAATTACGGCCACACCACCGGTCATGTACTCACAACCGTGCTGGCCCACACCTTCTACGACCGCCAGTGCGCCGCTGTTGCGCACGCCAAACCGCTCACCGGTGCGCCCGGCGACATAAAGTTGCCCGGATGTCGCACCGTACAGCACGGTGTTACCCGCCAAAACATCTCCGCGCCGCGAGGCCGCCCGGCCCGCAGAAATCGAAATCGTGCCACCGGAGAGGCCTTTGCCAACGTAGTCGTTGGCTTCGCCGCGCAGGCGCAGCGTCATGCTTTCGGCCAGGAACGCACCAAAGCTTTGCCCGGCGGACCCACTATACTCATGCGTGATTTCGCCGAGCAGCGGGCTGCCATTTTTGTTTCTACGCATCAATTCCCCGCTCATGCCTGCGCCAACGCTGCGGTCGGAATTGTGAATTGCCTGCGTGCCTAATTTTGGTTCCAGATCCTCGGCGAAATGGAGCGAAGCCTCACGAGCCGCGGCATGCAGAGCAGGTTCCTGCTGCGTAGCTACGCGACGCGACTCGGAAATGGGCACGATCAGCAGCGCATCCATGCCGGAGCGGGTTCCCAGCAGGTCGTACCAGCC
>Ga0182024_10015047_pt1 | contig 14878 bp, 10 predicted proteins | sample P32metaG_FD_120480 | JGI IMG/M metagenome (GOLD analysis project Ga0182024, IMG submission 120480) | Permafrost microbial communities from Stordalen Mire, Sweden - P3-2 metaG (Illumina Assembly) | ecosystem: Environmental > Terrestrial > Soil > Wetlands > Permafrost | place: Sweden: Stordalen... | reverse complement strand
GGTTTTAGGGTCTTCAGATCGAAAATTGTGACCGTCGAAGCCTTGCCGTTGCTGACGAACCCACGGCCAAGTTCAGCAGCGATCGCGATGCCGTGCACGCCGATCGTCTTGGGGATGCTCCCGACGATGTTTCCGGAATCGACGTCGATTACTTCCACCTGCGTTCCGTGAGAGACATACAAGCGGCGCGCGCCTTCATCCACGGTGAGATAGTCCCAACTACCCTCGCCGGGGATCGGTATTTTCTTGATGACGGTGTAGCCATCCGAGGGCGGAGCGGCAGTCGCGGGATGAACCAAAAACAACGGTCCGACAGCTCCAATCGTCAGCAATATTCGTAACAAAGGGAAGGTTCCGTTTCTCATAATTTCTCTCGATTCCTCTCGGCAGTGACCAATCCAGTAAACTTTATCCCCTTCAATCTGAAAGGAACCTGAATCCCTCCGATTATCGTCTTCTTGCGCCTACAATTCTCAAACTAGAACTTGAAGCGCAGCATGAACTGAATCTGCCGGGGCAGACCAGTGCCCGTGTTCGGAGAAGCGGCATTGTCGTTGTTATTGTTGAAGTTTACGGTTGTGCTGATGATCCCGAACGTTCCAGGGGCCCTTAAGTTTGATGGTGTCTGTCCGGGAGCATAAACGAGGGTAAAATTGCCAGGGTCGCCAAGCTGAACGTGATTGAAGATGTTAAACGCCTGCACTGCGAACTCCATCGAGACTCGCTCGGTGAGCTTTGTATCCTTGTTGAGCGCGAGATCGACTTGCCAGGTATCCAGGGCACGGATAAATCCGTTCGGGGCATCGCCAAAGCGAGTGAAGTTTCCGTTTGCATCTACTGGCGGGGCTTGGAACGCTGCGGCGTTGATCAGTGGCACTCCGTCGTGTCCACCTCCCGGCAGAGTGAGCGGCACTCCGGGAATAACGTCGGGCCGTTGGCTGGTCTGGTCGTTGCCATCGGGAAGAAGGTAGGTATAGGGAAGTCCGTCGAAGGGCCCTCCGCTAATACTGCCGCTCAAGTCCATCTGAACGGTCAACGGATGGCCGGTGTGCCAAAGGCCGATGCTGCTCAAGCTCCAGCCTCCAACGATTTTTCCAAGCGCGCCAGGATCTTGCAAGTAAGTCTTGCCGGGTCCAAACGGAAGTTCATAGACGGCGTTGACGGTGACATTGTCGCGCACGTCGAAAATGCTCGGCCCCTTATCGCAAGGTAGGCAGTTCACATTTTCCGGCCCGTTCGACTCACCACCGCCGACCGACCCGTCGTTGATGGAATGCGACCAGGTATAACGCGATTGAAAGGATAGGCCATTTTTAAAGCGGCGCTCAAGTGACACCCCAAGCGCGTTGTACGTGCTGGAGCCGATATCGGACTTGTAGTCCACTGAACCAAAGGGGTCTGGGTAGTTGGGGTCCGGGTAATATTGGTCAAGTGGCCGAACGCAGTCGCCATCGTTCGGATTGAATGTGACCGGAGTCGTACAAAGATTTACAGCGCCGCGTGAAAACAAACGTACGCCACGGCTCCCAAGATACTGTATTGAGAGCAAGAAGCCAGCCGGCAATTCGTGATCGATAGTCAGTCCCCACGTCTCAGCATACAAGTCTCTGCGGCCTTCCCGCTGCAAGGCGCGAGGGTGCGAAGCCTGCTTTTGGATTTGAGTGGCAGGAAGACCCGAGAGGTCGGGCTCGAGTTGTTCGAAAGCGGGGCTCAGAGTAAAGGGGCCGCTGGAAGGAGGATTAACAGTTACGCGAAACGTGTCGCTTTCGAGTCCGGCATTTAAGTCGTCGTTCTGCGCCGCACCGTGATAAATGCCAAAGCCCGCACGAAAAACAGTTTTTCCATGGAGCGCACCTGGGGCCCAAGCTAGGGCGAGTCTCGGATCAATGTTCTTGTAGTTGGGATTGTACAAGGCTGGATCCTTGGGGCAGGGGGCAGTGTTGATCGGACCGGCGCTTGGCGGCACTGGCAACGTATTAAAAGAGCCTGACCCCAGACAGACGCCGTGAAACTCGTTCACGTCAAAGACGGTGGTACGGTTGGTCGCTTCATGGGCAACCCCGTAGTATTCCCAGCGGAGCCCCGCCGTCAGCGTGAGAGTCGGAGTGATCTTCCATTCATCCTGAAAGTAGGGCATGTAAAACATGCGACGCAGCCCATGGCAGCACCACGGAGCAATGTAGGAAAGCTTGGAAAGGTCAGCGTTGACCATGTCTGGTTCGCTAGCGAAGCTAAGGACGTTGTCCGCGGTTTGCCCCTGATTAAGCCTGACGCGACGGATCTCCATGCCGGTCTTGAAAGCGTGCCGGCCATAGGTCCAGATCATGTTGTCAACCACTCCGAACGTTGAACCAATTTCGATGTCGGCCGTGTCGTCGTTGAGCCCTACGAAATTGCTGGTGCTGACGGCGAACGGAAGGGCGCTCGCCTGAGGATTGTGGAAGGGTGCGCGATTGATGTAAACCTTGGCCTCATTGAAGAGTTTGGGCGTAAACGTGTGCTCCAGCGCCACCAGATAATTTGCCGGGTGGTTGATGGTTTGAAGTTTGTCGGGCGGGAGACTGCTGCCGTTCGGCGCATTTACCAGGCTAATGTCACGCTGGGCGCGGCCATAAAGCAGAGTTTTTTCGCTGATCTTGTGGTCAATCCGCACCAGCCAAGTGTCTTCATGGACGGTTGTAGGCGTTGGGGCCGTGACCAAGTCAGCGTTGGGGTCGTAGTTCTGTGCGGTCGGGTCTTGCCCCAGCCACTGGAAAGCTGCATCCGGATAGACAAATCGCGGTGCACAGCCATTGATGGCACCGACGGACGCGCGCCACGGGTATGCCTGCATGATGGTGCACATCTGCGGAGATGTGTTCAACACCTGTTGCAAGAATCCGGATGTAAGAGCACCCGATCCCAGGTTGCCGCAGCAAAAGCCGGAAGGCACCGTAAATTGTTGCGTGGTCGACTGCAATTGTCGGAGCCCCTCGTAACTAACGAAGAAGAAGGTCTTATCTTTGACGATAGGTCCTCCGAAAGTCATTCCGTATTGACCCATTCGGAATGGCGGAACGGCGGGATTACCGTTGAGGTCGAAGTCATTAAAGTTCCGATCATCGAATACGGAATTCCGGACATAGCCGAAGACTGTGCCGTGCCAGTCATTCGTGCCGGACTTCGTGACGACGTCGATCTGGCCACCCGCCTGGGTGCCGTATTCGGCGTCGTACAGGGCGCTGTTGACGCGGTACTCCTCGATTGCGTCCTGAGATATTTGCAGGCGCGTTTGTGATTTCTGCGCCTGCTCTTGAATGCCACCCGCGTCTACGCCGTCAAAACTGAAGTTGTTGTCGTCGCGAGCTCGGCCCGCAAAACGAATCGTTCGCTGATCGCCACCGCCGTCATCCTGTGCGAAGGGCGCGAGAAGAGTGAAACTGGCCCAGTCGCGCCCGTTGTTGGGGAGAATGGCGATCTGATCCGTGTTGATGACTGCGGCCGCTTCCGCAGAACTGCGGTCAGCGGGAGCTGTGGACGCCTCCACCTCGACTTTTTCTGTAATCGCGCCCACTGCAAGCGTGGTGTCGAGGGTGCGGGTTTGACCAACTTGTACTATCAAGTCTTCGATGACTTTGGTCTTGAAGCCGGTATCTGTAACGGTCAAGGAGTACCGACCAACTGCCAAGCCAGGAAAGCGGTAGTAGCCTTTTGAATTAGTCCGTTGTTCCTGCGCGAGACCTGTGACCACGGCCAGGACTTTCACTGTTGCCCCAGAGATAGTGGCTCCCGTAGGATCGGTGACCGTGCCCTCGAGCACTGCGCGATCCACCTGGGCGAGCGCCGTTGTCCCCAAACATAGAGCGAGGACTAGGCCAACAGTGAACTTCAAACAGCGGAGGAAGGTTGAGATGGAATGACTTCGATTCATGCAATTGCTCCTCAAGCAAGAATGTAGAAACGTCCGTTGCTGCACCGACGTAGCGCAAAAGAGCAACTCAGGGGAGACTGCTCCGCGACTCAGTAAAACCTTTCGTCAGGATGACTGGGAATTCTAGGAAGGCTTTGTTACGTGGTGATGAAAGAGAAGTTAATATTCTTTCACATTGAGTTCAGCTCATGAGCAGCAAAAACTGCTGCTACGGACGCCATCGGAATGGCCAAGTGGGCCAAAGTCCCGATTTCAACCACCCACGCTATCGGTGCTGCGGTTGCGGAGTGGGAGCTGTAGGCGGCTGGCCCTATGTGAGATAAAATATTGAGCAAGCGGATGGACCTGAATACTGACCTTCCCTGGCGCTTCCCTAGCGGCATTGAAAAGCATCCTAAATATTTCACCAGAGTGGAGAACCAAGGAAGAGCACCGGATGAGCGCCAAACCGTCGGAACTTATGATGGAGCTGTTGAAAGAGCTGGCGTTGCTCAAAGAGTTGGATGACAAGTACAAACGAGGAGCGAGGTCGATCCTTGAGATTACCGGTTTTCTCAACCTTGTTGGAAGAATAAAAGTAACCTCTAGAGTTCCCTAAGCTGTTTTATAATCAGCACTGGGAAAATCGAGACTAGGGAAGTTTAGTCCCCCTCTCCGCCATACAGTCTCGATTACAGAGAAACCTGGCTGCATTCCTCTGAGAATCGCTAGAAATCGCCGCAATTCCGCAACTTCCTCCCTCAAACCGGACCGGAGAAAGTGTCCCACTGAACCTCACGGACAAGCTTTCGCACCTTTTTCTCCGGAGGGCACAAGAGCAGTCCGGTTTCAACTACTCCATCAGGCGAATGCGATGCGATCACAAATCGATGATTCGGCGAAAGCGACTTGACTTTGTCACATGCGCCAGTTCCGGTTGTTTCCGAGTGCCGGCGATCCGCCCGGTGAGCATCGGTAATTGGTGACACGCTTGTCGCGGTCAACTCATGCACTCCAGTAGTCCGGCTTAACCAACTGCCAGGAAACATTTGTCCACGGCCTCACGATGCCGGGCCGCCGGCTCCCTGGGCAGCTCCCCGCAACCCTTTTCCTGGACAGCTAGGCGGAAACGATGTTAAGCAAACTCTCCGGCAGGCGGGGACGTTTACATTTTGCGGCGCCCATTTCTTTCTTCCGAGTTGGAGTCGAACCTGAAAAGTTAGCACCATGGACGTCAGCCCGCACAAGAACGTGCAAATTCCTGTAAGATGCGCCAGTGACAATGATACGGAGGAATACGCCAATGAATAAGGCCCGTTTACTTGCCGTAGTGATCTTCGCTGCCAGTATTTTGGTCACACCAGCGCACACCCAGGCAATGCCGAAAGAAGACGCGGCACCAAAGCCGGCGCCGAGCCCATCGGAGGCCGTGCTCCAACAGTGGAATGACATCGGACGCAAACTGATCGCGATGGCGGAAGATTTCCCCGAGGACAAGTACGATTTCAAGCCCACTCCGGTGGTGCGCAGCTTTGCCGAGCGGCTGATCCACGCTGCCCACGCGAACCAGTTTTTCATCAATGCACTGCTCGGCCAGAAGGTACCCGAGATGGATGATCCCAAACGTGACCAGTTCAAAACCAAAGCTGACGTGGTCGGGTTCGTGAAGAAGTCATTTTCAGACGGCGCCGGGGCAATCAAGGCGAAAGGAGATAAGGGTATGTCTAATCTCGTCGTGGATCCGTTCAGTAATCAGCAGACCCGGATCAGAGATTTCGCTTATGGCTTCGTCGAGCATTCAGGAGAGATTTACGGCCAGCTGACGGTTTACTACCGGGTGGCAGGTCTGGTTCCTCCGGAGTCGCGTCCGAAGAAGTAGTCCGACAAAACGCCGCCCGCTAGTTCCGACACTCGGCTAGCCGTTTTGGCACGCTGCAACACCCCAGGTACCCCTTTGCCCAGCAAAGTCCAAGTCTTGGACTTCCGTTCAGCACATCGCGACTCAAGCTAGACGATATCCCTGCTTCCATCCAGGCCCTTGCCGCTGGACGTGTAACGTCTGTAGCAGAGAACACCCGCCCCGATCGATTTGGCTGCGACCGTTGCAAATTTCTATTGAGGGGCCGGTGTTCTTCGCCGAAGTCAGCTTTTTGGGGGTTTCTGTATCGTCCTCCCGTTTGCTCCAATTCGCACAATTCGCGCTCCGCGGACAACGGAACAAATCCACAGTAAGCACACATTCTTGGTTACGCGATTAGCTCATCAAGTGTAAATGCAGTACGTGGTTTATTCCAATATCCGCGACCAAGAGACCAGAGTTTTTCTCACTCTATCGCGTTTGCCGCGACTTCTCAGCTTGCTCGATCCTCTCTTTTCTTCAATTTCCCGTATGGTGGGCGCGTATTTCAAAGGCATTCCGCCTCCGCAGAGCGGGATACCGCGACTGGCAAGGACATGGATTCCGCAATTTCGCATCGAGTATAGATGGCAAGAACTTTCGCCGAACCAGCGCGCGCGTCGCGAGGGGAAGATCATGATGCCAACCGCCTGTTCTGTCTCGGTTGTTTCGACGGCTCTGCCATGACCACAATCGCAACGGAATCAGATGCCGAGCGGCGTGAGCGTGATCACGACAGTCGTCGTTTATCGCCCGCTACTCTTGATCCCCAGATCGGAGGGTGGTTGTTGACGCGGTTACCTTGGAAGCTCTCTAACAAAATCAATGACTTGTGAAGACGCGGGGTCGCGGCTCGGGCGCGAAAAACGCTTGGTGTTTTGGGAGAGCCCGGTGACCGATGCGCGACTAGCCGCACTCGATTAAGAAGCGCTTAGTATGATGCCCTACGGTAGCGCATACCGTATGCTGGTGCTTGGTCGCGCTCAGCAAATGGACGAGATAGCATCCGCTACAATGAGACTCCTGCTGCAAGAAAAGACCAGCGCCTGTTTGCTCCGGGCGTGAGTCCATTCTGGAGGTGCTTACATGATCCGGGGGTCATCATTTCGGTATTCGTTGATTGCAGCCACTCTTCTGGCGTTCGCGCCTGCCGTCCACGCTCAGACCTCGCCGCTGACACCTGACATCCCCGCCGAGTATGAGGCTTCGACCGCGTCCGATGACTACGTTAAGCGCGAGATCATGGTGCCGATGCGCGATGGAGTTAAGCTGCACACGGTTATTGTCATTCCGCGGGGAGCGAAGAATGCGCCAATCATCCTGACTCGCACGCCCTACAACGCCTCGAAACGTGCCGATCGGCTCCCATCAACGCACATGCTGGCGACTTTGTCTCAGGGTGACGAGGTGTTTGCGACCGACGGCTACATCCGTGTTTTCCAAGACGTCCGCGGCAAATATGGCTCCGAAGGCGACTATCTTATGACTCGCCCATTGAAGGGCCCTCTGAATTCAACAAATACTGACAACTCCACGGACGCTTACGACACCATTGACTGGCTCGTCAAGAATGTTCCCGAATCCAACGGCAAGGTTGGCATGCTGGGGAGTTCGTATGAAGGTTTCACGGTTGTGATGGCCCTGGTCAACCCACATCCGGCATTGAAGGTAGCAGCACCCATGAGCCCGATGGTTGACGGCTGGATGGGTGACGACTGGTTTCACTTCGGAGCGTTTAGACAGACCAACTTCGACTACTTCACCGGTCAGACCACCGTAAAAGGGGAAGGCCAGAGCGTTCCACGCAAGGGCTACGACGATTACGACAACTTCCTTCGTGCGGGCTCGGCCGGAGACTTCGCAAAAGCTGCGGGCCTCGATCAACTACCGTGGTGGCGCAAGATTGCTGAGCATCCCTCTTACGATGCATTTTGGCAGGCGCAGGCGCTCGACAAGATCATGGCCGCACAGCCGTTGAAGGTCCCGACGATGTGGATTCAGGGATTGTGGGACCAGGAAGACATGTGGGGCGCCATTCACTGCTATTTGGCAACGGAGTCCAAAGACACCGCGAACAACATGAACTTCCTGGTGATGGGCCCATGGCGCCATAGCGGAGTGAACTACGACGGTTTTTCGCTGGGTCCGCTGGAGTGGAACGGCGACACGGCGCTGCAATTCCGTCGTGACGTGCTGAAGCCGTTCTTCGATCAGTATCTGAAGGAGGGCGCACCCCGGGTTGACACTCCTCCGGTGCTCATCTATAACACCGGCGAAAACCACTGGGACCGCCTGAAGTCCTGGCCGCTTGCATGCGAGAATGGCTGCGCAGAGAAATCCAAACCGCTCTATCTGACGGCAGGCTTTGGCCTGTCTTTCACTGCACCGCCGGAGCGCGATACCAAAACTCCGTCAGCCTATGACGAGTACGTTTCCGATCCAGCCAAGCCGGTGCCTTATCTGCCGCGCCCTGTGAGCTTTGCGGACCACGACGCATGGAAACGTTGGCTGGTTACCGATCAACGCGCCGTTGACGGTCGCCCCGATGTGCTGTCGTATGTCACGCCGGTTCTTACCGAACCAGTTCGAATAAGTGGCGCGCCGGTCGTGCACCTCATCGCCTCCACCAGCGGCACGGACAGCGACTGGGCGGTCAAGTTGATCGACGTCTATCCCAATGAAGTCCCGAGCCAGCAGGAGCTAGGCGGATACGAACTTGGCATAGCCATGGATATCTTCCGGGGACGGTATCGCGAGAGCTTCGAGACGCCGAAGCCGATTGTGGCGGGCATGCCACTGACATACAAGTTCATCTTGCCGACGGCGAACCATGTGTTCCTACCCGGACATAGGATCATGGTGCAAGTGCAGTCGAGCTGGTTTCCGCTCTATGACCGCAACCCGCAAGCATTTGTACCGAATATCTTCTTTGCGAAGCCTGAAGACTATGTAAAGGCAACCCAGCGGGTTTACCACGCAGCCGGTGCGGCCAGCTTCATCGACCTGCCAGTGGTTTCGGCACGATAGGCTGGATGCAGCGATTGTCGGGTCGGAGGAGATCTCCTTGTCCATTGTGATTGCACCTTAGAGAGCGCTGATTACCCTAGCTTAACGCCATCCGGGATCGGGGATCGACCTTCTCATCCCATCTAACTTAAAAGGCCGAATTCCTTCCGCGTAGGCCGTGGTCCCTGAGGAACGAGTCGGCCAGCTATCGGTTGTGCAGCTAATGTTCCCCTATCGCTTCCTGAAGTATCTGGACGCTCTGCTCGACGCTCCGAGTCGCGGTGTCGATCACAATATGCTCTCGATCCCACGTATCTTAATCTCGAGACACTACCTCTTGCCAGGTAGGCAATCTCAATCCGGAGACATCGGTGGTTCGCCTTTCCACACGGTGCCGGTGTTCGTTGGCGTCAGAACATGTGACCTCGATTTCAATGGCACTTACCTGCGCGCGATTCGCGATTTCGACCCAGGCATCCCGGGTGAGTGAAAGCGGATTCACCGAGTCCGCAATTACCGTTCTGCCGACACGGAGCTTGTCCTCGGCGACCGAGTAGCCGACCCTAGATCCTGCGTCCTCGACGATCGCTCCGGAATCCCGGATTGCCTGCTTGATCGAATCGATACGTGCGTGCACTGCACCGAGCTGACGGGCGAGTTCACGGGCAACCGTTGTCTTTCCGGCGCCTGGAAGGCCGCTAACAATTATGAGCATATTTCGCCGACCAGTATATTCTTTGGCTCATCATCCCCATGATCGTGCGGGTAAAACATTCTTGCGAAGAACGCGACCTCAAAAGGTCCCACTGAGTAAGAACTCCCGGTTTCCTTCCGCTCCCAGGATCGGCGACTCGATCACGTCTGTTTGTGAGAAGTTCAATGCCAGAAGCGTCGCGCGAGCTTTCGCCACTGCGGCAGCCTGCGCCGCTTCATCGCGTACGATGCCACCTTTGCCCACTTGTTCACGTCCTACTTCAAACTGCGGTTTCACCAGCACAATAATCTCCCGTCCACGACGTTCAGCCGAGGATTCCGGAAAAGCGGCAGCAATCACCGCCGGCAGAACTAGGGTTGCAGAGATAAATGAAACGTCCATGCAGATGAAGTCCACAACCTCGCCGAGCTGTTCTCGAGTCAAATACCTGGCATTCGTCTTTTCCAACAGCCGGACCCGCGTATCCTGACGAAGGCGGAAATCGATTTGCCCATGTCCCGTATCCACCCCGATGACGCGAGACGCGCCGTGCTGCAGCAAACAATCCGTGAATCCGCCCGTGGAAACGCCGACATCGAGACAAACTTTCCCGCCTACATGGATCTGCCAATGCTCCAAAGCTCTCTCCAGCTTGAGTCCGCCGCGGCCCACATACTTCAGATCTTTGCCGAGCAGCCGGATGTCTACCTCGGCATCCACTCCGGTTCCGGCTTTTTCTATCTTCTGGCCATCGACCAGAACTTTTCCCGCGAGAATGAGCGCCTGCGCACGCTCTCGCGAGGACGCAAGGCGGCGTTCAAGGAGCAATTTGTCGAGCCGGATCTTCAATCTTTTCTCCGCAACAACTTTTGCCGACCAATCAGCCACTTCAGAACAAGTCAGAAATAAATTTACTTAGTTTTACACAGATTTTGCCCTGTCTTTGTGCACTCGTGAATTTTTGGCAATTGGTTTGCTCATCAGGACTGCCAGATCACGTTTGGAGTTTGGAACAATTGGTGGGAGATGGTTATGTAGTTCACACACGCAAGTGTGCCACAGGGTATTTATGAACCCATGCTTAAGTTCCTACGAAGCAACTTATTAGTGTCGATCATAGTCGTCCCGGGAGTAGTCATGAGTGATCGCTTTGAACCATTCAAATCGCATTGGTGGATGTTGGCATTGCTAGCATTCGTAGTCGGATCAACTATTGGTGGAATCATCGTGATCGTTACAAGGGAAGCCGCATGAAACTGATACGGTATTTTTTACAAAAACACTCCGCAACAACAAAGCCGCCCTGAACAGGCGGCTTTATGTGACTCAATTAACAAGAACTAGCCGGCAACTTCTTCCAGCAATTTCTGATCGATGTCGAAATTGGAATGCACGTTCTGCACGTCGTCCTGATCTTCCAGCGCTTCCATCAACCGGATCATCGTACTGGCGGCTGGGCCTTCCAGCTTGATGTAGGTCTGCGGAATCATCGCGACACTCGAAGACGCAACTTCAATCCCCGCCTTCTTCACCGCTTCCAGGACTGCTTCATAAGCCGAGGGTTCGGTAAGGACTTCCCAGTTTTCGCCATCGTCGTGCAGATCTTCGGCGCCGGCCTCGAGGGCAATGGCCATCAGGTCGTCTTCCTTCGCGGCTGCTTTCGGAATTACAATGTCGCCCTTCTTGTGGAACATCCAGGAGACCGCACCCGCTTCCGCCATGTTGCCGCCATTCTTGCCGAAGCAGTGGCGGATTTCGCTCACCGTGCGGTTGCGATTGTCTGTATTGATGTCCAACAGAACGGCCACACCGCCAGGCCCGTAGCCTTCGAGGGAAAACTCTTCGTAGGTCGCGCCCGGCAATTCGCCGGTGCCCCGCTGGATGGCCCGCTTGATGTTGTCTTGCGGCATGTTTTCGGACTTGGCCGCGAGAATGGCGCCACGCAGCCGCGGATTGGTGTCCGGGTCGCCGCCGCCATTCTTGGCGGCAATGCTGATTTCCTTGATCAGGCGGGTGAAAATCTTGCCGCGCTTGGCGTCCAGCGCGCCCTTCTTATGCTTAATTGTCGCCCATTTTGAATGGCCGGACATGGAGATACCTCGCTCATAGACGTTGATTACGCTGATCGTCGCTACGTTGGATTCGCCCAGGGAGGAGATTAGGGGAGATCACTGCATTACCTCAGAATTGCCTCGAAACCTATGCCAGCGAAGGGAAATTATAGCATAGCGGAATGGCCGAAAGCCCTTCCCTCTGCTGCTTTATCTCTTTGAGAAAACTACAGGGTATGCCGAACCTTCGGGGTGCTGGCATTCAGGCTCCCATTGCAGGCAGGATCCTCGTAACACTTGCGGAATGCAGGAACTACCAGCGCCTGCTCCAGTGTGGGATCGTTCAAATTCGAAAGCGTTTCGTTGATTCGTTTCACTCCCGCGCTGTATCCGATCTTGTGATAGGCCTCCGCCAGCAGTTTCAACGAGAGTGGATTGTTGACGTCTTCTTCGAGATGCGATATCGCGTCGTCGTACTTGGCCTCCGAGTATAAAACCGTGCCCTCCGCACCGTGATATGCGATCTCAACCAGTTTGTCATCCGAATTTTCGGACACTTCGGCTAGCCGGGCTGCGGTAGATCTCGCCAGTTCCAGATTGCCTGCCTTCACTGCGAGTTCAACCCGTAACCGCAAAGCTTGCGCGGATTCTTCCAGGATCGCGGACTTCATGGCGTTCTTGCCTTCTTGCAGTGCAATGTCGGCTTTGTCCAGGAAAGCCACTGCCTGCTTCGAGTTCTGCTGATACATTGCCATCTGCCGGTAGGTATCGGCCTCCACCTGGCTCAGATGATCCGCGTGGGCAAAATCGGCGATCCCCTGAAATGCCATGTCAGCTCCGGTGTAATCCCCTGCGCGAACGAAGGTGGCTGCTTCCCTCGTCTTCCACAAAATCCAATGCTGCTGCGGAATGGAGAACTTCTGGAACCCGATTTCGTATTCTTTGCGAGCGCGAACCTGGTCTCCCATGAGCGAGTAGGTATCAGCTACGCCAAACTGCGATGAATAGAATTTGGGATTGATCGCCAATGCCGCGCGGTAATGTTCCACTGACTGATCAAAATGCCCCGCCATGCGCAGGATCTCGGCGTAGGAATCCTGAGGATTCGGGTCGCGAGGCATGGCCGCGACATACTTGTCCATCAGCGCGAACGCCTTGTCGAACTGCCGGATGCCGGCATAGTTGTAGCCCATGTTGTTCATCAGGCCCGCGGAATCGGTGATTCCCGAGCGCTCATAGATCGCGATGGAGCGCTCGTACTGAGTCTGCATCATCAGCCACCAAGTGGTCATCCAAACCACCCACTTGTCGTGCGGATATTGGCTGAGCACATCGTTCATTTTGGTGATAGCGGGAATCAACTTGGCGTCGCTGGCATCCTGGTACCACTCGATCAGAGTTTGCTCCGGCTGACTGGCGTGGCTGCGGGTGGCGAATGCCTTTTCCTGTTCGCGTACCTGTTCGGCGGAATCCAGGCTGATTTGGGCAAGAAACTCGTGTCCCATGGCGAAATCGGGGTCGATCTTCACCGCCTTACGCAGAATTTCGATGGACTTCGCCTGCTCCACTTGATCGAGGTATAACTTCAATGCCTTTTCGACCAGACGGCGGGCCTGCGGAGACTTGGTAGTCAGGGGCAATACGGCAGTCTGTGGACTGTTGGGCGCCGGCAGAGCCTGCTGCGCGATCAGGGTTGTCGCGGCCAACAACAAGCCGATGCCAACCAGTGACGCGGCTGTTCTACCAATCATGATTCCTCGGAGAGTTTCTCTCATGCTTATGTTTCCGCCGATCGCGCTGAACATTTCTAGTTTCCCCTCAGCAAGTAGCCCTGCTCGACCGGCAGCTTGCCGTCAATTTTCACAACGTTCACGTCCTTGGTGAGCGCATACAGGTCCACCACGCCGATGGCGCCCGGAGAGGTCGAAACAAAACGGAGCACGGCATCGTCGGAATCCGCGATCAAGATGACATCTCGATGCGCCTGGACAAACGCATGCGCCCGTTCGGGCGTCATGTTGAGCAGCTTGCGAAGAACCAGTTGCATATCCGCGGAAGATGGATCACGCATCACAATTCTGATGGTCTTCCCATCGGGCCAGGTGTGACTGTGCGCGTTGAAGATTTTTACTAAGTCAGAAGCAGTAATGTTGGCCGTGGTGTTCGTCTTGTCCGCGATCAGCGCCAGCTGCTTTGCGTGCGCGGCCAACGACACTCCAGCGACCCACACCAACACCAGTAATGTGCGCCTGATTCTCACTCTGGTGAGTGTATCCAGATGTCCAAGAGGACAACAGGTAACGAACGTAACAGGTGAGAATTGAACTTCTGGCAAGGGCGCCGTGCAGCGAGGCTTTGTGAACCCGGCACCTCATCACCCGCCATCCCCCGTCATGCTAGACTTGAATCCATCCCCATCAGTCAAGGAAGCTGCGATGAAATTTGGCGTCATCATCTTCCCCGGATCGAATTGCGACCACGACGCGTATTGGACCATCCAGCAGGTCGCCAAGCAGCCCGTTACTTTTCTCTGGCACGATTCGCACAACCTCGAAAACTGCGACGCCGTCATTGTGCCCGGTGGGTTTGCTTACGGCGACTATCTTCGCACTGGCGCGATCGCAAAGTTTTCTCCGGTCATGGAGTCCGTCCGCAAGTTCGCGGACGGCGGCGGATTGGTGCTGGGCATCTGCAACGGCTTCCAGATTCTCTGTGAATCGGGGCTGTTGCCGGGAGCCTTGACGCGAAACATTGGCCTCAAGTACGTCTGCAAACCGGTCCATGTGCGCGTGGAGAATGCCGACACCCCTTTCACCAATGCCTGCTCGGTAGGCGAGGTTCTCACCATCCCCATTGGCCACATGGACGGCAATTACTTTTGCGACGAAACCACTCTTGCGGAACTGCAAAGAGACAATCGGCTCGTGTTTCGCTATGCAGAGCACGACGGGCAGATCACCAAAGCGGCCAATCCCAATGGCTCCCTCGACAACATCGCCGGCATCTGCAGCCCCGGGCGGAATGTGCTCGGCATGATGCCCCACCCGGAACGCGCCAGCGAGCCCGAATTAGGCTGCACCGAAGGCTTCAAGGTATTTGAATCGCTGGTCGGCGCAATGGCCGAAAAATAGGGCTTCGAACCATCCCGACTAGTCCCAACCGTTAGTTTTTATTTTCCCACACCGGTTCCCTAGTACTCTACTGCTCCTCGTTCGCTTCTAGTGTACCGTCCGATAAATAACTGGCCAACTCAGCGTTTCGGTTTGCGCCGTCGGGGTCGGGTACAGCCGGGCCGTATCTGTTCCAGAGTTTGACGACAGCGCGATAGCTTTTCCACGATC
>Ga0182024_10015046_pt1 | contig 14879 bp, 8 predicted proteins | sample P32metaG_FD_120480 | JGI IMG/M metagenome (GOLD analysis project Ga0182024, IMG submission 120480) | Permafrost microbial communities from Stordalen Mire, Sweden - P3-2 metaG (Illumina Assembly) | ecosystem: Environmental > Terrestrial > Soil > Wetlands > Permafrost | place: Sweden: Stordalen... | reverse complement strand
TTGCGCGCCCTTGACGCAGACCTCCTGCCGCGAAGTGCAGAAGAACTGATCGGCCGGACCGTTTTCCGAATATCCAAATTCGACCTGCGCGGCGGCGGTGGTCGGGTCGCTGGGAGTGATGGTGACGGGCGTGGGAATAAAGCTGCTGCGGTCGATTCCGTCGGATGCGGGATAGGGGAGCATCTTCGCCGCCATCCATTCGCTGCGGACGCCGCCGAGCCAGTCCGCGCGCCAGAACATCCAGGACGCGTCATCGAAGGTGCGGACATTCCAGAACGGGGTGAACCAGCGGAATCGCATCAGGCCATGAGTAAGAACGCGGCTGTTCGCTCCGGTCCAGTCGTGGGTATTCGGCGCACCGATGCCGATCTGCACGATGGCGTGGGTATAGGCGCCGGCGGGACCGATGCACGGGTCGAAGGTGCCGCCGCCGGTGACGGCGACGCCGGGGTAATCGCAATAGGGCTGCGAGAGGGGACCGTTGACGTAGAGATCGCCGGGTGAAGAATCGAAACGGCATTCGCCGGCGCGTTCCGCTACGCAGTATTTGAACCAATCCGCAGCGGTAGTCTGGATGGTATCCTTGCAGTCGTTCCGCCGCCCGCCTCTCGGCGATGCGCAGGTGGCCGGACTCGAAATATCCAGCAGAGGAAATCGATTGATGGACGAGAGCGTGGGAAGCAGCTTGCGCTGGCTGGTGCAAGCGGCGGCGCTCGAGCATCCCCGCTGCGCGTAGGTGAACTTCCACAGATAGCCGCCGACGTTGACACCGGGCGAGGTGGAGGTGCCGACCATCAGCGGTCCTCCATTCATGGGGCGAGCATCGAGGAACCAACGCCGCTCGGCCGGGGGCGCGGCGGTTTGATCGAAGGTGGGATGTGACTCAACAATATTGGGAAAGCCGATCCCGAGCAGCCCGCCGAAGGGCGGCATGGCCGTGGGGAAGTACAAGGGCGTGGTCATGTAATTCGGGATGGGCCCCTGGCGCACGAAATAGCAGGGGTTTTGTTGAGTGCCGGTCCAGTCCGTGCCGGGCGCACAGGAAAGAACTCCCTGGGAGTAGGGTTTCGCATCCGCCCCAAAACCCGCGCCGAAGGCCGATCCGGTATGGCCGGCGATATCGCCGGGATCCTGCAGCAGCGTGGTTCCGGTGGCGTTCTGGCCCATGGGATCCGCCGCGAAGTTCCACATCACGCTGCACGCTTCGTAGGCCACCTCGCCGGTGAACGGGCAGGACGACTGATATTGCCAGATCATCATGCCGGGGGCCCAGGGGTTCTGGAAGGGCTGGCCGCTGTAGCCGCGCTGCAGCGTCCAGTCGTTTCCATTCTTGAGAATCAGACGCATGAATTCGTTAGTCTGTTGCTGCCAGGTCCACGGATTGCCGCTGGTGAACAGGAGAACATCGCGCTCGGCGGCGTCCTGAAGATAATAGGCCGCGGGATTGCCGCACTTGGGATTGTTGATGGCGCTCTCGACCAGCAGCACATAGGGCTGATTGGAGTAAGCCGAAGGCGCGGGCGGCGTCAGGGTCCCCGTGGACGCGCTGAGATAGTGAAAGGTGTACTGCACGCCATTGATGGTGATGGGATGGCCGTCGAGAGCGGGGATCCAGACATTGCCCGAGGCGACGATGCTATCGAGCGTGGTGCCGCTCGATACGGTGCCGTTGGTCAGGACGCCGGGCGAGGGATCGCAGGTTTCGCCGTCCACCTGAATCCGTACGCAGTTGTTTCCCGAAGGCCAGTCGGAGGGAGCGATGGACGAATTCGCGGGCTGCGCCGGGCAAGCCTGACCGGTGGCGGGCATGGCGCCGGTGTTCCAGGCGGCGCCGTTCCAATAAGACAGAAATTTCGCGCCGTAGGGGCCCAGACCAGGCGTGTCATTGCCGCTCAAGGCGGTGCTCTGGGTGGCCAGATCGCCGATCGGCATGCGGATGTAGCTGGGATCCTGAATGTTGTTCCAGGAATGGATGCCGGACCAGCGCGCCGGCCAGTAACGAAACGTCGGAATCGCTCCCACGATTTTCGCGGTCGATGGATCGAAGGCGAATTGCCAGCCCCGGGAGTTCTGCGTCCCCATGTGTCCCCACAAGCCGATTTTGTTGCCCTGAGCGCCGCCGATGGCGATGAATTTGGTCGGAGCGAGCGGCCAGTCCGGGTAGGTGGATAACTGCGCCTCCAGATGATTCGGGGGCGGCGTTAAATTCACTTGGTCCATGCACGGCTGATTGGTGTGGGACGCATTGCAGGTCTGCCCTTCGAGCGTATAGACGTTGTAATTCAGCGGACCGGAATCCGCAAAGTCCCCATAGTATTTCATCGAAAAGATCGAACTGCGCCCGGTGGCGTCCTGCGCCAGGCAGTAAAATTTGTTGGGATCGGTCGCGTCGAAAACCGACGCGCTCAACCCTTCCGGACAAGGCGTCCCCGAATACTGCCCCGGCACATAGACGGCCGGTACTCCCAAACTACGATGCACTCCGGTGGCGGATTCGACCGCGTACAGGCCCTGCATGGTGTTGCATAGGCGTCCCATCACACCGCCGCCCAAATCCTGCTGCACCGGCGAGCAGACCCAGTTCAGAAGTTGCAGGCCGGAGGAATCGCCTTGGAGCGTGACGGAATAGCCGTAATCGAACGTCGCGTTTCCGAGCGAGATCGCGTTGGTGGAGTTGGTTGTCTTTCGAACCAGGAATCCGGAGTTGTTCGCGGCAAAGGCCGTGGTTCCCGATGAGCCGTTCCAAGCCTGGGCCAGGGTGAGGGACTGATCGTTTTGTATCGAAGCAATCTTATAATTCGCTCCGTTGATGTTGATCACCGAACCGTTGGTCCACCAGATCGAGAACACGTCGCCCGAGGCCCAGGTCACCACCGGCGACCCCTGGGTCACGTTGACCGTTCCCGAAAAATAATACATCTCCCACATGTTGAGCTTCGAAGGCTCGCTGGTCCAATCGAGCAGGATCGGATTCGTTCCGCCAATGGTATAGGAGACCGTTGTCGCGCCGACTACCTGATTAATGCCGGGGCCCTCGCAGGTGACACGGTTCACGGTAAGGCACACGTTGAGTGTCAGATCGGCGGGCGCCGCGCTCCCGCAACTCGAGTCGGAGCACCAAGCCGTCAGATGTAGCTCGGTCCAGTCATAACTGAAATTCTGTTGATAAGACTTGACCTGAAAAAGTGCCGCATTGTCCCGATTCGAAACGAAAAGCGCTCCGGTGTTTCCCGTCGAGTTCACAATCGCCGACCCGTTTCCGTTCAGACAGGCAGTCACGCCGGTGCAGCCGTTGGTGGGAGTCCACCCGCCCGCGCTCATGTCCTGGGCCTCCAGGATGGTCAGTCCGGTGTGTAGATCGAACCCGTCCTGCGGCAGCGTGCCCCGCAGAATTTTCAATCCAGTTTGCGGATCGATCACGAAATCGGAACGATTGCGTCCGTAAAAGCCGGGCCATGCGGCGACGCCTGGCGCGCTCCGGTCCGTTGGAATCGGATCGAAATAAGTTGTGCCGAGAGGAATGTTCGCGGTAGCAAACGATCCCGTCGCCTGATCGAGTCCGCAGGTGATTCGGAAGAAATGTGGCGTCAGCGCCTGCAGCGCGCGGGAATAGCGGCGTCCGTCCAACCCGACCTCGGCAGCGCGCTTGCCTGCCACAAAGGTACGCGAAGTCTGATAAGAAATCGCTCCCGGCCGCACATCCAGATTCGCGCCGCTAAAAAGCAGCGGATCCACGTCGTGAACCAGCGGCGTGTAAGTGACATTTTCACTCACCTCAACGCTGCAGGAGTTCTGATCGGGCGCGGTGTAACTGAGGATCGCCTGGGTCGACGTGACGCCGCTGACGCTAACGTCGGTAATATCGCCGCGTAAGGCTGGCGCCCAGGCGAGGGCAAGCGAGCACACTCCGAACACCCCTGCCGAAACCCTGCGAGACATGCAGAAACCAGTTTAGCTCGAACCGCAGGCACAGCGGACGGCCGAGCTCTACGATTTCAGCAGGATCAGATTTCGCTCGATGGAGCGCAGGGACATGGATCAAAGGTCCGCAAAAAACAGCGACCCGAAAATTCCGTCTCCATCCTGATCTAAAATTTATACGGTTACCCTGCTACCAGATGGTATGCGCCATGGCAATGGAACAAGGGTAAGGAATTAAACCGATGCGGAGGCCAGACAGGAATGAAACTTGACGCAACCAAAGTCCAACTGGAGCAGGAGGTAGCGCGCACGTCGGAGGGCATTCGACGCCGCTATCGAGAAAATCGCGACTGGCGCCTGTACCAGAAGGAATGGATTTACAAAAATATTGCCCTAAAAGGCAAAGATGTCCTGGATTTTGGCTGCGGTACCGGCGAAATCGCGACTCAGATCGCATTCCTTGGCGCGAATCGGGTCTACGCACTTGATGTTACCTCCGGACTGCTTGATTTGACGCGACGGCGAGCGGAACTGGACGGCGTGGCAGATCGCATTCAGACAGTGTGTGGAAAGATTCAGGACGTGGAGCCCCGGCCGGTAGACGTTATCCTCGCGTTCGCCGTGCTACACCATTGTTTTCCGCTCGAAAATGTGCTGCCGTTCTTGTTGCGCTGGCTGAGGCCCGGAGGCGTCTTTGTGGCGGTAGAGCCGGTCAGCTACTTGGCGCCATTGGAATGGCTGAGAAATCACTCTGGTATTCCAGCCGGTCCACTTGACGAGGGAGAGAGGAAACTCCGACCCGGAGACTTGCAGTATATCGCGAGCCAGTTTCGCCAGTTTCAAACCGTTCCTTTCCATTTGCTTGCTCGGCTTTCACGAATTTGGCCCAGTGGGGAGTGGCTCTATCGTCACATGGACCGTCTGATCCTCTCGGTGCCAATGGCATGGAAGCTTTCTGGGAGTTCCGTCATCTGGGGCCAGTCTGAATGAGAATAATTTAGGTTTCGTCGCGAAAGCAGTTTTCGTGCTCCGAGGGAAGATCGATCGCCCACGTCGAATGGTTCGGCTCAACATCCGCGGGACGCAAAACTCTGAAAAGTTTCGCGTTGCCGACAGGCGTAAGAGTTAGCTCGAAACGGCGACCCGTCAGGTTGTTCGCGCAGTTTCAGGACGTATTTCGCGAGCGCCATAGCAGCCGCAGCAGTTGCGCATTTGTCGGAGAACGGAAAATCGGCGCGCCGCTCGATGACGCCGGCGTTTCAAAACACGCCGTTTCGCCGCGCAGGATGCCGCGGCAAAGGTCGGCCGGCCACGGTACGCCGAATTGCAGAGCCCTTTCGAGATTGCGCGGGTAGGACTCGAAACAGGTGGGAAAAGACTCCTTGCGCAGCACCACGCCGCTATCCAGGCGATCCGTAAGCCGCTGCAGAGTGACCCCGGTTTGCGGGTCTCCGAAATATATTTCCCAGAAACAAGGCGGCGAGCCTCGATACTTTTCCAGATCGTCGTGATGAAACGACCAGATCCCGTAGCGCGCGCTGCTCAGAACCTCGCCGCGTAGAATGTTGAATCCGAAGCGGATCATGAAAGCCAGATCCAGAGCGCGAATCCTGGCGACATCTTCGGGCGAAAAATACTCTGAGAATTTTCCTTTGCGGATCACCTGGGCGTTTATGCGCGGCACGTTTTGAAAGCGTGGCGCAAGATCGAAGCGCTGGCGCAAGGGAATCGCCGTTTGAACGAATCGCTGGCGATACAGTTCCCAGCCGAGCGTGTTGAAATGCCGTAGGGCTCTCCATTTCCGATACCAGGGATTGGGCTTCACCGGCGGCCGCGCGTCTACGATCAGCAGCGCGAGTTCCACGCCTGGGATGGCCAGCAAATGATCGACGCAATCGATTTCCCATTGCTCGAAAGTCGTTCCGCTGACCAGCAGCGCAAAGCGTATCGGCATCCCTTATCCTCGGGTGAACCCCGCCACGGTTCGCTCGAACCAGGCCATGGGAACGTCCGGGTTCACCCCCAAACGCCGCAGGAGAAACGGATCGGCCCCGGAACGATTCAAGCCAACCACGGTGGACACCGCGGATCGATAGCCCGCCCGCCGGGTCGCCTGAATCACTTCCGGATTGACATCTTCCAGCCGTCCATTCGGATAACAGAAATGATGGACGGACGATTGCAATTCCGCTTCGATGCGAGCTTTGCAGCCCGCGATTTCGGCATCGAGCTGGTCGATCGAATCCACGCGCGAAAGGATGGGATGCGTGCGCGTGTGTCCGCCGAACTCGATTCCCGCGCGCGCCATTTCCCGCACCTCATCCCAGGTGAGCGGCTCGGAACCAGCGGGCGGGTCCGCAGGGATTTGGACCCGGGCGTTCCGCTGCAACTCCTCGATAGCCGTCAATCGCGTCGAATTCGGCATGGTTTTCAGCTTTTCTTTTAACGCCGCGCTCGCGCCAGGTTCGCGTGAAACACGCACTCCGGCAACGTCAAATTGTTGGACCGAAGTCCGCTCGACAACATAGCGGACCTGCTCTGTCCAGATCCATCCCCGCCGGTCCAGAAAGTCCGTCACGAGAAACACGATCGCGGGAATCCCGCGGGACCGCAGGATGGGAAACGCAGAGGCGTAGAAATCGCGATAACCGTCGTCGACCGTGATCACCACGGCGTTCGAGCCCGGCTCCTGCATCGCTCCGCTCAACGAAATCGGCCGGTAGTGTTTCAGCAGGTGATCGCACTGCGCCGCGAACTCGCGCTCCATGCCCGCGAAACGGTGATACATCAGGATGCGTATGGCGCTCCGATTTTGAAAACGGATCAGCGGCAGGGCGGTGCGAAGAATGGCGCTGGCGATTTCTTTCCCCGAAGGCATTCGTCAGAGGGCAAATCCGGCGCGTTCAGACATGTAAGGTTCATTGTACCCGCCGGTGGTCTGGACGCGATTGATGCTATGTTATACTCCCTGCGAGCGTCGTCTCACTATGAGAAGACTCGCCTGCCATGGCGTGGCCGTTTTCCCGCCGCAGCGGTGTGGCAGCACACCTCGGCGTCTCGTTTTCTTCGCGGTGATGTCCTTGGTGATTGGCGGCGCGGCTTTCGGCGGCAGCATCGCGACGGCGACTGCATCCGCTTCCGGGCCGGATCAATCGTGTTTCCAGACTCAAGCCACGGACGCGAACGCAAGCGTGGACTGCGAAATCCTGGGGATAGGTGCGCAGGGCGTCAACGCGTATGGATCGGCACGTGCCGGCTTTCTGGACTTGTATGTAAGCGCCCTCGCCGCGGGAGGAGCCGCCGGAGGTCCCCAGATCGCCCGCGTCACTGTCGGCGCGAGCTACGACGAGTGGGTTGAAATTGACGGCGGTTCGGGCACTGGCCTGTTGTCGGTAACCTACGATGAGACGTTCAGCGACTTGTTGGCTTCGATCAGCCAGGGCGACGGCCCGATCAGCGATTGCACTCCGGTCGGGACGCGTCGAGGGGAGTGCCTCACCAGCGCGTTTACCTACGGCGTCCCTTTCGAAATGTCCGCGAGCTTCTCGCTGTCGCTATTTACTTTTAGCGGCGATAACGGAACCAGGGAGGAAGGCGACCTTCAAGTAACTTCGATGGTGGACCAGAATAGCAACCCGGTGATTCTCCAAATGATCAGCGATCCCACGCCGGACCCGGTCACCCTACCTGAACCTGACACGATGGGGTCCGTGGTGATCGGCATCTTCGCCATCGTGGCGCTGCGAGTCGGTATTTCCTATTTCGCTCTGCGGAGCTGATCGTCGTAGATCTCCGCCAGCCGTGCCGCGGCTGTCTCCATCGAAAATTCTAGTCGCATCCGCTCAGAAGCCGACCGCGCGATCGACCGGCGCAGATTGTCGTCGAGCACCAGCTTACGCAAGCATTCCGCCAAGCCGGCATCGTCGCCCGGAGTAAATAACAGCCCGGTCCGCTCGCCGTCGACCAGCTCGGAATTTCCCCCCACCCGCGAAGCCACCGGAGCGCAGCCGCTCGACATCGCTTCCATCAGCGAGTTCGATAATGCTTCCGAGAGCGACGGGAGCACAAAAATATCCATCTTCTGAAGCCAGCCGGCCACGTGGGAAGTCGCCGGCTCTATGCGGCACTGCTCGCCCGATCCCAGTTCGCGGATGCGCTTTTCGAGGGGCTCCTGCAGAACTCCTTGTCCGACTAAAATCAATCGCAGCCCCGGCCGTATATCTCGAATCCGCTCGAAAGCGTTCACCACAGTCAACAAATCTTTCTCGGGACGGAATGCGCAGATCACTCCGATAGTCAGCGTCTGCGAAGCTCCGTCTTCGAATGTGCGCGCCGGAAAAGCGGCTGTGTCCAGGCCGTTGTAGCACAGCAGCAGTTTTTCGGGCGGGGTGTGGTCCTGCGCGATCATTTCTTTGCGGACCGCTTCGCAATTCACCACGACGGCGTCGGACAGCCGATCGGTGACCCGAAGCCACCGATGCACGCCGGGATACAGAACGCGGCTATTGCGCTGGCTGGTGAGCACCACCGGCACCCGCATCGCCCGCGCCAGCGGCGCGGCGTAAAGATTCATCGGGAAGTCGAAAGTGTGCACCAGGCGAATGTCGCGCTGCCGGATATACCGGCGCAGCAGCAACGCGCCGCGCACCGCCGAAAACGATCGGAGCGACCGCACCGGCAGATGCAGAATCGGAACGCCGTCCCGCCGCAGCTCTTCCGCGCGGAATCCGTCGGCGATAAAACATCCGACGTGCGCCACGTAGCGCCGCCGGTCGAGCGCCCGCGCCATTTCGGCGCACTGGCGTTCGGTGCCGCCGATATTCAGCTCCCGCACCATCAACAGCACGTTCACGGGCATGTCAGGTTTGCGGCTGCCGGATCGCGGTCTGTTTCCAGAGCCGCCGCGCGGGAACGAACAACGCGAGCGTCGCGCAGAGCGCCGCGGCCATCAGCACCACGAAGGTACTCGCTGCGCCGGCGACTCTTCGCAGTGGAAACCCGTCGGGCAGCACCATGCCGAGCAGCGCCAATCCATAAACGGCCGCCTGGCAGGCGAGCAAGATTGCGCCCCACGGCGCCGGAATCCAGAAAGAAGAAACCAACAGCACCAGGAGCGCGAACGGAAGAAAGAGGCGTCCCACTTTGTGCGACAGAAAATGTAACGCGCCGCGCGAACCCGGCCAAATCAGCCGCGGATACGCTCCGATCACTTGATAAACGCCGGCCAGCGTGCGCACTTTGCGTCGAAATTCGACGCCCAGGACGGTCGGATAATCGAAGGCCTTCGCGGCCGGTTCGAGAAGAATTTTCTTACCGCGAACGAAAGCGGCCAAAGGAAGATAGACGTCGTCGGCCAGAATATATTCGGGAATCGCGACCGCGTACTCGCGCCGCATCGCATAGATGCATCCGGTGGCGCCCTGCAGCACGCCCAGGCGGCTGAGCGAGGAACGAATCCAGAACTCGTAACGCCAGTACAAACCCGGTCCTTCAGCGGCGCTGGATCGGATCACCAGCTCGCCGGTGACCACGCCAACCTGCGGATCCTGCAGGCGACCTATCAGATCGCGCAGCGTATTCGGCGAAAGCGCCTGCCGTACATCCGTGTAGAACAAAACTTCGCCACTGGCGCGCGCGAGGCCGGCGTTCAAGGCCATCGGCTTGCCGCGCTGCGGAACGCGGATCAACTCGACTCGACCGCCGCCGTAAGTTCGAACCAGTTCGTCGGTCGAATCCGTCGATCCATCGGAGATCACCAGAATTTGCAGCAGCTCCGCGGGATAATCTAGCGCGAACAGCGTTTCGAGCTTGGCGCGAATAAAATCGCCGCCATTATGGACCGGCAGAATGATCGAAACGGTAGGCAGCGAGGACGGTTTTGACGCAGCGGGCAACGTTCGGCGCCGGGCCAGAACTCCCAGCAGCAGCGGATAAAGCACGATCACATACGTGACAAATCCGATGCTCGATAGAGCTACGATAATAGCGATAAGCGCCAAACTAAAGCATAACCTGAGCCACCCGGTGACATTTTGAGAAGCCCCCGCGAACTCCTGTTTCGCGCGAAACAGGAAGCGATGAACGTGCGCCTGTACCTGGCCGGCGCCGGGCACACTGCCGATTTGCCGCCGGCCGGTCCGCTCGCCGGATTGCCCGATCCCGCGCCGGCTTTCGCCCGCCTGCGCGGATCGCAATTCGCCGATTCCGTAGTTCAGCTTGCCGAAGATGTTCTGGCGCGCCGCTTCCATCTGCTCACGCTCGACGTTCGGACGCCGTCCGAAATCGACTGGCAGTTGGACCCGACGCATCCCAACCGCAACCAGCTCGCCTGGCGCCGCCGCGCACCGTTTCGCATGGTTCCCTATATGGACGTCGACCGTTTCGGCGACTACAAAATCATCTGGGAACTGAACCGTCCAGCATCTGCCGCTTCTCGCGCAAGCCTGGCGCTTTTCGGGAAATCGCAAGTATCTCGACGACATGGCGCGTCAGCTGACGAGCTGGAAATCGCAAAATCCCCTGGGAGCCGGAATCAATTGGGCGAGCGCGCTCGAGGCCGCGTTTCGTCTACTGTCATTTATCTGGACCTGGCATTTCGCCGCTTCCGATCTGGACGCCGGCACTCGCCGTCTGCTGGCAAATTGCATGGAAGACCACGCGCGCTTCCTTGAATACAATTTGTCGTTCTATCATTCGCCGAACACCCATCTGCTCGGTGAATCTCTGGCGCTCGAGGCAGCCGGCACTTTGTTCCCGCACTTCCGTCATACCGCGCGCTGGAAAAAACTTGGACGCGAAACACTGGACCAGGAATTACACACGCAGGTCCTGGCCGACGGCGGATATTTCGAACGGTCCAGCTACTATCACGTCTACGCGCTTGAAATGTTTCTGCTTCACGGCATCCTCGCCGGGCGCCGCGACGACCAGTTCCGTGAACGCATGCACGCGATGGCTCGCTATCTGGCGGCGGTCGCCGGTCCCTCCCGCCGTCTGCCGCTGATCGGCGACGACGATGGCGGCCGCTTATTTCATCCCTACGGCCAGCGCGACCGTTTCTGTGGCGCGACCCTCACTCTGTGTGGATTGATCCTCGACCAAACCGAATGGATCGGCTCCGAAACGGAGGCGGCGGAAATCGCCGCATGGTGGATCGGAGAAGCCGCGCTCGGCCGCACCGGCACGCAAGCGCCCGCAGCGTCGGCCTGGTTCCCGAACACCGGAATCGCCGTAATGACCAGTGGAGAGACCAACATCATCGTCGACGCCGGAACGTTCGCGCCCGGCAGCGGCGGCCACAGTCATGCCGATACGCTCAGCATCGTTGTCAGCTGCGGCGCTGAAGAAATTCTGATCGATCCCGCCACTTACACCTACATCCTCGATCCCGCGGCACGCGACTTTTTTCGCGGAACCGCGGCCCACAACACCGTCCGCATCGATCAACTCGACCAGGCCGTCCCCGCCGGGCCGTTTCGCTGGCTCGATCACCCTGCCGTCGAAATCGTGCAACAAAGTAGCAACGCGGAGCGCGACGTGCTCGCTGCCGTCTGCCGTTATCGCGGCTTTTCGCACGCTCGCGCGATTCTCTTCGTAAAACCTGCGCTGCTTCTCATCTGCGATCGCATCGAAGGCGCGGGCGAGCACCTGGTCGAACACTTCTGGCATCCCGGCCTCGCCACCACCAGGGAAACCGCCTCTCGCATCAGAATCGGTGCGGGCGCCTGGATCATGTTTTCCCCAGCGGCAACCATCGACGTAGGTGAAGGCGGCGAATTCGGCTGGAGATCCCCTGGCCTTGGCACGAAATTTCCAGCTCCTTACATCCGCGTATTTGAGCGCGCCCAATTCCCCCTCACCCGCTGGACCGCGATCGATCTCGCCGCTCCCGGCGAACTAAGCGCAGACCACTATCGGCGCGATTCCCTGCTCGTTCCGTTAACCGTAAACGTCCTCGGAAACGGATGCATTAAGATGGTCGAGTGAGCGATTTACGGTTACAGATCGAAGCGTCGATCGAGAAGGGCGAAGCTTCGGCAGCGGCCCGTTTGCTGGCCGACCTGTGGCGCCGCGAACCCGGTCCGGCAGCCGCCGGATTTGTGATCCGCTGCTTCGAAACGCTGCGCGCCACAGTCTCCCTGACGCCGGTCCGCGTAGCGATTTTGCGATCGTTCACCGTCGAACCGCTCGCTCCCCTGCTGCGCGCGCAAGGTTTTGTCTCCGGCTTCGACCTCACCGTTCACGTCGGCGAATTCAACGCCTGGAACCAGGAAATTCTCGACGAAAACGATGCGCTCTACCGATTCTCGCCCGACGTCGTGATCCTCGCCGTTGCCACCCGCGACCTCGCGCCGGAGCTGTGGCCTGACGCCGGAGATTTCGAGCCCGGCTCCGCCGACGCCGTCGCTTCAAATGTGACAGCCCGCCTCCGCGGCGCCATCGACGCCTTTCGTAAACGAAGCCAGGCGACTCTGATCGTCCACAACCTGGAACTGCCGGAATTTCCCGCACCTGGAATTTTCGACGCCCAATCGCCCGAGGGCCAGTCCGCCGCCATCGAACGAATCAACGCCAGTCTGCGGACCATCGCGTCAGAAACGCGCGGCGTATACGTGCTCGATTTCGATGGTCTGGTCGCCCGGGCCGGCCGGCGCAACTGGCGCGATGAGAAACGCTGGCTCACCTCGCGCCTGCCCATCCGCGCTGCGCATCTCGCCTCGCTTTCCGCCGAGTGGGTGAAATATTTCTATCCCATCATGGGCCGCATCGCCAAGGTTCTCGCTGTCGATCTCGATAACACTCTGTGGGGCGGCGTGATCGGCGAGGATGGCATGAACGGCATTCGCTTGAGCGGCGAATTTCCCGGCGCGGCGTATCAATCGGTGCAGCGAGCGCTCCTCGATCTGCATCGTCGCGGCATCCTGCTCGCCGTCGTCAGCAAGAATAATCCCGATGACGCCATGGAAGCGATCGACCAGCATCCCGGAATGCTAGTCCGCGGCCGCCATTTCGCTGCGCTTCGCATCAACTGGCAGGATAAAGCGCAAAATCTGCGGGAAATTGCCGCCGAGCTGAACCTCGGCTTCGACTCCATCGCCTTTCTCGACGATAATCCAGTCGAGCGCCAGCAAGTTCGTGAAGCGGCTCCCGAAGTGATAGTCCTCGAACCCGGCGACGATCCTATGGATCTGGCCCGCGCCATCCGCGAATCTCCCGCCTTTGAACGTCTCGCGCTTTCGGAAGAAGATCGACGCCGCGGAGAATATTATGCGGCCGACCGCCAGCGCGCCGAACTCGAAACCGCCAGCGGATCGCGCGAGGATTTTTACCGCTCCCTCGCTCAGCAGGCCGATCTCTCGCCGGTCAATCCATCGACTCTCGCGCGCGTCGCGCAGCTCACCCAGAAAACCAACCAGTTCAATCTGACGACGCGCCGCTATAGCGAGCCGCAAATCGCGGCGCTCGCCGCTCGACCGGAATGCTCGGTGTTCTCCATCCGCGTACGCGATCGCTACTGCGATAACGGCCTGGTCGGCGTCGCCATCACCCGCGATGAAGACGGCGTCTGCGCCATCGATACTTTTCTGTTGAGCTGCCGCGTCATCGGGCGCACCGTCGAGACTGCGCTGCTCGCCCATCTCTGCGAGCAGGCTCGTTCCCGCGGATGCCGCGCCGTCGAAGGCTGGTTCCTGCCCACCAAAAAGAACGCGCCCGCTAAGGACTTTTATCGGAGCCACGGATTCGCGGTGGTCGAGGAAAAGGACGGAGGCCTGCGGTATCGCCTCGATCTCGCTGCCGCCACCGTCGAAAGCCCGCCCTGGATTGAGTTGCGCGCGGAAGTTGCCGCGGCCAAGTAATGCGCATTCTCTGGGTCAATTCCAATTTCATGCACCCCACCACTAAAGGGGGACAGATCCGCACGCTCGAAATGCTGCGTCATCTGCATCGCTGGCATGAAATTCATTACGTCGCGCTGCAGTACCCGGACCAGCCCGAAGGCCCCGCGCGCGCCCACGAATACAGCGCGAAATCGTATCCCTTCCCGCACCAGGTTCCGGATAAACGCTCTCCCGCATTTATCAAACAATTAGCCGCCGGAATGTTCTCATCGGAACCGATGTCCGTCAGCCGCTTTCACCCGCCCGGAATGCGCAAATTTCTCGAGGACCTAATCCGGCGGGAATCCTTCGACTCCGCCGTGGTCGATCACATCGCGCCCATGGCCTACTTCCCGCGCCGCTCCGGCTGCGTGCTGTTCCAGCACAACGTCGAGTTCATGATCTGGCGCCGCCACACCCAGCACGCCAAGGATCCGTTTCGAAAACTCTTTTTCGGTTCGCAGGCACGTCGCATGTTCGAATTCGAGCGCAACGCCTGCCGCGAAGCCGGTCACGTGGTCGCCTGTTCGGAGGTGGACAATCGCCTGATGCGCGAATCCTTCGGAATCTCGAACGTCTCCGATGTCCCCACCGGCGTGAATCTCGAATTCTTCGCGCCTCCACCCGTGCCCACCCATCAAACCGCCGCGCCCGATTTCGCCTTCGTCGGGTCGATGGACTGGCTCGCGAATCAGCAGGGGGTGCTCTGGTTCGCGCGCGAAATTCTTCCGCTGATCCGCCGCAAACGGCCCAACGCCACTTTCGCCGTGGTGGGGCGCACTCCGCCTCCTTCCATCCAATCCCTCGTGTCGGACCCTCGCATCACCGTCACCGGCACCGTACCCGACGTCCGCCCGTGGTTCTGGGAATCCGCCGTTTCCGTAGTGCCGCTGCTGGTCGGCGGAGGCACGCGTCTGAAAATTTACGAAGCCATGGCCGCGCGCAGCGCCGTTGTCTCCACCGCCATTGGCGCGGAAGGATTGGAATACAACCATCTCGAAAACATCCGCATCGCGGACACGCCGGAGGATTTCGCCGCCCACTGCCTCGATCTGGTCGAACACGCCGACGTGCGCCGCC
>Ga0182024_10015045_pt1 | contig 14879 bp, 16 predicted proteins | sample P32metaG_FD_120480 | JGI IMG/M metagenome (GOLD analysis project Ga0182024, IMG submission 120480) | Permafrost microbial communities from Stordalen Mire, Sweden - P3-2 metaG (Illumina Assembly) | ecosystem: Environmental > Terrestrial > Soil > Wetlands > Permafrost | place: Sweden: Stordalen... | reverse complement strand
GCCAGCCCGGGCTTTTTGTTTTTTGCCGCCTCTCGAATGCGCAGCCGAGGCTATCGATGGCGCCCGCATCGGCCTTGCCAAAGACGGGCGTTGCACCTAGTTTCCGCCCCGTTCGGCAACCCTTTTTCGGGGCCGGCAACGGATGCAGTTGTAGCTCAGTTGGTTAGAGCGCCTGTCTGTGGAACAGGAGGTCGGTGGTTCGAGCCCACCCAACTGTACCACTCAACTAATTGAAATTATGACAGAATATAATGACTCGCGTGGACTGCAGTTTTTGGCGCTCGTTGTACGGACCCGTAGCGGACCCCTCCAAACCTAAAATTCGGTCGCCCTCGCTCTGCCGCGTCATCATCATTGGGTACCACAGAGGTTGAAGGGCCCCAAGTCGAAGGTCGAGCACCAGGTTCGGTGCATTCATATTGCGTGCAATCTTGCCGCTGTGCCAAAGGCGTCGGGACGCAGCCAAAAAGATATAGCGGGAGGCATCGCCGCACGCCGCCCCAAAAATTTCAAAAACCCAAGTGGACCGTCGAGGGGCAAGCAATTGGCGTGGAGTAGGCGTTGCAGATCAGGTCTGGACCATTGGTCATTTGATCGACGCGGCGCTGGCGGCAGAGCCAAATCGGCCGACCCGTCCCAAACGAAATTTCACGGTAATTGAGGGTGGTAAAGCGTAACAAAAAACCGGTTCGAATTTCAAAGCTTGGTAACTAACTCGGGAGGAAACCAAGAATTAATTTGATTTTTCCCGCGAATACGGACATTTTGCGGGCCTCAGGGAGAGTAACAATTGATGAAGATCAATCTAACCTACTGAAAATATGTGATAAAATCGGAGGTTCAGATGCTGGAAAAAAGGACATATCTACAGACACATCCATGGATAACCTTTGATCTCCGGGTGGAGAAGTTTCAGCCGCGCGCATGGATGTTGCTCGGTGAAGCGGCATCAAAGGCAATGCATATCGCTGGCGTTCCGTTGGCTCCGGAGATCGCCCAGCGTTTTCACTGTGTGTTTTTGGCGAAGGGTGCGCTTGCGACAACGGCGATTGAAGGAAACACCCTAACCCTGGATCAAGTCGAAGCTCAGGTTGCAGGCACACTCAAGTTGCCGCCGTCACAACGCTACCTCCAGCAAGAAGTCCAAAATATCATCGACACATGTAATTGGCTCGTTAAGGACTTAGCGTCCGCCGGCCCCAAAAAAATCACTCGCGAATTTTGCTGTGATCTCAATAAACGTGTTCTGCAAGGATTAGAACTCGAAGATGGAGTGAAGGGTGGCGAGATTCGTCACCACTCCGTGGTTGTCGGAAGCGTTTATCGCGGCGCGCCGCCTGAGGATTGCGAGTATCTCGTCGATGCAATGTGCGAGCATCTTCAGCAGAACGACGCGCCAGAAGGAATACAACAGCACCATGCCATTCTAAGGGCGTTATTTGCTCATATTTATATGGCGCTCATCCATCCTTTTGGGGACGGCAACGGTCGAACAGCTAGAATCTTGGAATACTATATACTCCTACAGAGCGGCTTCGCTCAGCCGACCGGGCACTTGCTTAGCAACCACTATAATAAAACTCGGGCAAAATACTATTTGGAGCTAGATAAGATCAGTAAGAGTGGTGGCGACACGTCAAGCTTTGCTCGATATGCCCTCGAAGGATTTGTTGACGGCCTAGTTGAGCAGATCGGCATAATTCGACGCGAGCATTTTACCGTTGCTTGGGAGAATTTTGTCCATCAAAAATTCCGCGGAAAGAAAAGCCAAACCGATTCACGCCGTCGGGAACTTGTTCTTCATCTATTCGGAGAGTCCCCCGGGCACAAAATTAGCGATCTGACAAAACTCAGCCCGCGACTCACCAAGGAATACGCACTAAAAACCGACAAAACACTCAGCCGCGACATAAACGCGGTTGTCGCAATGGGCTTAGTGACGCGACTACCGGGACGACGGATTAGAGCAAAAACGGAAGTGATTACTGCATTCCTTCCATGGCATTCGGAACATTGCTGAGGCGCGCCTAGACGATTAGAGCCTGACCGGGAGCGCTCCACATTGCGCAACCAGTAGCACCTGACTTGCCCCGCCCGCTTACTTTCTCCTCGGGCGGGGCTTTTCATTGTCCTAATTTCCGATTGCGAGTGTCCTAATTGGGACAGTGCCGAGTCAAGCGACCCAAAACGCCAATTTTCGGCACCGCTCGCGCCCCGGCCTGCCCCGAAGCGTCTAACCATCTGTGGTACTTTGCAGGCGTCGTACTGAGTCTGCCTTTCAATTTTGAATGCGGGATATTTGATGCCTGAAACGAAGGCGGAGACTGTCGCCACACGCGGCCACTGGGCCAGTGTTAGCGACGATCGGCTGATCGACCTTGATCTTGAGATCGACAATCCGGAAACACTCGAAGGCTTAGTAACGCAGGTGCCGGCCAACTACGCTGACGCGCATGTCGAATTCAAATATGACCTTCGCGGCATGGCCGTTACGGAATTCACCTGCGTACACGGAAGCCACCAGCACAAGGCGGGCTTTGTGATGAATGTCGACGGCGCTCGGTTCATGGTGGGCTGGATATGCGCCAAGACAATCTACAACGAGGACTTTGACCAATACACCGCAGACTTCGACGCCGCGGTCGGCCGCCGCGACGCGCTGCGGCGTGTGCGAGAGATGCGCGGCGCGGTCACAGAGTTCTCCGGTTGGCTCGACCGCATTTCTTCATCGAACGTGTTGCAAGCATTTTCTACCGTTAGCGGCCGCTTGCGGAACTATATGCCTTGGGTGTTCGAAACACTGCAATCGGCCAATGGCAGGCAGATTGAGGGCGTCGTAATGCCCAGGCACCTGTGCTTGACGCCTACCGATGTCCTCGCCGAGTTTGATCGGCTGATGAACGCAACTGCTGCCGTCACGATATCGCTGACCGGCGACGCCCAAATGGTCGCCGCCTCTATAGGTTTAATCAGAACCGAGATCGACGGCCTAATTCGCCGAGCCGAATTGATTTTGGCAAAACTCTCTGACCTGGTGATGTTTTTCCAACCGACTACGCTGCATGCAATCTGCCAGCACGCGGAGAAGGCGGTCCCAAGACGGAAGCGTCATTTCGCCGGAATGATGAAGTTGTCCACGCGGGATGTATTCGTCGAAATGCCGAAGGACTTTGTCGTACCGAGTTCTCGGCCGCTTGAAGCCTTGCGGGCGGCAATCGCCGGAGCTACCCCCGCGCCCGCCGCACCAGGCCCGACCATCGTCGACGTTTTGGGCAAGCCTTACGCCGTCAGCACACGCCAGAAGTCAAAATCGGCTTGGGTTGCCACCGGAGATTACAACGGAACGCGGCACAGCACCGAAGATCGGACCGAAGGCGCCGCAGTCAAGCAATGGCAGGTGTGGGCCGAATACAGGGGGCGCTCATAAGCAGATTCGCAGCCACACTCCCGTGGGGCCGCTCGAACGCAGGGGATGCCGCGAGCCATTGAGGCCCCGACACAAACGGACCTTCGAATGTGCAATCTATATTCGATCACGACGAACCAGGCGGCGATCATCGCGCTTTTTCGCGTGCTCAACCGGTACGTCGGCAATCTGCCGCCGATGCCCGGCGTGTTCCCCGACTATCCGGCGCCCGTCGTCCGGAATGCCGGCGCCGAGCGCGAACTGACAATGATGCGTTGGGGAATGCCGCCACCACCGCGCGCCGGCGGTTTTCCCGTCACCAACATCCGCAACACCGCTTCACCGCACTGGCGAGGCTGGCTGAGGCCGGAAAACCGTTGCCTAGTGCCGGCGAACAGCTTCGCCGAATACGCGCCTGAACCCAACCCTGAGACCAATAAAAAGGACGTGGTCTGGTTCGCGCTCGGCGACACCCGGCCACTATTCGCCTTCGCCGGGATCTGGACCGAATACCGCGGCGACCGAGGCACCAAATCGAAACCGATCGCCGGCCCTCACCTGGTCTACGGCTTCCTGACCACGGCGCCGAACGCCATCGTCGAGCCGACCCACCCTAAAGCCATGCCGGTGATCCTAACCACCGACGAAGAGCGCGACGTGTGGATGCGCGCACCGTGGGACGAGGCGAAGGCGCTGCAGCGACCGTTGCCGGACGACGCGCTGAAGATCGTTGCCCGGGGCGCTGACAAAGAAGACAGGTCGGCTGAGTAGATTCGGCCTAGGCCGTCAGCTCCCTCCAATTGTCGTTCGCGAATTGAGCAAATCGAAGCAGTCGGCTAAGCGCTTCGTGAGCTTCGATCTCAGATATTTTCGATGCCGCACCATGCGCGGCATCGTCACGCCAGTACGCCAGCAGTCCCGTCGCACTTCGAAACGGCCCCGCCAGTTCGGCGCGGGCCGCACCGACGACCTGGTCAACGGTCTTGCGCCTGCCTTGCGCGGAACGATAAAGGCGCATGGTGGTATCTTCGTTGCCGCTCTTCGCGATCGCAATTGTTAGCAGGATTGATTCTGCCGCGGCTCCGCACATGGCGCAGCAAGCGAGATTAAGACCAAGCGCATGGCATCGAGCTGCTTCCGATGCTCGCTGAAGAAAGCCCGCGCCAAGCTGAGCAGATAAGGATCGAAACGCTTGTCCAAGCCGTGTTGGCTCCAGCAAAATGACCGCGTCGCCAGCAACGTCCTCTATCCACTGTCGGCCTCTGACAGTGACGCTATAACCGTCGCCCGATCCTTCGACTTGCCCACCGAATTGACGAACGCTTGGCCGGAGAATGCCCCGACGACTCAGATCCCAAGCTGCTTCGTAGAAAAATGGCGAGAGTTCCCTTGCACGCACGCCGTTATAAATCATCGAAAGATGTTCAGCGGACCTCTCGATTTCGACGACGTAGGAAACCACGACATTCGGCAGAAACACGTCGTACCCAAAAGTAGGGTAGCCGCCGCTTGCGCGTGGCGTCCGCAGGTAGTCGACCAAAAACGCCATCGCTTCATCGAAAGATGCCAACTCAAACTCCTCCCCCAATGCCGACGCAACGCTCTGCCGAAAATCACGGACGGCCCGCAGCGGTCGACAATCCCAACCCGTTCACCAGGCGCAAGCTCAAACGATGACAAGTAGCTGGCCCATTGACATATTACCCTTTTAGGGTAATATTTATCTCATGACGTATTACATTAAAGAGGAACAAATGTCTATAAGCCCTGCCCAATGCCGAGCGGCCCGCGCCCTGTTGGGGTGGTCGCAGGAAGATCTGGAAACCGCCGCAAAGGTTTCGAAGAAGACGATCGCGGACTTCGAGCGCGATCAGCGGAGCCAGCATGATCGAACGATTGGCGCCATCGAAACCGCGTTTGCGTCGCACGGAATTATATTCATTGCGCAAAACGGCGGTGGCGAGGGAGTTCGCAAGCGCGCTTCCATCCCGCGCCTGTTTCGCCGCGAGGACGTTGAGCACCGCGAATGGGTCGCCTTTGCATTCGATTATAAACAGCAACGGATCACGGGCTTTGTGAGTTACCAGGCGCTCGCCGGTATCGCTCTGTCGAATATCGAACCGGTTGAAGCCTTTGACAGGGACGTTGCTCGTATCCTGATGCGCGCTGCCGATAAAGTCGACGCAAACGATCTCGACCCTGAAGGCCGCGTACTCCTGCATAGAAGTGATCTTCCGCCGATCGAATTCGATCCAGGCATCCAGCGCAAGATCAAGAAAAATACGAGGCTGCACCTGATTGGACGTCGCCCGTTCGTCGCTGCGAACGGGGCTAGGATCGAAGCGGCCGATTACAACGGCTTTCGGGCAGTTTTTAGTGACGGCGAAAGTAGAACGTTTCTTAAGTTGCTTCCGGGGGACAACGGATACGACGCGATTGATATTACTGCCGAAGTCGCGGCTGGCGGATTCATGGTCTTTGAGCGCGACGATTGTTCATTCTCGGTGGGTGATAAGGTTCGGCTGATACCTGGTCAGCAACGTCCGGAAATCAAACCCGGTGAGATCGGAGTCGTTAGCCAAATTGAAGACTATCCTTTGATGATGGGCCCAGCGCCACGGATGCGAGTTCAGTTTGGCGATCGCGAGACGGCTTGGGAAGTACCTTCCCAATTCCAACTTGTGCAGTGAAAGCCGACTACCATCAGGTACCGCGCTACGACGGCCTTGATAATATTCACCGCCGTCTCTCGAAACGTGTTAGCGCTCCGGGCTTGTTTATGGATCTTCGACGAATCGGAATGTCATGGCTTCATCCGAAAAACGAATCGTTCATCGTCGGCTTTCCAGGCGGTTATCAAAACCAATCCAGTCCGCTGCGCGAAAGCACGCCTGCCAAATTGGCGAGATTACCTTAGCTTGGAATCTCCTGCAGGACGGCTTGTTTGTATTATTTTGGGCGATTGCCTCGGATCAGCGACACGGAGAGCTCTCTAAGGCCCAAGCCGTTTGGCACAGCCATCGAAACGACAAAGCGCAGCGCGACCTGCTTTTGGCTGTCGCCTTGTCCGACAGCGACCTTCCCAAGAAGCTTCAGATGAATTTGAAATGGCTGGTCGACCGAACGAATGAACTCGCAAGTCAGAGAAACGACGCGATCCACACTCCGGTGAAATTTGCCAATTTTCAGGACGGTCTAGTTATCCCAATCCCCCAAGCGTTTTCCGGAAGAAAGCAGGCCGTGCAGCGGATGCAACAATTGCCTTTAGCCGGTACGTGGCGCGCCATTCGTGGTGACCTGCTTGTCTTGGCCGATTTCTGCAACGCCATTTATTCGCAAATAGTCGTTAGCGGGTTCGAAGGCACTCCCTGGCCCGGCAAGCCCAAACTGCAAACGGTGCTTGCGAAGCAAAAGCCAATGCGAAAGAGAGCAAAGCGGGAAAAACGGACGTCGACACAAGTTCCTGCATAGTGGGCTGTGCCACCGGCACCGTTCGGCAGCATCGCCGACTTGCACTTAGCGCCCAGCCGCCTACAACTCGTTCGGCGTCTGAAGCGCCTGCCGCAACAATGCGTCCGTGCCTGGCGTGTCGGCCGCTCGCGCGGCGATGGCGCGGATCTGATCGACACTATCGGGCGCCAGGAAAAGGTCCGACAACTGCGACGTACCGCGGCCGAGCCACGCGCGCCGCGCTCGATCGCGAACTACGCCCAAGGCCGACAGTCCGCCCGTCTTTGCAGCCATGGCGACTTCGGCGCTGATCGGCGGCAGCGCTAGTTCGTGATTGAGCTGGCGATTGAATTCCGTCGCGCTCTCATTTGCGGCGGGGACTTTTGCCAGCCGGCAGCTTTAACAACTCGGCTGGTTCAACGTCCAGCACGGCAGCGAGCTTTCCAACTATCTTGAGGCTCGCGTAGAACGCGCCTTTTTCAAGTTGGCTTAGATAGCTACGGCTGACCTCCGCCTCATATGCCAGGTCGTCCTGCGATAGCCCCTTGGCATGACGCAAGCGCCTCAGATTCGCGGCGAACACTTCCCGTAAGTCCATTCAGGAAGCGAGCCGGAATGCTCAAAATATGCACCTCGATATATTGAACAAAGCGACCGCGGTTGTATGATTACCGGTAGCCGGTGGGAAATGGACCGGTCCGCTGCGGCCTTCACAGTCTGTGCAGGCGATGGAAGGGGCGCCGGATGCCAGAAACTCCAAGCGACCAAAGAAACGGCGAAAAGCCTGAGATAAAAGTGCCTGATGGTCAGCTTGCTTTGTCGAACGCCCAGGCTGCAGGTATCGCTTATGCAGGAATTGGTTTCGTCTTTGGTGTCGGAGCCGGGGTTGTTACGTTCGTCGGCGCTTGGGTCTATTGCGTCATGACTTACGGTTTCGTGTTAGGGCTCGGCCTTGGTTGGTTTCCGGCTGCGATCTGCGCGGGAATTGTCGGTTGGGCGACTACCTTTCTTTGGGGCGCTACACTTCTGATTATTTTGGTAATCGGCAGTGTCGTGCTTATCTCTGTTGCTACCAGCCTACCTTCAGCCTTCCTCGCCCACCTCACCCTGGGAGCTGCCGCTGGCTGGCTGATCTGGCGGTTTAGTCCACCGTGGTTGAAGGGAAAATAAAATCGGCCCGGACTGCCATCCGAGCCGACGAAATTAATAGAGCGTGCGTCACTCCGATTGGCAATCTAACCGGAGCGCTCAGCAATGTCAAAAAACCAGACTTATATCGATCGGGCCGCCGAGTTTATCTTCAGTGTCGCTGACGTTCCATGTTTTTCCATCCAATACCGATTCGATCCACCGCATGAAGAGCAGCCTCAATTATCCGATCAGAAAATTCAGGACCGGAATCGGCCACCGCTACTCGCGCCCGAGAAATAAGCTGTTCTATTGCCGTAGCTGGCACTCCTCCTTGCCCCGCCAGAGAATTCAAGAGCGCCATCTGTACAGTGATTGCAGCAAGACCATATCCTGCTGCTGCGATCATTTCGCTTTCGTCCATCGTCCCCCTCCTGCGCTTTGCGCAGCGGAGAGCCGCCGCGCTTTAAAATAGTACGCCGGCTTGGGTGGCAGTCGATAGCAACGCTTTATATGCGATGGAAAGTTGTATCGTGTGCAGCCACTCAAACAGCGGGCGCGAATATGCCAATTGAATGGTATTACGTTCAGGGTGGCTTACAAGGTGGCCCTGTCTCGACTGAGGAAGTCAGGAAATGGCTCGCCGCGGAGGGTTTTCCTGCCGACGCGCTTGTTTGGCGCGAAGGACTTGAAAACTGGCAGAAGCCGGAAGACTTTCCGGAATTTCTTCGTAAGTCTAAAGCTGCGCCTCCCCCGCTCCCGGCGAGCCCGGCGACAGTGCCGCCGACCGGAGCGCCGTTGGCAGAAAAAACGAAATCTGTGTGGTTCACCGCAATCACAACGCGCGAACAAGCACTCAAGGTTATCAAAGGAGCAGGAATAGCGTTCTTCCTCATAGCAGCGCTGCTCATCCCACTTGGGGTTTTCATTATCATAGTTGGCAGGGGTCTCGACTTTGCCGTCGCTAGGGGGCTTGAATCATTGCTAACCGGGGTTGTGAGCGCCGCGCTCGCACTTTGGTTAGTCTTAGGCAAGAGCCGGATCGCCGCCGTCTGTCTTGTCATTTTTAGCTGCCTATTAGTTTTATCCGGGATAGTCGCCATCTTCATGACCGAACCCGGCGGTGGTAGAGGCAGCGTCATTGTCGTGATAGCGCTCTTTGCTGCTTTCAAAGCCGTCGAGGCAACGTCTAAGCTTAAGGGCCGCTTTCGAACGGTGCCCTAGTTATCGTTGCGCCGATACATCGCACAACAGCCGGAGAGCCTCCGTGGCGGCTGGGGCGGCAGTCCCCGAAAATGAGTCAATTCAGTTTGCGCACGGTGTGCCTCTGCTACCTTATCTTGGATGAGATCAGAAAGGACGTCGACCACCCATCGAGGCAACGGAGCGCGCTCGTGTCTCCAGCGCCAAATGGTCATTTTGCTGACTCGGAGCGCGCGAGCAGCGGCGGCATCGCTGCCAAAAGCCACCTTGAACAACAGATCGTGACGGCCGGAAGGCGCACGTAGTTGGAAGCGCGATGAGGTTACGGTATCGGAACTTGTCGTCAAGTATCACCAATCGGGTAGTCACGCGGACCGTTCATCTTTGAATATTAAGGCCCGCATGATTTAGTGCGCGCTGCCAGACAGATCGGAAAGATCGGAAAGATTAGCTTTTTTGTCAATAGAATCAGCAGCTTCTATGCCCGATCTTTCTTTCTGTCCGTTCTGTCCGGTGTTTTCGCTGGAAAGACTGTAGCGACCACGCCCAACGCGCAGGATTTCACCATCCCTGACCATTTTGCCGAGCAAGATGTCGGTAGCGTTCCGGTTCCGCATTTCGGCATCGTCCATAATTTCTCTGGTTGTGAGCGGTTGGCCGGCTGTCTTGAGGGCAGCAATCACCCTCGCTCGCTCATTCGAACGGTGCACTTCAGAAGCCGCACCAAGGATCGTCCACCGGCATAAGGCCTTGTCGAATTGCATTGCCGTTTCACTTTCTTCAATGTCACGTCCGCGAGCAAACAGCACGACGCCATTAGGACGGCGCTTGATAATCAAAATTGTGTCGGCTGCGCCGGTGAGACCAAGTGTGCCGCTGACTGTATCGAAAGCGTCGTCGGCCTCCGACTTTCGATCATGGTGAAGCACGACAATCGCGAGACCGTAGTCGAGAGCGATTTTTTGCAGTCCCGTAATCGCTTCGTAATCGGCGCTGTAGAGTTGTGATTTTCCGTTCGGAGGCTTTCGGATTCTTTCCAGAGTATCTATGACGATGAGAACCGGCTTTTCGACAGATTTGCACCAATTCTCGATTTTCTGCAGGCCGCCTTCATCCGCACGGAGCCACCCGCCTGCAGGTACAAGGATCAGTCTCTTGGGCCATTCTTCCTTGAATGGCGACATCAACTTATCGATGCGATTTTGCAGACGCCTCTTGTTGTCCTCAAGCGCGAGATATAGCACGTCGCCATGCTCTGGCTTCAAGGCGCCCAGAGCTGGGCGATTTCCAGCGCATGCCAAACACAAGTCTAAAGCCCACCAGGACTTTCCAACCTTCGGCCGCCCTACGAGTAAGGTCAGCCCCTCGGGAATAAATCGAGGCAGCACATAGCGCGCAGGATCAAAGGTCATCGTGCGCAAATCAGCTGCATTGATCATAGCGTCCCGTGTGTTGGTCGCTTTTTGATTAGTATCGAGCGCGCTTTTCGACGCAAGCGCGTCGCTCGAAAGATTGGCCGCCGCCATGGGCAAATCGGTCGATGGAAGCTCAGTCCACCCGTTCTCGGACGCGAGGTGAAAGACCGTCGCAACATTGACCGACGGGCCGTTGTAAGAAGCGCGACAAAAGCTCGCCCATTTCGTCTCACAGGCTGCTGGGGAATATTTCTCCTCGCACTTCGAGGACCATTCATTCCAGATTTCGAAGGAAATCGACGTGCCGTCGCTGCGATCCCATTCGAGGTGGTGCAAAGCCATCCCGACACGAATCCACATGTCGTAGTCGTCGGCAGATATGAACTTGAGCGCCGATCGAAGGCGAGCTTCTTCGTGCGTGCTCCACGACGTTGTCAAGGCGTCTCGGGCGCAGCTCGTAGTGTCGGGAACGGATAGATTTTCCAAATATTTTGGAAGCGGTCCAAGTGATACGAATACGTTCTCAAGTGCGCGCGGCCTGCCTCTGAGACTTTCAGCATAATCGACAAACCAAAGGGGCAGTTCAGCGATCGGCTCATTATTGAGCCAATAATAGACGAAGCCGGTTGCGGCGATGAAGGATGGAGGCAGGACTACAAAGCCGCCATGTGCCTTGATGTCGAGCCCATCAGCACCGCTTTTGGGCCGCGGCGAGTTGATCGAGCGTAAACGGACGCCAACTGGCGTTCGGTAGAAAAAGTGGAATCCTCTCGCGGTCTTTGAAGCTAAAGTGCGGGGCATTCCGCCGTGAGGATCCGCGATGCGATGCAGTTCCGCCGCACCTCCTGGACCGTCGACGTCAATCACGACGATTTCGCCCGTGGCTAACCCCAAATTGGCCCATGGCGTTTCGTGAAACCACGCTTCGATTATTGCCGGATCGCTTGTGGCATCCTTAAAGCCATGCGACCCTTTCAGGGGCTTTTTCGAGCGGGAGAGGCGAAAGACCTTCCAGCCCAACGACGCGTAGAAAAGTGCGCTGTCGCGGATCGACGGCGAGCCATAGCGATCGCCAATAGAGGCGTGCAGTTGAAAATTCTGAGCGGTGGAGATATCTTGCGATTGTTCAAATCCATCTGCCGTTCCTGCCCCGTCAGCGACGACGCGGCGGGGGTTTTGGCTCATGTGACACCCGATTTTCTGGCAATCGGACGGCGTGACTTGGTTTCAATCTTTACACCTTTCGTGCGGGTCGCTAGCCACGATCGTGCATCGCTGACCGGGAAAATTAGCCTTCGGTCGGAGAGTTGAATCGCTGGCGGACCATCGCCGGTTGAGTGCAATCGTTGCAGGGTTCTCGTTGAGCATCGAAGCCATTTTGCGAGTTCTGCTTGAGTGAGATGCTCGGAATCGTCGGCAGGTGCATTAGCCTGATCGTTTTTTGAAAACTTAGACATAGGGGAGAGCTCCGGTTGTCTTGTCACCGCTTGCGCGGCATGGCCGGAAGTGTCCTCGAAGATGCTAACAATGAAAAGAATTGGGGAAATTATGGGACGTGAGGTTTGGCGCGCCGCTTTCGCTCGCGCGGTCGGCGGGCGTAAGCGATGGCGTATCTAAACAAAGCTGGATGCTCGGCGACGTCGCTAGACGCCACGCCCAATGTTTCTATCTTACAATATTCGCGAAAACGTTTTGAGCGCGCTGTTGCGAGGATATCAGCGATGGTTTCGGAGTGAGCGATAATCTCCCGCGGTCTAACTGAACTCACACCATCAATTTGAGCCAAGGCTGCTTCTGCCAGAGGCAATGCGACAACCAGGGCTCGCCACATGGGTCCGCTCGGCCTACCTCCGCCCATTGGACGTGAAAATTGAAAATCCGGCAGCTGACAGGCCTCAGTTATCACGCGCGAGCAGTAGAGTACGAGAGCGCTGTCAATCACGGGCGGGCGCCCTTGCGGTGTGGAGTCAAGTCCGGCGTCGAGTGCCCAGGCTCGTAGGCGATCTGCTCGCTTGCGCTCAGCGCGGTTGAGACCCTTCCATGTCGCTCCTGGATTGGGGCAACCCTCATCAAGGCGCAACATTCTCGCAGCCATATCCTTATCAAAATCCACAATGGATTCGGTGACGGAGTTCATGAGGCTAATACGATCGGGTGATGGCTGGTGCAGCGACTGAGGCGGCTCGATTAAAAGCGCGGTGGCTTGCAGAATTTGAAGCGGGTCAAGCTTGCATTCTGAAAGCGCGGAAAACAGTGCCTGCTGCTCAGGCGGAACTAAGATTGTAAATCCACTCGTCATTCGCAGTCGGGTGGATTTAGCCCGCCCTTGCTAGCTTCACCAGATTGCCCGTCGAGACTCGACCGTCGACGATTGCCATAACATGTGCAGCCCATGCTTCAAGAGCGGCAATCTTCTCGGTTGCCCAATCGTGACGTTGATAGACGCCTGCGATCCCTCCACGGCTACCGCTGATATGGTTGAGCACCGCTTCGGTGACTTCGAGTCGGACGCCAAGGCGCTGCAAGCCCGTTGCGACCGTCCTGCGCAAATCGTGTATGCTCCACGGCAACACCAGGGTGGTGGTCCCGGCCGATGCGGTGGCCTTCGCGCGAGCTTCTATTATCGCCTTGTCAAGTGACGCCTTTGCTTTTGACCAACCGGCAAATGGTGTACCGAGTGCGCCGGGAAGCACGAGTGCCCCACTCGCACGCCGGTCCTTAATGGCGCGTTTGGTTGCGTCGGGATCCGCCGGCAGTGACTCATTCAAAATGTCGCGCGTCGGGCCGCTCAAAGGTACAATATGCGTGAAACCGTTCTTCGTGCGGTTGCCCGGAATCGTCCAAGTTGCTCGATCGTCGTCGATCTCGTCCCATTTCATGCCGCCGACTTCCCCACGACGCTGGCCCGTCAAGATCAGAAGGCGGACGATTGCGTTATATGGCGCCGAGGCCCTTTCGGCGGCTCGCCAAATCTCACCGATCTCTTCGTCGCTCAGCACGCGGTCGCGCTTGGTTATACCTTTGTCAATCGGAAGATCGGTAAATGGGTTGACCGAGACCACGCCGCGCTTCATGGCCCATGTGAAGGCAGAACGCCCATAGGTGGCCGTCCGGCCGGTCATGGCAGCACCCTTAAGCTTCTCCGCACCGCCATCCTTGCGCCTTCGGCGCCGTATCAGGCCGTCCAGAGCGCGCATGACGGCCGTTCGGTCCAAATCCTCCGCCGCGTCGTCCAGGTGATCAGCGAAGGCGTAATGCAGCGCGCGCACTGCTTCCTTGACATAGCTCGGCCGCCGGCTGGCAAGGTGAAGTCCCTTCCAATCTTCAATCAGCACCCGCAATGTCAGACGATGGCGCGTGCGCCTCGCGCGCTCGGCTGCTGCCGCTTCCTTGCGGTCTGCCGCCGGGTTCCGACCCTTTGCCACGTCGCCCATGACGCTCGCTGCGGCTTCTCGAGCTTTGGAAAGCGCTACCGCCGAGCACGCCCCGAGCGGAACCCGCCACTTGTGCCCATGAAGCGTATATTGGCACAAATAGGTACGACCGCCGCTGGCCGTCACGCGCACGGCAAGTCCGCGCTGCTCATCGTCGAAAATGAGCCGGTCCTTTTGGCCGCGCTCGACGGCCAGCGTATCGATTTTGCGCTCTGTCAGCTTCATGGTTTCCCTCGCTTCGGACCGGGGTCCGCAGCGCGTTAACGGACCCCCAGCGGACCCCGTCGGATGACGCCGCGCGACGTCTTTTGGCGCGTCGAGTCAGAAGGTCTCACAAAAGATGCTTTACTGCAAAGGAAATATTGAGGTCCGTGACGTTAGCTGTCGAGCGCTGTCACCTCATGGCGGCGAGCCGACACTTACTGTGGAACAGGAGGTCGGTGGTTCGAGCCCACCCAACTGTACCACTCCATCCAGCCAACGACGGTAGTCCACGCGAGCGCCATGCTTTCGATGACAGGTTGAGACTGGCCGGTCGCTCCTCCTTGCCATTCCCCCGCCATTCACCCACAATTCGGAGAAGCGCAGCGCTTGGGGGGAATCATGTTGGCTTTCCGCAGGAAGTTCCAATTCGGCTTGATGCTGGCAACGGGGGTCGCGGTTTCGATGTGGCCCGCGGCGGGCCGGGCCTACACGCCCGAGGAGCAGCAGGCCTGCAGCGGCGATGCGTTCCGGCTTTGCGGCCCGGAGATTCCCGATGTCGACCGCGTCACGGTCTGCATGATCCGCAATAAATCGCAGCTCAGCCCGCAATGCCGGGCGTTCTTCAGGCCCGAGCCCGAG
>Ga0182024_10015044_pt1 | contig 14879 bp, 10 predicted proteins | sample P32metaG_FD_120480 | JGI IMG/M metagenome (GOLD analysis project Ga0182024, IMG submission 120480) | Permafrost microbial communities from Stordalen Mire, Sweden - P3-2 metaG (Illumina Assembly) | ecosystem: Environmental > Terrestrial > Soil > Wetlands > Permafrost | place: Sweden: Stordalen... | reverse complement strand
GACGCAGTTTCTGCCGACGACTCGGCCGACGGCGCAGGCGGGGAGCACGCAGAGGAATGTGCATTGAAATCCGTAGTAGAAGGCGGCCCGAAAGTGCAATCGGCAACGCGGCGCCAAAAAAAGCGCGCAGGGATGGAAATGGAATTGGGAGAAGTGATCGCGGGAATTGAAGGCGTTCGTGTGACGGGCAGCGCGCGCCTGCGCATCGCCGCGGTCGCATGCGACAGCCGCAAGGTTGCGGGCGACACGCTGTTCTTTGCGATGCCCGGAGCAAAAACGGACGGGAACGAGTTTGTCGCGGATGCGCTGGAGCGCGGAGCGGTGGCGATCGCCAGTCCGAATCGGCGGCCTGCGAATATTTCGCGGGATGTGACGTGGATCGAAGTGACCGCCGGAACCGAGCGCAAATCACTGGCTCTCGCGGCTGCCAATTTTTACGGGCATCCGGCGGATGCGTTGAAGCTTGCCGGCGTCACCGGAACGAACGGCAAGACCACCATCACATTTATTCTGGATTCGATATTGCACGCGGCGGGATGGAAGACCGGACGCATCGGAACCACCGGATACAAGACCCCGAGCTCCAGCCGTACGGCGACGAACACCACGCCGGAATCGCTGGACCTGCAGGAAATGTTCGCGGACGTGCGCGATGCAGGCGGAACGCACGTGGTGCTGGAAGTCAGCTCCCATTCGCTGGTGATGGACCGCGTCTGGGGCTGCCATTTCGCGGTCGCAATTTTTACGAATCTCACGCGCGATCACCTGAATTTTCACCGGACCTTTGAGGAATATTTCGAAGCCAAGCGCATGCTGTTTGCCGGAACCGGTGCGGGCGCCCCCGATGTGGCGGTCATTAATATTGACGATCCTTACGCGTCGCGCCTGCAAGCGCTGGCAAAGCGCACGCTCACATACGGATTGAACGAAGCGGCCGACCTCACCGCGAGAAAATTCGCGTTGAGTTTCTTCGGCCTGGAATTTACGGCGCAGACTCCGGCGGGAAAAGTAGAGGTACGCTCATCGCTGGTGGGGCGGATCAATGTTTACAACATCCTCGCAGCGATCGGCGCAGCGCTCGCGCTGAACGTGCCGGTAGGAAAAATCGAAGAAGGCATCGCTAATCTAGAACAGGTGCCGGGACGTTTCGAGCGAATTGACGAAGGGCAACCGTTCCTGGTGGTGGTGGATTACGCGCATGCGGACGACGCGTTGCGCAATCTGATTGCAACCGCGCGCGAGCTGAATCCCGCGGGGCGAATTATCACGCTGTTTGGCGCGGGCGGAGAGCGCGACCGCTCGACGCGTCCTCCGATGGGCGAAGCGGCGGGCTCGTTGAGCGATCTGGTAATCCTCACCAGCGACAACCCGCGCACCGAAGATCCGCTGTTAATTATCAACGATGTGGTCGTGGGATTGCAGAAAGTGAATGCGCAGTACCGGATTGAACCGGACCGCGATGCGGCCCTGGAAATGGCGATTGATGAAGCTAAGGCGGGAGATATCGTGCTGCTGGCGGGGAAAGGTCATGAGAACTATCAAATCTTGCGCGACCGGACTTACGAATTCGACGATCGCGAAAAAGCGCGCGCCATTTTGCGCAGGCGCGGGTTCGTAAAGATGAAGCCTTTGTAGGGGCGGCTCTCAGACCCGCCCTTGCAGCCCGTCGTATGGGCGTTGTTCGCTGCGCCCAGTAATGATTTGCCTTGGTAGCGCAGATTTCGGCAGCGAAATCGAGCACTTTCGAGAGTCCAGGCTTGAGAGTGAAAGCCAGTCCAGGGGAAACGCAATGCGGTGGACCGTTGCTCAAGTGGCTGAAGCTCTGGGTGTCGCGGCTCCCGCGCGCCTTGACGCCTTGGCCGGGGTGGCCGGCGTCTCGATTGATTCTCGCACGATTCAGCCTGGAGAACTGTTCATCGCCATACACGGACCGAGTCACAACGGACACGATCACGTGGCTGCGGCTTTGGCCAGCGGCGCGGCAGCCGGGGTGGTGGCGCGCGGAAGATTCGCGCAATACACGGAAGAAACCCGCGGAAAACTTTTTGGCGTGGACGACACGCTCGACGCGCTGCACCGCCTGGCCTCGCGCGCATGCGCACTCTGGCGCGCGGCGAAACCCGGACGAAAAATCGGCGGCGTGGCGGGGTCGGTGGGAAAGACGACCACTAAGGAAATCTTTGCGGCGCTGGTGGCCGCGCGGTTCCGCGTCTTGAAGACCCAGGGAAATTTGAACAACGAATATGGATTGCCGCTGACGCTGTTGCAATTGGACGACCAGCACGACGCGGCGGTGCTCGAGATGGGCATGTCACATCGCGGCGAACTCGCGCGCCTGGCGCGCATCGCGCCGCCGGACGTGGGCGTGATCACGCGGATCGCCGTCGAGCACCTGGAATTTTTTTCGTCCATTGACGAGATTGCGCTGGCCGAGCGCGAGTTGATCGAAAACCTGGCGTGGCCGGATGCGACTGCTGTACTGAACGCAGATGACGAGCGCGTCGCGCGATTCGCGGAGGTGGCGCGCGGGCGCGTCCTCTGGTTTAGCACAGGCACCAGAGCTGGCGTAGGTGCTGCCGCGAGCGGTGGCACGCGCGCGGAATTTCGCGCGGAGAAAATCGAAGAGCGCGGCGTCAGCGGCTCCGCATTCGACTTCGTCTCGCCGGCCGCACGCGCGCGGCTCGAGCTGCCGTTGATTGGGCGGCACAACGTGATGAATGCCGTCGCGGCGCTCGCAGCCGCAAGTGTCTGGGGCATCGGCGCGGACGACGCGCAGCGCGTGTTTCCGCAGTTGCAGCCGGCGGACAAGCGCGGTGAAGTCGTGAAGTTTCAAGAAGGGTTCACGGTGATCAACGACAGCTACAACTCAAGTCCCACCGCGCTGAACGCGCTGGCGGAATTGCTTGCGGCGACGCCCGGATTCGCGCGCCGCATTCTGGCTGCGGGAGAGATGCGCGAGCTCGGCGACTCCGCGCCGGAGCTGCATCGCGAGTGCGGGCGTTTTGTCGCCGGTCTGCGCAAGATTGATTGGATCGTCGGCGTGCAGGGCCCAGCCGAAGAATTCGTGCGCGCGGCCGTCGCGGCTGGGCACCCAGCAGAACGCGCGAAAGTTTTCCAGAACTCAACGGAGGCTGGGGAATTTCTCGCTGGTTTCATCAAGCCAAACGACCTGCTGCTACTGAAAGGCTCGCGCGGCGTGAAAATGGAAAAAATTCTGGAAGCGATTGATGCAGGCCACGCGCGCAGCGGTGCGCAGCCAAGCGCGAACGCCGAGCACGCCGCGGCGCAGCCGAAGGGCCGGAGCTAGATGCTTTACTATCTATTTTTCTACCTGCTGCGGCCGCACTTCAGTCCGCTGAACGTGTTCCGCTACATCACCGTGCGCACGGCGATGGCCAGCACCAGCGCGCTGCTGCTTTCGCTGCTGATGGGGCCGTGGGTGATCGAGCGGCTGCGCGATTTGCAAGTGAAGCAATACATCCGCGAGGAAGGGCCGAAGGGTCATCAAAAAAAAGCCGGCACGCCGACGATGGGCGGCGTGCTGATCGTCGCCGCAATCATAATTCCTACGTTGCTCTGGGCGGATTTGCGCAATGCCTACGTGCTGCTCGCGATGGGCGCGACGCTGGCGTTCGGCACCATCGGTTTCGTGGACGATTACAATAAAGTAGTGCGCCGCAGAAATCTGGGGCTCACGCCGCGCGCGAAATTTTCGCTTCAGGTGCTCACCTGCGTGCTGGTGGGCATCGCTCTGGTGTCTTTGCAAACGCAGGGCGCCTATTCGACGCAGCTGAGCGTGCCGTTTTTCAAGCGCTTGCACCCGAATTTAGTGATCTCCTCGCTGTTCGACCATACTTACATCTGGCCGCTGGCTTACGTGCCGTTCGTCTTGTTTTTGGTGCTGGTGATCGTGGGCTGCTCGAACGCGGTGAATTTGACGGATGGCCTCGACGGCCTGGCCATCGGCTGCGTGCTGGTTTCTTCCACGGCGCTGACGGTGCTGACCTATCTTTCCAGCAACGCGAAGTTCGCGGACTACCTCGATCTGCAGAAAATTCCAGACGCCGGAGAGCTGGTAATTTTCTGTGGCTCGCTTGCCGGCGCTTCGCTCGGATTTCTCTGGTACAACGCGCATCCGGCGGAAATGTTCATGGGCGATGTGGGCTCGCTCGCCCTCGGCGGAGCGATCGGCACCGTCGCGGTGATCATCAAGCAGGAAATTTTGCTGCTCTCGATTGGCGGCGTTTTCGTGCTGGAAGCGCTGTCGGTGATCATTCAGGTCGGCTCGTTCAAGCTGACCGGTAAGCGCGTGTTTCGCATGGCGCCGCTGCATCATCATTTCGAGCTGCTGGGCTGGAGCGAATCGAAAATCATCGTGCGCTTCTGGATTGTGGCGCTGGTGTTCGCGCTGTTTTCGCTGACGACTTTGAAATTGCGCTGAGCGTGAGTCTTCGGCGGAGCGCGAACCGTGGGAGTAATTGACTTGAGGAGATGAGTTGCGACTGGGATTCGATCTATCGGGCAAGCGCGTGCTGGTCGTTGGCCTGGCGCGAACTGGCGTGGTGACTGCGCTGTTCAGCGCGGGCTACGGTGCGACAGTCACCGCGACGGACGAGCGCCCGGAATCCGAGCTGGCTGAAACCGCCGCGCAACTGCGCGCCGCTGGAGTGAAGTTGAAACTCGGCGGACACGTGGAAGCGAGTTTCCTCGAGCAGGATTTGATCGTAGTGAGCCCAGGCGTGCCGGCAAAACTTCCGCCGCTGGAACTCGCCCGCGCGCGCGGAATTCCAGTGTGGAGCGAGATCGAACTGGCCTGGCGTTTTCTGCGCGGCAAGCTGGTGGCAATCACCGGCTCGAACGGCAAGACCACCACCACCGCGCTGCTAGCGCACATTTTGCAGACGTCGAACATCCCGACGCTGGTAGGCGGCAATATCGGAACGCCGCTGCTCGCGCTCGTGGAAAGATCCACCGACCCGGCAGTGACGGTAGCGGAGATCAGCAGCTTCCAGTTGGAAACGATTGATAAATTCCGCCCGGAAATTGGTGTGCTGCTAAATCTCACGCCCGATCACCTCGACCGCCACGGAACCTTTGAAGAATACGCGCACGCCAAGATGCGCATGTTCGAAAACCAGCTGGAGCGCGATATGGCCGTGCTGAACGCGGACGACCCGGAAATCACCAAGCGCATGCCCGCGAAGCCGCACATCTTCTGGTTCAGCAGACAGAAACGAGTGGCCACCGGCGCATTCGTGCGCGACAACGAAATCATTTTCCGCAATGAAGGCTCGGAAGCGGTGCTGGCGCGGCGCGACCAGATTCCACTGCGCGGAGAACACAACGTGGAAAATGTTTTAGCGGCGTGCGCGGCGGCCTATCTCGCGGGCGCGACTCCGGCCGCCATCGCGAGCGGCGTGAAATCTTTTAGTGGCGTCGAGCATCGCCTCCAATTCACCGGCGAAATTTCCGGTGTGCAGTTTTACAACGATTCCAAGGCCACCAATGTGGATGCCGCGGTGAAAGCGATCGAAGCCTTTCCCGGGCCGCTCGTGGTAATTCTTGGAGGCAAAGACAAAGGCAGCCCGTACACGCCGCTGCGCGATTTGCTGCGCGAACGCGCGCGCCTGGCGCTGCTGATTGGCGAGGCCGCGCCGAAAATTGCGGCCGATCTGGAAGGCGCGGTAGAAATCCGCCATGCCGGCACGCTCGAACGCGCCATGCAACTGGCCATGGAAGCAGCCCAGCCGGGAGACACGGTGCTGCTCGCCCCAGCCTGCTCGAGTTTTGATCAATTTGAGAATTACGAACAACGCGGCCGCGCGTTCAAAGAATTGGTAGCGCGGCGCGAAAAGCAATCCGCAAGCGGCGCGGCCGCAGCCGAGCCGCCGCCGTCAGCGGACAGAGGATAGCGATGCCACGAAGTCTACAGCCCGATAAACAATTGTTCGGCGTGACGCTCGCGCTCTGCCTGATCGGCGCCGTGATGGTCTTCAGCGCTTCGGCTATGACCGCGAGCGAACAATTCGGCGCGGGCTACATTTTTCTGTTGCGCCAGTTGATTTACGTGGTGCTGGGAATCGCCGGAATGTTCTGGCTGATGAATGTGGATTATCACAAGTTGCGCCAGCCGCGCATCGTGTTTACGGGACTCGCGGTGACGTTCGTGCTGCTGGTCTGCGTATTTTTTCTGGACCGCTCGCACCAGACGCATCGCTGGTTCCGCATGGGCCCGTTCAGCTTTCAGCCGTCGGAAATGGCCAAGCTCGCGCTGATCGTTTATCTCGCGTGGCTGCTCGAGCTGCGCCGGCTGCCTAGGAATTTTGGCGTGAACGACCCGCTGCACACTCTCGCTCCCGCGCTCGGCGCGACGCTGATGATGGCCGCGCTGGTGGTCAAAGAGCCGGACATGGGCACGGCGTTCATGATTCTGGTGATCGCGATCGCCATGCTGTTCGTCGCGGGACTTTCGTTGCGTTACATCGGCGGCACCGTGCTGGCCGCCATTCCCACGATTTATCTCTTGATCGTGCGCGTGCCGTACCGGGTGCAGCGCATCGAGGCTTTCCGCCATCCCGAACTCGATCCCAAGGGCGCGGGCTTCCAGCTGTTGCAATCGTTGATCGCGGTGGGCTCGGGAGGAATGAGCGGCGTGGGCCTGATGGAAAGCCGGCAGAAACTTTTCTTCCTGCCGGAAGCGCACACGGATTTTATTTACGCGATTATCTGCGAGGAAATCGGATTCATCGGCGCGGTGATTGTCCTGGGACTTTTTGCGGTGTACGGCTGGCGCGGGTTCGTCGCCGCGATGAAGGCGCCCGATGACTTCGGCAAGTTTCTCGGCCTCGGAATCACGACGATGGTCGTGGGGCAGGCGCTAATTAACTTGAGTGTCGTGCTGGGACTGATGCCGACGAAAGGAATCCCGCTGCCGTTCATCAGCTACGGAGGCTCGAGCCTCTTCAGCATGCTATTGGCAACGGGCGTGCTCCTGAACATCAGTCAGCACGCGGACGAGACGTGACGGCAAACGCCAGCGCCACCGCCGCTACTAGTGGTGCGGATAAAAAAAGCCTGCTGATCGCGGGCGGCGGCACCGGCGGCCACGTATTTCCCGCGATCGCCGTGGCACGGGAATGGCTCCGGCGCGAGCCGGAAGGAGCGCGTAGCGTCGTGATTGTAGGAACCGAATCCGGAATGGAAGCGAGGCTCATGCCGCAGGCCGGGCTGCCGCTGGAAACAATCCGTGTAGCAGGCCTCAAAGGCATGGGCGGCGCAAAGCTCGTGCGCAACCTGGCCAAGCTTCCGGCGGGCCTGTGGGACTCGGAGAAAATCGTGCGGCGGCATAATTTCAACGTGGCATTCGGCGTGGGCGGCTACGCTTCCGGGCCAATGATTCTCGCGGCGCGGTTCCATGGCGTGCCGGCAATGATTTTCGAGCCGAACGTCGAGCCGGGGTTCACCAATCGCGTTCTGGCGGGTATGGCCAATCGAGTCGCCTGCGGTTTCGCGGAAACGGCCAAACGTTTTGGCCCAAGAGCGGTCGCTACCGGCATTCCAGTGCGCCATGAATTCTTCTCGATCGCGCGCAAGGAGCATCGCGAGCCGTTCAGCATCCTGATTACCGGCGGCAGCCGCGGCGCTTTGCCCATCAATCGCGCCGTAGTTGACTCGCTGGACGTGCTGGCCACGCGAAAAAATCAGGTTTTCATCGTGCATCAGACTGGAGAACGCGACTATAATGCTGTGCGCGTGGCTTATGCGCGACGCGAATTCCGAGCGGAGGTTGTGCCCTTCATCGAGAATATGGCGGAGCGATTCGCCCAGGCGGATTTGATTCTCTGCCGTTCGGGCGCGATCACGACGGCCGAAGTTGCCGCCGCCGGACGTGCCGCCATCTTCGTCCCCTTCGGCGCGGCCACTGACGCGCACCAGACGCGCAATGCCGAGGCCATGCAGAACGCAGGCGCCGCTCGCCTGCTACCCCAGCAGGAATTGACGCCCGAGCGTTTGACGAAAGAAATTTTCACCCTCCTGGACCAGCCCCGGAGAATCACGGAAATGGATGAGCAGGCGCGGCGTTTGGCTCGTCCGCGCGCGGTAGAAGATATTGTGGACCTGCTCGAAGGGCTGGTGCGCGCATGAGCGTTCCTTTTCGCAATTTTCAACGCATTCATCTGGTCGGCATCGGCGGCAGCGGCATGTCCGGCATCGCCGAAGTGCTGCTTTCCAGCGGCTACGCGGTTTCTGGCTCCGATTTGAAGCAAACTCCTGTAACCGAGCGTCTGCGCAAGCTCGGCGCCAGTATTTTCGAAGGCCATCAGGCGGAAAACGTGCACGGCGCGCACGTCGTCGTGATTTCTTCCGCCGTGCGCACTGATAATGTAGAAGTAGTCGAAGCGCACCTGCTGAAAATTCCAGTGATTCCGCGCGCGGAAATGCTCGCGGAACTGATGCGCTTGAAATACGGCATCGCGGTGGCGGGCGCGCATGGAAAAACCACCACCACCTCGATGGTCGCATCGGTTCTCGCGGCTGCCGGCCTTGATCCCACGTTTGTCGTAGGCGGGCGCGTGAATCATGCCGGCTCGAACGCGCGCGTGGGCCAGAGCGAGTACATGGTCGTCGAAGCGGATGAAAGCGACCGCTCGTTCCTGCTGCTCGCGCCGGTGGTTGCCGTGGTCACTACGATTGACCGCGAGCATCTGGATCATTACCACTCGCTCGAGGAAATTCAGGATGTGTTTCTGCAATTCGTGAACCGCGTGCCATTTTACGGCACGGTGATTTTGTGCCTGGACGAGCCGAACGTGCAGGCGATTTTGCCGCGCGTGAAACGGCCGGTGATCACCTATGGCACGTCCAGCCAGGCAGACTTGCTCATCGGCGACGTGAAGCTGCGCGGCCTCGCGAGCGAATTCCGGCTGAAATATCACGGCGATGATTTGGGAGTTTTCAATCTCCCTTCGCCGCCGGGAATTCACAATGTGAGCAACGCCGCCGCAGCAGCAGCCGTAGCGCTGTCGCTGAATGTTCCAGCGGACCTGATCCGCGCGGGCCTCTCGAAATTTTCCGGCGTGGGCCGGCGCTTCGAGATCAAGGGCACATTCAACGGCGTCACGCTAATCGATGATTACGGCCATCATCCCGCGGAAATTCGCGCCACGCTCGCGGCCGCACGCGGCTGCGATTATCAGCGCCTGCTGGTGCTCTTCCAGCCGCATCGCTACACGCGCACGCAACATCTCTGGGAAGATTTTCGGCGCTCGTTCAACGAAGCGGACATTTTAGTGATGACCGACATTTACGCCGCGGGCGAAGAACCCATCCCGGGCATCACCGGCGAAAAGCTCGCGGAAGCGATTCGCGGTGCGGGACACAAGAATGTGGTCTTCACCAGCACCATGCAGGCCGCGATCGAATACCTGCTGCGCGAGGCGCGCCCGTACGATGCGGTGTTGACGATCGGAGCGGGCAGCGTGGGACGCGCGCTGGACCAACTCGCGATGCTATTGGGATCGAAAGTGTCAACCACGGTGGTGGATTAGAGCAGATGCGCATTGGCGACAAACCGGCGGCGCGCTTGAAAGAACTCGGCGTGGAACTGCGTCCCAGCGTGCCGCTGAGCGAAAAAACATCGCTGGGCATCGGCGGCTCGACCGACCAGCTGCTCCTGCGCAAGTTTGAAACCATCCCCGACGTGATGCGCCTGCTCGCGGATGAAAATATTCCGCACCGCTTTCTCGGCGGCGGCACCAACGTGCTGATTGCCGACGGCGAACTGCCCTACATCGTTCTGCATCTGCCTACGTCGCAGCCGGGAATGCGCGTCGAGGGCAACGCCGCGTACGTGGACGCAGCGGCGGACCTCGGCGGCATGGTCACATTTTGCGCGAAGCGCGATTTGGGCGGCATGGAAGGATTAATCGGCGTTCCCGGCAGCGTGGGCGGCGCGTTGCGCATGAATGCCGGCGCTTACGGCACGCAGATCGGCTCCTACGTCCGCGAAGTGGAGCTCTATCGCGCATCCACCGGCAACCTGGAAACTTTGCGCGGAGATGACATTCGTTTCGATTATCGCCATACTTCCTTCGCGCCAGACGATGTGATGCTGCGCGTGAAGCTGGAGCTGCCATCGAAACCGTTCAAGGAAATTCTGGCGCTGATAAAAGTCTGCAACGAGAAGCGCCGCGCCAGCCAGCCCTTGAACCAGAAAAGCGCCGGTTGCATTTTCAAGAATCCGCCAGGCGGCTCTGCGGGACGCATGATTGACGAGCTGGGCCTGAAGGGCCACCGCGTGGGCGATGCGATGGTCAGCGACCGCCACGCGAATTTTTTCGTCAATGTCGCGAACGCCAGCTGCGCGGATATGCTGCGCCTGATTGACGAAGTGCGCGAGCGCGTGCGCGTAACGTACGGCGTCGAAATCGAGAACGAGGTCATTTTCTGGAAAAATTGAGAACCATGGACGCGGACGCTTACCCCCAGGAAGTTCTGGCCGACGAAGAGCCGAAGTATCTGCGGCGGCAGAAGCCGCTGGAAATCAAGCGGCGCAAGTTCGGCAAGAAGGCCTGGAAGACGTATCTGCGCGTCACGTTTTGGAGTGTGATCGCGCTCGCGGGCGCGGCGACGAGTTATGCGCTCGGGCATTACATGCTGGCATCGCCAGAAATGGCGCTGATTCATTCCGACCAGGTGCAAGTGACGGGCAATCAGTACGTGGCGCGCGGGCGGGTGCTGGAAATTTTCACGGCGGACCGCAATCGTAGCGTACTGCGCCTACCTTTGGACGAGCGCCGCCGCCAACTCGAAGCCATTCCCTGGGTCGAGCAGGCCACGGTGCGCCGCGCGCTGCCGAATCGCATCGAAGTGGAAATCACCGAGCGCACGCCGATTGCGTTTCTGCGCGAAGGCAGCAACCTGGCGCTGGTGGACGTGCGCGGCGTGATTCTCGACCGTCCGCTGAAAGCGAATTTCCATTTTCCGGTGGTCACCGGCATCGGCGCGGATATGCCCATCGAAGATCGCGAGCTGCGCATGCAGATGTTTGCCGGATTCACGCAGCAGGTGGAAGCGGCGCGCGCCGGCGCGATGGAGCAGGTGAGCGAAGTGGACCTCACCGAAGCGAAAGATTTGCGCGCCACGATTTCCGGATTGCAGGTGGGAAATTCTTCAGGCGGCGCCGCTGGAAACGATGCCTGGGGCAATGCCGATGCGCCCATCGTCGTGCATTTCGGCGACAGCGATTTTCAGAGCAAATATTTGACGGTGCTGAATGACATCGGGCAATGGCGCGCGGCAGCAGGGCGCGTCGAATCGGTGGACTTGCGTTTCAACGGCGAGGCGGTGGTGAATCCGGATCGCACCATTCTTGCACTGAAAAAAGATCCGCCGCCGATTGCCGCCGCTCCAAAAGTGGCCACGCCGCATCCGGTTGCGCCAGCGAAGTCAGCAGCGCCGCGGAAAACAGCTACGCCCGTGAAAGCCGTGAAAGTAGTGAAAGCAACGAAGGCCGCGCCTGCGAAAACGAACCCGGCGCAGCACAGCGCGGCAAAAAGTTCGGCGAAACACACAAGTTCGCAACAGCAACGATAAGGGCAGCACGAAAGCAAACAGGAGCATCGGATTTGACGAAGAAGGAACGGCACATCGTAGCGCTGGACATCGGTAGCACAAAAACCTGCGCGCTGATCGGTGAACTGGATGAAGACGGCAGCGTGAAATTCGCAGCCCTGGGCGCGGCGGACTCCAAAGGCTGGCGCAAAGGCCAAATCGTCAACCTCGATCTCGCGGTCACCTCGATTCGCCGCGCGGTCGAGGAAGCGGAAGCGCTAGTCGGCGTTCCAGTGGAATCGGCGCTTATCGGCGTCGCCGGCACGCACGTGCGCGGCGTCAACAGCCGCGGCGGCATCACCGTGGGCTCGCGGCCGCGCGACGTACAGCGCGACGACGTGCGCCGCGCCATCGAAGCGGCACGCGGCGTGCAATTGCCGGAAGACCGCGAAGTGCTGCACGTGCTGCCGCAGGAATTTTCGCTCGACGCGCAGGATAACGTCCGCGACGCGATCGGCATGGTGGGTCAGCGCCTGGAAGCGAACGTTCACATCGTCACCACCTCCGGCACCGCCACGCAAAATATTGTTACCGCCGTAAATCGCGCGGGCGTGCGCGTGGACGACACGGTCCTCGAGCCGCTCGCTTCCGCCGAAGCCTGCCTCACGCAGGACGAACGCGAACTCGGCGCGTGCCTGCTCGACATCGGCGGCGGCACCACGGAGATGGTCGCCTTCGTCGGCGGCGTAGTTCGTCACACCGCGGCAGTTCCGGTCGGCGGCGATCATTTCACCAACGATCTCGCCGTCGGCCTGCGCACTCCGAGCAGCGAAGCCGAAAAAATCAAGCGGCTGCATGCCTGCGCGCTGCGCGAGTTGCTGAAAGAAGACGCCGCCATCGAAATCGCCAGCGTAGGCGACCGTCCGCCGCGCACTGTGTTCTCGCGCATGCTGTCTGAAATCGTGGAACCGCGCGCGCATGAACTATTAATGTTGGTCCGCGACGAACTCCGCCGCGGCGGCGGGGAAGGCATGATCCCCGCGGGCATCGTGCTCACCGGCGGCGGAGCGCATTTGCGCGGCCTGTGCGAGCTGGCCGAGCGAGTATTCAATCTTCCGGTGCGCGTGGCATCACCGCGCGGACTCGCCGGAATGAGCGAAGAGGTTTCCCAGCCCGAATATTCAACGGCCGTGGGACTGGTTCTGTACGGCGCGCGAACGCGACGCGCCGGCGGATCGCGTCCCAGCGGCTGGGTGGGCAAGTTGAAAAGCATGTTTGCAGGGGCGTAACAGGCAACGGATGCAAAAAACGAAATTGGGAAAAGACTGGGGAGGAAGCATGGCGCAAAAAGAATCGGTAATGCGTGTGTCGTTCGCGGAAGAAGCAACCAATGGGGCGAAGATAAAAGTAATCGGCGTGGGCGGCGGCGGTTCCAACGCCGTCAACCGCATGATCCGCGCGAAAGTGGAAGGCGTGGAATTCATCGCGGCCAACACCGATTTGCAGGCGCTGAAACTGTCGCAGGCGCCCGTAAAATTGCAATTGGGCGCGAAGCTCACCAAAGGACTCGGCGCGGGCGCGAATCCTGAGGTCGGCCGCAAGGCCGCGCTCGAAGACACGGAAAAAATTCTCGAAGCGCTGGACGGCGCGGACATGGTGTTCGTCACCGCGGGCCTGGGCGGCGGCACGGGCAGCGGCGCTGCGCCGGTCGTCGCGAATCTTGCCAGCGAACTCGGCGCGCTCACCGTCGCTGTCGCTACGAAGCCCTTCGCGTTCGAAGGCAAGCGCCGCATGGAGCAGGCCGAACAAGCGCTCGGCGAATTGATCGGCTGCGTGGACACGGTCATCGTGATTCCCAACGAGCGGCTGATGGATTGCGTCGAGCACGGCACCAGCTTCTTCGAAGCGTTCCGCATCGCCGACGATATTTTGCGCCAGGCGGTGCAGGGCATTTCGGACATCATCACCATTCCGGGCATCATCAACCGCGACTTTGCCGACGTGAAGACGATCATGTCCGGCCAAGGCTACGCAGTGATGGGCACCGCCGTCGCTTCCGGCTCGAATCGCGCGATTGACGCCGCGAATCGCGCCATCAATAGCCCGCTGCTCGAAGACAATTGCATTCAGGGCGCGCAAGGAATTTTGATCAACATCACTGGCTCGTCCAGCCTGAGCTTGCAGGAAGTTCACGAAGCTTCCTCCATCATCCAGAAAGCCGCGCACGAAAATGCCAACATTATTTTCGGCGCGGTGATGGACGATGCCATGAAGGAGTCCGTGAAGATCACTGTGATCGCCGCAGGCTTCCGCGATGTGGCCGGACGCAAAGCGCATCAGAAGCCGTCTTATCTGCCGAAGACATGGAAGGCTTCGCGCGAGCAGCCCACCGGCGGAAACATCGCGCCGCAACAGACGAATGTCGTGCAGCAAGTCGCCCGCAACGTCGCGGATGTGCGCAGCGAAGTGCCGGCCGACGACCTGGACGTGCCGACGTTCCTGCGCCGCCAAGCGCAAAAGGCGTAGCCGCACACTTTCAACTGGCGAGCGTAGGGGCACGGCATGCCGTGCCCGCGCCGCTATTCATCCTAGTTCCGCGTAACCAACGGCCCGTTTGCCCGTCGAAGAGGGAAAGGAGCCCGTCATGCGAAACTACGGGTTGCTGTTGGCCGGACTTTTAGTTTTTTGCTCTTGCGCGTTATCGTTTGCGACTGCCGCTCCCCGTCGCGCCCTCGCCGACTCGAAGACCTCCTTCACGCTGCCTTTCGATCTCGTTGACAATCGCGTGTTCATCGAAGTTCGGCTCAATGGCCGCGGGCCATTCCACATCCTGCTCGATACCGGCGCGGGCGGCGTCACCATTTCCGCGGACGTTGCTCAACAGCTCGGGCTGCACGTAACCGATGCGGGCGAGGGCCAGGGCGTCGGCGAAAAAGTCGTGCGCGCAGGCCAGGCGCAGATTGCGCAAGTGCAGATGGGAGATTTGGCGCTCACGGACATGGATTCCCACGTGATGGATCTGTCCGACGCGCCGCAAGTATTCGGCACGAATCCGTTCGATGGAATCATCGGCTTGCCGGTGTTCGAACGCATGGTTGTAAAACACGATTACGTGAATCGCGTTCTCACCTTCACCGCTGCGGACAAGTTCGACTACGCCGGCGCGGGCGTGATCGTGCGCTTCGAACGGCCGCGCCAGATACCCGTGGTCGCCGCCGCGCTCGATGGTGTCGCGGGAACTTTTGGCGTGGATACCGGCGCGCGCTCGTCGCTGCTGCTCTACGGGCCGTTCTGCGCGCAGAATAATCTGCAGGAAAAATATGGAG
>Ga0182024_10015043_pt1 | contig 14880 bp, 14 predicted proteins | sample P32metaG_FD_120480 | JGI IMG/M metagenome (GOLD analysis project Ga0182024, IMG submission 120480) | Permafrost microbial communities from Stordalen Mire, Sweden - P3-2 metaG (Illumina Assembly) | ecosystem: Environmental > Terrestrial > Soil > Wetlands > Permafrost | place: Sweden: Stordalen... | reverse complement strand
TGACCGAGCCGCCGAAGCCCACGCCGGTGGCGCGCGGCAGCTCGACGAGCGCGGGCACGAGCGCGATCGACGCGTACATGCCGACGCCGACCAGGAACGCCGCGAGGTTCGTCGTCCAGACGCCGCGCCGCGCCATCATCCGCATGTCGACGAGGGGGTCGCCGCTGGCGAGCTCGTGGCGGACCCAGGCGGCGACGAGCAGGGCGCCCGCGCCGAGCAGCCCCAGCGTGCGGCCGGAGCCAAGACCCCAGACGCTGGCCTCGCTGACGGCGACGAGCAGCGCTGACAGACCGGCGACCATGAGCGCCGTGGACGCCAGGTCGACGGCAGCGGGCGTGCGGGCTGGCGAGGCGGGCACCCACCGCGCGACGGCGGCTCCGACCGGCAGGAGCACCGCGAGCGGCAGCCAGAACAGCCAGCGCCAGCTCAGCACGGCGATGACCGGGCCGGCGGTCACCAGCCCGAGTCCGGCGCCGATGCCCAGCAGCGACGAGACGAGGCCGATCGCGCCGGCCACGCGTTCGCCCTCGAGCTCGTCGCGCAGCACGCCGAAGGCGAGCGGGAACACGGCCCCGCCGGCGCCCTGAGCCACGCGACCGGCGAGCATCACCGGCAGCGAGGGCGCCAGCGCGCAGGCGAGCGTGCCCAGGCCGAGCGCGGTCACGACGACTCGGAGCATGCGGTCCTTGCCGTGGATGTCGCCCATCCGGCCGAGCACCGGGGTGAGCACGGCGGTGGCCAGCAGGTTCACGGTGAGGATCCAGGTTCCGCTCGAGGGACCTGCGCGCAGCGCGCGGTCGATGTCGGGCAGGGCGGGCACGACGGCGGCCTGCAGGACGGCGAACACCGCACCGGCGAGCGCGAGAACAGCCACGACCAGATCACGACGACGGTCGTTCATCACAACCTCCATGGACGAGAAAACTGAGGACGCATCGAACGGTAAACTCCGTAACCGAGACGATGAATGCCTCAGGCGCGCACAGAGATGTCCAATCGTCTCACCGTGGCCTCGATCTGATCGGCGATGCTGTGGCCGCGATGCGCACCGGACGGCCCCAGGTCGCGCGGGCGCTGCTGCACGCCCCGTGGGGGCTGCGTTTCCCCCCCGCCGGAGCGATCGGCGTGCAGGTCATCCTCAAGGGCAGCGCCTGGCTGATGGGCCCGGACGGGAGCGATCCGATCGCGCTGGGCGCCGGTGACATCGCGCTCATCCGCCGCCACGCCACCCACGCGCTCGCCGACGATCCCGCGACACCCCTGTGGGACGCCGACTACGCGACCCACGTGCCCGCCGACCACTGGCCGGCCGACGGCAGAGCGCTCGATCCCGCGACCGGCGGCACGGTGATGATGGGCGGCACCTACGACCTCGCCGGCGCCCGAGCGCATCCGCTGTTCGCCGACCTGCCCGACGTCGTGCACCTGCCCGCTCGCGTCGGCGTCGCCTCCGAGGTACGCACGGTCGTCGATCTGCTCGGCGCCGAGCTGGACCGCGATCTGCCGGGCACGAGCGCCGCCACCCCGGCGTTGCTCGATCTGCTGCTGCTCTACGCCCTGCGCGCCTGGTTCGAGGCACCGCAGGCACCGAGCGGCTGGGCCCGAGCCAGTCGCGACCCCGAGCTGAGCGTTGCCCTGCGGCTCATCCACGACCATCCGCAGCACGCGTGGACGGTCGCCGAACTGGGCGCCCGCTGCAACCTGTCACGGGCCGCCTTCGCCCGTCGCTTCACCGAGCTCACCGGGCAGCCGCCGCTGACCCACCTCACATGGTGGCGGATGACCGTCGCCGCACGGCTGCTGCGCGCGAGCGATTACTCGCTGAGCGCGATTGCCGAGCAGGTCGGCTACGGCAGCGAGTACGCGTTCTCCAAGGCGTTCCGGCGCGAGCTCGGGTTGGCGCCGTCCCGCTACCGCGCCGAGGCAAAGCCGGACAGCGATCGTCAGAGTCGTTCTTCCTCACCTTCTACGCCAAGGTGATTCGAGGCGACGGTCAGCCGAGCGTCGTGCGCAAGGGCGACGCCTCGTTCTGCTCGCCACTGCCCGAGTCCGCCGGCATCGTGTCGAGCGCGTGGCGCGTCAGGGGAGCGTGCTCCAGCCGCGGCAGGACGTGGCGTGCGAACAGGTCGGCCTCGGCCAGGTGCGGGTAGCCCGACAGGATGAAGGCCTCCAGGCCCAGTTCGCGATAGACGGCGAGCTTGGCCAGCACCTGGTCGGGGTCGCCGACGATGGCCGCGCCCGCACCCGAGCGGGCACGGCCGATCCCGGTCCACAGGTTGGGCTCGACATAGCCGTCGTCGTCGGCCAGGTCACGCAGCTCGGTCTGGCGAGCGTTGCCCGCCGAGCGCGTGTCGAGCGAGCGATTGCGGATGCGCTCGCCGGCGTCGGCCTCAAGTCGGCTGACGAGTCGCCGCGCGGCGGAGCGGGCCTCCTGCTCGGTGGCGCGAACGATGACGTGCGCGCGGTAACCGAAGTGCAGGCGGCGGCCGTGACGCTTGGCGCGGGCGCGCACGTCGGCGATCGTGTCCGCAATGCCGGCCAGCGTATCGGGCCACATCAGGAACACGTCGGCGGCCTGGGCCGCCACCTCGCGGGCATTCTCCGAGAGCCCGCCAAAGTACAGGGGCGGACAGCCGTTGGGGGGGCGGAGGCGAGGCGGTTCGAGGCGCAGGTCGAGGTGGTCGCCGTGGAAGTCGACGCGCCGGCCGTCGAGCAGGTCGCGCAGCACCTGCATGTATTCGAGCGTGCGCGCGTAGCGCGGCGCGGAGTCCAGCGTCTGGCCGGGCAGGTCCGAGGAGATGATGTTGACGGTCAGTCGGCCCTGCAGAATCTGGTCGATCGTGGCCAGCTGGCGGGCCAACTGCGGCGCCCACATCTCGCCCATGCGGACCGCCAGCAGCAGGTGCATCCGGCGCAGCAGCGGGGCGATCCCGGCAGCGAAGCTGACCGAGTCGATACCCAGGGTGTAGCCCGAGGGCAGCAGGAGGTTGTCGTAGCCGCCGGCCTCCGCGGCCAGCGCAATGTCGCGGCAGTGCTCCCAGCTGGACTGCAGCGCCGGGTCGGGCACGCCCAGGAACTCGTAGTCGTCATCGCAGAGCGCCGAGAACCAGGAGATCTCCATCTGTACTAATTGAATCGAAAAGCTTCGAGAAGGGCCCTGTCGGACAGGGCCCTCACTTCACCCGGTAGATCTCGTACGCGATTGCGTTCCGCCCGGTGAGCCGCCCGCGGCCGAGGAACAGGCTCTCGACGAGCCATGCGTAGCGGCCGGCGCCGACCTCGAATTGCGGCGCGATCCGCATGTACTGGTCATCGAATGTGGTGGCCTCGCCGGCCGTGAGGGCGGCAGCGAACCGCTTGCTTGAGCGGATCAGGGCGAGGTCGTAGCGGAACAGGATCAGCTCGCCGTCGTCCGTTGTGAGTTGCGACCGCAGGTCCTGTCTGCGGATGCCGTCGGTCCCGAGCCGAATCCAGTCGGTCGCGGGCATCGCCAGGGTGGCGTTGATCCGGGGCCCGCACAGCGTCGCGGTGGTGATTTGCCAGCACAGCCGCTCGCCGAGTGGTGAGCCATGTGTGGGGCCGAGCGGCCCGTCGATCGTTTCGGAGTAGGTCATCTCGTACTCGAGCTCGATATCACGAACCTCCGGGGCTGTTCGCGCGCAACGGCAAAATCGGCATCGATCTGTTACTGGCTTGGGTGCCAGCCGGCGGCGTGCGTGAAGCGACTGTTGGATACGCGTTCGCCGTCGCGGGAGACGTTGTAGATCCCGCTGGGGAGGGTGAGCGCTGCGAGCAAGGCGCGGTCGCGTCGGCGACATGGAGGGTGGCGCCGAGCGCGGGGACCGGCGCATCGTGTCCTGTGCCTGGGCCGTCGAGGAGTCCGAGGCGGAGAACGATTCCCCGCCGGCCGCTTCGGGCGAACCGGTCAGCCTCACGCTCAGCGGTGAGCGCGGATCGCAGGATGGCGGAAACGTCGGTGATCGGCGTGTCCTCGGAGACGGGACCGTCCCCGGGATAGACGAAGGTGACGGTTGGTTGCACGTAGGCGGTGACGTCGGCGGCGAGCGCGGCGTCCACCAGGATTCTCGAGGCGTCCGCACGAAGGCGATCGTTATCGCGCCAGGCCTCCGGACTCCCGAGCTGCTCGAGGGGCCGAATTCGGGTGGCCAAGTGGAGCACCGCGTCGACGCCACGCGTCGCGTGCGCGACCGGGTCGAACAGGTCAAGCTTCGCGGCGGCCGGGGTGAGCAACTCGTGCCCGGCGGCACGCGCGAGCGGCGCGAGCGTCCGGCCGAGGACCCCGGTTCCGCCTGTGACCAGCAGGCGCGTCGAGCCGCCGGTAGCCAGCGCGCCCGCTACGGTGCCCGGAATCTCGTCGGTGGCGTTCATCTCCGGTTCCTGTGTGGGGGGCTGGCGGTGGTGGCGGTCTTGTCGGCGAGCGGTTACTCGACGAGTTCGACGATTCCCGGGAGCGCGTCCAGGATCGGCACGGTTCGCCTTGCCGCCTCGTCGATTTGAATCCGGGGCGGTGACGGCTGCTCGGTCTCGGAGTACGTTCCGGGACCGTAGAGCTGCCCGTAGCGGATCACTACACCACCGACGCTCAGCACGGCGTTCTCGTACTCGCGGGTGGTGACGCCACGATCCCCGGGCTGTTCCCAGGCAATGCTTTGAGCGAGGATCCGCTCGGACCCCGTGGCCGCGGAGGCGGCCAAGAGGTTCCGTGTTCCCTCCCTTCGCATCCGGTCGTTGCCCGCGCTGGACTCGGGGAGCTTCGCCGCATCATCCGGCAGATCGGTGAGCTGATGCATCACCGTGTCGGGCCGAAACCGGACCACGGCAACTCGCAACGCGTCGGCGTCGTACACGTCGCACAGGACCGGTTCGGCGCCGAGCGCTTTCAATCGATCGATCTTTCCGGGTGAGCGAGTCATCCCGGCGACCTCGTGCCCGGCCGCCACCAGCAGCGGCAGCAGCCGCACACCAATCACGCCGCTGGCCCCGGCGAGGAAGATACGCATGATCACTCGCCTGCTGCGGCGGCGCGCCGGGGGCGATGGTCCGAGGATGCGACCTCGTGCGCGTAGAGCGTGTCCATGTATTCGCGCACCTCCTGGATCTTCCCCTCCCGGATCGTGAATACGCCGATGCAGCCGTTCTCATACGGCTGGCCGGCGCGCGTCCGCGCTCGGCTGGTCCACTGCAGCACGACCTGGTCGCGCTCGGCGATCATCCCGGTGATCTCCAGGCTGATCGACCCTGGCTCGTAGTGGGACATGGCCGTCGCGAGGAACTCGTCGCTACGCCGAGCAACCGTCTTACTATCCACTGCGTCAGTCATTTTCCATCTCCTGGTCTGGTTGTTGGTGAGGTGCTGTCGTGGTCGATCCGCAGCACCGCGTTGCCGCGGACCCGACGCTCGCGCAGGTCCTGAAGGGCCGACGCGGTCTACCTCGCCGACTTCCACCAGTGGATCTGAACCGTCAGTCGGCAGCAGCGCCAGCATCGATCGCCCTCCCGTTCGTTGACACCGTGGCCTGCATCTGCCGCCACGGTAAGTCTCGGCGCGCCGGATGTGAAAGACCTCCCCGGCATCTGTTCAGCACGCGCCGTTATCACGGCCCGGTCGCCAGGCGGCGACGGCTGGCCGGCTAGGCCCAGCCGAACTCGCCGGAGATCGCCGCCGCCGAGTCGAGCAGCCGATTCACCGCTGGGGAGCGGTTGTGACGGCGCGCGAGCAACGAGACCTCAAAGTCCGCTGACGGGAACAGGGGCATCCAGCGCAGCTGTTCAGGCAGACCGAGGGAGCTGGTCGATTCCCCGGTGATCACGACAGCTTCTCCCCGCAGGACCGGCGTGTAGGCGAGATCAAAGCTCAATCTCCGCAGCAAGACGCGCGGCTCGAACCCGTGCGCGCGACAGAGCCCCAGGACCGCATCGCAATGGCCCGGGTTGGCCTCCCGCGGATGCAACAGCAGCCTCTCATCGGCAACGTCCTCAAGGCTTACGGCCGATCGGGACGCAAGCCGATGATCGCACTCGGCGGGCGCCTCAGCGACCTGTTTGGACGCAAGTGGACCTTGCTCGCCGGCCTTGCCGGGTTCGCGGCCGCGTCCGCGGTCGGCGGAGCGGCCCAGTCGTTCGCCATGCTGGCCGCAGCGCGCACGTTCCAGGGTGCGTTCGGCGCGCTGCTCGCGCCGTCCGCGCTGTCGCTTTTGACGACCACATTCACCGACCCCGCCGAGCGCGCCAGGGCGTTCGGCGTGTTCTCCGCGATCGCCGGCGCGGGCGCTTCGGTCGGGCTGCTGCTCGGCGGCATCCTGACCCAATCGCTGACCTGGCGCTTCAGCATTACGTCAACCTCGTGTTCGCACTGGTCGCGGTCACAGGTGCGCTGGCGCTCGTGCGCAACTCGCGCCCGCAGACGCGGCCGCGGCTCGACATCCCCGGCACACTCGCTGTCTCCTACGACCTGTTCGCACTCGTGTTCGGGTTCTCGCACGCGCAGACCACGAGCTGGGGCAACCACCTGACGATCGGGATGCTCGGCATCGGCGTGTTGCTGCTCGCGCTGTTCGTCGCGCAGGAAGCCCGGGTCACAAACCCGCTGCTTCCCCTGCGCGTGCTCGCGGACCGGAACCGCGCCGCGTCGTTCCTGGCGAACGGCATCTCCGGTGCGGCGACCTTCGGGGTGTTCCTGTTCCTGACCTACTACCTACAGGACCTCCGCGGCTTCTCGCCGATCGCGACCGGGCTCGCGTTCCTGCCGTTGAGCGCGACGATCATGAGCTCCGCGATTGTCGGCCAGACCAAGCTTCAGGCGCGTTTCGGTCGGCGACCGCTGGTCGCCACCGGGATGACGCTCGGAGGGCTCGGGTTGCTCTACCTCACCCGGATCGGCGTGAACTCCCTCCCCATACGGCGCCGACATCCTCCCGGCGCTCGTCGCGACGGGCATCGGCCTTGGCCTCGTGATCTCCACCTCGATCAGCAATGCCACGCTCGGCGTCGAGCCGAACGACGCCGGGGTCGCGTCGGCGACCGTTAGCGCATCGCAGCAAGTCGGCGCTTCGCTCGGCACCGCGTTGCGGTCGACGAGCGCGGCGAGCGCGGCGGCGCACTACCTCGCGAGCGACCCCCATGCCCCGGGGCTGCTCGCCCACGCCGCCGTCCACGGCTACACAGTCGGGTTCACCTGGGCGGCCGCGATCTTCGCCGTCGGTGCGATCGTGAGCGCGCCGCTGTTCACCGCTGCCGGCCGCAGCGCCGAGCCGTCGACGCAAGGTGACGTCCGGATCCGCTACGCGCGTCCAGAAGACGGCGCGTCGCTGGATGGAGCAGCAACGGAAACGCGCCGGTCCGCGACGTGGACCCAGGCCCTCGACACACGCGGCGGGGAGAGCTGATCGGCGATCAGCAGTGTCTGGTGGTCGTCGGTGGTGGCTAAGGCGCCGACGGGTCAGCGGTGCCCGTGCCAGAACTCGAGCCCGGCGACCGCTGACCGGAACGCGCGTAGAAAGGTTTCCTACTGACAGGTCAGGTACGCGCCAGTACCGAGTCCGTTTCGTCTCGGACATCACGGTCGGCCCGCGACGACTCGCACGTTGCGCTCGGGATGAAACGTGTAATACGTAGTGACGGTAACAGTGTGAGGCGTAAGTGATCATGACCGTCGCGGTTCTTCCCGTTCCAAAGCTTTTTCAGGCCGGCAGGGCAGGCGTCGGGGACTGAGTCCTGCGGCGCCGTCAGAGGTGCCGGGACAGCGACAGCGCGACGCGTCCGCCAGCCGCGATCGCCACACCGACCGCCGCGACGCTGGCCGTGATTCGCAGGGCGCCCGCGGTGAGCGGTTCGACGCCCAGCGTCGCCCCGGCGTGGGTGAGCGACAGCATGAACGCGGCGACGAGTGCGACGAACGCCCACACCGGGAACGCGACGTTGCGCCGCAACGGCAGACCCGGTCGGGCGCGCAGGCTCCACCCGATCGCCACATTCGCGATGAGCCACCCGGCCACGGCGGCCGCGATCGCCATGCCGGTGCCCGACCGGGCGTAGACGATGAGAAACGCGGGGAGCACCGCAACGGTGAGCGCCGCTGCCGTGAGCGCGATCGCGGACAGCTGCGTGCGGTCGAGGAACCGGCTGGAGGGATCGCGCGGGGGACGATCCATCGTTCCCGGCGCCGTGGGCTCGGAAACGAAGGCCACCGACGCGCCGACATCCATGAACAGCTCCAGCACGACGATGTGCACCGCGTGGAACGGGGCCGGCAGCCCAAGCGCCAGGGGCACGGCGATGACCACGACCAGCGCGATCTTCGCGCCCAGGTAGAAGGCGACCGCGCGCCGCAGCTGGGAGGCTAGCCCGCGACCGCCCTCGACCGCGCCGACGATCGTCGGGTACGCGTCATCGACGAGCACTAGGTCGGACGCCTCGCGGGCGAGATCGGTTCCGCGCGCGCCCATGGCGATCCCGCAGTTCGCGGCGGCGAGGGCCGGCGCGTCGTTGACGCCGTCGCCGGTGACGGCGACCGCCTCGCCGCGATCCTGGAGGATCCGGACGATGCGCAGCTTGTCCTCGGGCGTGGCGCGCGCGATGACGGCCTCGCCGCGCAGGCGCCCGGCGACCTCGTCGTCGTCGAGGGCGTCGAGCGGCGCGCCGCCGTGCAGGACCTCGGGCGCGCGGACGCCGGCCTCGCGCGCGGCCGCGGCGACCGTCTCGGGATGGTCGCCGCTGACGACGATCGTCCGCACGCCGGCGTGGGCGAGCTCGGCCACGGCATCGCCGACACCGGCGCGCAATGGATCGCGGAAGGCAGCCAGCCCGACGAAGTCGAGCTCCGTCTCGGCATCGGCGGCGTCGCGAGGGGCGGAGGTGACACGACGCTCGGCGACCGCGAGGATCCGCAGCCCGTCGTCCGCGAGACGCGCGACCCGGGCGAGCACCGAAGTCCGTTCCGTCTCGGACATCGCGCAAACGTCGAGGATGGCCTCCGGCGCTCCCTTCACGGCCACCCACGCGCCGCCGGGGCGGCGCCACACCGCGCTCTCGCGCCGACGCATCGGATCGAACGGGTAGCGGGCGAGCTGCTCGCTCGACGCGGGCTCACCGGCGGCCTCGACCAGCGCGCGATCGACCGAGTCCTGCGCGGCCGCCGCCCCGTGGGCGGCCGTCGCCGCAGCGAGCACGCGTTCGCGTTCGCCGTCGATGCGTTCGATCCCAAGCCGGTTCTCGGTCAACGTCCCGGTCTTGTCGGCGAGCAGCACGGTCATCGCTCCGACGGCCTCGGCGGCGCGCAGTCGCCGCAGCAGGACGCCGCGATGGGCCATGCGCAGACCGCCGAGCGCGACGAGCACCGTCACCAGGATCGGCAGCTCCTCGGGGACGGTGGCGAACGCGAGCGTCAGCCCGTCGAGCAGCATCTCGCGCGGGGGCTGGCCCCGAAGGACCCCGAGGAGCGGCACGAGGACGCACGCCGTCACCGCGACGATCAGCGCCGCGCGCGCCAGATCGGCCATCGCGCCCTGGAGGGGGGTGGGCGGCTCCTTGGCGTCTGCGACGAGCCGGCCGAGGCGCCCGATCTCGGTCTCGTCGCCCAGCGCGACGACCACGCCCTCGCCGGCGCCGCCCACCACGGCGGTGCCCGCGTGGAGCACCGAGGACCGCTCGGCGAGCGGCGCGTCGGCGTCCACCGGCTCGGTTCCCTTCGCAGCCGCCACGGGCTCGCCCGTCAGCCTGGACTCGTCGGTGGCCAGGCCGTCGGCCTCCACGACGCGGGCGTCGGCCGCGACGACGCTGCCGGCCTCGACGAGCAGCACGTCGCCGACGACGAGCGCGCCGACGCTGACCGCCAGGGCGACGCCGGCGCGCCGGACGAGTGCGGTGGGGGCGCTGAGGTCGCGCAGCGCCTGCAGCGCGCGCTTCGCACGGACCTCGGAGATCGCCTCGACGGCGCTGACGAGCACGATGACCGAGAAGATCGCGATCGCGTCGCGAAGCTCGCCGAAGATCGCCGAGAGCACGCCGACCACGACCAGCAGCAGCTGAAGCGGCTCCACCACCGACTCGACGATCTCGCCCAAGACGGCCGAGGTGTTGCCGCGTTGGGTCCGGACGGCCGCCGTGCGGCGCTGCGCGACCTCCTCGGGCCTCAGCCCGCCCGGGCGGCTGCCGGTGCGTTCCCACACTACCCCCAGCGGTTCCGCGTGGACCGGGACCGCCGCCGCCCGCTCGGCGCGTGACGAGGCGCGCGTTGCGCTCGACATGAAACATATGATACGTAGCGATGGAAACAGTGAGTCGTCTGCGATCATGGTCGCCCGTGGCGCGCGCCTGGTTGCTGATCACCGTCTCCACGCCGCGCGGCGGGAGCTCGACGCTCCGGGTCTACGCGTGGCGCAATCTGCGGAGCCTGGGGGCTCACTACCTGCAGCAGTCGGTGTGCCTGCTCCCGGCGACGCCGAAGACCACGCGCGCCGCGGCGCGGCTGGTGACCCGACTGCGCGCGGAGGGCGGCCACGGCGAGATGCTTCGCATCCGCCTGACGGACTCCAAGCAGGAGGCGGCAGTCATCGACGCGATCCAGCGCGAGCGGACCGACGAGTACCGCGAGGTGGTCGAGCGCACGCAGCAGTTCCACGAGGAGCTCCAGTTCGAGCGCCGCCGCGGCCGGGCCATGTACACCGAGCTCGAGGAGTCCGACGCCGACCTCGCCCGTCATCAGAAGTGGCTCGCCGCCATCCGTGCGCGCGACTACTTCGATGCGCCCGGCAGTCAGGAGGCCGCGGCGGCCGTCGCCGCGTGCGAGGAGGCACTCGCTCGGTTTGAGAGCGAAGCGCTGTCGGCGGAGCTCGACGAGTCCACGCCCGACAGTTGGCCCGGACTACGCGCCGTCGAGGCGGCCAACGACTGACGCCCTCGGGCAGGTGCTCGACGTGCCGAGCGACTGGCTGGCGCGGCTGGGAATAAGTTGCACGTTTGATCGCGGGTGATCCGCCGATTCGAGCCACAGTCCCGGTCGCGAGACCATTCCGCAGGATCTGAGTGGTTCGCCCCGCAATTGCCGTTGTCTATTCGGTTGGGGGCGGTGGGATTGGGTGCTTGGGTTCGTACAGGCGGAGTTCGCCGCCGTCGGGCATCTTGATCGCCGTGACGAGTCCCCAGCGTTCGTCGCTGATCGGTTGGGTGAACTCGACTCCTCTGCCTTGGAGCTCGGCGACGGTCGCGTGGATGTCGTCGCACATGAGGTAGAGCTCGTGATGGCCGGCGTCGTCGGCCGGATGCGCCGCCAGTTCGGCGGCCGGCAGAGCGAAGATGAGCCAGCCATCGCCGGCGTCTACCGACGGCAATTCGAGGACGTCTCTGAGAAATGCACGAACCGCGTCTGGGTTGTTGGTGAAGATGATCGCGTGGGCGCCGGTGATCATATTTTCGCCGGGCATCCTAACCCGCTCGGATCCCTCTCCAGCTCACGCGGCGTCATGTGCGACCACGCGAAATCCCTACGAGCGTATGCCAACTTCGGTGCCACCAGGCCGCATCCGCTGCTGATGAAGCGATTGCAGCGGGCGTCGTCAATCATCGGCACGCTGGCGTCGGATTATTAGTCGCATACACCCTGTCGGTGACTGGATCGATAGCCATGAAAACGCCGAAGCCGGCGGGATCGTGTGCGGGGTTTGACCGCAGCTCACGATGTCTGAGCTGTTACAGGTGGCGCCGTCGATCATGGAGACAGTGCCGGCGACTCCGGCGGGGCGTTCGCCAGCTCCGTCCTCAACATCGCCGTCCACCAGGCTTCGCCGGCTTCGTGTGGGTTGACGTAGCGGCGGTCTTCGTGTAGTCCGACCAGGAGCACCAACGGGTTTCGATCGAGAAGGGCTGACTGGTGAGCATGTCAAACCGGGCTTTTGTCATTGTCGGCGCCAGCTTGGCGGGCGCCAAGGCCGCCGAGACGTTGCGTGAGGAGGGTTTTGATGGTCGGCTGGTGTTGATCGGCGATGAGCCTGAGCGGCCGTACGAGCGCCCGCCGTTGACCAAGGACTACCTGCGCGGGGAGTCCCCGCGCGAGAAGACTTTCGTCCACCCAGAGGGGTATTACGAAGAGCACAGCATCGAGTTGATGAGAACGACTGCCGTGACTGCGATCGACCCCGCACGCTCGCGGGTCACGCTCGGCGACGGAGCCGAGCTGGGATTCGATCGGCTGCTAATGGCAACCGGCGCCGAGCCACGGCGGATCTCGATCCCGGGGGCCGGTCTGGACGGGGTTCGCTACCTGCGTACGCTGGCCGATTGCGACGTGCTGCGCGGAGATCTGGAGACCGGCGGCAGGTTGGTGGTGGTCGGCGCCGGGTGGATCGGCGCCGAGTTCTCTGCTTCGGCGCGCCAGCGCGGCTGCGAGGTGACCGTGATCGATCCGGCATCGGTGCCGCTGGAGCGGGTGTTTGGCACCGAACTCGGCACCTTCTACCGCGACGTGCACCGCGGTCACGGCGTTGAGATGTTGCTCGGCACCGGCGTCGAGAGGTTCGAGGGCGGCGACCGGGTGCAAAGGGTCAAGACGAGCGATGGGCGAACGATCGAATGCGATTTCGCGGTCGTAGCGATCGGCGTTGTCCCGAGGACCGGGCTCGCCTCCGCCGCCGGGCTGAAGACCAACAATGGCATCGTGGTCGATCAGAGCCTGGCCGCGAGCGCCCCGACCGTGTTCGCCGCGGGCGACGTCGCGAACGCGTGGCACCCTTTCTATGAGCGGTATGTGCGGGTCGAGCACTGGGCGAACGCCCTCCACCAGGGACCTGCGGCAGCGCGTGCCATGCTCGGACGCCCCGTCGCCTACGATCGGCTCCCGTACTTCTACTCAGACCAGTACGACGTCGGCATGGAGTATTCGGGCCTGGCGACCCCGGAAGACGAGGTGGTCTTTCGCGGCGACCCCGCCAGCCGCCAGTTCGTCGCCTTCTGGCTACGAGCTCAGCGCGTCATCGCCGGCATGAACGTCAACGTCTGGGATGTCAACGACCAGGTCCAGGCGTTGATCCGCTCGCGCCGGCCCGTGGAGGTGGACGCGCTGACTGACCCCGACACGCCGCTTGACTCGGTCCACGGCGAGCCCATCAATGGAACCAATTGACTCGCGGGCCAACGAGGCCGATGACACTACCGTCGGCGTGCGAGACGGCTGCTCTCGCAGCTGCACGATCACGCAGGCCTCCCGTGTGATCGTGCAGCGAGATGAAGTCTGCGGCCTCTGTCCTGCTAGCCGGCGAACGAGTGGAACGCGCCCAGCGGCTCGGCCAGGTGCGGCGTGAAAGGCTCGAAGGTGTAGCCCTTCGAGGGTGTCGAAGCCGGCGACGCCGTTCGAGACGAGCTGCAGGACGGTCTTCACAGCCGTGTTCGCGCTCGTCGCGCCCGTGCCCTGGCCGGCCGCGGCCGTTCTGGCCGCGGGCACGCTCGCCGGCGGTCCGGCGGTCCGGCGGTCCGGCGGGCGCGTGGGCTGCCCAGCGCATCTCACCCGACGCGCTGCGGGCGACGATCGCCATGATCGGACTCGGCGCCTCGCTATGGCTGCTCCTCCAGCAGCTCGCGTGAGGTCGTCACCGAGGGCAGGCGCCGCGGAGCGGTGGCCCGATCCCGTTTCCACGGAAATTGCGCAGCGGTCACTCTCGCCGGCGCTTGTCGGCGGGAGGGCAACGGATTAAGCTGCCAGGTGGGCGCGGGTGACTGACGTAGCGAAGCGCAGACGTCAGGAGCTTTGAGTCTGCCGCGCAGCTTTGCCCTTCGAGGGCCTAATTTATGCGCGCTCCAGTGTCGCGCTCGCGCCCACTTTCTTGGCCGGCCGCCGGTCCCAGGCTCACCGCCCGCGCGCTGAGGGCCCCAACCCTCGACTGCACCGGGAAACCGGAACATATGGCCGGGAAACCGGTGCAGACCACCCCCCGCCGGCGTAGACCTGATCCTTCGTCGGGGTACTCGCCGAGCCAGAGCCCGAGCCGGTGTTCGTGTCAGCCGCAGCGATTGCGGGGATTTAGCCCGCCGCTGTCGCGGTGATAGCCGCGAGGGCGACGATGCGCTTGATGCGTTGCAATGTTGTGACTCCCTTTGGAGTTGGTCATTGGACGAGACCATCGTCCGTCGCTGTGGCGTAGCGCGGAAGGAAGCCACCCTAGGTGGAGACTTGGCCCACCCTCAGCCGGCTTCGCCGGAGCCGCACGTGTCACGCGCGGGCCGACGCCCCACACCGGAGACCCTTGTCGCGCGGAGCTGGAACCACGCTCCGCGATCTCGTCAGTTTTCCCCACACGCCTGTCACACGCTCGTGTCTGGCGACGTCCTGGGAACGGGGAGACCTGCCTGGGCAGGATTTCCCAGTGGCCCGGGCAGGACTCGAACCTGCGCGCGACGGATTATGAGTAGACCGTGTCCGTGGGATCCCCAGTGTTTCCGGGGCTCTGAGGTTCGCTCAGTTGCGCTCAGAGGTGGTCGATATGCGCATTCGGCGACATGGTTCGCGACACGCTTTTCATCGCTCGATGCCGGTCGCGGTGGCAGCGCGGGCACAGCAGGACGCACTTCGCGATCTCCCGCTGAGCGGCGGCCACGGATCCAGGTCTTCCCACGGCGCAGAGCTTCGTGGTGGGGTCGACGTGGTGGAAGTGCATGCGCTCCGGCGGGAGGTCGCTGCGCCCGCAGTCCGTGCATGGCTTGCCCGCCTTCGCTGCGAGCACCGCTTCGTGAACTAGTTGATGGGTGCCGCTCGTGGCCGGGCGCTTGGCGGCCCATGCCTCGATCGTGTCTGGCTGGAACCGGACGTAGCGGCCGACGTGGACCGCGGGCAGCTCTCCGGATCTCACCCGGTCGTAGACCCAGCTCGGCAGC